>Ga0209051_1001047_pt1 | contig 26073 bp, 25 predicted proteins | sample AraplaCvi_mMS_r2_2_FD_184286 | JGI IMG/M metagenome (GOLD analysis project Ga0209051, IMG submission 184286) | Arabidopsis root microbial communities from North Carolina, USA - plate scrape MF_Cvi_mMS_r2 (SPAdes) (version 2) | ecosystem: Host-associated > Plants > Roots > Endosphere | place...
CCGTCCAAGGGACACGGCGACGTCGACGTGTCGGCTCAAATCGCTTGGATCGCAGATCGATTCGCAGGGAGGCCGGCAGTCAATGAGTGCCGCTAGGAACCCGGACGGCGACATCGCGACGTGGCGCCGGTTGGCGTACGAGGCCAAGTCGGTGGTCAAGCGCAGGCTGGCGTCGCCGGGGACACCGGTGGACGTTCCGGCGTCGCCCTATCTGGTCGTGCCGATCCTCGGACAGTCGAACGCCTTCGGGATGGGCATCGGTCTGGACCCCGACGGCCTGGATCGCACCCACCCCCGGGTTCACCAGTATGCGATGAGTGGGCCGTCGAGGGGCACCGTCGTGCTCGCCACGGAGCCGCTGATGCACGAGATCCCCGGGTACGGCGTCGGGTTCGGCATGACCTTCGCCAAGTCGCTCGCCGAGGAGACCGGTCGGCACGTCCTCCTGGTCCCCGGTGCCCGTGGAGACACGTCGTTCGCGCCGAAGAACGGGTACACCTGGGATCCCGCCGACACTCGCACCAGGGTGAACCTCTACGTCGACGGTGTGCGCGCGATCGACGCCGTGCTTGCGCTGCACCCGGGAAGTACAGTTGCCGCGGTGTTGTGGCACCAGGGCGAGAGCGACGTGCCCTTGACGTCGGGCCCGACGTACCGGGACAAGCTCGATTCGGTGATCGACGACCTGCGGGCACGCTACGGCGACGATCTTCCGTTCATCCTCGGTCAAATGGTGCCCGAGGAAATGGAACTCAGTCGCAGGGACTATTCGGTGATCGACGCCGTTCACGCCGACACCCCGCGTCGCAGACCCCGCACCGCCTTCGTGCCAGGTGCGCGGGGATGCGTCAACGGTGAACACGACCGGCACTACAACGCCGACGGACAGCGCGCGATGGGACGTGGCATGTGGGCCGCCTATCGCCAGATGTGCCCCGACGATCTGGCGGAGTATGCCCGCGAGTAGACGACTCCTGGCGGCGCTCGAGGCCTTAGTGATCGTGGTGGTGATCGTCCTGGTCGACATGGGCATCAGCGGACACTTCGTGTTCGCCAACGCCAAGGTCGACCAACTCGAGCGGGCCGACGCGATCATCGTCCTCGGCGGTGAACACGACGGTCGGGAGGACTACGGGCTGCAGTTGGCCCGCGAGGGCTGGGCTCCGACCGTGGTCTTGTCCAATCCCTACTGGGACGGGGATCCCGTCATGCGACGGGTGTGCCGCGAACCGGACGACGTCGAGGTCATCTGCTTCAAGCCCGATCCGGGAACCACCCGCGGCGAGGCCGAAGAGATGCGGCGGCTGGCCGACGAGCGATCGTGGAGCAAGATCATCGTCGTCAGTTGGCGCTATCACCTGCCCCGGGCGCGACTGGTGTTTCAGCAATGTTTCTCAGACCAGTCCGACGCCGCCGTGATGGTCGACGTCCCCCGCCGCTATCGCTACTCACTCCTGGGCTGGGAGTTCGTCTTCGCTTATCAGTGGGGTGGTCTCGCCAAAGCCGCAATACAAGGCGCATGTAAGTGAGCTGGGCATATGCTGTACGCATGGCGTTGGCTGGCTAACGATGACATAGTAAACGCGAGGCGGGGGCCTTGTTAACGCGTTTAACTGCCAGCAAACAGAAGGGGTGGGGAACGTTGTCTTTGACCGAAGAAACCGTGGCGCTCACTGATGCACCCATGTCGGCGACCCGCCGGAACGGTGGCCCCCGATGGCAGCGGCGGTACGTCAAGGTCCTGGTCGTCGCCGACATCGTCGTCGTCGCCCTTGCGCTGGTCGGAGCCCAAACCGTCAAGCTCGGCCGGCCCATCACGGCCACCGACCCGGCGTCGATCTACTTCTCCATCTTGTCCGTGCTCATCGCCGGTATCTGGCTGAGCTTGCTGGCCGCCTACCGCACCCGGTCGCCGCGCATCGTGGGCGCCGGCGTCGAGGAGTACCGGCGCGTGGTTTCGGCCACCCTGGCAACGATTGGCGTCGTAGCCGTCGCGCTCATGATCTTCCGGCCGGAGTTCGCCCGCGGGTACCTCGCGGTGGCCTTTCCGCTCGGCCTCGCCGGACTGGTGGTCGGACGCAACGTGTGCCGCCTGTTCCTGTCCCGGCAGCGCAAGCGTGGTCGCTGCGTCGTGACGGTGTTGGCCGTCGGCGACGCCCGCGCCGTCCGCAGCCTCGTGCAGTCCCTGAACCGAGGCTGGGGATACGGATACTCCGTCGTGGGCGTGTGCCTCACCGGGCGCAGCTCGGGCGGCACCATCGAGATCCCCGGCGTCGGCGCGCTGCCCGTCTTCGGCGACGAGAACAGCGTGCACGACGCGATCCTCAAGACCAACACCGACACGGTCGCGCTCACCACCACCGATCACCTGGGCCCCGAAGGCGTTCGCGAGCTGTCCTGGGATCTGCACAAGTTGGGCGTCGACCTGGTGGTCACCCCCGGAGTGGTCGACGTCGCGGGTCCCCGCCTGACCATGCGACCCGTCGCCGGCCTGCCCTTGATCCACGTGGAGAAGCCGCAGTACAGCGGAACCAAGAAGATCCAGAAACTTGCATTCGACTACTTCATGGCGATCTTCGCGCTCGTCATGGCGCTGCCGGTGATGATCGCCGCGGCCATCGCGATCAAGCTGACGAGCAAGGGCCCCGTCTTCTACAGGTCCGAACGCATCGGCTTGGACGGCGAGCCGTTCCAAATGATCAAGTTCCGGACCATGGTCGACGGAGCCGATCAGCAGGTGGTCAACCTGATGGACGTCAACGAAAGCGTCGGCGGCGTGCTGTTCAAGATGAAGGAAGACCCGCGGATCACCCAGGTCGGCAGTCTCCTGCGCAAGTACAGCATCGACGAGCTGCCCCAGTTCTTCAACGTCCTGCGTCGCGACATGAGCGTCGTCGGCCCCCGTCCGCCCCTGCGCCGCGAGGTCGACACCTACAACGACCAGGTTCGTCGCCGGCTTCTGGTGCTGCCGGGTATCACCGGGCTGTGGCAGGTCAGCGGCCGCTCCGACCTGTCGTGGGAGGACTCGGTGCGCCTCGACCTGTCCTACGTCGAGAACTGGTCGATCACCAACGACGTGCTCATCGCCGTCAAGACCGTCCGCACCATCGCCACCGGCTCCGGCGCGTACTAATTCACCCGACCCCGTCGGGGTAGCCGTCAGCAAACCGTCGTGAGGCGCAGCCCTGGTCTAGCCGACTGAGCACGCCCGGGGGCCGTAACTCGTCGCGAGCGAATCGTCGGCACTGCGGCGAACGGACCTGCCGGGTCGCTATCGGTGGAGCAATTCCGGTGCCGACGGCACGTCCAGTCCGGTGCGCTCGGCCCTCGCAATGTTCTTTCGCTCGTCGTCGGCGTACAACACGAATGCCAGCAGCATGGACCACAAGAGCACGTTCTGCGGGACGTCGGCGACGTTGTGGTCCAAATTGAACTGCACCACGGTCAAGCCGATGGCAATTCCGCCATACGTGGCCAGCGGCAGCGAATTGGAGCGAAGCGCCCGATAGGACATCGCGATGCTGATCACCATGACGGCGACAAAGGCGAGGAACGGCAGGAATCCGCCACGGTAAAGCGTGATCAACGGAGCGTTGGACGGCAGGTTGAAGACATACGAATACGCCGGGTCCAAGAATTCCGGACGACCCCAGCCCCAGCCGAATTGCCAATGATTCGCCATTTGGCCGGGGAACACCCGCAGGGCGTCCGCGCGCGCGATCGAACCGACGTCGCGGCCCGCGAAGGCCGACGTCAACCGGTCGCGGACCGCGGGTGCGAGCAGTGCGCCCGCGGCGACCACCAGGCCAAGGCCGATCGTCGCCGCCCGGTCACGCGCCTTCATCGCGCCGAACGTCAGCACCAGGACGACACCGACCACGATGCTGAAGATCGACGCGCGACTGAGGGTCAGTAGCAGCGCGGTGGTCGTGATCAGGACCAGCACGGTGCGACGCCACCCGGCGAACAGCAGCACGCTCAGGCCGACGGCCAAAGCGAGGTTGAGGCCGGCGCCGTTGGCGTTGACCCACGTGCCGCCGAGTCGGATGGTGCCGGTCACCCCGTCGCCCCCTTGGGCGAAGATCGGCGTGATGGCCTCCGGCAGATAGCCGAACGGCTGGAAGATGCGCAGAGCCGTGTTGTTCTGGTCGAACGCCACCATGTACATGCCGAAGAGGCCGTTGGCCGCCGCGACGACGGTGAATATCTGACCGAAGCGCTTGAGATTCTCACGAGGCAGCTGGACGAGTGCGAACAACACCATCGAGGGAATCAGCCAGCGAATGTACAGCGAATAGTCGACGAATCCGTTGGCGTTGACCGCCATCGTCACCCCGCTGGTGATGATCAACGCAATCCACGCCAATTCGAGCGGATGCATGGACCGGGCAAGTCGCGGGTGGAAATATGACGCGACGACGGCCCCGAATGCCAATGGCAGATAGATGGGGAGACTAATTCCGGGAATTCGCCCGAATTGCAGTCCGGCCATGATTGCCGCCAGCGCATAGAACAGCCACAGGGGATGGCGAACGCCGACATAGGCCGCGATCAACAATCCGACCACACCGATGACGCCGATGAATGCGAGCTTTCCGAACGAAATTGCCACCCACACCGCCGCCAGGGTCACGGCAACAATCACGATGGACACGATGATGTTGCGAATCGTTTCCCTGTTGGGGTTCACGATGACCATGGTCGCAGGTCGACCAGCTAAGCTCAACACGCGGGTGCGGCCGCGTCCCATGGCTCTGCGGGGACCGCGGCGACTAACCTCTTGACACGTTGCATGGCAATTACCGAGGAGTCCGACGTTGGAGATCAAGGAATACCTGCGAATCTTGAGCAGGTACTGGTGGGTGATCGTGGTCCTCGCCGTGATCGGTGGCGCCATCGGCTGGGCGACCTGGCAGTTCGGCACGCGGGAGTACCAGTCCACCTCGACGCTGTTCGTGGCGACGCAGAACGGCACGACGGTCACCGAGGCCTACCAGAACAACCTGTTCTCCACCGACCGGGCCAACTCCTACGCGACCCTGGCCACGAGTGAGCAGGTGGCGGCGAGGGCGGCGGATCAGCTGAAGGGTTCGATCACACCCGACGAGCTGCGAAGCAAGATCACCGCGGTCGCCGCCCCCAAGACCGTGTTGTTCACCGTCAGCGTCACCGACTCCGATCCCGCCCAGGCGCAGACCTACGCCAACGCCGTCACCGATCAGCTCGTCGGACTGATCGGCGAACTCGAGACCTCGCGGCGAGGCGGCACGCCGGCAGCTGGTGCCGTGGTCGTCGACGAGGCGAACTACCCGGTCAAGCCGGTTGGAATGTCCCTGGTCATCCGGGTCGCCGTCGGCGCCGCGGGCGGGGTGCTGCTCGGCATCCTCGCGGCGATCCTGGTCGGAGCCCTCGACCGGCGCGTCCGCGGGCGCGAACCGGTGGCCGACAGCACCGACGCCGCGGTGATCGGCGGACTGCCCGCCGACCCCTCGCGGTCGAAGGTCGGGGTGGTCGACCTCGACAGGGACGGCCTCTACGCCGAGCGTCTGCGCGAACTGCGTACCAATCTGCGCTTCGCCAGACTGTCCGACGAACCCGAGCCGCCCAAGGTGATAGCCGTGACCAGTCCGGCGTCCGGGGAGGGCCGCACCACCCTGGCGATCGACCTCGCGGCGGCGCTGGCCGAGGCCGGCCGCTCGGTCGTCCTCGTCGACGGCGACTTCCGGGGTTCCGCGCTCGCCGACCGACTTCCGCTCGACGACGCGATGAAGGACTCCGCCGCGGCACGCGGGCTCAGCACCACGATCGCCGGAGAGTCCAACATCGTCGAGGCCCTCATCTCCGACGTGCCGTTGGGCCACCATCGCGTCTCGTTGCTGCCCACCGGCCCGATCCCGGCCCGGCCCGGTGAACTCTGGGCGAACGACCGGGCGACGGAGTTGCTCGACGAATTGGGTGACACGTTCGACTACGTCATCGTCGACACGCCCCCGCTGGGGCAGTACAACGACGGCGCGCTCGTCGCGGCGCTGTCGGACGGCGCTTTGCTGCTCGCCAGGATTCGCCGCACGACCAGTGCGAAGTTGCGGCGAGGCGTCCAAACCCTCGACGCGGCGAACGCCATCCTGATCGGCACCGTCGCGACGTTCGAACCCGGCCACCGCCGGCAGTTGAACGCCCCGAAGTCCTCCGCACCGAAGGCGAGTCCGCCGAAGTCCTCGGCCGACGGTGGCGGCGACGCACCCACCGAGGGGCTCGTCGGATCGTCCCAGCAGGCAGCCTCCAGGCACGGGTCCGACTGACCGTGCGGTCGCGACTTCTGGCCGCACTGGTCGTGTCGGCGGCCGTTCTCGCGGGCTGCGCCTCGTCGCCGTCGGGACCGTCCACTGGACGTGACCTGCCGCCGCGGGCCGATCTGTCACCCGACTTCGCGGGCGCACCGGATCTGCCGCCGCCGGACCTGACGGACACCGGCCCGGGCTCGCTCGTCGACTCCAAACCGGTGAACGGCATGCTGGCCTTCGAGGACGCGAACGCCGCCGCGGTCAAGGTGACGTACCGCTCGACGGCCCGAGACGGCACGCCGAGCCAGGCCACCGGCGTCGTCGTCGTCCCGGCGGGCAAGCCACCCAAGGACGGCTGGCCGATCATCGCGTTCGGCCACGCCATGACGGGCACCCAGCCGAAGTGTGGCCCCACCCTGGCCGACGACTACTACGGCTACTCCTCGGCCATCGTGACCCTGCTGAGCCGCGGTTTCGTCGTCGTGTTTCCCGACTACCAGGGCCTCGGCCTCGACGGTCAGGCCCCGCACTCCGCCGTCGACGCGACGACGTTGGGCAACACCATGATCGACGCTGCCCGAGCGGCTCACCGGGTGCTGCCGACCAGCAGCACCCAGTGGGCCGCCTACGGACTCGGCGAGGGTGGTCTGGCGGCCTGGGCGGCGGCCGAACGAGCCGGAATCTACGGCGGCGGCATGACTTTGGTCGGTGCCGTGGCCCTGTCGCCGTTCGCCGACATGTCGCCGCTGGTGGACGCCGCCGAGCGTGGTGACCTGAGCGGCGTCGCCGACCTCCGGACCTACATCTGGATCCTGCAGAGTCTCGCCAACCAGGATCCGAGCTTCGACTTGGACCTGTACCGGTCCGGGTTGGCCCGTGAGCAGTGGGACGTGCTGGCCGACTGTGGTCCGCCCGATCCGGACGAGGCGCGACGACTCTACGACGACCTCAAGCCCAACGATCTGAGACCACGCGACCGTGAGGCGGCAGACGATCTGCGCCAACGCCTTTCGGCCTCGGGGGTGCCGGTGCGGTATCCCACGCCCGGGGCGGCACCGGTGCTGGTGACCTTCGGCAGCCTGGACACCAACTCCCCGCCGGCCGGCATCCGGCGCGCGGTCGACGCCGCGTGCGCCAAGGGCGACCAGATCGAGGTGCTCGAGCGGGCCGGTGGCACCGAAGCGTCCGACGACCAGGTGGTCGAGAGCGCCATCGGCTGGCTGTACGCCCGCTTCGCCGGTCAGCGGCTGGGGAATGTCTGCGTGGGCGCCTCGTGATCTCGCCCGCGGATGCGCCCCGGCTCGGGGACTACGCCAGGATCATCGGCCGGGGGTGGCTGGTGATCCTCTGCGCCACCGTGCTGTCGACCGGCATCGGCTGGCTCGCCTGGCAGACCACCACGCCGGTGTACGACTCGACCTCACGGGTCATCGTCAAGTCCATGGGTGACGCCACGCCGCTCGACGCGCTCTACGGGCAGATCAACGCCGAGTCTCGCGTCCTGACCTACCAGTACCTCGCACGCAGTGCGCGGGTGACGGGCCCCACCGTCGACCAGTTGCAACTCCCGCAGACCGTCGAGGACCTGGCCGGGCGCATCAGCATCGCCCCGTCGTTGACGCCGGTCCTCGACATCGTGGTCAAGGGCACCGACCCCGACGAGACGCGGGAGGTCGCGAACGCGGTCACCGCCAATTTGATCGCCGTGTCGAGCGAGCTGGCAAAGGTCGACGGCGGCGGCACGGAATTGGTTCTGGTCGACGAGGCGGGACCGGCGAAGCGGGAGGGCTCGCTGGTGCGCGACCTGGTGCAGGCCGGCGTCGTCGGTGTGTTGGTCTCGCTGGTGCTCGTCCTGGCGTGGGGTCTGTTCCGCGACCAACTCCTGGGACGCCGCCAGCTGGGGCGCGTCGTCCACGGCGGCGGACGACCTGAATGACGCGGGGCCACGAGAGGTCGACGTGGTTGGTCGCCCTGCTGCTCTTGGTCGTCGCGGCGGTGTCGGCGTGCGGCGCCACCGGTGAGACCGGTGCGCTTGCCGACCAGCCGACGCCCATTCCGAACGCGGACCTCTCCGGTTCTGGGCCTGGTTCGCTGATCAGTGCGTCGTCGATGCCGGTGTTCAGCCGGTCACCGGAGGGTCGACTGGTCGACGCGGCCAGGGTGGTCTACCGCTCGACCAACGGTGACACCGGCCAGCAGACCGTGGTGTCCGGGTCGGTGTTCATCCCGAAGGGCGACCCGCCGGCGGGAGGCTGGCCCGTGATCTCCTTCGGCCACGGCACCACCGGTCTTGACGAGCCTTGTGGGCCTTCGCTTTCCGACAACCTGATGGGGTTCTCCACGATCGTGGACGGCTACGTGAGCAAGGGGTACGCGGTCGCGTTGGCCGACTATCAGGGCCTTGGTGCCCCCGGCGTGCACCCCTACACCGACTCGAAGACCGCCGGGCTCAACATGATCGACGCGGTCCGGGCTCTGCGGCACACCTTCGACCACGTGTCGGCTCGCTGGGCCGCCGTCGGCGGCTCGCAAGGTGGGGGTGCGGCCTGGGCCGCCGACGAGCAGGCCGCCACGTACGCCCCGGAATTGGACCTCGTCGGCGCCGTTGCCTACGTGCCCGCGGCTGACGTCACCGGGCTGGTCGACAAGGCCGTCGCGGGGACCATGACCAACGACCAGTCACTGGCGTTCGAGGCGATCGTCGAGTCGCTGGCCCGGCTGCACCCCGACGTCGACCGAGACGACTACCGACGGGGCGCGGCCGTCACGTACTGGGACGTGTTGTCGGCGTGCTCCGGACCGAAGGCGGCGAGTCGGGCGACGGCTGCCGAAGCCGTCGGATCCCGCGACTTCACCCCCGCCACCCCGGCGGCGGCGGAACGCCTGCGAACGTTGTTGCGCGCGTGGGCGCTACCACAGCAACCATTGACGGCGCCCATGTCCGTCACCTACGCCGGGCGCGACCAATTCATCGACGCGCAGTGGACCACCGACGCGATTGCTCGCGCGTGCGCGCTCGGGGGCAACGTGGAGTGGGAGTTGCAACCCGACAAGGGACACGGCGACGTCGACGTGGCGTCTCGATTCGGTTGGATTGCAGACAGATTCGCGAACAAGCCGGCGGTCAACCAGTGTCCGCCACGCGATGGCGGCTAGGGTGGCTCGACATGAATGCGACCACGCGGACTTCCGCGTCGAGCCCGAAAGGTTAGCGTGACCGGCGTGCTGAAGCGAGTCGTCCTGCCGGTGGTGGTCGCGGCGCTCGTCCTCGGAATGGCCTACGCGGCGTACCCGTTTGCTCCGATCGTGGGGGCATGGGCGTACGACCAGCTTGCGCCGTCGGCCGGCCCGCCCGAGAAGGTGCCGACGGCGGAACTGAACGGGTCCGGGCCGGGCGCGGTGCTGCAGGCGTCGACGTTGCCACTGGTGACGCGCAAGTGGGAGGGCCGCGGATTGCAGGCCGCGCGGGTCGTCTACCGGTCGACCTCGGGTGACGACATGTCACCGACGATCGTGTCGGGGTCGGTCTTCGTGCCGAACGGCGACGCCCCCGACGGCGGGTGGCCGGTGGTGTCGCTCGGGCACGCCACCCTCGGCATCGACGTCCCGTGCGCACCGTCCCTCGATTCGGGCCTGCTCGGATTCCTCAGGTACGTCAACGTCTTCACCGGCATGGGATACGCGGTCGCGCTGGCGGACTTCCAGGGTCTGGGCGCCAAGGGCATTCATCCCTATTCCGACTCCCGCACGGCGGGGTTGAACATGATCGACGCCGTGCGCGCGTTACGGCACACCTTTCCCAACGTGTCGGACCGGTGGGTGGCGTTCGGGGATTCCCAGGGGGCCGGCGCGTCCTGGGCGGCCGACGAGCAAGCCAAGGACTATGCCCCCGAACTGAAGCTGCTCGGGGCACTGGCCGCGTCGCCCCCGGCCGACATGACCGGGATCGTCCAGAAGGCCCAGGACGGCACGCTCACCCCGGAACAGCGCGGGGTCATCCAGGCGATCATCGAGTCGCTGGCGCGCTTGCACCCCGATGTGGACCGGGACGACTTCCGCTCCGCCGGAGCGAAGACCTACTGGAAGGTGCTCACCGACTGCACGCCGGCCAACGCGTACGCCAGGGGTCAAGCCGCGGACGGCGTCGGGCCTCGCGACTTCGCGCCGAAGACACCGCAGGCGGCCGATCGACTGCGGGGGTTGTTGGCGAACTGGGCGTTGCCGCAGAAGCCGTTGTCGGAACCGCTGTACGTGTACTACGGCGGCAAGGATCCGTTCATCGACGCCGCGTGGACGACGGCGGCGATCCAGCGGGCCTGCGCCCTCGGCGGCAGCATCACCATCGCCTACGACCCGCAGGGTGGGCACAATCCAAGTGACGCGCTCGACGCGATTGAGTGGATGACCGACAGGTTCGAGGGGAAGCCGGCGAAGAATGACTGCTGATCTCACCCGCCGCCCCCTCGACGAGGCCGCCCTGCGTGCCGCCGCCGTCGGGCCGGCCGGCTGGCGCACCCTCGACGTCGTCGCCGAAACCGGTTCCACCAACGCCGATCTCGTCGCACGGGTCGCCGCCGGTGCGGACATCGCCTGGAACGTGCTCGTCGCGGAGGACCAGATCGCGGGGCGCGGCCGCAACGGCCGCACGTGGTCGGCGGTGCCCCGCGCGCAGATCAGCATGTCGGTGGGCCTGCCCACCGCCGGATTGCCCGCCGCCGCATGGGGCTGGGTGCCGCTGATCACCGGCCTCGCCGTCGTCGACGCCGTGGCCGAGGTGACCGGAATCGAGGTGGGCCTCAAGTGGCCCAACGACGTCCTCGCGGTGCGGGACGGGCGCAAGCTCGCGGGCATCCTCGCGGAGGTGGCGTCCCCGGCGGCGGCCATCGTCGTCGGTGTGGGCGTCAACGTCTCCCTCGGTGCCGACGAGCTCCCCGAACCCACGGCCACGTCGCTGCGGGTGCTCGGTGCCGACGACCCCGATCGCGGCGCCCTGGTCCTCGCCCTGTTGCGGCAGTTGCGGCGCAGGGTCGACGGTCTGACGGCGGCCGGAGGGGCGGATGCCGGCCTCGTCGCCGATTACGTCGCGAACAGCCTGACCATCTCCTCGCGGGTGCGGGCGACGTTGCCGGGCGACCGCGAGGTGGTCGGCGACGCCGTGGCGATCGACGATCAGGGTCGGCTCCGCATCGACACCGGGGGAGAGGTCACCGTCGTTTCCGCGGGCGACATCGTGCATCTTCGGCCCGTCTAGCTGGGTAGAGTCGCCCCGTGGGATATCCCGACAGCGTGCTGGCCGGCGACGAACGCGTCGTCCTCCACCGTCATCCGCACTGGAAGCGGCTGGTCGGTCCGGTGTTCGTGCTCCTGCTGGCCACCGCGGTGGCGGGTTTCGGCCTGGGCGCGGTGAATCGCATGACCTGGGAACAACCGGCGAAGAACATCGTCATGATCGTCATCGGCGTGATCTGGCTGATCCTGATCGGGTGGCTGGTGGCGTGGCCACTGCTCAACTGGCGCTCGACGCACTTCGTCATCACCGACCGACGGGTGATGTTCCGCCACGGGGTCATGACGCGCTCCGGCATCGACATCCCGCTGGCTCGGATCAACAGCGTGGAGTTCCGGCACGGCCTCGCCGACCGCGTGCTGCGCACCGGAACCCTGATCATCGAGTCGGCGTCGCAGGATCCCCTGGAGTTCCACGACATTCCGCGCGTGGAGCAGGTTCACTCACTGCTGTATCACGAAGTCTTCGACACCCTGGGTTCCGAGGAGTTCCCGAGCTGATCGCCGCGGCGCCCGCGCCGACCGCGGAGCGGGGTGACCGCGCTCGTGTCGTGCGCCTTCTCGGCTTCGTCTTCGAGAGCTTCGGCGATGCCACCGGCGGTGATCGCGGCCTCGACCGCCTTGTCGGGGTTGCGGCCGAACTCGTCGGGGAAGACCCAGCGTCGGAACGCCCAGAACCGGAACGCCATCTGCAACAAGTTGCCGATGACGTAGGCGGAGATGAAGTCGGCGATGTTCTCCATGGTGAGGCTGACCATGGGCACCCGGAGCTCCAGCACGTAGCTCGACACCCACAGCGGGACCATGCAGATCAGCACGCCAATGCCGCTGACCCCGAAGAAGAGCAGCGCCTCGTGATGCCGTTCGCGGCCGCCGCGATCGCGGAAGCTCCACTCCCGGTTGAGGATGTAGGAGGCGATCACGGCGACGATGCCCGAGATGATCTTCGCCGTCACCGGCTTGGGCTCGAGGATCGTCAGCTTGAGCGTGTAGAAGATCGCGGAGTCGATGATGAACGTCGTGCCGCCCACGATCGCGAACTTGATGAGCTCGTGATGCTGCTCGGCGAAGGGCCGAATCAAGCGCGGCAGGCGCGCAATGGTGGCATCGGTGAAGGACACGATGGGCCATTCTACGGAAACGGGTGATGCTACGCGTAGCCGTGCAGGTCGCGACGGGTGCGGCCGTGGGTTGAGGCCGTGACAACATAGGGGCCGTGAGTGCACCTCCCGTCGTAGCCATGATCGGTGGCGGACAGCTGGCCAGGATGACCCATCAAGCCGCGATCGCGCTGGGTCAGACGCTGCGCGTGCTGGCTGCGTCACCCGGTGATCCCGCGGCCCTGGTGGCCCCCGACGTGGTCATCGGTTCGCACACCGACGCCGAGGCGCTGGCCCGGGCCGCCGAGGGCGCCGCGGCCCTGACGTTCGACCACGAACACGTCCCCACCGGTCTGCTGCAGGCGCTGGTCGACGCCGGCGTGAACGTCGCGCCGCCCCCGCAGGCCCTGATCCACGCCCAGGACAAGCTGGTGATGCGCCGCCGGCTCGAGGAACTCGGCGCCCCCGTTCCCCGGTTCGCCGAGGCGCTCGACCCGTCCGACGTGGACGCCTTTGCGACCCGGGTCGGCGGTCCGATCGTCGTCAAGACCGCCCGCGGCGGGTACGACGGCCGCGGTGTCACCCTGGCCAAGGACGTCGCCGAGGCCCGTGCGGTCACTGAGCGCTACCTGGCCGACGGCGCGTCGGTACTGCTTGAGGAGCGGGTGGACATGCGGCGGGAACTGTCGGCGTTGGTGGCGCGGTCGCCGTTCGGTCAGGGCGCGGCGTGGCCGGTGGTGCAGTCGGTGCAGCGGGACGGAATTTGCGTGGAGGTCATGGCTCCGGCTCCCAACCTCGACCGCGAGGTGGGCGCCGCGGCCGAGCAGCTGGGATTGCGGCTGGCGGGTGAGCTGGGGGTCGTCGGCGTGCTCGCGGTCGAACTGTTCGAGACCGTCGAAGGCGCGCTTCTGGTGAACGAGTTGGCGATGCGACCGCACAACACCGGGCACTGGACCATGAACGGCGCCGTCACCAGCCAATTCGAACAGCATCTCCGGGCGGTTCTCGACTACCCGCTCGGCTCCACCGCGCCCATCGCTCCGGTCACCGTGATGGCCAACGTGCTCGGTGCGCCGCACGCGCCCGAGATGACCATGGACGAGCGCCTGCACCACCTGTTCGCGCGGCTGCCCGAGGCGAAGGTGCACCTGTACGGCAAGTCCGAACGGCCCGGGCGCAAGATCGGCCACGTCAACGTGCTTGGCGCTGCGGGTGGTTCGGTCGACGACGCGGAGTACGTCGCGGAGGTCCGGGAGCGCGCGGTCCGTGCCGCGCACTGGCTCTCACACGGCGAATGGACGGACGGATGGAATGAACATGGCCGATGAGCGCTTGCGCGAAGAGAAAACAGCCGTAGCCAAGGCGCGGGTCGGCGTCATCATGGGCAGTGACAGCGACTGGACGGTGATGGAGGACGCCGTCACCGCGCTGGCCGAGTTCGAGGTGCCCTTCGAGGTCGGCGTGGTGTCCGCGCATCGCACGCCCGGCCGGATGCTCGACTACGCCCGCGGTGCCGCCGGTCGGGGGATCGAGGTCGTCATCGCCGGCGCCGGCGGTGCGGCCCATCTGCCCGGCATGGTGGCCGCGGCCACCCCGCTGCCGGTGATCGGCGTCCCGGTGCCGCTGGCACGGCTGGACGGCCTGGACTCGCTGCTGTCGATCGTGCAGATGCCCGCCGGAGTTCCCGTCGCGACGGTGTCGATCGGCGGCGCCCGCAACGCCGGTCTCCTGGCGGTGCGCATCCTCGGCGCCTCCGACCCGGGCCTGCGCGGGCGGATGGAAGCCTTCCAGGCGAGCCTGGAAGAGATGGTGCTGCAAAAGGATGCAGCGCTGCGGGATCGGCTCCTGGGAACGTAGGATCAGCGTCGATGAAGCGCACATTCGAGCGGTACAGCAACGTCGGCTATCGGTTCGTCAGTGGCTTTCTGGAGCCGGGCAACCTGCCGGTCCTCAAGGTCCTCGACGACGCCCAGCGGGCGCGCGACGTCGCCGGCGCCGTGGCCGAGATCGGGGTACACCACGGCAGGCTCTTCATTCCGCTGCACCTGCTGCAGCGGGGGACGGGCAAGTCGGTGGCGATCGACCTGTTCGGCGACCAGGAGCTCAACGTCGACAAGTCGGGCAACGGCAACCTCGACAAGTTCACCGACAACGTGGCGCTCTGGTCGACGACCGACGGCGTGGTGCTGCACCAGGGCGACTCGACCAAGCTCGAGCCGACGGTGTTGACCGAGAAGGCCGGCGGCCCGATCCGCTTCTTCAGCGTCGACGGGGGACACACCGCCGAGATCGTCTACAGCGACATGCGTTTGGCCGAGGAGACCCTCGCCGAGGGCGGCATCGTGATCGCCGACGACATCTTCAACCAGCAGTGGCCGGGCGTGGCGGTGGGCACGCTGAGATACCTCGACGACGGCGCGAAGCTAGCCCCGTTCGCCATCGGTTTCAACAAGGTCTACTTCACCCAGCCCGAGTTCTGCGACGTCTACCGCACGCGGCTCGAGGCGGCCTTCACCGGCAGCCTGCGCATTCAGTCGGACTCGACGGTGTTCGCCGGCCACCCCGTGGTGTACCTGGCCCCGGTGACCGCCGTGGACCTGTTGCGGCGCAGCGAGACGGCGCGGTCGGTGTACCACGCCTCGTACAAGCAGTTGGTGCGCGGCATGCAGCTCGTCTCGGGCAAGGGCGCACCGGGCCGGTAGCGGCTTTCGCCGACCTCGCGGGTAAAGTTACCGGCGAGTAGCGAGGAGTCGTACATGTCCATCGGTAACCCGTCCTTCGACGTCTTTCAGCTGTCCGACGAGCACGTCGAGATGCGCAAGGTCCTTCGTGACCTGTGTGACAAGGAGATCGCGCCGTACGCGGCCGACGTCGACGAAAAGGCTCGTTACACCGACGAGGCGCTGGCGGCCTTGAACTCGTCGGGGTTCTCGGCCATTCACATCCCCGAGGAGTACGGCGGCCAGGGCGGCGACTCCGTCGCGGCGTGCATCGTCATCGAAGAGGTCGCCCGGGTGTGTGCCTCGTCCTCGCTGATCCCGATCTGCAACAAGCTCGGCACCATGGGCATGTTGCTGCGGGGTTCCGAGGAACTCAAGAAGCAGGTGCTGCCGTCGATCGGGTCGGGCGAGGCGAGTGCGTCCTACGCCCTGTCCGAGCGTGAGGCCGGCAGCGATGCGGCGGCCATGCGTACCCGCGCGAAGGCCGACGGCGACGACTGGGTGCTCAACGGGTCGAAGTGTTGGATCTCCAACGGCGGCAAGTCGACGTGGTACACGGTGATGGCCGTGACCGATCCCGACAAGGGCGCCAACGGAATATCGGCGTTCGTCGTCCATGCCGACGATCCCGGCTTCACCGTCGGCGCCAAGGAACGCAAGATGGGCATCAAGGGTTCTCCGACGACGGACCTGTACTTCGAGGACTGCCGCATCCCGGGTGACCGCATCATCGGCGAGCCGGGGACCGGCTTCAAGACCGCACTGGCCACGCTGGACCACACCCGTCCGACGATCGGTGCGCAGGCGGTCGGCATCGCCCAGGGCGCGCTGGACGCGTCGATCGCCTACACCAAGGAACGCAAGCAGTTCGGCAAGTCGATCAGCGACTTCCAGAACACCCAGTTCATGCTCGCCGACATGGCGATGAAGATCGAAGCGGCCCGGCTGATGGTGTACTCGGCGGCGGCCCGCGCCGAGCGCGGCGAACCGAACCTGGGCTTCATCTCCTCGGCCGCGAAGTGCTACGCCTCCGACGTGGCGATGGAGGTCACCACCAACGCCGTCCAGCTGTTCGGTGGGTACGGCTACACCGTCGACTTCCCCGTCGAGCGCTTCATGCGGGATGCCAAGATCACCCAGATCTACGAGGGCACCAACCAGATTCAGCGTGTCGTGATGTCACGCGCGCTGCTGCGCTGACGGCTTCGGAGCCGGGAGACCGGCGTCACGTTCTAGTAGTGTGATGCCGATTACCCGATGCCCGAACACTGGAGACCTCGATGACCCGAGCACGACTGTCGGGTCTTCGACGGTTGGGCGTGCTGACGGCCACGTGCGTGGTGCTGGTGTCGGGCTGCGGCCACCCCGGGGCTGGGCCGCGCCCGGCGGCTGAGCCCACGACCTCGGGCAGCGCCTCGCCGACGATCGACCAGCGCCCGACCACGGTGGGCATCGCGGACTCCGATCTGCTTGGTCTGCCCCCCGCCCAGGTCGCCGACGCCGTGGCGCGGATGAAGCAGTTGGGGGTCACGACGGTGCGGCTGCTGGTCCCGTGGGCGGCGATTCAGCCCACCCCGGACACCTACGACTGGAGCATGGTCGACAAGACGGTCAACGTCGTTGCCGCTCAGCGCATGTCGATTCTGGCCACGTTGAACTCCCCGCCGGGATGGGCGGTGGTTCCGGGTCAGCCGGCGATCGCGGGCCGGCCCGCCTCGCCGGCGGCCTTTGGTTCGTTCGCCGGCAAGGTGGCCGAGCACTTTGGCGACAAGGTGTCCGCCTACGAGATATGGAACGAACCGAACGGATCGGCGTTCTTCGCGCCCGCCCCAGACCCCGCGGGTTACGCCGAGCTCCTCAAGGCCGCGTACCCGTCGATCAAGGCCGCCGCCCCGTCGGCGGTGGTGGTAGCCGCTGGATTGGGTTCGGTCGTCGACTATTCGACGATCGCCATGGACCCGGTGAAGTTCGTCTCCGCCATGTACGCCGCGGGTGCGAAGAAGTCCTTCGACGCGTTGGCCTACCACCCGTACCAGTACACGATGAAGTTCTCCGAGAGCTGGCATCCCGACGCACCGCTCAATCAGCTGAACGGAATTCGTGAGGCGATGCTCGCCAACGGCGACGGGGACAAGAAGATCTGGGCCACGGAGTACGGCGAGCCCTCCTCCGAGGTCGGCGAGAAGGCGCAGGCGGAGTATCTCGACGACATGCTCGGCAAGTGGCGCACCCTGTCCTTCACAGGTCCGGTGTACGTCTACACGATGCGGGACCGCAACTCGTCGAGCCGCGACGCCGACGACACCCTCGGGATCTTCCGATCCGACGGCACCGCGAAGCCGGCCGAACGCGTGGTGACGTCCTACCTCGGCATGCGGGAACGTGGCGAAGGGCCTAGTCCAGCTCCACGGTGACCTTCTCGGCCTCGCGGCGACGTGCCTGGGCGGCGGGGTCGGGATGGGCGACCTGAACCAGCGATCCGCCCGCCACCAACACCGCGAGAACTCGGTCGACGACCGCGTCTGCGGTGTCCCAGGGTGCCGTGGACAGCGCCCTGGTGGCCGAGCTCAGCCCGCGCGCGGTACCCGAGGTGGTTGCGCCGGCCAGGATTTCGGCCGTGGAGACCCCGTTCAGTGCGGGACCTGACGCACGCTCGGCCACGATCTGGTCACCGTGCGCACGAACCGAGGTGGCGTAGTCGGTGATGCCGAACGGGAGATCGGCGACCGGCCTGCCGAAGGCGTCGAGGGAGAACGCCACCACGTCGCCCATCGGTCCGACGGCGGCGTCGGCCTCGTCGAGGCGGTCGACCGTACAGCAGGCGACGTCGCAATCACCTTCTCCGAGAACGACTTCAGCACCGATGAACCAGATGCCGAGTAGCACCCCAAGGGTTTGCCAGTGGGCGGGCAATTGGACGGACACCCGGCTGCCAGACCCGGCGCCGAGCTCGTCGCGCAACAGGTTGCCCGTCTTGGCCGCCCAGTTGGCCAGCGTCACCGTCGAGAGCTCGATGCGCTCGCCCGTCGCGTCGTCGTAGTAGGTGATGCGGGGTGCGGAGGGTAGCGCCAACAGCGGATCCAGTACCGCCGAGCCAAGATTCGTCAGCTTACGCACTCCGGTCCATTGCTGCCCGCCGTGATGATGGGTGGCGCGGGCAGGGGCGTGTCGGTCGACGAGGCGGCGGCCGGGTCGACGGTGGTTCCGGTCGCGTCGCCACTGGCGACCTCGTTGCCGAGCCCCGATCCGGGACCGGTGTAGTCGCCGGCGAGCACCACCTTGACCGTCCCGGGGGCCATCGACGGATCCTCGACGACGGGCAGGTTGCCCAGCTCCTTCGACACGGCTTGCGCACCGAGGTCGTCGACCTTGACGGCGCGGATCTGGCTGCTCGCAACCCGTTCGGCCTCGTTGTTGCCCACGTTGCCCTCGACGAACCCCTTGGCGGTGAGCACCTCGGACACCGAGGCGGCCAGCCCGTTGATGTCGGAGTCGTTGACCACGTCGGCGGTGGTCTTGCCCGGCGAGTACGCGAGCTCTTCGGTCTTGCCCTCGGCCTGGTCGTGCAGGAGCCCGGTGACGAAGTCCTGAACCTGAGTGGGGTCGACGCGCACGACGCTCTGCATGCCGTCGTCGCTCCAGCCGTCCTCCTGAAGCACGGGAATGGTGGCGAACGCGACGTTTCCGCCGGCCAGCTTCTGCATCTGGGTGACGAAGTCCATGATGTCCCACCCCTCGGACAGGACGACGGAGCGCTGCACGGCGTCCTGTAGTCGGTTGAGGGTGGCCGGGCTCGACAGGGTCTTGCCCGAGATGACTTGGTGGGCAAGGGCGGCCATCACGGCCTGCTGACGCGTCACCCGGTCGAGGTCACCCCGGGGCAGGTCGTGACGCTGCCGGACGAAGCTCAGCGCCTGCGGTCCGTCGAGCTTCTGCGGGCCGGCCGGAAAGTCCGCACCGGAGAGCGGTTCGTAGACGGGGTCCTTGAGGCAGACGTCGACGCCGCCGAGGGCGTCGGTGATGAGGGCGAAGCCCAGCAATCCGATCTCGGCGTAGTGGTCGACGGTGACGCCGGTCAGCTTCGCCACGGTCTGAATGAGGGCCTCGCGGGCCGCCTCGGTGGCCTTCGGCTCGGCGACGGCGGGGTCTTCGCCCTGCTGTTCGACGAGCTCCTTCATCTTCTCCAGCTTGACCTGGCCGAAGACCCCGTTGATCTTGGTCTTGCCGAGGTCCCCGGGAGCTTCGACGTAGGAGTCGCGCGGGATCGAGATCGCGGTGGCGGACTGCCCGTTGTTCGGGATGCGGACCAGGATGATGGTGTCGGTGTTGGTGGACACGTCGTCGCCGGCGCGCAGCGTGGCCAGCTCCTCGGCCGACAGCGGGTTGCCGTGCGCGTCGGTTCTGCTGTCCATGCCGACGAGCAGGATGTCGATCGCACCGTCCTCACCGCCGCCTCCCAGCGACGCCGACGACACGTGGTTGATGCCGTTTTCGAAGGACCGAATCTTGCCCCAGGCCACGCCGGTGCCGATGACGATCACCGCTGCCACGACCACGGCAACGATGCGGGAAAGGCGACCTGGCATCAGCCCAGGCTACTGGCGAGTCGCCCGAAGACGGGGTAACGCACCTCGGCGTGCCAGACTCTCCAGACATGTCTGAGCGTTTGGTGATCACCGGGGCCGGCGGTCTCGTCGGGCGAACACTGGCTGCCGAGGCGCGACGGCGCGGGCTCGAGGTGTTGGCCCTGACCTCCGCGGAGTGCGACATCACCGACCCCGCGGCGCCGGAACGGCACTTCGACGCCGGTGACGTGGTGGTCAACTGTGCCGCCTACACCAAGGTCGACGACGCCGAGGCCGACGAAGCGGGGGCCAGGGCCGTGAACGCGGCCGGTGCCGAGAACGTCGCACACGCCTGCGCCAGGGCGGGCGCCGAACTGGTCCACGTCTCCACCGACTACGTGTTCAGCGGTGACTTCGGGGGAGCGTCACCGCGTCCCTACGAGATCGGCGACGAGACCGGCCCGACGAGCGTGTACGGCCGCACGAAGCTCGAGGGCGAGTTCGAGGTGCTGTCGGCGATGCCGAACGCACACGTGGTGCGCACGGCGTGGATCTACGCGGGCGTCGAGGGCGGCACCGACTTCGTGTCCGTCATGCGCAAGTTGGCGGCCGGCGACGGCACCGTCGACGTCGTGGCCGACCAGATCGGGTCGCCGACCTACGTCGGCGACCTCGTCGGCGCGCTGCTCGAGGTGGTGGGCGGCTCGATCGAGGAATCGGTGTTGCACGCCGCCAACGAGGGCGCAGTCAGCCGGTTCGACCAGGCCCGTGCGGTGTTCGAGTTGGTGGGTGCCGACCCGGAGCGGGTCCGGCCCGTCGGGACGGATCGGCATCCCCGCCCTGCGCCGCGGCCGACGTATTCGGCGTTGGGATCGACGCAGTCCACCGCCGCCGGTCTGACCCCGCTTCGTCCCTGGCGCGACGCGCTCGCCGCCGCCCTGTCGGACGGCCCACTACCCTCTACGTCGTGACTCCGGGTCTGATCGTGGTGACGGTGACGTACTCACCGGGTCCTCACCTCGACCGGTTCCTGGCCTCGCTGGGCCATGCCACGGAGCGCTCGGTCACGGTCGTGATGGCCGACAACGGGTCCACCGACGGCGTTCCCGAGGAGGCGCTCGAGAGGTACCCGAACGCCCGGTTGCTGCACACCGGCGCGAACCTGGGGTACGGCTCGGCGGTCAACCTGGCGGTGCGGAAGTACGTCGGCAAGGGCGCGGAGGACGGTGATCCCGAGTTCTTCATCGTCGCCAACCCCGACGTAGTCTGGGGCCCCGGCAGCATCGACGTCCTCCTCGACGCGGCGCAGCGATGGCCCCGGGCGGGTTCGTTGGGTCCACTCATCCGCGATCCCGACGGTTCGGTGTACCCGTCGGCGCGGCATCAACCGAGTCTGGTCCGCGGCGGCATGCACGCCGTGGTCGGTCCGCTGTGGAAGTCGAACCCGTGGACGGCCGCCTACCGCCAGGAGCGACTGGAGCCCAGCGAACGCCCCGTCGGGTGGCTGTCGGGGTCCTGCCTGCTGCTGCGCCGGGAGGCGTTCGACGCGATCGCCGGGTTCGACGAGCGGTACTTCATGTACATGGAGGACGTTGACCTGGGTGATCGCCTCACCGGAGCGGGCTGGCAGAACGTGTACGTGCCCACGGCGGAGGTGCTTCACGACAAGGGCCACTCGACTGGCCGCGACCCCGCCCGCAACTTGGCCGCCCACCACACCAGCACCTACACTTTCCTGGCCGACCGGCACCCTCGCCGGTGGCAGGCTCCGCTTCGGTGGGCCATCCGGTCGGCGCTCGCGGCTCGAGCGGGACTGGTGGTCGGCAACTCCCGGCGCCGGACCAGAACACGATGAAGAGATGGGGCTGGCGATGGGAAGTTCGGTCAATCCGGCACAGGTCGACGCCGTCGTGCTCGTCGGTGGGCAGGGCACGCGCCTTCGCCCGCTGACGCTGTCGGCGCCCAAGCCGATGCTGCCGACGGCGGGGCTCCCATTCCTGACCCACTTGCTGTCGCGCATCGCGGCGGCCGGCATCCAGCACGTCGTGCTCGGGACGTCCTACAAGGCCGAGGTGTTCGAAGCCGAGTTCGGCGACGGGTCCAAGCTTGGGCTCCAGATCGACTACGTCGTGGAGGACGAACCGCGCGGCACGGGCGGCGGCATCGCCAACGTCGCGTCGAAGCTGCGGTACGACACCGCCCTGGTGTTCAACGGCGACGTGCTCTCCGGTGCCGATCTCAACGCCCTGCTGACCAGTCACCACGACCGTGACGCGGATCTGACGCTGCACCTGGTCCGGGTCGGCGATCCACGCGCGTTCGGTTGTGTGCCAACCGATTCCGACGGTGTGGTGACCGCCTTCCTCGAAAAGACGCAGGACCCGCCGACCGACCAGATCAACGCGGGCTGCTACGTGTTCAAGCGCGAGGTCATCGACCGGATTCCCACGGGACGGGCCGTCTCGGTCGAACGCGAGGTGTTTCCGGCGCTGTTGTCCGACGGACTCAAGGTGTGCGGTTACGTCGACGCCACCTACTGGCGCGACATGGGTACGCCCGACGACTTCGTGCGGGGCTCTGCCGACCTCGTCCGGGGCATTGCGCCGTCACCGGCCCTCAACGGTCATCGGGGTGAGGAACTGGTGCACGACGGCGCCGCCGTGGCGCCCGGTGCCTTGCTGATCGGCGGAACGGTCGTCGGCCGTGGCGCCGAGATCGGCCCCGGCGTGCGACTCGACGGCGCGGTGATCTTCGACGGTGCGCGGATCGAGGCCGGGTCGGTCATCGAGCGGTCGATCATCGGCTTCGGCGCCCGGATCGGCCCGCGGGCGCTGATCCGCGACGGCGTCATCGGCGACGGCGCAGACATCGGCGCGCGATGCGAACTGCTGCGCGGTGCCCGGGTGTGGCCGGGCGTGCGCATCCCCGACGGCGGCATCCGTTACTCCACGGACGTCTGAGCCGCCCGCGCCAACTGCCGAAGTCCGAAGTCTGACCCCTCGGGTAACGCGTCCAACGGCCACCAGCGAAGGTCGAGCGACTCGTCGCTGATGGCGGCGTGGGCATGCGGCGAGGCCCGGGCGACGAACTGCAGGTCCAGATGATGCGTCGGCGCGCCCAGCGAACAGGTGAGCGCATGCACGTGCAGTGCCACGGGCAGGTCGCCGACGGTCAGTCCGTCGATCCCCGATTCCTCCCGCGCCTCCCGTGTCGCGGCTGCCCTGACGTCGACGTCGGACTCCTCGCAGTGGCCGCCGAGTTGAACCCAGCGGCCGATCCGCGGGTGCAAGGTCAGCAGTGTGCGGGTGCCGGTGTGGTCGAGAACCAGCGTCGACGCCGTGACGTGCCCTGGGGCGCAGGCCCGTTGGCAGGCGTCGTCTCTGGCCAGGACGAAGGCGAGCACCGCGTGGCGCAGCGAGTCCTGTGCGGGATCGGCCGGCTGCCACCGTGTCAACGCGTCGACGACCGAGGCGTGCAGGCTCATCGGATCGTCAGCAGTCCATCCGTGGACACGGGCGCTCGCGGCGACACGGGTTCGTCGGGATGACCGATCGCGATGGCGCCCAACGGCTGCCAGTCCGTGGGTAGCTCCAGCACGTCGCGAGCCACGTCGGGGGCGAAGATGGTCGACCCGATCCAGCAGCTGCCGACCTCACGGACGGCGAGTGCGACGAGCAGCCCCTGTACCGCCGCGCCGGCGGCGACGGTGAACATCGTCGCCTCCGCGGCCGTCCTGGTCGCGTCGGGATAGGTGTGCGCCCCGTCGGGCACCATGAACGGGATGACGAGCTCCGGTGCGTCGTAGAGGATCTGGCCCCGGCCGACGCGTCGGTCGACGGCCTCGGCGGGCCTGCCGTCGGCCAGCAGATCGGTGCGCCACCGGTCCTTCATCGTGTCGAGCAGGCGTCGGCGGACGTCGCCGTCTCGGACCCACACGAACCGCACGGGCCGGGTGTGGTGCGGGGCCGGGGCGGTAAGCGCCTCGGCGACAGCCGCTTCCACCACGGCCGGGTCGACGGGTTCGGCGGTGAAGGTGCGAACGGAGCGGCGCAGCAGCTGGGCTTGCGCGCGGCCCAGGGCGAGCGCCTCCGCGGTGCCCAGCCAGAACAGGTCCTCTTCACCGGCTCGGACGAGGCTGCGGCCGTTGGAACCGTCCTCGCGTAGCGTCAGTCCGCGCACGACGGCCACCGGAATCCCGGTGAGCTTGCCCTTCACCAAGTCTGCTGCCGCAGCGATCTCGTCGGCGACGGCGACCTCGGTCACCACCAATTCGTTGCCGAAGTCGTCGTGCGCTCCGCCGTAACCGTGCAGCACGGCCAGGCCCGCGGCTCCGATGGCGGTGTCGGTCTGGCCGTTGCGCCACGCCCGCCCCATCGTGTCGGTGACGACGACGCCGACGGTGACGTCGAGCAACGTGGCGAGGCGTTCGCGCAACAGCGCGGCGCTTCCGTCGGGATCGACTGGCAGCAGGGCCAGTTCGGCCGAGTCGACGTTGGAGCCGTCGACGCCCGCCGCGGCCTGGATCAGGCCGATCGCGTTCTCGGTGATCAGCGTGCGGCCCTTGCGGGCCAGCACCCGAACGGCCTCGGCGTCGACGAGCCTGCGCCGCAGGGCGTCTCGTTCCTCCGGGTCCGACGGCGCGGCGACGATGCGGCCCTCGCTCTTGGAGAGGACCTTGCTCGTCACCACGACGACGTCGTGGTCGCGCAGCCACGGCGCGGCCGCGGCGATCGCGGCGGCCACGTCGTCACCGGGCCGAAATTCGGGCAACCCGGCGACCGGCAGGATCTCCAGTGCGGCCGCCGCCCCGTGGTCGGACATGCGATCAGGATGCGTCACGCGTCGCCCACTCCGGCGAGTTCGATTCCGTGGCGCACCATCTCGGCGGTCGCCCTCGGGTCGGTCATCAACAACGGCACCGAGCGCACCGCGACGCCGTCGACGACGGCGGTGTCACCCTCGTCGACGAGCCAGCCGTCGAGGAGCCCCGTGCCCGAGCGCGATCCGAAATGGGAGCCGACGGCTTGCGACGAGGTCTCGACTCCGATGACGGTGAGGCACTCGTCGGCCATGCCGCGCAGCGCCCGCCCGGCCACGATGGGGGAGTACCCGATCACCGGGGCGGGGGTCGACCGAAGGGCGCCACGGATTCCCGGGACGGCCAGTATTGCACCGACGCTCACGACGGGATTGGACGGGGCGAGGAACACGACGTCTGCCTCGGCGATGGCGTCGAGGACACCCGGTGCCGCGGTTGCCTCGGCGGCGCCGACGAAGGCGAAGTCGTGAGTGGGGATCTGGGCGCGGTAGCGCACCCACCACTCCTGGAAGTGGATGGCCCGCCGACTGTCGTCATCTGAGTCGGGATCGGTGACCACGACGTGGGTTTCGCTGCGGTCGTCGGACGCCGGCATGAGCCGGGCCCCCGGCTGCCACCGCGCACACAGCGCCTCGGTGACTTGCGACAGCGGGTATCCCGCTCTGAGCATCTGGCTGCGCACCAGGTGCGTGGCGAGGTCCCGGTCGCCGAGTCCGAACCAGTCGGGTTGGACACCGTAGGCGGCGAGTTCCTCCTTGGCGTGCCATGTTTCGTCGGCGTGGCCCCAACCCCGGACCGGATCTATACCTCCACCTAACGTGTACATGCAGGTGTCGAGGTCCGGGCAAATGCGCACTCCGTGCATCCATGCGTCGTCGCCCACGTTGACGATCGCGGTGAGATCGTGCTCACCGGCAGGCCCCGTTGCGGTGCCTGCGAATTGACCCAAGCCCAGGTACTGCTGGACGCCGAGCAGAAAGCGCGCGCCGCCGACGCCGCCCACCAGAACAGTGACCTTCACATCGATCGACACTAGGCGCTTCGGTCCGGACGTGGACCACTGGACTTTCTTTTCGGGGTCGACTTGGTCACTTTCGCGACACGCCAGGTATCCGACGCGCCGACGTTTGGTCACGAGATGGTATGAAATCGCGTCGCTGCGCTTGACCCCTGCAGCTAACGCGTGTCTAATCACATCAGTGTCATTTCCCGGTTGGCTTCCGGTTCCAGTGTCGCAGACCGAGATTCGATCACTTGTTCGAATTACTGGGGCCACTAGGGTGCGTGGTGGGGATGAAG
>Ga0209051_1001049_pt1 | contig 26010 bp, 25 predicted proteins | sample AraplaCvi_mMS_r2_2_FD_184286 | JGI IMG/M metagenome (GOLD analysis project Ga0209051, IMG submission 184286) | Arabidopsis root microbial communities from North Carolina, USA - plate scrape MF_Cvi_mMS_r2 (SPAdes) (version 2) | ecosystem: Host-associated > Plants > Roots > Endosphere | place...
GCATCGCGCGAGATGCGAGCTCGGCCGTCAGCTCCTCGAGCTCGCATCTCGCGCGATGCAGAGATGGCGCGGCGGTCCCTTGTCCACCACCGTCGTGTCGTCGGTGGTATTCGGCGGAGTCTCTGGTTCTGCCGTCGCCAATGCCAGTGCGCTCGGCTCCGTTCTCATTCCCTGGCAGAAGCGTCAAGGATTTCCGCCGGCGCTGTGTGCTGCGAACAACGCGACCTCTGCAGTCATCGACGTGCTCATCCCACCGTCGATCCCTATGATCCTCTATGCGCTCATCAGCGGCGTGAGCGTCGGCGACCTGTTCATCTCCGGCATCCTGCCTGGCATTCTCATGGCTGTAAGCTTCATCTTCGTCTGTTGGTTTATTTCGGTTCGACGGGGATATGCGGCGGTCGCGGATAGTGTCCGCAAGCGTGACCTCGCGAGACTTGCCCTCCAAAGCCTGCCTGCTGTTCTTCTTCCCGTCCTGATCATCGTGTTTCTGCGCTTGGGACTAGCAACGCCAACAGAAGTGTCAGTTCTATCGGTTGTGTATTCGCTGCTGCTTAGCCTGCTGTTCTACCGCGACCTGAGCTGGAAACGTTTTTGCGAGAACATGGTCGAAGCTGGCGTTGCCACCGGCGTGGTGATGCTGGTGATCATGGGAAGCGCGGCGGTCGGCTGGGTGCTGACGTTCGATCAAGCGCCGCAGCAGATGGCCGAGTGGGTCTCGAGCAATATCTCCAGCCCGATCGTCATCATCCTGATGATGAACGTCATCATGCTGATCGTCGGCATGCCCCTCGACATGCCTCCGGCGATCCTGCTGCTTGGGCCGATCTTCGTGCCTTTGGCCGACGCCATAGGGCTCGACCGCGTCCAGCTCGGCCTGATGATGGTCATCAACCTCGGTATCGGTCTGTATACCCCGCCGATCGGAACGACGCTGTTCATCTCTTCCTCGATCGCCAAGGCGCCACTGGGAACGACGACTAACGAACTCTGGCCGTACTTCGGCATGGCCTTGCTTCTGCTACTCGCGGTCAGCTTCGTCCCCGCGCTGACCATTTACTGAGGACGAAGAAATGTCCGGCACGACAAACATGGTTGTCAGCGTAAGGGGCCTGACCAAGGCTTACGGAGCGACCTCGGTTCTCAAGGGCGTCGATTTCTCCGTCGCCCGCGGCGAGATCCACGCACTCCTCGGCGGGAACGGAGCCGGAAAATCGACGATGATCCGTATTATCACCGGTTCGGCCTCCAAGGGCGACGGCGAGGTCGCGTTTTTTGGACCGGATGGCGCACAGAGAAGCGAAGCAGAGGGGCGAGCCAGGGTGGCGGTCGTCCATCAGGAACTGGCCTTGCTGCCGCATCTTACCGTTGCGGAGAACATCACTCTGCCGCACCTCCGAACGGGGTTCGCGACAGTCAACCGGAAGGCGGCGGCACGGAAGGCTTTCGAGGCGCTGGCGATGATCGACGCCGAGTTTGCAGCTCGATCCCTGCATCGCCTAGTGGAGAACCTCAGTCTTCACGAGGGTCAGATGGTGGAGATCGCTCGGGCATTGTCGTCCGGGGCGGAACTCCTTCTCCTCGATGAGCCCACCGCGAACCTGACCTCAGGAGAGACCGTGCGCCTGTTCGCCGTGCTCCGGCGGCTGGCGAACGATGCCGGACTGTCGGTCGTCTTCGTGTCTCATCGCATGAAGGAAATACGCCAGATCGCCAACGTCTGCACAATCATTCGCGATGGACGAACGGTCGTCGACAGGATGGGTCTTTCGGAACTGTCGGACGGCGCCATTATCGAGAAGATGGGGCAATTGGCGATTTCAAATTCCGCCCCAGGACCTGACGCTTCCCACAAGAGAGTGCATGGCGAACCTCTCTCGATCCGGGAGGCGGGAACCGACATCGAACTGTCGCCGGGAACGATCCTAGGCGTTGCCGGGGCACCCGCGGGACCCTCATCGCTAATTTCTGCGCTTGTAGGAGCTGCGGAGGCGAAGCGCTGGACGGTATCGCGCGCAGGCTGGCCAAACAGCTTCAGGACTCCCAGAAAGGCAGCGGCGGCGGGCGCGGGCTTTGTCACCGGCGACCGTGCTCACAAGGGGATCTTGCACAGCCTCCCGATCATCGACAACGTCCTCGCGTCGCGGCGGGTCGTGCGCGGGACCGCGGTGATCTCCGGAGCGGAGAGCAGGGAATGCGTGGACCTGCTGCACGCCTTGAGCGTCAAGGCCGCGTCGATCTGGGATTTGCCAGCGACCTTGAGCGGCGGCACGCAGCAGAAGCTGCTCCTGGCCCGGTGGCTGGGACTGCCATCGAGCCTGCTGGTCCTCGAGGAGCCAACCCGCGGCGTCGATATCCGCACCAAGAAAGAAATCTATCAACTGATCCGACAGATGGCATCGACGGGCACGATTATCGTTTGGTGGTCAACCGAGAACGTCGAGCTCCTCGAAGTATGCGATCAGATTGTTGCGTTCGACACCGAAGGAAACACCGCTGGTGTGATCGAACGTGGGGAGATGAGCGAGGACCGCCTCGCGGAACTGACAGGAATGGCAACATGATGAGGACCTCTACACAGGAAGCAACCCCGGTGCAGCCACCAACGCCACCCATTAAAAACCGCGAGAGCCTCCTGAGCGCCTATCGGACGGAAATCGCGATTGCCATCGCCATGGTGATCCTCGCACTCGCCGTCGGCTCCCAGGTTCCGCAGGCGTTGAGTTGGGGCAACTTCTCCAACATCACCCACGCCGGCGCGCCTCTGATCATCATGTCGCTTGGCGTCCTTCTGGTCGTAATAACCGGTGGCATCGACCTCTCGGTTGGTTCTGTCTTCTCCCTGACGGGCATGGTGACAGCGCAAGCCATGGCGGTCGGCTTCGGCGGTGTCACCGCCAGCCTGTTTGGACTTGGAGTTGGGCTCGTCTTCGGATCGATCAACGGCTTCCTGGTGACCGTCGCGGGTCTCGCCCCGTTCGTCGTGACACTGATCACCTTCGCGGTAGCAGGGTCTTTGGCGTTCATTGTGACCAACGGCCGTTCGATGCCGATCCCCGATCCCGACTACTGGCTGCTCAATGCCGGAAGCATCGTCCCAGGCGTTCCGAACTACATTCTTTTCTGTATCGCGCTCCTGATCGGCATCGAGATATTCCTGAAAAAGGTCGTTGCCGGACGCTGGTTTTACGCCGTCGGCAGCAGCGCGGCTGCAGCCTATCTGCTGGGCATTCCGGTCAAGCGCATAAAGTTCTTCGCCTACGTTGCGTCGTCGCTGCTCGCGTCATTCTCGGGGCTGTTGACGATCTCATACATCCTGAACGCGGAATCGACTGCCGGTGCGAGTCTTATGCTTCAGGCAATCGCGGCCGTCGTCATCGGCGGGGCGAGTCTGCTTGGCGGTACTGGAACAGCGGTGGGGGCCGTACTCGGAGCGCTGATGATCACCGTCATCCAAAACGGCGTGAATCTTATCGGCATCAATAGTTTCTGGCAGGGGTCGGTCACTGGTCTCGCCATCTTGATCGCGGTCCTCATCGACCGCTTTGGAAAGGCCCGGCGTGGTGCCGGCTGAATAGTGAGGAGCCGGTCCAATCCGGCCCCACCATGTGGAGGAGGAATAAGAAATGAAATGCAAACGCAATTTTATTCGCACGGTAGTGTTCGGTATCGCGGCAGCCGGAATTGGCCTGGTGGGATCGGCGGGGGCTCAGGAGAAGAAGACGGTCGCCTACCTCGCACCTTCTCTTGACATTTCGTACTGGCAGTGGGTTGGCTACGGCGTAAAGGAGAAGGCCAAGGAACTCGGCATGGACTATGTCGAGTATACGTCCGAGAACTCTCCAGCCAAGCAGATGGACAATGCGCGAACGGCCGTGACGAAGGGCGTCAGCGCCGTGGTAATCGGGCCAGTCAGCTCGACAAGCACTCCGCCGTTGCTCGCATATTTAAAGTCCCAGAACATCCCGGTGTCTTTTGCTGGGATCGGACCGCAGCCTGGGCAGACCGACTATACGTCTTCGGTAACGGCCAACAACTATGAAACCGGAAAGGCGCAAGGCAGCTTCGTTTGCAAGCTGGCCAAGGAGCGGGGCGGCAACCAAGTAGGCATGCTCTCCCTCCCGCAGGACCGCGAGAACGCCCAGAAGTATCTGAAGGGCGCCGACGAAGCGTTCAAGGCCGACGGCTGCGAATTGGCGCAAATGCTGGAGACCCGAGGTCTAACGGTCAACGAGGCCGTCACGCAGGCGAATGACATGCTGACGGCGCATCCGGACATCAAGGCGATCTACGGGATGTACGACGAGGCGGGCACCGGCGCCGCCAAGGTCCTTCAGACACGAGGCCTTACAGGGAAGGTCGGCATCGCCGTCGCCGATGGAAGCCCGACGACGATCGCCTTGCTGAAATCCAATGCCATTCAGGGGATCTTCTTCCAGGAGGCGGTTGGTCAAGGCATCGACGGAACCCAGCAGGTCTTCAACTCGCTGACTGGCGCGCCGGTCTCCAAGGATCTCGCGCTCGTAATGCCGCTCGTGACGGCTGACAAGGTGGATTCTCCGGAGGCTAAGGCGGTGATCGCGCGCGTCTTCCCGCCTAGCAAGTGATCCTGACCGGAGCGTCGTCCTTGCGGCGCTCCTCACCCCCTCAAGCGAGATGGAATTCCGCGAATGGACGACCTTCCAATAATCGATCCGCACTTCCACCTGTGGGATCTGGATAACAACTACTACCCGTGGCTTTCAGACGGCGTGAAGCCTTCGGCCTTCGGGGACTACACGGCGATCAACAAAACCTACCTGATTGAAGATTACCTTTCCGACGCGAAGAACCAGAACGTCGTGAAGGCGGTCCACCTCGACGTGGGCTACGACCCGAGCGATCCTGCGGGCGAAACGCGCTGGCTTCAGGGCGTCGCTGACAAGCACGGATTCCCGCACGGTATCGTCGGTTACGCCGATCTTCGCAAGGCAGACGTCGGCAAACTGCTGGATGAGCACATGCAGTGTGCCAATTTTCGCGGCATCAGACAGTCGATGAACTTTCACAAGGATACCGCCAAGACTTATCTGACCGAACCAGAGGTCAGTCGAACGCCGGAGTGGCGCCGCGGTTTTCAAGAACTCGCTAATCGAAACCTGAGTTTCGACCTGCAGCTCTACTATTGGCAGATGGAGGAGTTTCTACAGCTTGCCGCTGACTTCCCCGATTTGCATATCATTCTGAACCACACGGGGATGCAGGTCGACGGTCCGGAGCACTTCGAGGGGTGGCGGAAAGGGATGCGTATCCTGTCCCAAGCGCCAAACGTCGCCTGCAAGATATCCGGCCTCGGAATGGGTAACTGGAACTGGACGACGGAAGAGATCACACCCTATGTCGAGGAGGCGATTGGCGTGTTCGGCGTGGATCGATGCATGTTCGCGTCGAACTTCCCCGTAGACAAGCTGTTCTCGAGCTATGACGCGATCTTCGACGCCTTCAAGACCATCACGAAATCCTACGCGACCGAGGAGCGGTCGAAGTTATTCCACGCCAATGCCGAGCGACTATATCGCCTCTAAATTTTGGTAGGTGCCTGAACAGCTTTTGAGTTGTTCAGGCGTTCCGCTTCTTCGTCTCGGCCACTGGATAGGGGTCAGCTTTCAAGCTAGGCCGGGATGGCGACGACCACGATGGTGGAGACGGCGGGTCAAGCGGACCGAATGAGACGACGGGTGTACCTTTTTCCGTGGGCGAATACGAAGGCGAAATGTGTCTGCATTGCTACAGACAGATCAGAAAGCATGAGCTACCTTAGCGTTTAGTTTGATCATTTTGCTCGCTGAGGGGGTGACGAAATGGTGATGCGACGTTGGATGCTTCCAGTTGGGATTTCCACTGTTTTCCTGTCCAGTTGTGGCGTGCTGACGCCCACTCTCGAAGAGTTTCCGAATTCATCCAAGGACGAGCCGTTCCTCGTCCAGGCGGTTGTGGCCAGCATTCACTGCGAGCTTGCAAGTGCAGTTCAGGAGTTCATAGAAGCAGACAAGCTCAACATGAAGAGAAACGCGGGCAGGAGAAATGCGGCGTGGTTCGACGCGTGGGGCGCTCAGGTCGCTCTGACGTTGTCAGTTCAAGAGCGGGTCTCGTTGAATCCCAGCGCTGCCTGGACGCCGCCCGCTGCTGGCAACACAAATTTCACGCTCTCGGGCGGCCTTTCTGCATCGTCGGAAGCGACCCGTATAAACAAGGCGAACTTTTTCTACACGGTAAAGCAGCTTTATGATCACGGCGCCTGCAAGGGAGTTCAGCCGACCAGCGGCTCCGGATCACCCCTTATCCAGAACGACCTGAGGGTCGGTGACTGGCTTTTTGATCAGATGCCCTCGTCAGGAACGAACGAGGTGATCTACCCGACATCTGCATCCGGGGCGTTCGGACAAAATGTTTTGTCCCACGAGGTGAAGTTCGAAGTGATCACCAGCGGTGGGGTTACACCGGCCTGGAAACTTTCGAGGGTTGCTGTGAACCCGGATGGATCGTTCGTGGGAGTGGGCCGCAATCGCGTTAGTGATCTGATAGTCACTTTCGGGCCCCTGGACCCCAAGCAGGACAATAAAGGGCTGATTTCCGAGGCTGAGAACGTGCACTTCGTTCAACAATTGGGGCTGGCCACGTCGACCCGTCCCGAAGTGCGTTTCTCTCTGTTTTAGGCAACACTGCGACCGCCCGGAGCGAGCGGTTTGAGGAGGAGGGGTTTCATGGCGAAGAAGCAGACACCCAAACGCGCGGCAAACACCGCCAATGTACGGAAGCGCAGTCGGCGCTCCTCTGCCGCCGAGTCCATGATCAATGTCCTGGACAACGAGCCGACCACCGCCTTCCGGCGGCTCTGGGACGAGAGTTCCGGAGCTTATGTCGCGGAGGTTTTCGAACTTGCAAAAGCGCGGCCGTTGGTGGATGCGGCCCACCCGCCTTCAGTCATGCCGATCCGGGGGGATCCGAACCATGTTATCCGGTGCGATTGGGATGTCGCGAAAAACCGCTGGAAATGCAGAAAGCTGCCGGCGGACGACCCCGAAGCAACAATCTGACGACGAGAGTTTGCAATGACGGACCGAGTCGACGTGATTTTGTAGGGAATGTCCTATGGGAAACTGGCGGACACGCGCGCTCACGCTGTTCATCCTTGCCGCCGCTGCCTTGAGCGGATGCGCCTATATCGACTTCGATAAGCTTGCCCCTGCAAAGATCAGCGGCAGTTTATTCGTGATGTGGGTTGGTGAAGGTGGATCGTCTGGCGACGGAAGGTTCGTGTTCGTTCCAGACCCAAGTGATCCGCTGACATTTCGGCGCGCGAACGCGTCGTCGCCCGGTGCCGTGATACAGCCTGGGTTAATGTATACTGACGGCGGTTCCATCCCCAAAGTGGCGCAGGTGTTCAACGGCCTCTCTCCGTGGGGGTATGCGCCTGCCTACATGATCCATGACTGGATGTTTACCGCTCATCACTGCCTCGTCGACGGCGAGGACAATTCGAGGTTCGACCAGGTGCGGACGGTCGAATTCAACGATTCCGCTCGGATCCTCGGCGAAGCAATTCAAGGTCTGATCGCCGCAAAACGGGTGAAGCGCGACGACGTTGCGGGCATTGCGATTACCAATGCAGTGGGCAGCCCGATTGCCAGGCGCTTGTGGGATGTCCAGGGAGAGTGCGAGCGCCTAAAGGTTAGCGCGAAACATGTCGCGGCTGTTGAGAATGCCATCCCAGGATCGTCGAGGCTTGTCGTGCGCCGGCTGCTTAAGATAGCACCCGAAACCCCACGGGTGAGTGCGCCGGCCGCCACGATCATAACTAAGGTGTCATTCTGACGTCCGGCCCGGTTTCTTTCCGAATTGCTTCGACGCGGATTTCGGTGCTTTCCGGTCAGGAACGTCGGCCAGCAGGTCCGAGGTCTGCAGCAGCGTATGGTATGTGACCACGCGGAACGCCTATGTCCTTCAGCCCTCGTTCGGACAACGCGTGCAAATGGTGTTCCGCAGCACGCTGTCGTGCCATACGAACCAATTGGAACACTATGGCGGTGATGATCGAAGCCGCCGCCCATCGCAGGCGAGCGACTTGGCCCGATCGCTGTGACATCTCAGTTTCCTTTCCATGAGGAATGCGTCGCCCCGTTGAGGCATCGCGAGGCTGGAGATCGAGCCGAGCGGCGCCCGTTAGTCGACTTCCACGATCGCCTCGATTTCAACGGTGATGCCGAACGGCAGGCTGCCTACCCCGATCGCCGAACGCGCGTGCTTCTCACCGAATAGTTCGGTGAACAGGTTGGAGCAGCCGTTGATGACTTTGGAGTGCTCGACGTAGTCCGGAACGGCGTTGACCATTCCCAAAAGCTTCACGATTCTGCGGACGCAGTCGAGATCGCCGAGTTCCTCCTGCAAGATTGCTAAGAGATGCAACCCGACCCACCGTGCGTGTTCGGCTGCCTCGTCGGTGGAGAAGTCGAGCCCGACTTTCCCTTTTGGAATCTCACCAGCAGGCGTCACAGGAACGCAACCTGACAAATAAATCAGATTCCCGCTGCGCACGGCGTTCGCATAATTTGCTGCAGGAGGCTTCACCGCGGGAAGTTGGAGCCCGAGATCTGAGATGCGTTTATTGATGGACATGTCACGTGCCTTTCATCCTTGGCTAGTCAGCCGGATTGCTGGGCACTTGAATAAGATCTATGAGATCATTCGTCCAATAGATGAGGTGCATCTTGATTATCGATCATGTCAATCTGAGCCAGCTTGATCTTAATCTTCTGGTGGCCTTCGACGCTCTGCTGACAGCGGGCAACGTGACCAGGGCTGCCGAACGTATCGGCATCGGCCAGCCGTCCATGAGCCACGCCCTGTCACGATTGCGACGGCTGCTGAACGATGAACTGTTCGTCCGTGCTTCAGACGGGGTGAAGCCCACGCCAAGAGCCTTGGCGCTGGCATCCCCGATTCGTGAAGCGCTTTCCATGATTCAGTCGACGCTATTACATGAACGAAGTTTCGATCCAGGTGCAGCGGAACAAGTATTCGTTCTTGGCATGCCAGATAGTATCGAGGTCCCCCTGCTACCCCTGCTGCTGACCCTTCTTGCAGCCGAAGCGCCAAGAATCCACATTCGAATTCAGTCGATCGATCGCTATGACGTTCTTGAGAAGTTGGATCGGGATCACATCCATTTGGGGATTGCAGGCCTTCTCACGGAAGGGACGCTGCATCACAAGCGACGGCGCCTATATACGACCAATTATCTCTGCCTCTACGATTCAGCGGCCCTGCAGATCGCGGAACCGATCACGTTGAAGGAGTACGTCGCACTTCCGCATGTCTTGGGATCGCCACGCGGGGACGCGCGCGGCGTCGTCGACGATGCGTTGGCGGAGCTCGGCCTGCGTCGAGAGATTGCCGTGACAACGCCCCACTTCGCGGCCGTCCCCTTCATATTGAAAGGGGCTCGCCTCATCTGCACCGCCCCCCAGCGTCCGGCACGGATATTTGCTCGGCAGTTTGGGCTACGCACGAGTGAACCACCTCTGCAGTTGCCCGATTCAGATGTGTCCATGATATGGCACGCCTCCTACGATCATGACCCCGCTCACAAGTGGTTGCGAGAAGCCCTCGTTAGAATTGCGGGAACGATGTAGCCGGCACCTTCGCTCAATGGTGCAGCAGGGCTTCAACGGTGATCAACCTCCGATCGGAACGCTACGCGGAGGCGTTGTACTGCTCGAGGACCGTCGGCGAGTTGCTCGATGTGAAATTTCATCGCGGCGGATGCTGCACTCTGGTCCCTCCTGCAAATGTTCTCAACGATGGCAGCATCCTCCGCGTTGACCTCTTTTGTTGCGCTTGGAAGGTGGAAAAGGCGGAACAAGTGTATGTGAGTGCGTCCAGGAAAAGTCCCTGAGCCTCTAGACCGCTCTGACCGCACTCACTGGGGCGGGCGCGTTGTTGACCTCTATCCGCGCAAGAGGACGCTCCGTCCCACGGGACTACTATGAGCTGGACTTGCTCGAAGCGATCACAATCCTTGTCAGTCGCGGTCTCGGACTCTCACTGGTCCCGGATTGGCTGCCGCCCTGGCCGGAAGGAGCTGTCGTACGCACGATTAAGGCGATGGCAGCTCCCACACGCGACGTAGGACTCCTGTGATCGAGAACGTCTACCCGCCTGCCGCTCATTTGCGCCTTGTCGGCAGAAGCCGTGAAAGCCGTTCGATCCAAGGAGTGTGTCGAGCCCTCGGAGGCGAGGTCGGCGACAAATCGGTCATCGGCATAGGTAAACGACGCCACCAGCGTGACTATGCGATGCTGCGACGAGAAATCAACCACTCAAGGGGACTATTTCGGCCAGCGTGCCGGGGCTGATCCCAGCGCGCTGGCCGGCAGATCCCAGCGCATCGCCGTGTCCGGGATATTGAGAGGCGCGCGCAGTCGGTGTGCGTCGCCCCAAGGCGTATGCTCGATCGTGGGGGACAGGTCATTTGGGTCGGGGGTTACATCCAAGGTCCCGGCCGCGGTTGCAGGATGCCTCGCCAACAGATCGCCAGTCCGGGCGAGCGAAAGGCGAGCCGTGACCGCGCCATCGCCACGCACGCCCTTCTCCAGGGCGGTGAGGGCTGCCGCGGCCATGAGATAGCCTGTCGCGTGATCCAGCGCCTGCACCGGGAGCGGGGTCGGCGCCTCCCGCTTCGCCCAGGCCATGCCGGCGTCGGCGATCCCGCAGCTCATTTGCACCAGGCTGTCGAACCCGCGCCGGCTAGCCCAAGGGCCCGTCCACCCGTAGGCATCCAGCGTAACCTCGATAAGCGCAGGCGCTAGCCGTTGGCGCAGGTCCGAACCGAGGCCAAGTCCCTCCAGAGCGCCGGGGCGATAGCCGTGGATGAGGACGTCCGAGCCGGCAAGCAAGTCTTCAAACGCAGCCTTGCCTTCGTTCGTATCGAGGCGGAGACGCGCGCACCGCTTGCCGAGTGTCACGTCGGGCACGACGTTTGGCTCTTCCCATACCGGCGGATCAACCCTGAGGACGGTCGCACCAAATCCGGCCAGGGTTCGTGTCGCCACCGGGCCGGCGATAACGCGGGTAAGGTCGAGCACCCGCAAGCCCGCGAGAGGGCGCTCGCGCGTCCCAGCCCAGGAGCGGATAGCCACCGGCCGGTCAGCATCCCAGGCGATCAGCGGCTCGGCCGCGACCGCCGTCCCCTGCGGATGTAGCGCCCATTCCTCGCGGGACCGCATGGCAGCCGCAACGCCACGCTCGCCGACGATGGTCGATTCCAGTGCCTCGGCTTCCCAGCCGGCCACCGCCTCGGCCACCGCGCTGCGTTCGGGCCGGCAGTCCAACACCGTTAGGGTAGCGCGGCGGTGATGCGGCAGGTTTGTGTGCAATTTGATCCACCCGTCCCGCGTTCGATAATCCCCGGCCACGGCATCCCAGACGGGTGGCATGTCCCATCCGATCGGTTGGATCGAGCGAGCCGACCACAGCGACACCAAGCGCTGGTCGACACGCACGGGCGGCGGAGAAGATGCAAGGCCAAGCGTGGCGACGAGGTTGCTCGCGGCGTTTCCAACGGCCGCGACTGACGCGCTTAGAAGGTCGCTTACGGCAAAGCACGACGACAGGTGCTCGTCACCGACCACGTCGACATGCAGGGTGGTTCTTAAAGCATCCTCGATTTCATGTCGCAAGTTTTCCTCCCTTATCGCGCGCTGCAAGGATTTTGCTTTTTCGGTCTCGGACCTCGCATCGCGAGGGGGCGGATGCGGTTCGCTGTCTATCACGCTACCACCTCGTGCGAGAAGACGAACCAGCCAGGCCCGCGCGCCATCGCCGCCGCCAAGACCAGTAGCGGTGCAAAAGCACCACTTCAATCCAGAGATAACACTACCCTGGCGACGGCATCGTCGGTCGGTGCCGTGGGGGCCGCCGCCCTTTCGGATGTAGCGTCGGTGGAATCAAGAGCCGACGATCACGAACGTCGCGATCTTGGTCACGATGCGCGCCCGTCCACTCGGAACGTCATCGTGGCGATCGGGTCGCGCTCAGGTGCTCGCGCAGGAAATCGATGAAACGCTGCGTCTTCGCCGGCAGCAGCCGTGTCTCGGTGATTGCATAGACAGCAACCGGCGGGGCTTCCCAATCCGGCAACACGCGCCGGAGCCGGCCACTCGCCACGTCCTCCGCCGCGACCTGCTCGGCCAGTATGGCGATGCCGCGGTCCAATGTTGCAAGGCGCTGGATCATGCCGACATCGTTCAGCAGGAAACGACCGTGCACCTTCACATCGACAGTTCTGTCGCCATGGTGCAAGGACCAGGTGTCGCCCTCTCCGGCTCGCATCCGGAGACATTGGTGCTGCGCCAGATCCCCCGGCTGGGCCAGTTCGCCGGCACGGTCGAGATAGCCGGGAGAGGCGTAGAGATGCCGCGGCAACCGCGTGATCTGGCGGGCGATCAGATGTGAGTCCGGCGACTCGCCCATCCGGATCGCAACATCGACAGGCTCCGCCACCAGATCGACCCTGCGGGGCGTGAGATCGAACTCGAAGCTGATGGCCGGATAGTAACGCGCGAACTCGGCGATGAGCGGAGCGAGAAAGATATTGGCGAAGCCGACCGGCAGCGAGGCCCGCAGGGTACCGCTCGGCTGGGCTAACATATCGCCGAGCTCTTCATGCGCCAGTCGCGCCTCGTCGACGATACGCTTGCAGCGCTCGAAATAGATCTGGCCGGCTTCCGTCAACTCGATCTTGCGGGTGGTCCGATGTAGCAGGCGCAGCCCGATCGCCTTCTCGAGAGCCGTGATCCGGCGCGACAGAGTCGAGTTAGGAATTCCGATGGCTTCTGCCGCGCCACGAAAGCTCTTCGCCTTCACGACCTCGACGAACAGTACCATATCGCTCATCACCTTGGCATCCATTACTCCATTTATGCAGCAATGATTTCCGTTTTGCCAGCTTTATCCCAAAGATCGTGAAGCTCATATTGTCTGCCGTAGGGAACACCCCTGCAGCAATCGAAGGAACATCACGATGACCTATACAAGACTGAAGGCGGAAGACGCCGCCATGCTGCTGATCGACCACCAAGTCGGCACGATGGGTTGGGTCCAATCCACGACATTCGATGAGATGAAGAAGAACGCCATTATCCTGTCCAAAGCGGCCAAGATCCTGAAAATGCCGACGGTTCTGACCTCCAGCATGGAGGACCAGGCCCAGGGGCCGCTGCTCAGCGAGCTTGAGGAGATCCTGCCGCAGGAGTTCGCCGTCCGCATCAAGCGAGCCGGCATCGTCAATGCCATGGATGACGAGGCCTTCGCGGCCGCCGTCAAGGCCACTGGTCGCAAGACGCTGATCCTCGCCGGCGTCACCAACGATGTCTGCACGGTCTATCCGGCGCTCACCCTCGTGAGCCAGGGCTTCACGGTTCAGGTCGTCGCCGATGCCGGCGGTTCGCCGACCAAGATTGCCGATGACATCGCGCTGCGCCGCATGGAAAAGGCCGGGGTGACCCTCACGACGACCAACCAACTGGTCGCCGAGTTGGCCGGAAACTGGAGCACGTCCGAGGGCAGCCAGCTCGTTCGGACCCTGATGGGGTGATCTCAAGACCTGCCACCTGGAGGCACGGGTCTGGGCGGACGCGCCCGTGAACGCGGGCGATCGGTCCACCTACTATGACGGCGGCGCCAAGCGGTACCCCCGGCTATCCAGATCTGGCATGGCGGGGACGGAGCGCGTCTGAGCCCACCCGATGGAGAAGAAAAGGAACAAAACCATGACCATGCTTGCCAGGCTCGACCTGTCCATGAAGCGCAAACACGGCGCCGGCGGATTCGGGATCGAAATCTTGTATCCGGGATTCGCCCTCTCCAGGACTGATAGCGGCATCGGCGCCATTGGCCGGATCGACCACGCGCGTGTCACCGCGGGGACCGTCGTGCGCATGCACCCACATAAAGACGACGAAATTCTCACCTATCTGCGCAGAGGTAAGGTTCGCCACCGCGACACGGTGGGGCACACCGAGGACATCTCCAATACACGTCTCATGCTGATGAATGCGGGCCATACGTTTCAGCATGAGGAGGAAGTCTTGCCGGAGGGCGGCGTGCTGGAGGGGCTTCAGATCTTCCTGCGGCCCCACACCGGCGACCTTGAGCCGCAAGTCCAGTTCCATGAGTTCAGGACTGCCTTGAGCGTCAACGAATGGCGACTGGTCGCCGGACCCTCAGGCGACGCGCCGCTTCTGGTCCGCGGGCCGGCCTGGGTGCACGACACCCGCCTGAGCGCGGGCAACGGGTTGGATCTCCCATCGGCGCCCGTGAAGGGCGCGTTGCGGCTACTCTACGTTTTCGCAGGTCGGGTTGCGGTCGGGGGCGCCACGCTTACAAATGGTGGAAGTGTCCTGCTGGACGACGCCGCTGTTGGCGTCGTCGCCGAACGCGACAGCGATCTGGTGCTCTTCGATACTGACCCTGCTGCCCCAGTATTCAACGCGGGGATGTTCAGCGGAAACGTGGCAAGCGCTTGAACCGTAGAGCCTACGCCGCGAAACGGCTCGGAAATCCAAAGCCGGAGTTCTTTTAAGCTCAGCAAAACCGTAAAGGTCACCAACGCTTTAGAAGTCGCCCGTGCCGATTTAGGCGACGTAGTGGAAGCTCGGCGGATCGCGGTATCCGAATTCCGCCGAAGTCTCCCGGTCGCGAACGACCACTGCGGCCGGACGAGCGATGGATAACGTCGACGCCGATTGCAGCGACCCGCTTGGCGAATTCGATGCTGGATACTCCGGCCGTGTTTCTCTCAACCGCTGATCTCCGCACAAACAGAGGCCTGTCTGCCGGCCAGATTTTCGTCAGCTTCCTAGCGATTGCGAGTGGCAGGGGCATTCGGGCCTCGGCATTTTCGGCCCGTTGATTATTCCGTTTGTTCGTCGGCGGCGATAGAAATGAATCGAGATACAATGCGCAATATGCAATCCAAGAACCTCGAAATCTGCCTTCAACGCGGCGAGCTGCGCTCTCCTCGACCATGATCGTCGCCAGACCGCGACACGAGCGCGCCACGTTTCTAAATCGAGTTGACAGATTATCATACAATCTGTCAAATCCGATTCAGAGGAGACCGCATGGGAGGAATTTGCATGTCGTTGGAAAAACCACATCAGACGAAACTACCCTATTACTATCCCTTCGATTTCGGAGACGGACAAATCACCGTTCTTTCAGACGGACCTCTTGACCTCGGAGATCCCAGTGAGAACTTCCTTGGCGTCGAGCCGCAGACAGTAACCGAAATGCTCGATCGCAATTTTCTTCCGCTTGGAAACGTGGTTCTCGAACAAAACGTGCCGCTAGTGGAAATCAACGGGAAGACGATCCTGTTCGACACGGGAATGGGCGCGTCAAAGGTGTTCGGACCTACTACCGGTCGGCTGCTCACAAGCATGAGAGAAGCTGGCCGCAATCCCGAAGAAGTCGACGCCATCGTACTGTCTCACGCTCACATCGATCACACCGGCGGCATTTGCAACGAGGCGGGTGAGCTAAACTTTCCAAACGCCGAGATCTATATCAGCGAAAGCGACTTCAACGACTGGACCGATGGATCGACATTGGATCCCGGTTTCAAGTTCCAGGTTGATAACGCACGCAGGAACCTGTTGCCGCACAAGGAGCGTATGTTCTTCTTTCGTGATGGGCAGGAGTTCCTTCCTGGTGTTCAGGCCTTGCATGCACCGGGCCACACACTCGGGCACCATTGTTTTCTAATCCAGTCGGGAAGTGATCGGCTTTGCTTCCTAGGAGATCTTACCCACCACCATGTGCTCCTCATGGAACGCCCTTGGATGGAGTTCAAATATGACACGGATCCCAAACTTTCAGCGCGCTCGCGCACGAGAGTTCTCGACATGCTGGCGACCGACCGGGTGCAGGTGATGTCCTATCACTTCGCTTGGCCTGGCACCGGTCATGTCGCCCGCGACGGAGATGGCTTCCGCTACATCCAGTCGCCGATGCAAATGCTCGTCAGCTAACCTGTCAGAGGTAAAATTAGATGCAAATGCGATCCGTCATCCTTCGGGAGTCTGGCCTGCCAAAGCCCTACGCCCAGTCAAAGCCGCTTGCCGTCGAGACAGTAGACCTGTCGTCGCCTGGTCCTCTGGAGGTCTTGGTAAAGATCAAGGCCGCGGGGGTCTGTCACTCCGATTTGTCCGCGATCAACGGCGATCGACCGCGCCCGCTGCCTGTAGCGCTTGGCCACGAGGCCTCCGGGGTCGTCCAGGAGCTTGGAGCCGGTGTCGATAGTGTGCAGGTTGGGGATCACGTCGTGATGTCCTTTCTCCCTATTTGCGGACATTGCAGCTATTGTGCCGAGGGGCGCGCTAGCCTCTGCGAGCCGGGCTACAAGGCAAACGCTGCTGGAACACTTTTGTCTGGCAGCAAGCACATTCGGCTGAAAGGTTTCGAAGTCAACCATCACAGCGGAGTCTCAGCCTTTTCCGAATATGCTGTCGTGTCGGCGAACTCGGTGGTGAAGATCACCAAGGAGATCGATCTCGCAAAGGCTGCTCTGTTCGGATGTGCCGTCGTAACCGGCGTCGGCGCGGTCATGAACACTTGCGCGGTGAAGCCCGGTCAGTCCGTCGCCGTTATTGGTTTGGGAGGGGTTGGACTCGCAGCTATCCTTGGCGCGGTCGCGAGCGGGGCTAGCGACATTGTGGCCGTCGACCTCGTTCCCGCCAAGTTGGAACTCGCCCGACAGTTGGGCGCGACCCAGACATTTCTCGCGAGCGACCCGAACGTGGCGTCTCAGATCAAGGCCGCGACCAACGGCGGGGTAGACTACGCTATCGAGATGGCCGGCTCAGCAAGGGCGTTCGATCTGGCCTACAACATCACTCGACGAGGAGGAACGACCGCAACCGCTGGATTGGCCAATGTCAATTCAAGGTTCGAAATCTCCCCGCTTCCTCTCGTAGGAGAAGAGCGTACGATCAAGGGCAGCTACATGGGCTCATGCGTGCCGTCCCGCGATATCCCAAGATACATCGATCTCTTCCTTCGTGGAAAGTTGCCGGTCGACAGACTCCTGTCCAGCACAGGCTCGCTGGACGACATCAACGAGGCATTCGACCGCCTCGATAGAGCAGAGGTCATCCGGCATCTGATCTTGCCCTGACCGTCGCCTAGAGGATCGGTTCGAACTCAAGCCAGGAGACCTCATTGTATCCGTGGAAAGCATTGGCCATCTACTATGGCACGGCCGAGAGACCGCCTGCGGATCTCGCTCTCGAAGTCGGTGATCTGCATGATCGACTATCTCGCATCGACTATTTCGTTTGGCTCGTGCGGCACGGCGACCGGCTGGTTTTGATAGACACGGGCTTCAGCGAGGAAGAGGGGCGCGCTCGCGGGAGAACAATGTTGGTTCATCCCGTTGACGCACTTAGCAGGCTTGGCATCGCGCCATCTCACATTACCGACGTGGTGATCACTCATCTCCACTATGACCACGCCGGCAATCTAAAGGACTTCCCCAACGCAATCTTCCACATCCAAGACGGTGAGATGGCTTATGGGACTGGTCGGTGCATGTGTCATGAACGGATGCGCCGGCCGTTCGCTGCCGAGGCGGTCGTTGACGCTGTCAGGTTGGTGTATTCAGACAGAATGCACTTCCATGACGGCGATCACGAGCTTTTTCCGGGAGTAAGCCTGCATCTGATCGGAGGGCACTCGAAGGGGCTGCAGGTCGTCAGAATCGAAATCGAAGGCAAAACGGTGGTCATCGCCTCCGACGCACTGCACTTCGAACACTACCTGACTGCAGACAATGTTTTCCCACTATTTGCCGACTACTCCGAGGTGGTAGAAGGATACCGTAAACTTCGTACTCTTTCGGGCCCAAATGGTTTGCTTGTACCCGGTCACGATCCCGGCGTTCTAACTAGATTTCAGGCGCTTAACCCAGAATTGCCATTCACCCGCGTCTTGCTCTGACGAAACGGCATACACGAACCGCCCTTCAAACGATTGAAATTTTTCGCGTGACGTCAGACAATCGGGTTGTCTTACGGCACGAACCGGCAATATAATGAACTCAGTGATTTTCGCGGAGCGGCACAAGGGTTCGGACTATTTATGGGTGAAATGGATCTTCAAATCGCACGCCAGAGTGCTTCGCTTAGAATACAAGTCGAGGACAAATTGCGGCAAGCGATCGCGAGCGGTCGCTTCAAACCAGGGCAGCGTCTTGTCGAGCGCGAGTTGTGTGAACTCATCGGAGTAGGGCGCACTTCTGTAAGGGAGGCGCTCCGACAGCTCGAAGCTGAAGGATTGATCACAAGCTATCCCCACCGCGGTCCCGTCGTAAGCACGATCAGCTATGAAGAGGCAGCCCAACTTTACAGCGTGCGCGCGCTTCTGGAGAGCTTCGCCGGCCAGGAATTTGCAGAGAACGGCTCTGCGGAGGACATTGAAAACCTTGGGAGGGTTGTCGATGAATTCGCCGCGGCGGCAGAAAGCGGTTCGGGAAGCAATTTGATTGCTACGAAGACGGCCTTTTACGAATGTCTGATGAACGGAAGCGGCAACGTGTTCGTGAAGCAGATGCTTACTTCGCTGCATAACCGCGTAACGCTACTACGGATGACGTCGATGACGCAGCCTGGTCGCTTGAAGCACAGCGTGGCCGAGATACGTGAAATTGCGGCTGCGATCAGCGATCGGAATGGTCCAAAGGCGGCTGCGGCTTGCAAGCATCATATAGACATGGCTGCCAAGGTAGCGCTGGAGTATTTGCGGAAGAACGAAGCGGCCTCGGTCGACTAGGCGGATCGTGAGCCTCTAAGTTCAAGGGCGGGGCTTCGCCCACATGGGGAACGAGTTTACTGGAGCTCTCCCGCGATCCTGGTGCTTCAGGACGATGTGAACGCGAAGTCCACATCGACAGTACGCCGCATGGCGCTAGTTTGCGCAGTGGCTCTTTTGCCGAGAAAAAATTCGCTTCGCACACAGAGGCAATTGATGTCGGATAGTTGTCTCAACCGGGAGAAGGAACGGCGCCAAATAGAGGCTCGGGGCTTCCTGCGCACAATCCAGACGCCAGACCGGGGCTCACTCGCAAGCGAAGCACATTTGCATTGACAGATTGTCTGATAGTCTGCTTATTCTCCTTCAGCGGGGAGGAGGCGGGCCGGGCAATCTCTCTCCCCTTTCGCTTATGCATTGCTGATGCAGCGCTGCTGCTTCGCTACGACGAGGGAGGAACCATTGGGTTGTTATACTGAGCTTACCATGCGTCTCGAGGATGCAATCAATGATCCGGAGCTGCAAAGGCTCATACCAGACCTGAATGTCCGGATCGGCTTGGACGTCGGTGGGGAAAAGGCCACTATAACGATACGCGATAGCGTAGTGACGCTGACCTTCGGCCCAACCCATCCCGACATAACACTGAGCGCTTCGTCGGATACCTGGGCGAAGGTGTTGCAAGTTCCACCGCCGGCGACCTATCACTCGTTCACCGCGTTCCAGTTGGCGAATCCGGACTTCGACCTTTCGGGTTCTCCGCTTGAGATCGCAAAAGCTCGGCCAGCGCTTGAACGCTTGTTTGAGCTGACGGTTCGCGCACCGACGATTCAGGCTGTGAAGATAGACCGCGATTTGGATCAGGTCGTAGGCCGCTACAAGACCGTGGTGATCGATGGCGTTCCTCACGATATCTACTACGAGGCGGCGGGGCGGGGAACTCCCGTGCTGTTTCTGCATACGGCAGGTGCGGACGGCCGTCAGTTTCTACCACAACTCAGCGACAGCGCGTTGGCAGCTTCCTACCGGCTGATAGCCGTAGATTTGCCGTTCCATGGTCGGTCCATGCCACCTTTGTCGTGGGACGGTTCACCGTACAAGTTGACAGCGGATCTTTACCTGAAATGGTGTACCGCGATCCTTGAGCAGATTGTTGCGGAAAAGGCCATCGTAGCTGGAGGATCGATGGGCGCCGCGATGTCGCTCGTGCTTGCTGCCGAGCGGCCTGACCACCTTCTAGGCATAGTTGCGATCGAACCTCCGTTCCGCTCAAAAGGCCGCCGCAATCCGTACCAGCACAATGTGAATGTCCACGGTGCGCTCCACAATTCGGCATATGTCAGGGGCATCATGAGCCCCCTGAGCCCACAGGCCGAGCGACGACGGTCGAGTTGGATATACGCCCAAGGCGCGCCGGGGATCTACCCAGGCGATCTCGCATTCTACAGCGACGAGTTCGATGGCGCCGTCACAGCTCCAAAGATTGACGGTTCGCGCACCCGGACAGTTCTTCTGTCCGGAGATTACGATTACTCCGCGACGCCTGCGGACGGGGCCAAGCTCGCTGAACTCATTCCCGGTAGCTTGCATCTGACGATGGAAGGGCTTGGCCATTTTCCGATGTGCGAACATCCCGACTATTTCAGGACTTACCTGAGCCGGGCCCTGACATTCATTCGCGACGGCGAATGAGAAAAGGCGGCGGCGTGGCCCGCCGCCGACCATTATTTGACGAGGTGATTGCCGATAGACGAGCCGCCGTCGACCGTTAGAATGCTGCCTGTGGCAAAACGGGACCTATCAGACGCCAGGAACAACATTGCTTCCGCTATTTCCTCAGGCAGGCCCATCCGGTTCATCGCAGCACGCGCATTAAAGTCGTCACGCAGCTTCTGGGGATTCTCCGACTGTTCAAATATCTTGCTGAAATAGGGAGAGTCGATCGTTCCGGGAGCGACAGCATTCACCCTGATCCCATCCTTCGCATGATCAAGCGCCATCGCGCGGGTCAGCGACGAAATTGCACCCTTGGATGCAACGTAGGCTGTCCGATCTGCGATCGCAGAAACTGCGGTGTATGACGTCGTGTTGACGATCGAGCCTCCGCCTTGGCGCGCCATGACCGGAATGACGTATTTCGAGCAAAGGAAGATCCCCTTGACGTTCACCGCCATGATGCGATCCCAATCGGCCTCTTGGATGGTTACGACGTTGCCCGTCATTCCGAAGCCGGCGTTATTTACCAAGACGTCGATCCTGCCGCACCGTTCAACGACTGCCGACACCATCGACTCAACTTCGGAAGCGGATGAGACGTCAACCCTTACCCCAATCGCGCCCCGACCGATTTCCTCCGCGACCGCCATCGCGGCGTCTTCATTTACGTCCGCGACAACGACGCGCGCTCCGTGAGACGCAAACAGTCTCGCTGTGGCACGACCGATGCCACTGCCAGCTCCGGTCACGATGCAGACCTTATGCTCCAAATCCATTACCTAATCTCCTCTCATGGATGGCATGAGAAAACATTTTAGCAGACAATCTGTCAATATTGCAAAATACAGTTGACAGATTGTCTGCTAATCTGATTATTTACTCCCATCATATCGGAATGCCAGGGAGGAAGAAATGGGCGATGCAAACAGCGCCGCGCAAGCGGCGTTCAGGACGGCTATGCGCCGATTCACGTCCACGATTTGCCTGATTACTACGGAGCTCGATGGGGTTCGTCATGGAATGGCTGCGACGGCCGTGCAATCGGTGACAGCGGATCCGCCTACGATCCTTGTATGCATCAATCAGTCGGCGTCGATCAGCCAGCCTCTCAAGCTGGCAGGCAGGTTTGCGGTCAACATGCTGCATCTTTCCCATGCGCCGCTGGTGCCGCTTTTCAGCGGCAAGCTGAAGGGCGAGGAGCGTTTTCACCATGGCGAGTGGATTTCTTTGGACGGCATGCCTGTTCTAGCCGATGCGCAAGCCGCCTTCGTCTGTGACCTCAAGGACGCTGTAACTGTGGCCACACACGACGTCGTCCTCGGCGAGGTCATCGAAGCGCGGTTTATCGAATGCATCGCTCCGCTTCTCTACGAGGACGGCAAACTTGTTCGGTCGTCAGCGATCACTGAATCGGCCGCATGAACCTGCTGGCTCGTGTCTCGCGGGCCAACAATTCCTATCCCATCAGGCCGAAGGCCACCAAAAGGAGATAATCGTGAGCAGTGCTGCAAACGCAAAGTCGGAAGTTAACGGACGTCAGGTTAGCGAACGGTTCGAGCGCGGGCTGAAGACCAGACGCGAAGTGTTGGGTGGAGGCTACGTCGACGCCTCGATCAACAAGGCGACCGAATACAATTGGCCGATGCAGGAACTTGTAACGGAATATTGCTGGGATGAAATCTGGAATCGACCCGGCCTCGATCGGAAGTCCCGTAGCATCCTGAACCTCGGAATGATCTCCGCTCTCAATCGACCGCATGAGCTCAAGCTTCACGTTCGGGGCGCGATCAACAACGGCCTGACGAAAGAGCATATCCGCGAAATCTTCATGCAGGTCGCCATCTACTGCGGCGTTCCGGCCGCGATCGACAGCTTCCGTCTTGCTCAGGAAGTGTTCGAGGACATGGGCATCTAAGCCCGCAAGAATCGAGCGGGTACTGCGACCCGCTCCACCAAATTGGAGTCGGAGGAGATTCAAAGTGACTACTCAGGACGATTTCCGCGCTGCCGGAAACCCCATGTTCAATGACAACAAACTCAAGCTGGGCGTGTTCGGAACGAACTGCTCGAATGCCTGCGCCATCACATTGGCCGAGACTACGTTCGAGCCGACCTTTGATCACAATGTGAAAATCGCGAAGCAGCTCGAAGCCGCAGGTTGGGAATGCATGGTTCCGATCGCGCGCTGGCGCGGCTTTGGCGGCCCTTCGAACTTCAACGGTGTGAACATGGACACGTTCACATGGGCCGCAGCCTTGGCTGCTGTGACGACCAAGCTGCAGTTCTTCTCGACGACGCATATTCCCACGCTGAATCCTATCGTCGCCACGAAGATGGCAACGACCATCGATCATATCTCCAAGGGGCGCTACGGCCTCAATCTCGTCACCGGCTGGTTCACGCCGGAGATGGAAATGTTCGGCGTTCCTATGATGGAGCACGATACCCGGTATGAGTATGCAACCGAATGGATGGAGATCGTCGAGAAGCTTTGGAAGGAGAACGGCGTAACCTTCGATGGGGAGTTCCTCCACGTGAAGGACGCCTTCAGCGAGCCAAAGCCATTCAACAAGAAGACCGGGCGTCCAGTCATGATTTGCGCGGGTGCATCTGGCAAGGGCATGCATTTCACCGCGAAGTTCTGCGACTTCAACTTCGGCTTCATGCAGGACATGGAAGCCGGCGCGGCATGGGTCAAAAAGGTCAAGGATCTCGCGCGCACCGAGTACGACCGCGAGTTGGGGACGTTCACCGCGTGCCCGGTTGTCGTGCGCGAGACCGAGAAGGAAGCCAAGGACTACTACGACTATTACGTTAACCAGAAGGGTGATTGGGAAGCCTGCGAGAACATCTGCGAAGTGCTGCAGGTTCAGTCTCAGAACCATTCTCCGGAAATGTATCAGAAGTTCAAGGAACGCTTCATCGCGGGTTGGGGCGGGTACCCGATCGTCGGCACTCCCGATCAGGTCGCGGACAAGCTGATCGCGCTAAGCAACACAGGCGTCGATGGCGCGCTCCTGACGATGGTCGACTACAACGAAGAACTCCCGTTCTTCAACGACCGCGTGATGCCGCTGCTCAAGCAGGCCGGCCTACGAAACTAATCGAAAGTCGGGCGGCCCTTGGTCGCCCGACGCAATTTACACCGATGCAGATCGGTTGAGAGCTTTCCGCGGCCAGATGATCCAAATGGAGTTGGCTTGAGCGGAGACGGCGAGGGGAGGAGACCCGAGTATGCTAACGAAGGTGGTTGCAATAGTCACCGTGCTTGCAAGTCTTTACCAGATGACAGGTGCGGCGAGGGCGGGCGGGCTGGATTCACTTCCGCCCGACCAACAGAAATTGTACGAACTTGTAGATCCCGCGATTCCTTTGGGCCCCACGGTGTTCAAAGACTTCGTGGCAAAGCGTCCGCCACCATGGAAGATCGGATACGCTTCGACCTACGCCGGCAATACCTGGCGCGCAGCGATCCTCAATGAAATGACTAACGTTCTGCTTCCAAAGTACAAGGAAGCCGGATTGGTGTCGGAACTCGTGGTAACCCAGTCGGATTTGAAGGACGCCGTTCAGATCCAGCAGATGCGCCAGATGGTCGACGATGGCGTCGATGCCATCATCATTTGCTGCTCAAACGTCACGGCGATCAACCAGACGATTGAATATGCCCATTCAAAGGGCGTGCCCGTCTTCTCCGTTTCCGGTTACGTCACTTCGCCGTACGCAATCAGTGCGACGGAGAACAATGCGCAGGGGGGATATACGTCCGCGAAATGGCTTGCCGAAGAAATCAAGGGCAAGGGCAACGTCTTGATGGTTTCCGGCATTCCGGGTTTTGCGTCATCCGACAGCTTCAATGTCGGCGCGAAAAAGGCCTTCGAGGAATTTCCCGACATCAAGATTGTCGGCGATGTCGCGGGTAAATGGACAGATCAGGTCGCACAGGTCGAAGTTCAGAAGTTCCTGGCCACGAATCCGACAGACGTCAATGGCATCCTTGTCCAGTCCGCATCCGAAAACGGCGTTGTCAACGCGGTCCAGCAATCCGGACGTGACATGATGCCGATCGTTCTGGGAGGCGAGCTGTCAGCAGCATGCTATTGGCGCAACAACCCTGACTTCGTCAGCAAGAGCTTCCATTTCTGGCCACCGCGCTCCGATGCACGACTGGTCTGGGACGTGATGATGCGTACGTTGGAAGGCCAGGGCCCGAAGATCCAATCGATCCTTCGCCCCGCCCTCCCGTACACGATCGACGATGTGAAGGAAGTTCTCAAGGAAGACTGCGACCCGAACTCGACCGATTGGATCGAACCGAAAAACGATGCCTGGTGGCCGGCTGAAGTCGCTGCGAAGTATTTCGAGCGTCCCGAGGACCCTCTGGCTTGGCGTCCTAAGAAGTAAGCCGAGGTTTCATACCACTAAGACCTCCCTCCTTTCGCGCCGATGTTCCCTGTTCGGCGCGAAAGGAGCAAAACAAGTTAGGAGATCGCGTGTCGGACTTTCACAGAATTCAGCGTTTGCCGCCTTACGTTTTCGAACAGGTCAACCGTTTGAAAGCGAGCGCGCGGGCGGGCGGGGCCGATATCATCGATCTCGGCATGGGAAACCCCGACCTTCCGACGCCGAGGACGATCGTCGACAAGCTCTGCGAAGTAGTTCAGTTCCCCCGCACGCATCGCTATTCGTCGTCCAAGGGCATTCCCGGACTGCGCCGGGCCCAGGCAGCCTACTACGCCCGCCGCTTCGGCGTGAAGCTCAATCCGGACACCCAGGTCGTCGCGACATTGGGCTCCAAGGAAGGCTTCGCCAACATGGCGCAGGCGATCACGGCGCCCGGCGACGTCATCCTCTGCCCGAACCCCACCTATCCGATCCATGCCTTCGGTTTCCTGATGGCCGGTGGCGTCATCCGGTCGATTCCAGTCGAACCAGACGAAAGCTTCTTCCCGCCGCTGGAACGTGCCGTGCGGCATTCCATTCCCAAGCCGCTCGCTTTGGTTCTCAACTACCCGTCCAACCCGACGGCATTTGTGGCAACGCTGGACTTCTACAAGGACGTCGTCGCCTTCGCCAAGAAGCATGACATCATCGTACTGTCGGATCTCGCTTATTCGGAAATCTATTTCGACGACAGCGCACCGCCGCCCTCCGTTCTGGAGGTGCCGGGCGCAATGGATGTGACGGTCGAGTTCACGTCGATGTCGAAGACCTTCTCGATGCCCGGCTGGCGCATGGGCTTTGCAGTTGGCAATGAGCGACTGATCGCAGCGCTGACGCGCGTCAAGTCCTACCTGGACTACGGTGCATTCACCCCCATTCAGGTCGCGAGCGCGTACGCCCTCAACGGAGACGGTTCGGACATCGCAGAAGTTCGCAGCGTCTACAAGCGCCGCCGTGACGTTATGGTCGATTCGTTCGGCAAGGCTGGCTTCGAGGTGCCGCCAC
>Ga0209051_1001050_pt1 | contig 25961 bp, 10 predicted proteins | sample AraplaCvi_mMS_r2_2_FD_184286 | JGI IMG/M metagenome (GOLD analysis project Ga0209051, IMG submission 184286) | Arabidopsis root microbial communities from North Carolina, USA - plate scrape MF_Cvi_mMS_r2 (SPAdes) (version 2) | ecosystem: Host-associated > Plants > Roots > Endosphere | place...
GAGGTTCTCCGCGTGCACCTTGACGCCAACGGTGTCGGTGACGGCGATCGGGCGGTACTGGGTGACGTGGTTCTCGACGTGCACCGAACCCATTGCGGCGAACGGGAAGTCGAACCCGCTCACCAAGGACATCACCGACGGGAAGGTCAGCGCGAACGGGTAGGTCAGCGGCACCGTGTCGCCGAAGCGCAGCCCCGTCACCGCGGCGTACTCGGAGACGTTGGCCGGATCGATCGCGAGGTCGGTGATGGTGACCGTGCGGTCGGGCAGCGAGCTGCCCCGCGAGACGAACGGCAGGGCTCCCGCCGCGGCCAACGCCATGTTCTTCAAGCCACTGGGTTGGGTCACGTCACGCCCCCAACAAGGCCTGGCCGCACACCCGAATGGTGTTGCCGGTGACGGCATTCGACGCAGGGCTGGCGAAGTAGGCGATGGCCTCGGCTACGTCGACCGGCTGGCCGCCCTGGAACAGGGAGTTGAGGCGGCGCCCCACCTCGCGGGTGGCCAGCGGGATCGCCTCGGTCATCTTGGTCTCGATGAAGCCCGGTGCGACGGCGTTGATGGTGATGCCCTTCTCCCCGAAGCCGGGTGCCAACGCCTGCGTCATCCCGATCATGCCGGCCTTGGTGGCCGCGTAGTTGGTCTGCCCGCGGTTGCCTGCGATGCCCGCCATCGAGGACAGTCCGACGACGCGGCCGCCCTCGCCGATCGTGCCGTTGTCCACCAATCCCTGCGCCAACCGTTGCGGGGCAAGAAGATTGACCGCGACCACCGAGTCCCAACGGCCCTCGTCCATGTTGGCGAGCAGCTTGTCGCGGGTGATGCCTGCGTTGTTGACCAGGACGTCGGCCTTGCCCCCGTTGTGGTCGCCGTAGTGCTCGCGCAGGTGCTCGGTGATGCGTTCGACGGCGTCGGCCGCGGTGACGTCCAGCGCCAGGGCCGTGCCGCCGACCTTGGTGGCGGTCTCGGCCAGCGCCTCGGCCGCCTGCTCGACGTCGATCGCCACGACCTTGGCCCCGTCGCGGGCGAACACCTTGGCGATCTCCGCTCCGATGCCCCGGGCTGCCCCGGTGATCAAGGCGACCTTGCCGTCGAGCGGCTTGTCCCAGTCGGCGGGCGGCACCGAATCCTGCGCGTCGACGTAGAACACCTGCGCGTCGACGTAGGCGGACTTGGCCGACAGCAGGAACCGGACGGTGGACTCGAGGCCGGTGGCGGCGGGCTTGGCGTCGGCGGCCAGGTAGACCAATCCGATGGTGGCCCCACGCTGCAACTCCTTGCCGAGCGAGCGGGTGAAGCCCTCCAGCGCGCGCTGGGCGATGCGTTCGTCGACGCTGCCGGTCTGGTCGGGCGTCGTGCCCACGACGACGACGCGGCCGCTCGGGCCGATGTTGCGCAGCACCGGGGTGAAGAAGTCGCGCAGCGCCTTGAGGCCCTCGGGGGTGGTGATGCCGGTGGCGTCGAAGAGCAGCCCGCCGAACGTGTCGGCCCAGCGGCCGCCCGCGTTGTTGCCGACCAGGTCGTAGTCCTCGGCGAGGGCATTGCGCAGGGGCTCGGCCACGCGGCCTTCTCCGCCGATCAGGAGCGGGCCGGCAAGCGCGGGCTCGCCCGCCCGGTAGCGGCGCAGTGTCTCCGGCTTCGGAACGCCGAGCTGCTTGGCCAGGAACGAGCCAGGACCGGAGTTGACCACTTGCGAGAACAGGTCGGAAGCCACAGAGCTGCCTTTCGAGGAGACGGGTAGTGCGTGCGGGAGTGGGGTACCCAGCACCGCGCGAGATTGTCGTATCGGTCACGAACTTACTCCAGAGTAAGAACGGTGGGTAGTATGACGCTCGACACCAGCAACCACATTCAACCAATGGAGATGAACGTGGCCGACACCCAGTCGCCCAGCAAGGCAGCCCGTCGAGTAGCCATTCTCGGCGGAAACCGGATCCCCTTCGCGCGCTCCGACGGCGCCTACGCCAACGCGTCGAACCAGGACATGTTCACCGCCGCGCTCGGCGGACTCGTCGACCGGTTCGGTCTGAAGGGCGAGCGCATCGGCGCCGTCGTCGGCGGAGCCGTCCTCAAGCACAGCCGCGACTTCAACCTGATGCGGGAGTGCGTCCTCGGCAGCGCGCTGTCCCCGTACACCCCGGCGTATGACCTGCAGCAGGCCTGCGGCACCGGTCTGCAGTCGACCATCGCGGTGGCCAACGGCATCGCACTCGGGCAGTACGACTCGGGCATCGCCGGCGGCGTCGACACCACCTCGGACGCACCCATCGCCTTCGGCGACGACCTGCGCCGCGTCCTGCTCGGGCTGCGCCGCGCCAAGTCCAACGTCGACCGGTTGAAGCTCGTCGGCAAGCTGCCCGCCGCCGTCGGCGTCGAGATTCCGACCAACGGCGAGCCGCGCACCGGGCTGTCGATGGGCGAGCACGCCGCCATCACGGCCAAGGAGTTCGGCGTCAAGCGTGTCGACCAGGACGCACTTGCCGCGGCCAGCCACCAGAACATGGCCGCCGCCTACGACCGCGGCTTCTTCGACGACCTGGTCAGCCCGTTCCTCGGCCTGTACCGCGACAACAACCTGCGCGCCGACTCCACGGCCGAGAAGCTGGCCAAGCTCAAGCCCGTGTTCGGCGTGAAGAACGGCGACGCCACCATGACGGCGGGCAACTCGACACCGCTGACCGACGGTGCGTCGGTGGCCCTGCTGGCCAGCGAGGAGTGGGCGCAGGGGCACTCGCTGCCGGTGCTGGCGTACTTCGTCGACGGCGAGACCGCTGCGGTCGACTACGTCAACGGCCCCGACGGCCTGCTGATGGCGCCCACCTACGCGGTGCCGCGCCTGCTGGCCCGAAACGGGTTGACGCTGCAGGACTTCGACCTCTACGAGATCCACGAGGCGTTCGCGTCGGTGGTGCTCGCGACGCTGAGCGCGTGGGAGTCCGAGGAGTACTGCAAGGAGCGACTTGGCCTCGACGCGGCGCTGGGCAGCATCGACCGGTCCAAGCTCAACGTCAACGGTTCGTCGCTGGCGGCGGGCCACCCGTTCGCGGCCACCGGCGGCCGCATCGTCGCCCAGCTGGCCAAGCAGCTCGCCGAGAAGAAGGCCGAGACGGGCAAGCCGGTACGTGGGCTCATCTCGATCTGCGCGGCGGGTGGCCAGGGCGTCACCGCAATTCTGGAGGCCTGATCCCGGGGTTGTAACGCCCCGCGAACGTGCGTCGATATGTCCAGTAGCTCCGTGTTGCCGTCAGCCCCCCCGACCCGACGGCAACACGGGGGCTCTTTACGTTTTTCGGCGAGTTACGATCAGCGCTCATGGCCCAGATTCGCGTCGAACGCACCATTGCCGCATCTCAGGAGCGCGTCTTCGACTGGCTGGCCGATCCGCGCAGTTTGACCGCTGCGCCGCTGGTGCTCAGGGCCGCCTTCACGAAGGGCTGGTCGGCCCCGGAGGTTGGTGCGCTGCGTGAGGTGATCGGCGCCGGGATGTGGTTCCGCGAGGAGATGACGGCCGTCGACGCGCCGAATTCCTACTCATATCTGATCGTGCGGTCGTTCCCGCCGTTCGACCACGACGGCGGCACCCTGACGTTCAGTCCCGACGGCGATGGCACACACGTCGACTGGGTCACGAGGTACTCGCATCCGGCACGCGGGGGCGGCAAGCTGCTCGAGGCGGTCAGCGCCCCGCTGTTGCGGTCGAGCTTCAACGCGGTCCTGGCCGGCTGCGCCAAGGCGCTCGAGCACTAGGCCGGTGGTGGGTCCTTCTTCGCCCTGACCGGCCCCGCGTTGGCAGGCGGTGGCGCGAAGAGGTTGCCCCGCGCACTGCCGCGCGCCGTCTGGACGGCCACCAAACCCCAGGTGCACAGCAGCCCGCCGTAGGCGACGGCGGCGGCCACCTTGAACGCGGGCAGGCCGGTGTGCACCGCCAACTGCGTGGTACCCGTCACGAACGTGCCGACGGGGAACGTCAGGCTCCACCACGTCAGCGCAAACGGCATGCCCCGCCGCAGCGTGCGCACCGTCAACTCCGTCGCCAACACGATCCACAGCAGGGCGAATCCCCACACGGGCACGCCGAACAGGACCGCGAAGACGTTCATCGCGCTGGCGAGGTCGGCGGGCACGGCCAGCGCCGCGACGCCACCGAGGAGGCCTGCCGCGGTGATGCCCTGCCCCAGCGGTCCCAGCACGATCCACAGCGTCGGTACCCGAGCCGTGCCGGACGTCCCGTAGAGGGCCAGCCTGCTCCAGATCATGCTGATGATGATCAGCGCGGCGAACAGCGACAGCCCGAACATGGCGTAGCAGCCGTAGAGCATCGTGGTGCGTCCGGTGCCGGGTGTCATGTGCGGGATCAACAGCGCCCCTGCCGCGGCGGACACCATCGGCGGGACGACCGGCATCAGCCATCCGCCGAACGCGGCATCGGGTTCCACGTTGTGCTGGGTGAACATCAGGTACGGGATCGTCGCGGCGGTGAACAACCCGCCGACGGTGCCCGTCGTCCAGAGCACCCAGGCCAGGTCGACGGCGATGCGGGTTCCGATCAGATCCTTGCCGATCAGGATCGCGCCCGATCCGACGGTCATCAGCGCCATCGGGGCCGCTCCGAAGAAGTGGGCCATCTGCGGATTTCGGGAATGCGTCCGCACCGTCGTCGGATGACGGAACCGCTGCACGGTCACCGCCACGAGCAGCACCACGAGCAGCGCGGTGGCGACCACCCACACGACCCGGGAGAAGACGTGCAGGCCCGGCACGTGGATCGGCAGCCCGACGCCCGCGGTCGCGACGATGCCGGTGCCCATCACCGACGCGAACCAGTTCGGTCCGAGGTTCTGCAGTCGCGCGGCCTCAGTGGTCATGGCTCGCCATTGAACACCGACGCACTCGTGCTTCGATGGACACCGTGCAGATCTCCATGTTCGGCCAACTCGGCGATGCGGGCAGTTCCAATCCGGTCGACGCTTGCGTGCGCAACGTCGCCCAGTTGCACGACGAAGGCTTTCGTCGGCTGTGGATGAGCCAATTGCCCTACGACCCAGACCTTCTCACGATTCTCGCGGTGGCGCTGCGCGAGGTCCCCGACATCGAGGTGGCCAGCGGCGTGCTGCCCATCCAGAATCAGCACCCCATGCAGATGGCACAGCGTGCGCTGACCGTCAGCTTGGTGTCGGGCGGGCGATTCGTCCTCGGCATCGGCATGACCCATCAGGCCGTCTCCGAGGGCATGTGGGGCATCCCGTGGGACAAGCCGGTGCGCAGGCTCAACGAGTACCTCGACGGTCTGCTGCCGCTTTTGGCGGGTGAGGCTGCCGACGCGACCGGTCAAATCGTCACCACCAAGGGCGCCCTGATGATCGCCGGAGCCCCGAAGCCCGACGTGTACGTCGCGGCTCTCGGTCCGCAGCTGCTGCGGATTGCCGGTCGCCGGACGGCAGGCACGTGCACCTGGATGACGGGGCCGAAGACGCTCGCCGGTCACGTCAGCCCCACGTTGCGGCAGGCGGCCGCCGACGCGGGACGCCCCGAGGACGCGGTCAGGGTGGTGGCGGCGTTGCCGGTGAGCGTCACCGACGACGTCGACGGCGCCCGCAAGCTCGCCGCCGAGCAGTTCTCGGTGTACGGCGTCCTGCCGTCCTATCGCGCCATGCTCGATCGCGAGGGGTACGCAGGGCCCGAGGACGCCGCGATCATCGGCGACGAGGCGACCGTCCGGGATCGGCTCGTCGAACTGAAGGCGGCCGGCGTCGACGAATACGTCGGTGCCACCTTCGATTCCTCGCCAGAGGGGCGGGCCCGCACGCGCGCGCTGTTACGCGAACTCGACGGCTGATCAGACTCCGGCGACCGGTGCCCCCGCGGGCAGGGGGACGGGCTGGACGCCGGGGGTGTGGATCGCCCCGGCCAGCCAGGGGAGTGCCGCCGTGAACACCTGCGTCGCCAGCGGCCAGTCGTGGCGTCCCGTCGTCGGCACCACCGAGCACGTGATGCCCTTGGCCTTGCCGAGCCCGCACAGGGTGTTGGCGGCCTGCGTTTGATCGGTGGGCATGCCGTCCGCGTCGCGCCCGCCGAGCCCGACGGCGCCCTCGCTGTGCGGCATGTCGAACTTCTTCGGCGCATCGGTCGAGATGGCGAACCAGCCCGAGACACCTTGATACGTACCGTGTTTCGCCATGACGGTCGCCGGGTCGAACTGCGCCCAAGCCGCCTCGCTGCCGCCGTAGAGCCGGGCCACCGTTTGATCCTTGGTGCCGGCGTTGGGACCCGTGTCGCCCGCGATGTCGACGAAGTGGGAGAACAGTTCGGGATGCATGACGGTCAGGTCGACGGCGCAGGTGCCGCCCATCGACCAGCCGACGATGCCCCAGTCGGAGCTTGCCGTGCTGGTGCCGAAGGTGGCGTCGACGTAGGGCACCACGTCCTTGGTGAGGTGGTCCGCGACGTTCCCGCGGGTGCCGTTGACGCATTCGGTGTCGTTGTTGAACGAGCCGCCGGAGTCGACGAAGACCAGGACCGGTGCGTTGCCGCCGTGGGATTGGGCGAAGGAGTCGACGATGGCCGCGGCGTTGCCGGTGCGAAGCCAGTCGGCGGGGGTGTTGAATTCACCGCCGATCATCATCACCACGGGCAGCTTGGGCGCCGGGTTGGACGAAAACCACCGCGGGGGCAGGTAGACCAGCTCGGTCCGGTGCTTGAATCCCGATGCCGCCGAGGGAACGTCGACTGGCACGACGCTGCCGTGGTCCAGCACCGTTCCGGCCTTCTGCATGGCGGTCACGGTGTCGAGGTCCGTCTCGTCGGGTAGCGGCCCCGCGGTCAACTGGTTCCAGGCGATCTGCACGGTGGGGAAGTAGCCCACCCAGGTGTTGAGCGCCAGGCCGGTGCTCAGGAGGCACAGGGGCACGGCGGCGACCGCGGCGACGCGGCGCCACTTCACCCCGCGCCAGCCGAATACCGCTGCGGCGAGCGCGAATCCCGTCACGCCGGTCCACACCCACAGCGAGTCTGGTGCGGGATCACCCGCCATGCCCTGGGAGTCGACGTACCAGTGCGTCCATGCGGCCGCTGCGAGCCCGACCAGAGCTGCCACGGGCAGCCAGATCTGCCACCAGCGACGCGTTCGCCAGCCGATGGCCGCGAGCACCACCACGACCGCGACGATCTGCACCGTGAGCGGCAACCAGCCCTGCAGCAGCGACAGTCCGTGGCGGTAGGGCGCGGGGGCATCGGCGGCCAAGAAGTGCACGGTTCCATCGTGGCAACCCAACCTGGGCGGTTGCTGTTCGCTGGTTATGAAACGCAAGAGGCCCCCGCCGCAGCGGGGGCCTCGAGCGCGTGAAACGACTTAGAAGGCAGCCTCGTCGAGTTCCATCACTTCGTTGTCGATGTTGTCGAGCACCGTACGGGTGCTCGCCAGCAGGGGCAGGAAGTTCTTCGCGAAGAACGACGCGACGGCGATCTTGCCCTCGTAGAAGGACTTGTCCGCGCCGGTCGCACCCTCGTCGAGCGCGGCGATGGCCACGACGGCCTGCTTCTGCAGCAGCCAGCCGAGCACCAGGTCGCCGACGCTCATCAGGAAGCGCACCGAGCCGAGGCCCACCTTGTAGATGTTGGCCGAATCCTCCTGCGCCGACATCAGGTAACCGGTCAGCGTCGCCGCCATGCCCTGGACGTCCGCCAAGGCGTTGGCGAGCAGCTCGCGCTCGGCCTTGAGGCGCCCGTTGCCGGACTCGTTCTTGACGAACTGCTCGATCTCGTTCGCGACGTAGCCCAGCGCAACACCCTTGTCGCGGACGATCTTCCGGAAGAAGAAGTCCTGCGCCTGGATCGCGGTGGTGCCTTCGTACAGCGAGTCGATCTTGGCGTCGCGGATGTACTGCTCGACCGGGTAGTCCTGCAGGAAGCCCGAACCGCCGAAGGTCTGCAAGCTCTCGGTCAGCTTGGCGTAGGCCTGCTCCGAGCCGACACCCTTGACGATCGGAAGCAGCAGGTCGTTGACCTTGCCTGCCAACTCGGGATCGACGCCGTGGACGGCCTTGGCGACCTCGGCGTCCTGGAACGTCGCGGTGTAGAGGTACAGCGCCCGAAGCGATTCCGCGTAGGCCTTCTGGGTCATCAGCGACCGACGGACGTCGGGGTGATGCGTGATGGACACTCGCGGCGCGGTCTTGTCGGTCATCTGGGTCAGGTCGGCACCCTGGATGCGGCTCTTGGCGTACTCGAGCGCGTTGAGGTAGCCGGTCGACAGCGTGGCGATGGCCTTGGTGCCCACCATCATTCGAGCCTGCTCGATGACCTCGAACATCTGCGCGATGCCGTTGTGCACCTCGCCGACGAGCCAACCGACGGCGGGGGTGCCGTGCTGGCCGAGCGACAGCTCACACGTCGCGGAGACCTTGAGGCCCATCTTGTGCTCGAGGTTGGTGACGTAGACGCCGTTGCGCTCGCCGGGCTCGCCGGTCTCGAAGTCGAAGTGGTACTTCGGCACGAAGAACAGCGAGAGACCCTTGGTGCCGGGGCCGGCGCCCTCTGGGCGAGCCAACACCAGGTGCAGGATGTTCTCGCCGAGGTCGTCGGCGTCACCGGAGGTGATGAAGCGCTTCACGCCGTCCAGGTGCCACGTGCCGTCGGGCTGCTGGACGGCCTTGGTGCGGCCTGCGCCGACGTCGGAACCGGCGTCGGGCTCGGTGAGCACCATCGTGGAGGTCCAACCGCGCTCGGCGGCGAGGATGGCCCACTTCTTCTGCTCTTCGGTGGCCTGGTTGTACATGATCTGCGCGAAGCCTGCGCCCATCGAGTACATGTAGACGGCCGGGTTGGCGCCGAGAACGCTCTCCATCAGGGCCCACTGCAGCGCACGGGGCATCGGCATGCCGCCGAGCTCCTCGTCGAGGCCGATCTTGTCCCAGCCGCCGTCGATGATGGTGCGGACCGACTTCTTGAACGCCTCGGGCAGCTTCACCGTGTGCGTCTCGGGGTCGAAGACCGGCGGGTTGCGGTCGCCGTCGGCGAACGAATCGGCGATGGGTCCCTCGGCCAGCCGGGTGATCTCGGCAAGCATCTCGCGGGCGGTGTCGCCGTCGAGGTCGCCGTAGGGCCCCTCGCCGAGCACCTTGTCCATGCCGAACACCTCGAAGAGGTTGAACAGCTGGTCACGGACGTTGCTCTTGTAGTGGCTCACGAATTCTCCTCGATGAGATGGCGTCTGCGGTTGGGTACTCGGGCTAAGTTACCCACCAGTAACTGCAGCCAACTATACCGGCTGGTAACTTGTTCGCAAAGCAGTGTCGAGCAAATTTGTGCTGGCTAACCAACCCGACGGTTGATTGGGTGGCCCGTCACCGGCCATCACCGCGTCTGACCTGCGAATACCGTCCCGTGTGATGTCTGCCACTCGACGCCCCAGCATGCCCGCTAGGGTGAGGCGCATGAGGCGCGTGGTGGTCTGGGGAACGGGAAACATGGGCTCGACGGCGATCCGGTCCACGCTGGCGTTTCCCGGGCTGGAACTGTGCGGGGTGATCACGTCGTCGCCGGACAAGGCGGGACGCGACGCCGCCAGCTTCGCCGGCCTCGACCGCGAGACCGGAGTCCTCGCCTCGACCGAGGTCGACGCCGCTCTCGCAACCTGCGACGCGGTCGCCTACATGGCCTCCGGAGACATCCGCTCCGACGACGCCGTCGCCGACATCGAGCGTTGCCTACGGGCCGGCGCCCACGTCGTCACGCCGTCGCTGTACTCCCTCTACGACCCGCGGTCGGCACCTCGCGAATGGGTCGACCGGCTGACCGCCGCCGCCGAGGAGGGCGGCGCCACCCTGCTGGTCAGCGGCGTCGACCCGGGCTGGGCCAACGACGCGCTCGCCGTCATGGCCGCCGGGCTCTGCACGCGCATCAAGACCATCCACTGCCAGGAGATCTTCGACTACTCAACCTACGACCAGCCGCACGCCGTCCGCGTCAGCTGCGGATTCGGCGGCTCGATGGACGAGACCCCGATGATGCTGCTGCCGTCGGTGCCGACCATGGTCTGGGGCGGCAACATCCGGCTGATCGGACGGGGCCTCGGCTTGGAGGTCGACGACATCACCGAGGTGGTCGAACGACTGCCGCTCGACGAGACCGTCGAGAACGTCATGGGCCGCTTCGAGAAGGGCACGCAAGGCGCGTTCCGGCTGAAGATCATCGGCTGGGCCGACGGCAAGCAGCGCATCGTCGTCGACCACATCACCCGCATCGACCCGGCCTGCGCGCCGGACTGGCCGCAGCCCGACGAGGGCGTGGGCGACCACCGCGTGATCGTCGACGGCGACCCCCAGCTGACCATCGTCAGCCGGGCCGACGTGCCGGGAGGCACCCGGGCCGACGGTGGCAACACCACGGCTGCCAACCGCCTGCTCGGCGCGATCGAATGGCTGGCGACCCAGAAGCCGGGCATCTACGACGGACTCGACGTACCGCTGCACACGCCGCTGCCCGACGAGGTCGAGGCCACCCGCTGGGCCTAGGTGGCGGGTTCCGACACCTCCGTCGGCTCGCCCGGCTCCTCCTCGGCTGCGCCGGTGTCCGTCGTAGGCGCTTCCGCGTCGGGTAGCTGACCCACCAGATACTCGGCGAGCCCCCCGATGGTCGGGTAGTCGAACACCGCGGTCGCGTTGATCGTGAACGCGCCGCCGAACTGGCTGTGCAGCCGGTTGCGGAGCTCGATCGCCATCAGGGAGTCGGTGCCGAGGTCCAGGAAACGGCTGCTGGCCGCGGGCGGGCCCGCAAGGCGCAGGAAGTTCTGCACCTCCCGCTGCAGGAACTCGGTGACGAACCCGGCGCGTTGGGCCACCGGAATCTCCTGTAGCTGCTTGAGCATCTCGCTGTCACCCGTGACCTCGCCTGCCGCGCTCGGCAACACCAGGTCCAGGATCGGCGGCCTCGAACTGCCGAGCACCTTCGCGGCGCGCTGCCAGTTCGCCTTGATCACCGTCGCCTGGCCGGTGCCGTTGGCGACCACTTCGGCAAGCGCGCTCAGCGCGGCCGACGGCTCCAGCGGAATCAGGCCTTGGGCACCGATGTTCGCGGCTGCAGCCTCCGACGACGCCATGCCGCCCTGCGCCCAGGGGCCGAAGTTGACCCCGGTGGCGGGCAGGCCCTTGGACCGTCGCTTCGCGACCAAGCCGTCGAGCAGCGCGTTGGCGGTTGCGTAGTTCGACTGTCCCGGCGAACCGAAGAGCGCCGACACCGACGACGACACGATGAAGAAGTCCAAATCGTCGTCAACGGTCAGGCTGTCGAGGTGGTATGCCCCGAAGGCCTTGGGCGCGAGCGCCGTTCGGAACCGCTCCACGCTCTGCTGGGACAGCAGCGCGTCGTCGAGAACGCCAGCCAGGTGCACGACGCCACCGAGCGGCGCCAACTCCGCACGAACTCGCTTCAGCAGCGACGCCACCTCCGACTCGTCGCCGACGTCGGCCGAGAACACGTGGACCCGGCACTTGTGCCGCTCGGTGATCTCGTCGATCACCCGCTGCGCATCCGGATCGGGCGCACGACGGCTGGTCAGCACGATCTCACCGGCGCCGAGATGGGCCAGATACGCCGCCGTGTGCAGGCCGATCGCGCCGAGTCCACCGGTGATCAAGTAGCTTCGATCAGCCCGGGGGGCAAGCGGATTCGGGATCTGCACCACGATCTTGCCGATGTGGCGCGCCTGCTGCATCCGTCGGAACGCCGCCCGCGCCTCGGTCAGGGGATAGATCTCGGCGGGCAGTGGCGTCCACTCACCGTTGGCCAGGCCCTCCGACACCTCGGTGAGCAGCGTGCGAATGCGCTCGGGCTCGGTGAACATCACCGTGTCCAGTGCCACGATCTCGTACGCGATGTCGGGACGGGCCTCGGCCATCTGCTCCGGCGTCCAGATGTCGCGCTTGGCGATCTCGGCGAAGCGGCCGTTCGGGGCGGTGGCCTTCAGCGTCGCCTCGATAAACCCTTCGCTCGTCAGGCTGTTGAGCACCACGTCGACGCCCGCGCCATCGGTGTCGGCCAAGATCTGGTCGGCGAAGTCCGTTGAGCGCGAGTCGTATACGTACTTCACCCCCAGCTTGCGCAGCGTCGCACGCTTGAAGGTGCTCGCCGTGGCGAAGACCGTGGCGCCGCACTGCTGCGCCATTTGGACGGCGGCCAAACCGACGCCGCCGCTGGCCGCGTGGATGAGCATCTTGTCGCCCGGCTTGAGCTGCGCCCAGTCGAACGACAACCGAACCGTCAGTGCTGCAGCGGGAATCGTCGCGGCCTCCACCGCACTGATCCCGTCCGGGATCGGCGCGAGGAACGCCGCGGGCACGTTGAATCGGGTGGCGAACGCGCCCTGCATGGAGCCGTAGACGCGTTGACCCACCTCGACTCCGGTCACCCCGTCACCCAACTGGGTGACGACGCCGGCGAAGTCGCCGCCGATCGGGCCGGGATCGCCGGGATAGAGGCCGAGCACGTTGAGTACGTCGCGGAAGTTGAGGCCGGCGGCCTCCACCCGAACCTGCACGTAGTCCGCCTCCGGCGGCGGCACGTCCTTCTCGGTGAGCCGCAGGTTGTCGATCGCGCCACGTTCGGTGGGCGCCAACACGTAGTCGCCTGCGCGCGGCACCGTGAGATGACCGCTGCGGGCCCACGGCAACAACCGCGACGCCAATAGCTTGCCTTGGCGCAGCGCGAGTTCCGGCTCGTCTACCGGCTTGGCGAGCAGGCTCACCAGGGCGTCCACGGCCTCCTCGGAGCCGTCGCAGTCAACCAGTCGGCAGCGCAGCATCGGCTCTTCGTTGATCGTGGTGCGGCCGAATCCCCACAGCGCGGCCTGGACCGGGTCGACCGGCTCGCCGGACTCGGTGGCGACGGCCCGTTCGGTGACGATCCACAGCCCGCCGGGCAGCTTCACATCCCCGCCCTGCACGGTGTGCACGGCGCTGAGCAGGTTGGCGATCTCGCTCTCCATGCGCTCGGTGGCCTCGGCGGTCGTCTCTTGCCCGACCGGCGCCGCACTGCGCCACACCACACCGGAGAACCCGAGACCCCGCTGGTGAGCATCCGCCAGCACCTGACCGAGTAGCTCCTGGTCCACGTCCCGATTCAGCGGGATGCAGCCCGGCACCTTCGCGGCGAGTTCGTCGAACCCGGCGACCAGCCAGGTGCCGCTGGCGCTTCCGGCGCCGTTGGCCTCGTCACCCGAGGCAGGCACCTCGTGCCAGCCGAGGGTGTACAGCAGCCGCGTCGCGTCGCCACCCAGGCCACGCAACAGGGCCTCGCGCGGAGCGCGCTTGACGGTGAACTCGCGAATCCCGCCCAGGTGACGGCCATCTCGGTCGAGGAAGTCGAGGTCGAAGACCTGGGTCTCGCTGTCGAGGCCGCTGTCGTGCCACCTCGCGCGGCAGTAGAACCGCCGCGGCATCTTCTCGCGCAACGTCACCTGCCCGTACCGCAGCGGCAGGAACAGGTCGTTGACGCCCTGCTCGGCGGCGAGAAGGGCGGGGAAGGCGGGGAAGGCGACACCGGTGCACAGGTCCATCAGCACCGGGTGCATCGGTTCGGTGCCGAGGTGTTCGGTGAGCTCTTCGCCGACGAGGATGTCGCCGATCGCCTCACCGTCGCCAAGCCACAGCGACTTCAACGACCCCGACCAGGTCGGTCCCCACGCCAGCTCGAGGTCGGCGAAGGTCTCGAACAGGTCCTGTGGACGCATGCGCTCGAGCCGCTCGACTGCCTCGTCGACCGGTTCCTGCGGCTCGCCGGGCGTCGTGGCGTCGGCATCGTCGGCGCCGGTGGCCACCACGCCCTCGGCGTTCAGTGACCATTCGGCGCCCTTTTCGCCGTACGCGCGGCTGTGCACCTGGAACCGCGACTCGCCATCCTGGTTGAGGGGATGCAGTGTCAGCTGCACTTCGCGAGATGCCTTCTCGGGCAGGATGATCGGCTCGTAGAAGAAGACTTCCTTGGCCCGCGCCGGGGTGCCGACCGCGGCCAAGGCCATCGCCGCGTAGGTCGCACCGGGGACGACGACCGTGCCGTAGATGACGTGGTCGGAGAGCCACGGCTGCGACTTCACCGACAGCCTGCTGGTGAAGACGGAGTCGCCGGACGCGAGCTCCTTTGCGCTGCCAAGGATTCCGGACACCGACGCACCGTTGCCCTCGGCCCCGGTGAGGCCGGAGGCCTTGGGCCAGAACCGACGACGCTGGAACGGGTAGGTCGGCAGCTCCAGTGGCGTCGAACTCCCGTGGGCGATCGCCGCGAAGTCCGGGCGGTGGCCGCCGACGTAGGCGGCAGCCAGCGCGTCGGCGATCTGGCGACGGTCGTCGACGCCCTTGCGCATCGACAGCACCGCCCGCGGTGCGGCGAGGTGTTCCGGCCAGACCTGCACCGCGGCGCTCGTCAGCACCGGTTGCGGACCGATCTCCATCAGCACCGAGCAGCCAAGGGCGGCCACCGTGCGCACGCTCTCGGCGAACTGCACCGGCTGGCGGGAATGACGCCGCCAGTAGCCTGCGTCGAGCGGGGTCTGCGGTGCCAGCACGGCACCGGTTCGGTTGCACACCAACGGCAGTGTCGGTGCGGCGAACTGCACCTGTGACGCGTAGGCCTCGAACTCGTCGAGCACCGGGTCGAGCAGCTCGGAGTGGAAGGCGTGGCTCGTCTGCAGCCACGTGCAGCGGATGCCCTCCTCCTCGAACCGCTCGACGGCGCTCTCCAGGTCCTCACCCGGGCCCGAGAGCACGGTGTTGGGACCGTTGTAGGCGCCGACCGACACCCGTGGGAAGTCGGCGGCAACCTGCTCGACCTGCTTGGCGTCGGCGAACACCGCGACCATCCGGCCACCCTCGGGCAGGCTGCCGAACAGCCTGCCGCGCTCGGCGATCAGCCGTGCGCCGTCGGCGATGCTGAACACACCTGCCACGCACGCGGCCGCGTACTGGCCGACGCTGTGGCCGAGCACCACGTCGGGCTCGATGCCCCACGACTGCCAGAGCCGGGCCAGGCCCATCTCCACGGCGAAGAGGGCGGGCTGCGCAAACGACGTGTGCCGCAACGCGTCTCCGGCCTTGCCGCCGGTGTCGAGGTCGGTGGCGAACATGACCTCGAGCAGCGGCCGCGGCAGAATGTCCTTGACCGCATCCGCGCACTGCAGCACGGTTTCGGCGAACACCGGCTCGCTCTCGAATAGTTCGCGGGCCATGCCGGGGTACTGACTACCCTGGCCGGTGAACAACCATGCCGTCGTCGGGTGGTTGACGTGCTCGCCGCGGACGACGCCGGGGCGCAGGCGGTTCTCGGCCAGTTCGGCAAGGCCGTCGCGGGCAGCTGCGATCGAGTCGACGACCAGCGCGGCGCGATGCTCGAAGTGCGACCGGCCCGTCCCCGCGGTGAAGCACACAGCTGCGAGGTCGGCGTCCGGGTGCTGGCTCAACCACGTGTCGTAGCGTCGAGCCAACGCCGCCAACGCCTCTGGAGAACGCGCGGACAATGCGAGCACGCCGACAGGAGCCGTCGACTCCTCTGGCGTGGCCTCGGGCTCGACACTCGCCGGCGCCTCCTCGATGAGCACGTGGGCGTTGGTCCCGGTGAAGCCGAACGAGCTGACGCCTGCACGTCGTGGCCTGCCGTTGGCGTGCCACGGGGTCGCCTCGTCGACGACCCGCACGGGCAGCGAGGCCCACGGAATGTGGGGCGACGGGTTGTCGAAGTGCAGGCTCTCGGGCAACAACGCGTTCTGCAGCGACAGCACGACCTTGATCAGACCGGCTGCGCCGGAAGCGGATTCGGTGTGGCCGATGTTGGTCTTCACCGAGCCCATCAGCAGTGGCCGGTCGGCGTCACGCGAGCCGGCGTAGGCGGCCGCTGCGGCTTGCACCTCGATCGGATCACCGAGCGGGGTGCCGGTTCCGTGCGCCTCCAGGTAGTCGACGTCGCCGCCGTTGAGCCCCGCGCGGGCGAGCACGGTGCCGATGAGGCGTTGCTGGGCACCACCATTGGGCACGGTGAGGCCACTGGACGCGCCGTCCTGGTTCACCGCACTGCTCGAGATGACGGCGCAGATGCGGTCCCCGTCGCGTTCGGCGTCACTGAGCCTCTTGAGTACGAGAACGCCGCAGCCCTCGCTGCGCACGTAACCGTCGGCGGAGGCGTCGAAGGTCTTGCAGCGTCCCACGGGGGAGAGCATCCGCGCGCGGGATGCCGCGATCATGGTGACCGGGCTGAGCAGGACGTTCACCCCACCGGCCAAGGCCATGTCGCAATCGCCGAAACGCAAGGCCTGAGCGGCCTGGTGGACTGCGACCAGCGCCGAGCTGCACGCGGTGTCGACGGCAACGGCGGGGCCCTCGAGCCCCAGCGCGAACGCGACCCGACCGGAGATGGCGTTGAGCGCGTTGCCGGTGATGAAGTGCGGTTCGATCTTGTCGATCGACCCGGCCGACAGCAGATGCGCGTACTCGTTGGCGGCCACGCCCATGAAGATTCCGGTGCGGCTGCCCCGCAGCGAGGCAGGTGAGTAGCCGGCCCGTTCCAGGCCCTCCCAGACGGTTTCGAGCGTCAGGCGCTGCTGCGGTTCGATCCAGACGGCCTCGCGCGGCGAGATGCCGAAGAACTCCGGGTCGAATCCGTCGATCCCGTCCAGGAATCCACCGAATCGGGTGTACGTCTTGCCCGCACTGTCGGGATCGGGGTCGTAGAACTCGTCGATGTCGAAGCGGTCCTCTGGAACCTCGCGGATCGCGTCGACCCCGCCGGAGAGCAGGTCCCAGAAGGCCTCCGGGTCGGGTGCGCCGGGGAATCGGCACGACACCGCGACGATCGCGATCGGCTCGTCCGAGCGAGTCGTCACCGACCGGGCCACGGCGGGTGCGGCGTCGGGGGTCTCGCCGAGACCGAGCACGTCACCAAGAAGGTAGTCGGCCACGTCGGAAAGGCGGGGGTGGTCCATCACCACGGTGACGGGGATTTCCCTGCCGACACCCGCCTCGATGCGCCGCCGCATCTCGACGGCCATGAGCGAGTCCATGCCGAGGTCGAAGAAGCCGGCGTCCTCGCGGATCTCCGAGGCGTCGACCAGCGTTATCTCGGCCACCGCGTCGCGAAGGTAGTCGGTGAGCAGTCGCCTGCGCTGCTGCACCGGGGCGTTGACGAGCCGTTCGACCAGTTGCGTCTTCCCGGTGCTCGTCGTGGCCTGGGGCGCCGTCTGCTCGGTGGGCAGTTGGCGCTCCACCTCCACCAGGAACGCCCGCCTGCCGGCCTGCTGATACAGCGGCAGGAAACGGGCCCAGTCGATTCGGGCGACGACGGCGTGCGCGGGCCCGCCTGCGGAGGCTGCGGCCACGGCGTCGACGAGTCCTGCCAGTGCATCCGCGGGGGAGAGGGTCCGGACGCCACGCTGCTCGAGTCGCGCACGGGATTCCGCGTCGGCCATGCCCGCCGACCATGGGCCGAAGTTGACGCTGGTGGCCGGGACACCCCGTTCGCGCAGGCGCGCGGCCAGCCCGTCGAGGAAGGCGTTGGCCGCGGCGTACGCGGTCTGGCCGAAGCCGCCCCACACCGAGGCGATCGAGGACGTGCTGACGAAGAAGTCGAGCCGAAGATCGGCAGCGGCCTCCGCGAGATGCCAGGCGCCCCACACCTTTCCGGCGAACACGCGGTCGACTTCGGCGTCGTCGAGACCGCTGAGCGGGCTGGTGCCGATCTCGCCCGCGGCGTGCACGATGCCGGCCAGGGGCGGTAGCTCGGCCTGAATGCCCGCCAACAGGCGGGCGACGTCGTGTGCGTCCGCCACGTCGGCGGTGACCACCCGGATCTCGCAGCCGTGCTGCGCGACCAGTGCGTCGACCCGCCGCTGGGTGGCGTCACCGGGAGCTCTGCGGCTGGTCAAGACCAGCTGCCCGGCGCCGTTCGCGGCCAGGTAACCGGCGATTTCCATACCAATGGCGCCGAGGCCCCCGGTCACCAGATACGTTGCGTCGCTTCGCAGATCCAGTGGCTTGCCGCTTGGCTGCCCGGAGCGTCGGACGAGTCGAGGCAGGTAGACCGCCTTGCCACGCAGCGCGAGTTGGTCTTCTCGGGCGGCGGTGTCGTGGGGTGCCGTGACGCGGTCGAGCAGTCGGGTCCACTCGTCACCGGTGGCATCGGACGGCAGGTCGGCCAGGCCGCCCCACACCTGCGGAAGTTCCAGAGCCGTGGCCCGCCCGAATCCCCACAGCGCGGTCTGTTCCGGTGCGACGACGTCGGTGTCCGTGACACGCTGTGCGCCGCGGGTCAGCAGCCAGATCGGCGCGCGAAGGTCGGCCGACGTCGCGGCCTTGAATAGGCGCCGCGTGCCGCTCAAGATCCGATGTTGAATCCGCAGCAGCGACTGCGTCGACGGTGCCGCGTCCGAGTCGAGCGCCGCGACGTGCAGGATGCGCAGCGGACCGTCGGCGGCAGCGGCGCGCAGCGTCTCGGCGAGCGCGCTCTCGTCGGCGTCCGAGGCCGGCAAGTCGACGAATCGGTGCCGTTGTCCGCGGGCGGTGATGGCGTCGACCAGGGGCTGCAGCGCGGGGGAGTGAGAACCGACGAAGAGCCAGCTGAAGTCCTCGCCGGAGCCGGAGAGCGGGTTGGGGGACTTGTCCCAGCGGATCTCGTAGCGGTCCTCAGACGTCGACTGCGCCACGCGCTGCCGGTTGTGTTGTGCCGCAAGCTCGCTCAGAACCTTCATGACCTGCGGGTCCTCGTCTGAGCCACCGAGCAGGGTGGCGAGTTCGGCGATGTGGCCGTCCTCGAGCAGGCGGACGGAGTCGGTGCGAGGGCTGGCGGTGGCCCGCTGTTCGCCGGCCGGCTCGCGGTTCTCCTTGAACCAGTACTGGCGGTGTTCGAACGGGTAGGTGGGAAGGTCGACCTTCCGGGCGGGGGTCTGCTGGAAGGCCGCGAAGTCGGGTACGTGCCCCTGGACGTAGGCGTCGGCGACGGCCTCGGCGATCTGCCTGTGGTCGACAACGTTTCGGCGCAGCGACGCGATCGCCCTTGGCGCGCTGGCAGCGTCGGGCCACGCCCGCAGTGCGGTGGCGGTGAGCACCGGCTGGGGGCCGATCTCCAGCAGCACCTTGCAGTTGAGCGCGGCGAGGGTCTGCACGCTCTTGGCGAACTCCACCGGTTGGCGGGCGTGCCGACGCCAGTACGCACCGTCGAGTCGTGTGCTCCAGCCCAGCGCGTCACCGGTCCGGTTGTCGATCAGAAGACGTTGTGGGGCAGGGTAATCCACGGTGTCGGCATACGCCTCGAACTCGTCGAGGATCGGGTCGAGCAGTGCCGAGTGGAACGCGTGGCTGGTGTCGAGCCAGTCGCACCGGACGCCGTCGGCGGTCAACGCGGCGACGGCCCGCTCCAGGTCGGCGGCAGGCCCAGACAGCACGGTGTTGGCGCCGTTGTAGGCGGCAACCGACACGGCGGGGAACTCGTCGGTGACGTTTTCCGCGCGCTCGGCGTCGGTGAAGACGGCCACCATCCGACCACCCGCGGGCAGGCTCCCGAAGAGGCGGCCGCGTTCGGCCATCAGTCGCACGCCGTCCTCGAGCGTCAGCACCCCGGCGACGCAGGCCGCCGCATACTGGCCGACGCTGTGGCCCAGCACGACGTCGGGCTCGAAGCCCCACGACTGCCACAGGGCGACGAGGCCCATCTCCACCGCGAACAGGGCTGGCTGCGCGTACGCCGTCTGTCCAAGGATTTCGTCCCCGGCGTCGGCGAATATCACGTCCAGCAACGGCTTTTCGAGGACGTCGGCGACCAGTGCGGCGCACCGGTCCACGGTCTCGGCGAACACCGGCTGCGTGGCGTACAGCTCCGCGGCCATGCCGGTGTACTGGCTGCCCTGACCGGTGAAGAGCCACGCCGTCTTCGGGACGTCATGGGATTCCCCGCGGACCAGTCCCGGGGCCGGGCGGTCGTCGGCGAGCGCGCCGAGGAGTTCGACGGCGGATTCTCTCGAGTCGACGACCAGCGCAGCCCGGTGCTCGAGGTGCGCCCGCGCCGTGCCCGCGGTGATGCAGACGTCGGCGAGGCTGGCGTCGGGGTGCGCGATCAGCCACCGGCGGTAGCGATCAGCGAGCTGCGTCAACGCGGCAGGCGTGCGCGCCGAGAGCGGAAGGATGCTGAAGCGGTCGGCCGGTTGGTCGACCGGATCGGCAACGCCCACCGCGGATGCCGCGGGCGCCTCTTCGAGGATGACGTGCGCGTTGGTGCCAGCGAAGCCGAAGGAGCTGATGCCTGCGATGCGGGGTTGGTCGCCCCGCGTCCACGGGGTGGTCTCGCGGACGACCTCGACGGCGAGGCGGTCCCAGGGAATGTGGGGTGAGGGGTTCTCGAAATTGCAGTGTTTGGGCAGGGTTTCGTTCTCGAGGGACAGGATGACCTTGATGACGCCTGCGATACCCGCGGCTGCCTCGAGGTGTCCGATGTTCGTCTTCGCCGATCCGATCAACAGCGGTTGGTCGGCTGCGCGGCCGGCGCCGAGCACCGCTCCGGCGGCCTGCGCCTCGATCGGATCGCCGAGCGACGTCCCGGTGCCGTGTGCCTCCAGATATCCGACGTCGCGGGGTTCGAGGTTGGCACGCTTGAGCGCATCGGTGATGACCCGTTGTTGGGCAACGCCATTGGGCACCGTCAAACCGCCCGACGCGCCGTCCTGGTTGACCGCACTGCCGCGAATCACGGCACGAATGTGGTCGCCGTCGGCAATCGCGTCTTCGAGGCGCTTGATGACGATGATGCCGCAGCCCTCGCCGCGCACGTAACCGTCGGCGGCCGCGTCGAACGTCTTGCACCGGCCGTCGGGTGCGAGCATGTGCGCGCTCGAGAACGTGATCATGGTGGCCGGGGTGAGCAGCACGTTGGCGCCACCCGCGAGCGCGAGATCGCACTCTCCCAAGCGCAGTGCTTGGCAGGCCTGGTGAATCGCGACCAGCGACGAACTGCATGCCGTGTCGACCGCCACCGACGGCCCTTGGAGCCCAAGCCGGTAACTGATGCGGCCCGCGGCAGCGGCGTTCGACGTTCCGATCGCGAGGTACGCCTCGATCTCGTCGTAGGTCAGCGCGTCGGATGCCATTCCCAAGTAGTCGTGGGTGGCCAACCCGACGAAGACGCCAGTGTTCGTGTTTGCCAAATCCGTCGGCGCCGTGCCGGAATGTTCGACCGCACGCCACGACGTCTCGAGAAGGATGCGATGTTGGGGGTCCATAAGCCGGACTTCGCGGGCCGACATTCCGAAGAACGGGGCGTCGAAACCTGCGACGTCGTCGACGAAGCCAGCCCGACGCGTGACGATCTTGCCGGCAACTCCCGGTTCCGGGTCGTAGAAGTCGTCGGCGTTCCAGCGGTCTTTCGGCACGTCGGAGACGGCGTCACGGCCCTCGAGCAGGACGTCCCAGAACTCGTCGGCATCAGCGGCACCCGGGAAACGCGCTGCGTAACCGACTATCGCGAAACGCGGTGCCGGCTCCACCGGATGAACTTCGCTGCCCATGGCAGTGCCCTTCCATCATGACCTACGGTGAGGTAACTTACTCGTCGGTCAGATTAACTTACTCAGCGGTCAGTTCTCAGCGGTTTGCGGCCGCTGAGTTGCTGAGAAGCAACGTCGCCGCCCACTATGGCATGTGCGCCACGCCGTCACGGATTCGTCACCGATGATCCGGCGGCGTCCGTTACCGAGGGTATGTTGGGCGCCGCGACGTGAGGTGCCGGCCCCGGCAACCGGGCGAACTGGGAGGACGAGGTTCTTGCGCATCGGCGATATAACCATCGGCGCTCTTCACGAGTGGTCGGTGAGTTCGGGAACCGTCACGTCGTGGCACCCCACGGCGGCAGCGCAGGAGAAGGCTCGCCAAGCGCCCGTCAGCACCGTGCCGGTGAGCTACATGCAGCGTCAACACCTCCGCAACTACCATGACCGCACGGATGCGGGACTGAACTTCTCGCGTCAGATCATCGCCAGCTGCGAGGTGGCCGGCGAGTGCGACATCGCGGCGATGGACCACGCCGTCAACGCTTACCTCCAACGTCACGACACCTTCCGGAGCTGGTTCGAACGAACCGATGCAGGCGACTTCGTCCGCCACGCCATCGAGGATCCCACCGACATCGAGTTCGTGCCCGTCGACCAAGGGCACATGACGCCCGACGAGATCCACGCCCACGCCGTGAGCATCCCGAATCCGTTGGAATGGGGCTGCTTCACCTTCGGAATCATCCAGCACGACGGCAACTTCACCTTCTTCGCCGCCATGGACCACGTCCACGGCGATGCGACGCTGATCGGCACCACGATGATGGAAGCCAACGGCATGTACTCGGCCCTGAGCTCGGGTGGCGACGCCCTGGTGCTTCCCGACGCAGGCAGCTTCGACGCCTTCTGCGTCCGGGAGCACGAGTACACCTCGGAGCTGACCACGGATTCCCCCGGCGTGCGCAGGTGGATCGACTTCGCGCAGAACAACGGGGACGGCTTCCCGGAGTTTCCGCTGCCGCTCGGCAACCCGGGCAAGGCGACCGCCAGCGACATGACGTCGCACGTCCTGATGGACGCCGCGCAGACCGACCGCTTCGAGGCGGCCTGCTCGGCCGCGGGTGCCCGCTTCGTCGGCGGTCTGTTCGCGTGTCTCGGCCTCGTCGAACACGAATTCACCGGCGCCCTGACCTACTACGGGCTCACCCCGAGGGATTCGCGGACCGCCGGGGACAACTTCATGACGCAGGGGTGGTTCACCGGCCTGATCCCGATCGTCGTCCCGGTGGCTGCCACGTCCTTCACCGAGGCGGCTGCGGCCGCCCAGGCGTGCTTCGACTCGAGCCTGGACATGGTGCGGGTGCCGTACTACCGCGTGTTGGAGTTGGCACCGTGGCTGCGGTGGCCACAGCCGAACTTCCCCGTGTCGAACTTCCTGCACGGCGGCGCGGCGCCGCTCAACGCGGTCCTCGCGGCGGGTGCCATGGGGCTGGCGAACAACATCGGGATCTATCCCGACGGACGGTTCTCCTACCAGTTGACCATCTACATATTCCGGTACGGGGAGGGCACGGTCATGGCGATCATGCACCCCGACAACCCGGTGGCCAAGAAGTCGGCGACCCGCTACATGGAGGCCATGAGTTCGGTCGCCGTACGCGTCGCCGACAGCGGTCACTGGGGACGCGTCGCATAACAGGGAGCACATGGATGGCAACGGTTCTTCGGCGCGATACGGGCCACGGCACGTCGACGGTGCGGCAGTGAGGGCGACATGCGGCGGTTGACCGATCTCGTAGTGCGGTGGCCACTGGCCGTCATCGGCATGTGGCTCGCCATGGCGATCGCCCTTCCGCTGTCCGTCCCGTCCCTCGGCGAGATGGCCCAGAAGCACCCGCTGGTCATCCTCCCCGGTGACGCGCCGTCGAGCGTCACCGCGCAGAAGATGACCGACGCGTTCAAGGAGCCCGGCTCGGGCAACCTCCTCGTCGTCGCCCTCATCAACGAAGGGGGCCTGACGCCCGCAGACGAGGCCGTCTACCGCAAGCTGGTCGACGTCATCCGCGACGACGTACGAGACGTCGTGTCGGTGCAGGACTTCATCGGAACACCGCAGCTGCGCGGCTTCATGACCAGCGCCGACAAGACGACCTGGGTGCTGCCGGTGACCCTCGAGGGTGAGCTGGGCACGCCACGGGCCTTCGAGTCGTTCACCCGCGTCGCCGACATCGTCGAGCACAGCGTGCCCGACAGCGCCGGCGCCCTGTCGGTGCAGGTCACCGGGCCCGCCGCCACGGTCGCGGACCTGACCGTCGCCGGCGACACCGATCGTCTTCCCATCGAGATCGCGATCGCCGTCCTGGTACTGCTGGTGCTGCTGTTGGTCTACCGCAGCGCGGTGACGATGCTGCTGCCGCTGGTCACGATTGGCGGATCGCTGGTGATTGCGCAGTCGCTGGTGGCGGCCTACTCCGAGCTCACCGGCTCGGGGGTGTCGAACCAGTCCATCGTGTTCCTGAGCGCGATCATGGCGGGTGCCGGGACGGACTACGCGGTCTTCCTCATCAGCCGCTATCACGACTACGTGCGCTCGGGGGCGGAGGCCAAACAGGCCGTCAAGGCGGCCATGACGTCGATCGGCAAGGTCGTCACCGCCTCGGCCGTGACGGTCGGTCTGACGTTCCTGTGTCTGAGCTTCGCCAAGATGGGCGTGTTCCGGACCGTCGGCGTGTCCTCGGCGATCGGGATCGGCGTCGCCTACCTCGCCGGAGTCACGCTGCTGCCTGCGATTTTGGTGCTCGCCGGACCGCGCGGATGGGTCAAGCCACGACGCGAGCTGACCTCGAAGTTCTGGCGCCGATCCGGCATCAGGATCGTCCGCAGGCCGGTGCCGCACCTGGTGGTCAGCCTGCTGGTGCTCGGGATCCTGGCCAGCCTCGCCACGGTCGCACACTTCAACTACGACGACCGCAAGGTGGTGTCGGCGTCCGCGCCGAGCTCGGTCGGCTACGCCGCGCTGGAACGCCACTTCCCGATCAGCAATGCCATCCCCGAGTACATCCTCGTCCAGTCGCCGCGCGACCTGCGCTCGCCGCAGGCCCTTGCGGATCTGGAGCAGATGGCCTCGCGCGTCGCCCAACTCCCCAACGTCGGCCTGGTCAGCGGTATCACCCGGCCCCTCGGCGAGGTACCGCGCGAATTCCGGGCCACCTATCAGGCGGGCATCGTCGGGGACCGGCTGGCCGACGGCTCGGCGGAGATCGGGCAGCGTGGCGGGGACCTCAGGCGGCTCGCCACGGGAGCCAACACGTTGGCCGACAGTCTCGGCACCGTGCGCGCCCAGGTCAACCAGATGGCGCCGAGCATTCAAAGTCTGCTCGACATGCTCTCGTCCACGAAGACCAAGGACGGTGGCGACAAGCTGGTGAAGGACGTGGCGGCCACCGCCAGGTTGGTGAAGGCCGCAAACCGGCTCGGCAACGCCATGGGTGTGAACTTCGCGTCCGTAAGGGACATGTTCGGCTGGATCGGTCCGGTTCTGGTGGCGCTGCAGGGCAACCCGGTCTGCAACGCAGACCCGTCGTGCACCGACACCCGTAACCAGTTCGAGCGAATCGCCGCAATGCGGGATGCCGGAGCCCTCGACGACTTCAACGCCGCCGCGAAGGACCTGGTGAGTTCCGACGACAAGGAGACTCTCTCCGCGACGGTCAACAAACTCAACGGAGCCCTGGCGAGTGTCGCCAAGGCGGCGAAGGCGGCGGGGCTGGACAAGCCCGGCGGTCCGCAGAGCAGCCTGACCCAGCTGCAGCAGGGCGCCAACCGGCTGGCCGGCGGCAGCAAGGAAGTGGCCGGCGGGGTCGACCAGCTGGTCGACCAGGTCAAGGTCATGGCCGACGGGCTCGACCAGGCGTCGGCGTTCCTGTTGTCGATGCGATCCGACGCCTCGAACCCGTCGATGGCGGGATTCAACATCCCGCCGGAGGTGCTCGGGCTGTCGGACTTCAAGAAGGCCTCCGCGGCGTACATCTCGCCGGACGGACACTCGGTGCGGTATCTGGTCCAGACGAAGCTGAACCCGTTCAGCTCCGAGGCGATGGACCAGGTCAACCAGATCGGTGACGTCGCCCGCGGAGCACAGCCGAACACCGCGCTCTCCGACGCGACGATCTCGATGGGCGGCTTTCCCGTCGCGCTGCGCGACACGCGGGACTACTACGAGCAGGACATCCGGTTCATCATCGCCGCGACCCTCATTGTCGTGCTGCTGACCTTGATGGTGGTGCTGCGATCGCTCGTCGCGCCGCTCTACCTCGTCGGTTCGGTGGTGATCTCGTACTTCGCGGCGATCGGCGTCGGCGTGCTGGCCTTCCAATTCGGCCTCGGTCAGCAATTGCACTGGAGCGTGCCGCCGTTGGCGTTCGTGGTGCTCGTCGCGGTGGGCGCCGACTAC
>Ga0209051_1001051_pt1 | contig 25929 bp, 22 predicted proteins | sample AraplaCvi_mMS_r2_2_FD_184286 | JGI IMG/M metagenome (GOLD analysis project Ga0209051, IMG submission 184286) | Arabidopsis root microbial communities from North Carolina, USA - plate scrape MF_Cvi_mMS_r2 (SPAdes) (version 2) | ecosystem: Host-associated > Plants > Roots > Endosphere | place...
ACGAAACCATGAAATACAACCGCTGCGGCCGTTCGGGACTGAAGCTCCCGGCGATCTCGCTCGGCCTCTGGCACAATTTCGGCGACGACACGCCGCATGACCGCAAGGTCGCGATCGCCCGCAGGGCCTTCGACCTCGGCATCACCCATTTCGACCTCGCCAACAACTATGGCCCGTTGCCCGGCAGCGCCGAGACCGCGTTTGGCCAGATCCTGCGCGAGGATTTCAGGGGTTTTCGCGATGAACTGATCATCTCGTCGAAGGCCGGCTACAACATGTGGCCCGGCCCCTATGGCGAATGGGGCAGCCGCAAATACCTGATCTCCTCTTGCGACCAGAGCCTGAAGCGCATGGGTCTCGACTATGTCGACATCTTCTATTCGCATCGCTTCGACCCGGACACGCCGCTCGAAGAGACCTGCGGCGCGCTCGATCATATCGTGCGCTCGGGCAGGGCGCTCTATGTCGGCATCTCGTCCTATAACTCGAAGCGCACCCAGGAAGCGGCGGCGATCCTCAAGCAGCTTGGCACGCCGGTCCTCATCCACCAGCCGAGCTATTCGATGATCAACCGCTGGGTCGAGGAAGACGGACTGCTCGACACGCTGGAAGACCTCGGCATCGGCTCGATCGTCTTTTCGCCGCTCGCGCAAGGCATGCTGACCTCAAAGTATCTCGGTGGCATTCCGGACGGCAGCCGCGCCTCGCAGGGCAAGTCGCTGCGCCCCGCCTTTCTCAACGAGCGGAATATCGGCAACCTCAAGGCGCTCAACGCGATCGCCGAAAAGCGCGGCCAGACGCTGGCGCAGATGGCGATCGCCTGGGTCTTGCGCGGCGGCCGCGTGACCACGGCGCTGATCGGCGCCAGCCGCCCGGAACAGGTCGAGGACTGCGTCAGGTCGCTGGACAACCTTGAGTTCACGGCGGCCGAACTTGCCGAGATCGATACCTATGCCAAGGATGCCGACATCAACCTCTGGGCCAAGTCGGCCGAGCGGGCAGGGCCGGCACGGTAAGAATAAACGCCCGGCAGCCCCTCACCCGGCTGCCGCCACCCTCTCCCCGCACGCGGGGCGAGGGGATTCGTGGCGCCGTCGGCGCTCCAACCTCCTTCTCCCCGCAAGCGGGGAGAAGGTCCCGGCAGGGGGATGAGGGGCATCCTGCCGATCGAGTTTGTTTCTGGGAGAAGCTAATGATCCGCAACCCGATCCTGCCGGGCTTCAATCCCGACCCGTCGATCTGCCGCGTCGGCGAGGATTATTATATCGCCACCTCGACCTTCGAATGGTATCCCGGCGTGCAGATCCATCACTCGCGGGACCTCGTGAACTGGACACTGGTGCGCCGGCCGCTGGAACGGGCAAGCCAGCTCGACATGCGCGGCAATCCCGACAGCTGCGGCATCTGGGCGCCTTGCCTCTCCCATTCCGACGGGCTGTTTTTCCTCGTCTATACGGACGTCAAGCGTTTCGACGGCAATTTCAAGGACGCGCACAATTACATCGTCACCTCGCCGAGCATCGAGGGCGAATGGTCCGATCCGATCTATGTAAATTCCTCCGGGTTCGATCCGACGCTCTTCCATGACGACGACGGCCGGAAGTGGTTCCTCAACATGCAATGGAACCATCGGACTGAAAGCTATGGCGGCGCGCCAAAACATCCGGCCTTCGACGGCATCCTGCTGCAGGAATGGGATTTCGAGGCGCGGACGCTGAAGGGCCCGATCAAAAACATCTTTGCCGGCAGCCCGCTCGGCCTGGTCGAGGGACCGCATGTCTTCAAGCGTAACGGCTGGTATTACCTGACCACCGCCGAGGGCGGCACGGGATATGATCATGCCGTCACCATGGCCCGCTCTCGGTCGATCGACGGGCCGTACGAGATGCATCCGCAGACGCATCTGATCACGTCGAAGGATCATCCCAAGGCCGTGCTGCAGCGTGCCGGCCACGGCCAGTATGTCGAGACGCCCGATGGCGAAGCCTATCATACGCATCTTTGCGGCCGGCCGCTTCCCCCGCAACGCCGCTGCACGCTCGGCCGCGAGACGGCGATCCAGAAATGCATATGGGAAGACGACTGGCTCTATCTCGCCCAGGGCGGCGTTGTGCCGGATATCGATGTACCGGCTCCGGGCGACGCCAGGCGCATCGAACGGCCCGCCCGCGTCGAGCAGAGCTTCGACGGTCCGGCCCTGCCACCGGAATTCCAGTGGCTGCGCACGCCGCATCCCGAACGCCTGTTCAGCCTCACCGAGCGTCCGGGCCACCTGCGCCTTTTCGGCCGCGAAAGCATCGGATCCTGGTACGAGCAGTCCCTGGTCGCCCGCCGCCAGGAGCATCATTCCTTCCGGGCCGAGACGGTGGTCGATTTCTCACCCGGCACCTATCAGCAGGTCGCCGGCCTGACGCATTATTACAATCGGCATAAGTTCCATTCGCTGGTGGTCACCCTGCACGAAAAGCTCGGCCGCGTCGTGACGATCTTCTCCTGCCCGGGTGATTTCCCGCACGGGCGAATGAGCTTTCCGGCGGGAAGCGGCGTTTCGGTGCCTGATGGCCCGGTGCATCTCGCCATGGAAATCCGCGACAACGACCTGCAATTCTTCTGGCGCGCCGGCGGCTCAAACGACTGGCAGGTATTTGGCCCGAAACTCGACGCCGGCGTCATCTCGGATGAGGGCGGCCGCGGCGAACACGGCTCGTTCACAGGCGCATTCGCGGGCATGTTTGCCTTCGACACGTCGGGGCGGGCAAAGAGCGCGGATTTCGATCACTTCGTTTATGAGGCGCTAATATAACAAACCCAAAGTGTCAGAAAATTTACACAACCACATAATTTCATTACAGAAATGTAATTCAGCAATTCAGGTAGGGTTCATCATTCGGGCCGTAGTTTCCGGGCGTGTTCAACACGAGGAGACACCCGATGAAAAAGTTCTTTGCAATCCTTCTTTCCGCAACCGTGCTTGCCGCTCCGCTTGCCGCCCAGGCGCAGGATCGTCACTCCGGTCCAGAGCGTACCCGGACGGTGACCCGCACCGTGACGGTTCAGAAGAAGGTCGTGGTCGTCAAACCGCGCTGGTCGAAGGGCCATCGCATGACTGCCGCCGAGCGGCGGCGCATGGCGGAGATCCGCGACTATCGCCGTTACCGCCTGTCGGCTCCGCCGCGCGGTTACCACTGGGTGAAGGTCGACAAGGATTTCCTGCTGGTCGGCATCGCCAGCGGCGTGATTTCGAGCTTCGTCGCTGGCCGCTAGAAACGGATCGGCCTGCGGGGGTATTGCCTTCCCTCCCGCAGGCCTCACACATTCGCCGCTATGCGTGCCGGCGACCGTGCTTCCTGGCGCCTGATCTCACGTCCCTTGCGACAGGCAGGTCTTCATCGAGTTCGCGAGCCCGCGCATCAGCTCGAAATAGAGGCCTGGACCTGATTTAAGCGTCGCTGCCTCCGGATCAAGCGTGGCCGAGCGGGCAGGGGTGCCTTCGGTCACCACCGCCACCAGTTTCGGCTCGAACTGCGGTTCGGCGAAGACGCAGGTCGCCCCAAGCTCCTTTACCTTTTTGTGGATCTGGCCGATGCGCTCGGCGCCCGGCATGGTCTCGGGGCTGACGGTGATCGAACCGGCGACGCTCACCCCGTACCGATGCTCGAAATACTGATAGGCGTCGTGGAAAACGATGAAGGGCCTGTTCCTGACGGGCGCGACCGTGGCCTGGAGTTCGGCGTCGAGCGCATCGAGGTCCTTCATCAGCGCCGCGCCATTCGCCTGGTAGGCGGCGGCATTGGCGGGATCGGCGCTGACCAGCGTCTTTTCGATTTCCTCGGCCATCGCCTTGGCGTTCATCGGGTCGAGCCACAGATGCGTATCGAAAGCCCCATGATCGTGATGGTCGTCGTCATGATCGGCATGGGCCTCGGCGGCATGATCATGACCGTGCGCCTCTTCCGCCTCGTGTCCGTGATCATGGGCTTCGAAGGCGCCACTTTCGCGGAACGGCAGTTTTTCCAGTCCGGGCGCGTCTCCGAGTTCTATCACCGTTGCCGAAGCGGCCAGCGCGTCCAACGGCTTTTCGAGGAAAGCCTCGATGCCGGGGCCGACCCAGAAGATCACGTCGGCGCCTTCGATGGCGGCTGCGTTGGAGGGTTTCAGCGAGAACGTATGCGGCGAGGCGGCGCCGTCGACGATCAGTTTTGGCTCGCCGACGCCCTTCATGATCGAGGCGACGAGCGAATGGATGGGCTTGATCGAAACAACCACGTCCGGCGCCGCGGAACCCGTGCCTGCACTGGCGGACAATACCGCCGCGGAGAGGAGAGAGATCGAAGCCAGCTTCATGCCGCGTCCTTGCATTGCGTCGTAATGTTATTACATCAATTGCGTTATGCTATAACGTGTGTCATAGCCACTGACAACAGGGAATCCGGAAAAACATGCTGATGTCCAATCGGGCTCGCAGGCCCAAAGCCGAAAACCAGCTCGTATCGCTCGCCAATGCCGGCATTCGCCGCGATGGCCGCTGGCTGGTGCGGGGCGTCGATTTCTCGATCCGCCGTGGCGAGGTGGTGACGCTGATCGGCCCCAACGGCGCCGGCAAGTCGACGACCGCAAAGCTGGCGATCGGGGTGCTGCGCCCCGATGAAGGGTCGGTTGCCAGATTGGCCGGCCTGCGCGTCGGTTATGTCCCCCAGAAACTGGCAATCGACTGGACCATGCCGCTCTCCGTGCGCCGCCTGATGCGCCTGACCGGCCCGCTCGCCGACGCCGATCTTCTGGCGGCGCTGGAATCGACCGGCATTCCCCACCTCATCGATGCCGAGGTCCGGCATCTGTCCGGCGGAGAATTCCAGCGCGCGCTGCTGGCCCGGGCGATCGCCCGCAAGCCGGACCTGATGGTGCTCGACGAGCCGGTGCAGGGCGTCGATTTTGCCGGCGAGAGCGCGCTTTACGACCTGATCCGTTCGATCCGCACCACGACCGGCTGCGGCATCCTGATGATCTCGCACGACCTGCACATGGTCATGGCCGGCACGGACACGGTCATCTGCCTCAACGGCCATGTCTGCTGCCGCGGCACGCCGGAAGTGGTGAGCCAGAGCGCCGACTACCTGAAACTCTTCGGCAATTCGCGGTCGCTGGCGGTCTACAACCATCACCACGATCACACGCATCTGCCGGACGGCCGGGTGATGCATGGCGACGGTACCGTAACCGATCACTGCCATCCCGATGACGGGCACCATCATCACGATGCACACGGCCATGCGCATGATCACGATCATCCGCATCACCACCATCATCACGGCGATCATGCCGAGGCGAAGGGAGAGGGCCGTGCTTGACGACTTCTTCACCCGCGCCCTCATCGCCGGCATCGGCGTGGCGCTGACCGCCGGCCCGCTCGGTTGTTTCGTCGTCTGGCGGCGGATGGCCTATTTCGGCGATACGATGGCGCATTCGGCGCTGCTCGGCGTGGCGCTGTCGCTGTTCTTCCAGATCAACCTGCTGATCGCCGTCTTCGGTGTCGCGGTCGTGGTGTCCTTGCTGCTTCTGGCGCTGCAGCGGCGGCAATCGCTGTCGGCGGATGCGCTGCTCGGCATTCTCTCCCATTCGGCTTTGGCGATCGGCCTCGTGCTCGTCGCTTTCATGACCTGGGTGCGGATCGACCTGATCGCCTTCCTGTTCGGCGACATCCTCGCCGTGACGCGCACCGATATCGCGCTGATCTGGGGCGGCGGGGTGCTGGTGATCGCGGCGCTCGTCCGGCTCTGGCGGCCGCTGATCGCGTCCACCGTCAGCGAGGACGTGGCGGAGGCGGAAGGCATGAAGCCGGCGCAGACGAAGCTTCTCTTCATGCTGCTGATGGCGCTGGTGATCGCGATCGCCATGAAGATCGTCGGCATCATGCTGATCACCGCGCTTCTGATCATTCCGGCGGCGACAGCCCGGCGGTTTTCGGCAAGCCCGGAGCTGATGGCGGTGCTCGCCTCGCTGATCGGCGCGCTTGCGGTGATCGGTGGCCTGTTCGGCTCGCTCAGCTACGACACGCCGTCCGGCCCTTCCATTGTGGTCGCGGCGCTCCTACTTTTCATTCTAAGCCTGCTTCCGGCGGCGGGGAAAAACACGGCCGACAGGGCCGGCAACCAAGGAGTGCGATGATGAACGCACCAGTCTCGACACCGACATCCGCTCCGGCGCTGACCAAGAACCAGTCGCTCGTCTTCGACGTGCTGACCCGGTCGGATGCGCCGATGAGCGCCTACACGATCCTCGACCGGCTGCGCGACCACGGTTTTCGCGCACCTCTGCAGGTCTACCGGGCGCTCGACAAGCTGTTGGAATTCGGCATGGTTCACCGGCTCGAAAGCCTCAACGCCTTCGTCGCCTGCGCCCATCCGGAAAGCGAATGCTGCGGCAAGGGACATGGCCACGGGCACGGCACCGTCGCGTTCGCGATCTGCGAGAGCTGCGGCCATGTATCGGAATTCCACGACCACGAGGTGGATCATCGGCTTGGCGACTGGGCGAAGGCCCGGAACTTCAAGCCCGCCAAGACGACGATCGAAATCCGCGGACTGTGCGGCGCCTGCGCCGCCTAAAGCAGCCGCAGGTCGCGGGCGAACCGCTTCCAGTTGGCGACGTAACGCAGCGCCGACTGTTTCAGCTTCTCGACGGCTTCATCGTCGAGCCCCCGCATCACCTTCGCGGGTGAGCCGACGATCAGGGAATTGTCGGGAAATTCCTTGCCTTCGGTGACCAGCGCATTGGCGCCGACGAGGCAGTTTTTGCCGATCTTCGCGCCGTTCAGGATCGTCGCGCCCATGCCGACCAGCGAGTTGTCGCCGATGGTGCAGCCGTGGATGATCGCGTGATGGCCGATCGTGCAGTTCTCGCCCAACGTCACCGGATAGCGCGGATCGGTGTGGATCATCACGCCTTCCTGGATGTTCGTTCCCGCGCCGACCACGATCGGCTCGTTGTCGCCGCGCAATACCGAACCGAACCAGATCCCGACATCCTCGCCGAGTTCCACCTTGCCGATCACGGTCGCATCCGGCGCCAGCCAGTAACGGTCGGGGCCGGGGGTTTTCGGTTCAAATTCTCCGAGAGCGTAAAGCGGCATGGTTCTCCTCCCAGGCTGGTTCGTCGGCGGATGTGGTATGGGTGAATTTTACGTCAGACGACCGTCAGCGACAGTTTTCCGACGCCATCGATGCCGCAGGTGACCTGGTCGCCGCGCGCGACCGGGCCGACGCCGGCCGGCGTGCCGGTCATGATCACGTCGCCGGGGGCGAGCACGAAGAGTTTCGACAGCTCGACGATGATTTCGGGCAGTTTCCAGATCATCTGGTTCAGGTCGCCGGACTGTTTGCGGGCGCCGTTGACATCGAGCCAGATGGCGCCTGCCTGCGGATGGCCGATCCTTGAAGCCGGTACGAGGGGGGAGACCGGAGCCGATTTTTCGAAGGCCTTGGCTGCCTCCCAGGGGCGGCTCATCTTCTTGGCCTTGTCCTGCAGGTCGCGGCGGGTGAAATCGATGCCAGCGGCATAACCGTAGACCTTGGAAAGCGCGTCCTCGAGGGTGATATCGGCGCCGCCACTGGCAAGCGCCATCACCAGTTCCGCTTCGAAATGCACGTCGCTCGACTGCGCCGGATAGGGGAAGCTGTCGCCGACATAGAGATTGTCGGCATTCTTCTGGAAGAAGAAGGGCGGTTCGCGGGACGGATCGCCGCCCATCTCGATTGCGTGGTCGGCATAGTTGCGGCCAACGCAATAGACCCTGCGGACCGGAAAGCCCTCCGCCAGCCCCTCGACCGGCAGAAGAACGGTTTCGGGCATGGGGATCACGGTCGCAAGCATGGCGGACTTCCTGGAAAACTGTGGGCGCGAGGTGGACAAGGTGGCGCCCTTTGTCCCTCAATTTGCCGGTTTATCCTAGCACTTTTTCAAGCGCGGAGGAAAAGCGGGGGAGAGGCCCAACTTCGGATTCGAGATGCCCCTTGCAGCCACTGCCGAGCTCAGATCAATTCGGCAACGGGTTGTAGCCTTGACACCGAGGACACCCTCAGCGGCTGCGATTTCTCCGGTGATATCGGCGCTCCGGGTCGGGGAAGCCTGATCAAGATCAATTTCAACCCCTGATCGTCCATGCTAGGCTATTTTAGTGATTCGTCGAATGCCCTTGGATGGGCCGTCCTGTTCCTGCGGTGACCTCTCTCATCGAGAACAGTGCCATGGAATCGCAGCATCGAAGCGGCCCAAGAGGACCGAAGAGGACCAACCGGATATTACAACAGCTGAGCTGCGGAGCTCATTGTATCGAGTGTTAGGTTCCCAAGCCGGTGCCAGAAGGGGGCTACCTGGTTGTCGACACAGCAGATACTCACCGGCGACTTCCTGGCCGGCGGCGGCGAAATGGCCGAGTTCGTTCGAACCAAAGACTGGAGCAACACGCCGCTCGGGCCGATCGATCAGTGGCCCCAAAGTCTCAAGACAACCGTCAGCCTTTGCCTCGCCTCGAATTTCCCGATCAATGTGATCTGGGGCGACGAGAACACCCAGATCTACAACGACGGGTATCGCACGGTGTGCGGCGACGCTCACCCCCGGGCTCTCGGGGAGGACTATAGCGTCACCTGGGCAAGCGCCTGGCCTGCGATCGGCGAGCCCTTTCGCCAGGCGCGGCAAGGCAATACGTCGTTCCTCGAAAACCAGCGGATGTTCCTGACCCGCAACGGCTATTGGGAGGAAACGTTTTTCACCTTCTCGCTTTCGCCGATCCGGGACGAAACGGGCGAGATCGGCGGCCTGTTCCATCCGGTGACGGAGACGACGGCGACCATGCTGGCGGAACGCCGCACCCGGGCGCTGCGGGATCTGAACGCCAGCGTGGCTTTGGCAGAGGACATGGACGACCTGTTGCGGCGCATAATCGAAGTGCTCGCGCCGTTCGAATTCGATCTGCCGGTTCTCCTTCTCTACCATCTGTCCCCGGATGCAAGCACCTATATGCTGGCGGGGCATCACGGCCTGCCGGTCCTGCCCCCGGCCCCCATCACCACCATCGACGCCCACTCCGATACGCCCTGGCTGATGGCGAAGGCGTTGACGGCAGACAGTACTCTGGGGATCGCCGGGTTTTCCGATCTCTTCAAGGGGGCGGGGCCTTATGAGGAGCCGCCGGAGCGCGTGCTGCTTCTTCCGATCACCGTCCCTGGACTGGACCTGCCTCCGGTCTTCGTGGTGGCCGGGGCCTCGCCGCGCCTGCCGTTCGACGATGCCTATTTGGGGTTCTACGAATTGCTTTCGACCGCGATCTCGGCCGCCGTCAGCGCCGTGCGCGCGCGCGCCGACGAGCGGCGGCGGGCCGAGGCGCTGGCGGAAATCGATCGCAGCAAGACCATGTTCTTTTCGAACGTCAGCCACGAGTTCCGCACCCCGCTGACATTGATGCTCGGGCCGCTCGCCGACGTGCTTCAACAGCCCGAGGGGCTTTCCCGCGAGGACAGGGAGCGAATTCTCGTCGCCCAGCGCAACGGCCTTCGCCTTTTGAAACTGGTCAACACGCTCTTGGACTTTTCGAGGATCGAAGCGCAGCGCGTGCAGGCCTCGTTCGAACCGACCGATATCGGCAGCCTGACCGCCGAGCTGGCATCGAATTTCAGATCCGCGTGCGAGCAGGCAGGGCTCAACCTCGTCGTCGATATCGCAGACTTGCCCCAGCCCGTGTATCTCGACCGGGATCTCTGGGAGAAGATCGTCCTGAACCTGCTTTCCAACGCCTTCAAATTCACGTTCCGGGGCGAGATACGCATCGGCGTGCGGGTGTCGGACGACAAGGAACAGGCCGAAATCACCATCCGCGATACCGGGACGGGAATAGCGGCGGAGGAATTGCCGCGCCTGTTCGAGCGCTTTCACCGCATACAGGGCGCCAAAGGGAGGTCCTTCGAGGGTTCCGGCATCGGGCTCGCCCTGGTGCAGGAACTCGTGCATCTTCAGGGCGGGGAAATCCGTGCCGAGAGCCGGCTCGGCGAAGGCACGTCTTTCACAATCTCGATACCCTTCGGAAAGGCGCATATCTCTCCGGAACATATCAGGGCTTCCCAGCCGGTCGAGAGCAATGAAGACAGAACCCGGGCTTTCGTCGACGAGGCGATGTCATGGCTGTCGACGGTCGATGCCGCCGGTTCCTCCCCCAGACCGCAGACCGCGGGCGCCGAGACGGCCGAAACGCTTGCGCCGACAGGGCATATCCTGCTTGCAGACGACAATGCCGACATGCGGGCCTATGTGGAAAGGCTGCTGTCGACATCCGGCTTCACGGTCGAGACTGCGGCTGATGGCGAGGCGGCGCTCGAGGCGGTGCGCCGCAGGAGGCCGGACCTCATCGTGTCCGACGTCATGATGCCGGGGCTCGACGGTTTTGGCCTGCTGTCGAGGATACGGGCCGACGAGAAACTCAAGGACGTGCCCTTCATCCTCCTTTCCGCCCGGGCCGGGGAAGAGGCAAGGCTGGAGGGTATTCGCGCCGGTGCCGATGATTATCTCGTCAAGCCGTTTTCGGCGCGGGAACTGGTGGGGCGCATTTCCGCTTCGATCAGGTTGTCGCGGGACCGGCATGAGGCGTTCCTGAGAGAAAACGCCGCGCGTCTGGAAGAGCAGAACGCGGATCTGGAGCGCCGCGTTCTGGAGCATTCGCGCGAGCGCGGCCGGACGTGGAGATACAGTCCGGACCTGCTCTCGGTGATCGACGTGGAGAGCGGGGTGTTCGAGAAGGTCAATCCCGCCTGGCAGAAAACACTCGGCCTCAGCGAGGCGGAGCTCCTGGACACGCCTTTCCTCGCCCTCCTTCACCCGGACGATGTCGTGGCCAGCGAAACCGCCTTCCAGGCGGCTGGACGCGGCCTGCCTGTGCTTCGCTTCGAAAACCGCTGCCGCACCAGGGAGGGCGATTATCGCTGGCTCTCCTGGGTCGCGGTCGTCGTCGATGACAAGCTTTATTCGAGCGCCCGCGACGTCACCGACGAGAAAATTCGCGACGAGGAGCTGAAGAAAGCCCAGGAGACGCTGCGCCAGGCCCAGAAGATGGAGGTGATCGGCCAGCTCACCGGCGGGGTCGCCCATGATTTCAACAATCTCCTCATGGTGATCTCAGGCGGATTGGACATCCTCGACAAACGGGACGATCCGGTGCGGCGGGAGCGGATCAAGAGCGGCATGCTGCAGGCGGTCAATCGCGGCGCGTCGCTCACCCGGCAATTGCTGACCTTTGCCCGACGGCAGCCTTTGAAGCCGCAGCCGATCGATCTTCGCCGCCAGATTTCCGAGATGCGCGACCTTCTCGACCGCACGCTCGGCGGCGATATCACCATCGATGTCGACGTCGATGCGGGAGTGTGGCCGGTACAAGCCGACCCGGCGGAACTGGAACTCGTCCTGTTGAACCTGTGCGTCAACGCGCGCGATGCAATGCCCGCGGGCGGCACGATCGTCATCAGCGCGTCCAATTCCGTCGTCGATGCGTCTGGCCAGAAAGCCGACGTCGTAAAGATCACCGTCGCCGACAGCGGCGTCGGAATGCAGCCCGAGGTTCTGAAACGCGTGTTCGAGCCGTTCTTCACCACCAAGGAAATCGGCAAGGGATCGGGACTGGGGCTTGCCCAGGTCTATGGTTTCGTCGAGGCATCCGGCGGATCGGTCGAGATCAACAGCGAGCCCGGCATCGGAACAGCCGTGGATCTCTGGCTTCCCCGGTCGATCGAGGCGGGGTTGGCCGGCGGTCATTCGCCGCATGCTTACGGAGAGGCGGACAGGAGCGTTGCGGGAAAAATTCTGGTCGTCGAGGATGACGACAGCGTCGCCATGCTGGTCAACGACATGCTCGACCAGCTCGGCTATTCCGTCACCCGGGTCGACGGCGCAGCCGCGGCCCTGACCGTGCTCGCGTCCGATAGCGAGCCCGATCTGATGTTTTCCGACATCATGATGCCGGGCGGCATCAACGGCGTGGATCTGGCCAAGCAGGTCAAGCAAACGCATCCCAAACTGCCCATTCTGCTGACATCCGGTTATGCGGACATGCTCAAGAGTGCTGCGACCGCGGAAGGCGTGGAGATCTTGCCCAAGCCGTACAGCCTGCGGCAGCTTTCGGAGGCGCTCCGGGCAACGATCCCGGACGCGCGGGAATAATAACCGACGATCCCGAGCCCCACGCGTCAATAACGCGATCGTCAACGCCAAGCCGATGCCGGCCTATGACGACATTTCCTCGCGCGCATACTGGGTCGGCGGCAGTCCGACGAACCGGGTGAACGCGACGCTGAAGGCACTTGCGGAGCGGTATCCGACACGCTCCGCGATTTCCTTCATGCTGCCTTCCTTGCGCCGCAGAAGGTTCTTCGCCAGAGCCATGCGCCATGAAAGCAGATATTCCATCGGGGTGACGCCCATGGCGCGACGGAACCGGTCGAAGAACGCGGAGCGGGAGAGGGCGGCCTCCTGAGCCAGTTGCTCGACCGTCCAGTCCTGGGTCGGATCTTCGTGCATCCGACGGATCGCCGCGGCGAGCCTGCCATCCGCCAGTCCGCGCAGGAGGCCGGGCGGGGCAGCCGCGCCGGCCGTGGAGCGGAGCGCCTCGATGAGCAGAACTTCCAGCAGGCGCGCCAGGATCATGTCCCGCGCCGGCCGCTGTTCGCGCGCTTCTTCCCGGAGCAGCTTCACGAGGGTAGCGAGCCGTCTTTCACCGCGAACATGCACACGCTCGGGGAGGAGCGAAACCAGAAGTGCCGCGTCCGGCGAGCCGAAGACGAAATGGCCTACCATCAAACGGATGTCGGGCGGTCCGTCCGGGTTGCCGTGCCTTGTTTCGTCCGCGAATTTGGTGACGGTCAGCGGATCGACGCCCTCCGAAGGCATCGGCTCAAGGTTCGTCATGGTGAAGCCATGAGGCGAGGGGATCAGAACGAAATCACCCTCCCGCAGCTCGATCGGCTCCTGCCCGTCGATCGTAAGGCGAGACGAACCCTCCAGGATCGCGCAATAGAAAGGTTGTCCCGATTCGCAGCGCTCCACGCGCCAGGCCCCCGCACCGCTCGCGAGCTTCGTCAAAGTCACGCTGGGCTGGAGAAGCGTGATGACTTCCGCAAATGGATCGATCATTTCAGGACTCTTGCGAATGACAAACGGACTTCTGATTGTAGCCAGTCCGGCGATGCCGGTCTAGATGTCTGGCGCTGCAAACACATGAAGGAGCCGCCATGAAAACCGTTCTTGTTACCGGTTGCTCGTCCGGGTTCGGGCTGGAGACCGCCAGATATTTCCGCGACCGGAACTGGAAGGTCATCGCCACGATGCGAACGCCGCGCGAGGATATCCTGCCGGCTTCCGAGCATCTCCGGATACTTCCTCTCGATGTCACCGACCTGGAAAGCATACGCCGCGCCATCGATGCGGCGGGACCGATCGACGTGCTGGTCAACAATGCGGGGATCGGCTGGCTGAACGCACTCGAAGGCACGCCGATGGCCGTCGCGCGCGAGATCTTCGAGACCAACACCCTTGGAACGATGGCGGTGACGCAGGCCGTGCTGCCTCAGTTCCGGCAGCGGCGAAGCGGCGTCATCGTCAACGTGGCATCGAGCGTGACCTTGAAGCCGCTTCCTCTTCTGTCGGTCTATACCGCAAGCAAGGCGGCGGTGGATGCGTTCACGGACGTGCTGGCGCTCGAACTTCACGAGTTCGATGTGCGCGTGCGCCTCGTACAACCGGGAAGGTCACCCGAGACGCGGTTCGGGGAGAACGCGCGGTCTCTCGCCCAGGGCGAATTCAGCTTCCCGGAGGCCTATTCCGGGCTGGCGCAGAGCGTCTTTGCCGGGTGGCAGCAGGAGCAGTCGGCGATCACCCGGTCGCTCGACGTGGCCGAGGCGGTCTGGTTCGCGGCGACCGATCCGTCATCGCCGGCCCATATTCCAGCCGGCGCCGATGCAATGGCGCTGGCCGGCTAAACCCGCCGCCGGACATCGATGTCCGCGAGGTCGCCGCGGGATTTGCGCGGCGACTAAGACCGGATGGAAGTCCGTCTATTGCAGGAGATCGGCAAGGGCGTAGAAGGTCGCCGATATAGCCGCACTCGCCGGCATGGTCACGATCCAGGCGATCACGATATTGCCGGCGAGCCCCCAGCGGACCGCCGAGACCCGCCGCGCCGCGCCCACGCCGACGATCGCTCCGGTGATGGTATGGGTCGTCGAGACGGGAATGCCGAGCCAGGTCGCTCCGAACAGCGTCAGCGCGCCGCCCGTTTCGGCGCAGAAACCCTGCATCGGGTTGAGCCTGGTGATCTTCGAGCCCATGGTATGGACGATCCGCCATCCGCCAAACAGCGTACCGAGCGCCATTGCCGATTGGCACGAGATCACCACCCAGAACGGCACGTAGAAGGTCGAGCCGAGATATCCCTGGCTGAACAACAGCACCGCGATGATGCCCATCGTTTTCTGCGCGTCATTGCCGCCGTGGCCGAGGGAATAAAGCGAAGCGGAGACGAACTGCATCACCCGAAATGTCCGGTCCACCGCAAAGGGCGTTTGCCGGACGAAAAGCCAGGACACCAGGAGCACCAGCAAAAGGGCAAGCAGGAAGCCGATGGCCGGCGACAGGAAAATCGCCCCGACCGTCTTGCCGAGACCGCTCCACACGATCGAGCTGAAGCCGACCTTGGCGAGACCGGCCCCGACCAGCCCGCCGACCAGCGCATGCGACGAGCTGGAGGGAATTCCGAAAAGCCAGGTGAGAATATTCCAGATGATCGCGCCCATGAGGGCGGCGAAGATCACCTGGGGAGAGACGATCGCAGGATCGATGATGCCTGTGCCCAGCGTTTCCGCCACATGCAGGCCGAAGAAAAGGAACGCGATGAAATTGAAGAACGCCGCCCAGGCAACCGCGTATTGCGGCCGCAGGACGCGGGTGGAGACGATCGTCGCGATGGAGTTGGCTGCGTCATGAAGGCCGTTGAGGAAATCGAAGAACAGCGCGACGGCGATCAGGCCGAGGAGAAGCGGCAAGGCGAGGGAGGCGTCCATCAGACGTTCTCGATGACAATGCCGCTGATCTCGTTGGCGACATCCTCGAAACGGTCGACGACCTTTTCCAGCTCGCCGTAGATCTCGCTACCGATCAGATAGGCCATCGCATTGCCGCTCGCCCCGTGACGCCGGTAGAGGTCTTTCAAACCCTGATCATGCAGGTCGTCGGAGCGGCCTTCTACGCGGGTAACCTCCTCGGCGATCGCCGCCAGGCGTTGGGCGTTGGTGCCGACCTTGTCGAGCAGCGGGATCGCTTCCGAAACGAGGTTTGCCGCCTTGACGATTTCACCGCCCATCTGCTGCATGAGCGGATCGAAACCCGACTGCTCGAACAGCCGGATGGTCTTGACCGTCTTGTGCATCATGTCGATCGCATCATCCATCGACTGGATGAGATCCTTGATGTCACCGCGATCGAAGGGCGTGATGAAGCTCCGCCGGACGGCGAGAAGAACGTCGCGGGTAATGTCGTCGGCCTCGTTCTCCAAGGCTACGATCAGCTCGCAATTCTTCTCGACGTCATTGCCCTTGAGGAGCTGGTCGAGCGCATGGGCTGCCGCGACGACGGTCTTCGAGTGCCTGGAAAACATTTCAAAGAACTTGTCCTCACGCGGCATCAGCCTGCGAAAAATACTCATCATGCCATGCGACCTTCCCATGCGGCTGACTGTCATAAATCTGTCATAAACATGCCCGGGCGATTGAAGCAACAAGCAAGATCGATAGTTTGGTCGGCATGAAATCGACGAAAAAAACCGGGAAGCCCCGGCCGGACAAATCCCAGACGCTGCTCAGGCAGCTTGCGACAGTTCCCGACAGGCTGTTTGGCGGTGCGTTCCGCCAACAATACGGCGCCTTGTGCTTTCGCTATCGGAAGGACGGACCCGGTATCGAGATCCTGGTGATCACGTCGCGAGAGAGCGGGCGCTGGGTGATCCCGAAAGGATGGCCGATGAAGGGGAAAAAGCCCTTCGAAGCGGCGGCGACCGAAGCCTGGGAAGAAGCGGGCGTGAGCGGGGCGGCGAAAAAGAAACCGGTCGGCCGCTACACCTATCTCAAAGAACTCGACGACGGCCACGTGGCTCCCTGTATCGTCGACGTGTTCCAGATCGAAGTCGCGCAGGTCCGGACCGATTTCAAGGAACAGGGCCAGCGCCTCCTCGACTGGGTCAGCCCCGATGAGGCGGCGCGACGCGTTCGCGAGATCGAGCTCAAATCGCTGCTCGTCGATTTCAAGCCGGCGGGTCGGAAGAAGCGTGACCGCGGCTAGTTCTGAACCTGGTCGGCGGTGTTCTGATGGGTGATCCTGCTTTGAAGCAGTTCGCCTTGCCGTTCCAGGACCGGATAGGCCGTGGCTGCGACAAGGTGGGAATTGATCTGCTTGAAATCCCGCAACAGGTCCAGGTGCAGGGATGTGCTTTCCGCAGTCTCGATGTCCCCGTCGCGCAGCCGTTTGAAATGCGCGTTGGTGCCGTCGCGTTCCGCCCGCCGGAAGACGATCTTTTCGTCGGCGAGCATGCGCGCGACACGCTCGTCCTGCGACATGAAGAGGGCCGCGGCGGTGCGCAGGTTGGTCGAAAGGCGGTCCAGAAGGCCGTTCAACTCGTGCTGTCCTTCCTTCGAAAAGGTCATGCCCCGGCGCAGTCTCTTGGCGAGATGGGGAAGCACGTTCTGGTCGAGGACGTCGCCAGCGTGTTCCAGCCCGGTGGAGAACAGCAGAATTTCGTCGAGCCGCCGCCTGTCGCTGTCGCTGAACTCCTCGGGATCTATGGACGTCAGATACCGTTTGACCGCCGTGTTCAGGCGATCGAGGACGTTGTCCTTCTGCCGCAACTCCGAGAGGCTGCGGCGATCGGTGCTCGTCAACGCGGACTTCGTTCCCGAAAGCATTTCCTCCAGCACGTCGACCAGCCGCAGGACTTCGCGCGCCGCCGCCTGCAGCGCGACGACCGGCGTTTCCTTGGCGGACGGGTCGAGATATCGCGGCTGGCCCGGATCGCTCTCGTCGATCCGCTGCGGCATCAGCCTAACGAGAGCGTTGGCGAAGGGCGTCAGAAGCGGCATGAAGACGATCGCGACCACGAGATTGAACGCCGTATGGAAATTCGCGACCAGCCGGGCGCCGTCGTTCTCGATGTGGATCATCAGGCCAGCAATCGGCGAGAGGAGCGCGAGCGCCGCCAGAACGCCTACGACCCTGGTGATCAGGTTGCCGACAGGAAGCCGTTTCGCCGACAGATCGCGGCCGGCCTGTCCCTCGACAACCGGATTGATCGCTGTTCCGAGATTGGCGCCGAGGGTCAGCGCGAAAGCCTGATAGGGGTCGATCAGGCCCTGGGCCGAGAGCGACATGACGAGCAGGACCACCGCGACGCTGGAATGGGCGGCCCAGGTCAGGGCGGCCGCGAGCAGGAGGCTGAGGAGCGGCATGGTCGATACGGCCGAAAGAACCGCGGTAAAAGCCGGCGTGCCGGCATATTCCGTCAACACGTCGAGCAGTTGATGCAGGGCGAGCAGCATGAAGCCGAGGCCGATGAACACACGACCGAGATCGTGGACCTGCGGGTTCTGCGTACGGCGGAACATCAGGACGCCGAGAAGTATGAGGGCCGGGGATGCGGCCGCCATGTCGAAGGACAGAACCTGGACGATGAGCGTGCTGCCGACATTGGCGCCCAGCATGACGGCAAGCGCGGGGACGAGAGCGACCAGCCCCTCGGCCGCGAACCCGGATGCCATCAGCCCGGTCGCCGTGCTGCTCTGAAGAATTGCCGTCACGCCCATTCCGGCCAGGAAGGCCTTGATCCGGTTGTTCAGCGCGCGACCGAGAAAAGACCGGAGGCTCGCCCCGAACGCACGCTGGATACCGGTCTGGACCATGCGCGTCCCCCACAGAAGAAGCGCTATATGTCCGGCAAGAGTGATGATGGCGATGACGAAGGGCATGGCATTCTCATAAACAATAAGCCGGGCAGAAACCGGGCCGGCGCCGCAGGATATTAGCCAGCTAACACAATTGCCGGAAACTCCCGGCTTTTCAAGGCTCGGATCGGGTTGTCCGGTTGATGATGCGACGCCGTCCGCTGCGGGAGCGAAGCGGCCTGACAGTCCGTGTTCGTGGCACATTCTTGAAGCCGGCGATCTTCCGCCAGCGACCCTTTCCGGTCGCTCGCCGGTCGGGTTGCGGCAGCAAGCATCGAGATGACAGCGGGCCTCGGCAGGCATCACGGCCGAAACCCGCAGCCGGGAAGGCCGAAAATTCTTACGTCGAAAAAATCGATCCGATGTCGGATTGGCAAAATGCCGTTCGTCCTTAGAGTCGTCCAAGCCAATCCAGAAAGGATCACGACCATGCCGAATACAATAAGCCTGCATCGCGTCCTGGCGACCAGCCCGGAAAAGGTCTATCGCGCCTTCATCGAGGCCGACGCTCTCGCCAAGTGGCTTCCGCCCAACGGTTTCCTGTGCACGGTGCATCACCTGGAACCGAAAGTCGGCGGAACATTCAGAATGTCCTTCAGGAACTTCACGACCGGCAACAGCCACGCCTTCGGCGGCGAATATGTCGAACTCGTTGCGGGCGAGCGGCTGCGCTACACGGACAGGTTCGACGACCCCAACCTGCCCGGCGAAATGCAGGTGACCGTCACGCTGAAGAAGGTTTCCGTCGGGACCGAGGTGAACATAACTCAGGCAGGCGTGCCGGACGTCATTCCGCCGGAGGCCTGCTATCTCGGCTGGCAGGAGTCGCTGCGAAATCTGGCGCGGGTCGTCGAGCCGGAGATCAACGAATAGGGCATCGGCAATCGCTCGGGTACCGGATCGCGACGAGGTGTTCGCGATCCGGTTCGAGCTGCGGTTCTCTGCACTCGCTCCTCCAGGAGAGGGTGGCGCATGCCGACGATCGAGATGGCGTCGGTCACGCCGGCGCATGGTTTGAAACGATAGTTGAAAAGACTGCGAGCTTCGCGGCCGCATCGGCCCGGAACCATCTCGGCGCTGTGTTGTTGACATTTCGAAAGAGAAAAAAGTCATGCACCAGCCACCAAGACAACCCATCCCCGATCCTTCGCCTCCCGTGCAGCCTTCAGCAAGGCCGACCCCGTCGCCCGCCCTGGCGCAGTCAGATCCCCAGTCCCTCGAGACGGCTGGTCCGACTGGCGGGAAGCCGACATATGCGGCAGAGGATCTCGTCCGCAACTATGGCCTGAGCACCCAGGAAGCCCAGCGGCTCATCGACCGGTTCGGACCGTTCGCCGCGGAGCTCGATTTCATCCTGGCCGGCAAGGGACGTCCGAGGCGGCATCGGCGCCAGGATATCGAGCGGTCCGCCGAAGAAATCGCGTTTGGCTGAGTTGCCCCAGGGGCGAGGCCGTGGCCGGAGGACATGCGTCCGCATGTCAGGGGGCCTGCCGCAACCGGCTGAATTCATCGAAATCTTCGAGCGAGTGGTTTTGTCCGCAACGAGGGATGAAGACAGTCGCCGGAGCGGTCCGTGACGCATGGCGATCAGAGGTGACGCATGGCGATCAGACCTTGGCGCTCAGGCCCGCTTCCTTCAGCGAGGCGAACTTCATCGTGACGCTTTCGAGATTGTCGTCCAGCCACCTGGCCATGGCGATCTCTTCGTCGAGGTTGTGCCTCAAAACCGGCACCAAGCCCGGAAAACCGCCATGTTCGGCGATGGTGATGAGGGACTTGTAGGCAGCGATCTCGAAATTTTCGAAAGCGAAATTGGCAAGAGAATTCTTGATGATTTCATCGCCGGTAACGGCGTGTCCGATGGCCGCCATGCTGCCCGTCAGGGACAGCGCCATGTCCTTCAGCGACGAATGACCTTCCGCAAGGCTTTCGAGGACGTCTTCCAGTCTTGCAATCTGTCCCTCCGTCTCGCGGATATGCCATTCAAGACGCGCGGCGACCTCCGGATAGTTTTCGATCCGCGACACCTGTGGTTTCATGATCGACAGCGCCTGCTTTTCCATGGCATGCGCATTCTTGAGGCCGGTCACGAAGATGGCGCGGGTGTCGGATGTTGCTGCCATTGCGTTTTCCTCTTTGCTGGTCGTGACCGCTAACCGGCGAAGGCGGCGATCGTTCCAGGCGTAGCGGGCGAGAGGGAATGGTTTCAAATGGTCGGAAGTGCTACAGAGTGGTCCAAACAAGGCGGCGCGGTTTGAACACACGCCTTGACGTAATTTTGGAACGCCATGAAAAATCAATATTTTAGTCGCGAAAAAGTCTTCGCGGTCGCCCCCATGATCGATTGGACCGACAGGCACTGCCGTTTCCTGCACCGGCAGCTGTCCAAAAGGGCGCTGCTCTATACCGAGATGGTGGTGGCGGATGCGATCATTTTCGGGCCGCGCGAGAGGCTGCTCTCCTATTCGCCTCAGGAACATCCGGTCGCGCTGCAGCTCGGCGGTTCGGATCCGGCCAAGCTTGCCGAAGCGGTGCGGATCGCCACCGATTACGGTTATGACGAGATCAACCTCAATGTCGGCTGCCCGTCGGACCGGGTGCAGTCGGGCACGTTCGGCGCCTGCCTGATGCGCGATCCGGCGCATGTGGCCGGCCTCGTCGAGGCGATGAAGCGGGTGGCGACCGTGCCGGTCACCGTGAAATGCCGGATCGGCGTCGACGACCAGGAGCCGGCGCAGGTCCTGCCGGATTTTCTCGCCCGGGTGATCGGCGCCGGCGCCGATGCCGTCTGGATCCATGCCCGCAAGGCCTGGCTGCAGGGACTGTCGCCGAAGGAAAACCGCGAAATCCCGCCGCTCGACTACGGCCTCGTCCATGCCATGAAACGGGAAAATCCCGGCGTGTTCATCGGCATCAACGGCGGCATCGCCGATCTGGAACAGGCAGCCCATCATCTCGCCCCTATGGACGGCGTCATGCTCGGCCGCGCCGCCTACCACAATACCGGATTGCTGGCCGGGGTGGATGCGTTGCTGGCCGGTGCCGACCCCGCGGAGGTTGCCGCCCCCGAGGCCGACTGGCCGGCCCTGCGCGACACGATGATGGATTACGCGGCCGAGCTGATCGCGCGCGGCGGGCGCCTGCATCACGTCACCCGGCACATGGTCGGGCTGTTCCAGGGTTTTGCCGGCGCGAGGCGGTTTCGCCAGATCCTTTCCACCGACGCCACCCGCCCGGGCGCCGGGCCGCAGGTCATCGCGGCCGCGTTCGCGGTGGTGGATATCGAGGGCGGTCCCCGGGTTCAAGCCGAGGACAAGAAGCTGGCGGGGTGAGGGGACCTCGACGGCTGTCATGGACACACTTCCCCCTTGGCGATCTTCGGTTTCTTTTCGTCTTCCTCGGGCGACCCTCGGGTTTAACCCGAGGGCGAGGATCGGCCAGGGCGCTGAAAGCTGCCTCGTAAGTTAGTTTATAGGTGACACCTCTCAGCGCCCCGTTCGGCGGTTTATGCCCGCGACTGCGGTCCCTCTGCCGTGGCTTTCCCGGACGGAATGTCGCCGCCGGTTGCTCCGATTCCCTCGGGTTAAACCCGAGGGTCGGTCGGACTTCAGAAATCCGGCGAAACCATCCGGATCAGCCACCATGTGTGCCGCACAGGCACGCCCGGCGCGCTCTTTCGGGCATCAAGAGACGAAGGCCCGGTCCGTGTGCCTCCATCTCTCCCCGTGTCGCCGGAGGGAGACCATTTTCCGCGAACCCCGGATGGAAGGACTTACGTCGTTTCCCTCCACCCGGCGCCGGTTCCGCCTCGCCGCAACGCCTTGCGGTGTATCCGCGACGGAACGGGGGGATTGTAGGCATGGGTTGGGAGGGCGGGGATGAAAGAGGAGCTAAGATATTGAGGAAGCACTAAAGACCGAGTTTTTCATCCTCTTATGATTTGAGACCCCGGCCAACGCGCGTTGATCTCTCGCTGATCTTGTATCCTGAGAAATACCCTCGCGCCAATTGAATGGATATTCCCTATGAGGAATAATGCGTCTGCAAGAGCCGATTCTACCCAACTTAGAGCCATAAGATGCCAGACCATAAATCTAGGATTATTTCCGCAGTACGAAGCGAAAATGAGGATGCCGGGCGAGTTATTGGGCGTTCTTTGAAAACCCTTCGAGAAATGGTCGGTCTAACACAGGAAGAAATGGCTTTGAGATTGGGGGTAGGACAAGCGGCAATTTCTAAAATTGAACGACGAGGAGACGTTCAGATATCATCGCTGCAAAGATATGTGGAAGCACTAGGTGCTACTCTCCAAGTGCGCGCGGCCTTTGCTCACAATCAAATATCGCAATTCGGGCTCTCTTTTGATGCAGAAACATCGGACGAAGACCAATTCATACTGCCAATTTTCGGCAGCGAGACTTTCGTCCCCCAACGGGATGTCGTCCTGAGCATTCGGCCTCAATATTCTGAGAAGATACTAGATGGCCGAAAAACCGTTGAATTGCGTCGGCGTTTCCCGGTATCGGTTCCTGCGGGCGCAATTGCATATATTTATTCTACCTCTCCAGTTAGAGCTATTGTCGGTTGTGCGGAAATCTCTGAAGTTGTAAAGCTTCCGGTAGAAAAGATCTGGAGGGCCTATCATGCCTATGCATCTATCGAAAGAATAGACTTTGAAAGTTATTTTGCGGGAGTTGAAGAGGGCGTTGCTCTGGAATTTGCTAACGTGAGGCCACTATCACGCGTCCTTGATCTAGCCGAATTGAGAGAACGATTTGGCTTTGAGCCCCCCCAATCATTTCTTTACGTGAAGCCAGAATTGCGAAGGGCACTCCGTAATGAATACACAAACGTATCTCATTGATACGAACGTTATAATTGGATTAGAAGACAATCACACAGTTAAACCCGCCTTTGCCGCTCTTCACAGCTTGGCTGCCAAACATAAAGTTGGAATTTTTGTACACGAAGCGGCACGAGATGATATTGCGCGCGACAAAAACGACGTTCGACGCCGAATTTCGCTAAGTAAATTAGACAAATTTCAGCTGCTGGCAAAGGTACGAAATCTAACCTTTGCAGAACTCGCCGCTGATTTCGGCCCCCTTCGCAAACCAAACGACGTCGTGGACGCGACGCTTCTTCACGCAATTGAAATCGGCGCAGCAGACTTCCTAGTTACCCAAGATAGAGGTCTGCATGATCGTGCTCGACAGCGGTCGTCTGAACTTGGTCGGCGTGTGCTACATGTTGCTGACGCGGTCGAACTGCTACGTACGACTTTCGAACCTAAAGCGAGCCCTGTTCGCTATGTTGAAGAAGTTTCCGCTCACACGATCCCCTTAAAGGACGAAATCTTCAATAGTTTACGTGAGGACTATCCTGGCTTCGACGATTGGTGGCGGGATAAATGCGTCAGAGAACACCGAAGTTGCTGGGTAATAGATGATGGCGGATTAGCTGGCCTCATCGTGCGAAAAGATGAAACGGCAGATAAAACCGATGCGACGCTTCCCGGAAATAAGATCCTAAAAATCTGTACGTTTAAAGTCCGCCCCGAAAAAAGGGGCGTTAAGCTTGGAGAGCTCCTCCTCAAGAAAGTTTTTTGGTTTGCACAGAGAAATAAATATAACGTTGTCTACATAACAACTTATCCAGGCCAAGAATCCCTCATAGACCTTCTGGAGTACTATGGATTTTTGCACACGAAAACAAAGCCTGATGGTGAGCTTCTTTATGAAAAGGCGTTTTCTCAAGCGAATCTTGAGGAGGATCCCAATCAAGACACATTTAAAACGGACCGCCTTAACTATCCCCGCTTTATATCTGGTCCGGCTATCAAAGCGTTCGGCGTTCCGATTAGAGAAGGTTACCACGATACGCTTTATCCCGATTTAAAGGACGAAAGGCAGCACGACCTCTTTGATCTTTTGGGTGTAGGTGGAGGGCCTAAACGGCCAGGCAATACAATTAGGAAAGTCTATCTTTGCCGCGCCCAATCATCGTTAGGACCACCTGGCTCACTCCTCTTCTTCTATAAAGGTAAGTCGTTTAATCCGCCGTCGCAGGCTCTGACGACTATAGGAATTTTCGAAGAGTTCGCGTTGGCGCGTTCGACAATTGAACTCATGCGCCTTACAGGCGGTCGATCAGTCTACAGTGAATCTGAGTTGGCCAATTGGAAAGCCTCTGAATCACGGCCGGTAAAGGTAATAAATTATCTGTTGGCCGGATACATTGAACCGAGCATAGGTCTTGAAGACCTTAGGAGGCTAAAAATTTTTACCGGACAGCCTCCTCAGTCAATTTTCGAAATTAAGTCGGATAAGCTGGAGTCTCTACTTCTCCGCCTCAACCTTGGCTTTGCCTTGCAATAAGATCGGCGCTTCCAAGGAGCGAAGCACTCTAATCCCGCTTGATGCTCATCAGCACGTCCCACATATCCGCGCCCGTCTCGAACGCCGCAGCATTGGCGGCGAATCCCTGCGCCGAGGTGATGGCGTCGAGCATTTCGCTGGCCATGTCGACATTCGAGCTGTCGGGGAAGGTGACGGATGTGGAGGGGGTGACGGTGGTGGTGACGCCGCCGGGGTTGGGGAGGGACGAGACCTGGGTGTCGAGGCGGTTGTAGCCGGACGTCTGGGCATTGGCGATGTTGTGGGCGGCGGTCGCGAGCCGTTTGGCCTGGGCCTGCATGCCCGAAACCGCAATGTTCATCACCGCCGACAGACCCATCGCCATCATCCCCGAAACCCGATGGATGCGTTTTACGGCAAGAGCTTCAAGGAAGGCTGAACGGGAACGGTAAGGGAAGCGTAGCGCGGCGCGGCACAGATGTGCCGGAACGGAGCGGGGCGATGCGGGGGGCCGTCTCTTTTGCAGGGAGCGGTGGGGCGGGGCCTTCATCCGGGATCAAAACCCCTCCCGCCTGCCGGCCACCAACCGGGGACGGGTCGCTTGCCCCGTCCTCCGGACCCCCACAAGGGGGAGGGTTATGGGTGTGGGTGCCGTTGAACTTCCATCAGGGACAGCCCCAGGGATAAGCCTGGGGCCGTGCCTTCGGACAGCTCTTACTCGGCCGCCTCCGCGTAAGCCTCCAGCGGCGGGCAGGTGCAGACGAGGTTGCGGTCGCCGTAGACGTTATCGACGCGGTTGACCGGGGACCAGTATTTGTCGACGCGGAAGGCGCCCGGCGGATAGCAGGCCTGTTCGCGGGAATAGGGGCGGTCCCATTCGCCGACCAGGTCTTCCACCGTGTGCGGGGCGTTCTTCAGCGGGTTGTTGGTGCGGTCCATGCGGCCGTCCTCGATGGCGCGGGCTTCCTCGCGGATCGCCAGCATCGCATCGCAGAACCGGTCGATCTCGGCCTTGGTTTCCGATTCGGTCGGCTCGATCATCAGCGTGCCGGCGACCGGCCAGCTCATGGTCGGCGCGTGGAAACCGCAGTCGATCAGGCGCTTGGCGACATCGTCGACCGAAACGCCGGCCGAGGCGTTGAGCGGGCGCGTATCGATGATGCATTCATGGGCGACGCGGCCGGCCTCAGACTTGTAGAGCACGTCGTAGGCGCCCTTCAGGCGGGCGGCGATGTAGTTGGCGTTGAGGATCGCCACCTTGGTCGCCTGCGTCAGACCTTCGCCGCCCATCATCAGGCAGTAGGACCAGGAGATCGGCAGGATCGACGGCGAGCCGAAGGGGGCCGCCGAGACCGCGCCTTCACGCCCATCGCTCGCCGGATGGCCGGGGAGGTGCGGGGCGAGATGCGACTTGACGCCGATCGGACCCATGCCGGGGCCGCCGCCGCCATGCGGGATGCAGAAGGTCTTGTGGAGGTTGAGGTGGCTGACGTCGGAGCCGATATCGCCGGGGCGGGCAAGCCCGACCATGGCGTTCATGTTGGCGCCGTCGA
>Ga0209051_1001054_pt1 | contig 25787 bp, 33 predicted proteins | sample AraplaCvi_mMS_r2_2_FD_184286 | JGI IMG/M metagenome (GOLD analysis project Ga0209051, IMG submission 184286) | Arabidopsis root microbial communities from North Carolina, USA - plate scrape MF_Cvi_mMS_r2 (SPAdes) (version 2) | ecosystem: Host-associated > Plants > Roots > Endosphere | place...
CCATGCATCCCGCCCATGCGGAAGCGCGAGCCAAAGCGGAGGCCGACGGCCTTTCCCTGATTGCTTGGCTGGACCGCGAGGCGACGAACCTCTACCCCGACCTGACGCGCGTCGCGGAACTCGCCGGTACCGTTCACGTCGTGCCGGAATTCATGGGCAATCGGTCTCCTTATGCGGATCCCGATGCGCGGGCGATTGTGGCCGGCATTGGGCTCGATACCGATATCCCGAGCCTGATCTCCCTCTACATTGCCGGGCTCTGCGGCATCGGCTACGGCCTCAGGCAACTCCTGGACAAGCTAGCGCAGAACGGCATGATCTTCGACCTGATCATCGCCAGTGGCGGCGCCGCGCAAAGTCACCTCGTGCGGCAGATACTGGCGGACGCGACAAACCTGCCGGTGGCCGTTGCCGATACCGAGGAGCCGGTTCTGCTCGGTGGCGCAATGCTCGGGGCCGCAGCCGCCGGCAGATATGGGTCGCTGCAGGAAGCCATGGCGACAATGTCGCGTCTCTCGACGTTCTATAGGCCCGCCGAAGGCACAGTCCGTGAGATGCACGATCACAGATACCGCGCTTTTGGTCGGCTTCAGGAGGTGGAAAGGCAGATTCGGTCAGATCGCCGAACTGCATCTTCCTGAAACGTCCTCCAAAGCGGCCTCTCTCCGAGATTGATCAATCTCGCCCGCGCCTCGAACTTCGATTACTGACGTGCCGCCGCCGATAAAGCTCTCGCTGGCGCTGACACTTGTTTTCATCGGTAGCAATTGGGAACCCTTTGAAATACGCTTGGCAGCGAGGATGTTTTGAGGTGATCAAATGCTGCTCAAGCATGTTCAGGTGCTCGACCCTATCGAGCCGGAAGAAATGGAAATGCTGCAACGAGTCTTTGACCAGGTTTGCAACGTCCGTGGTATTCGAAAGCAGACGCCCGAGGCAGTCGACGTCGCAAGGCTGATCATGAACCTCTACCAGCACGGTATCCGCCTGGAACGGCAATTGATAGCGATGGTCTTGTGACCCGGCTGTGCAAAGACCCCCGGACCTCGGGCGATCTAGGATGAGCCACAGGGCGATTTGCGACTCGTGGATCTACCATCGACAAGAGATGTTTATCGATGGCTAGAACGCCAAACCACAAACATACCCACTCGCGAACCATAAAATACAAATAAAGTTCTATAAGAGTTCGTTTACCATAAAATCAATGGTTTAGGCGTAGAGTTCAGCGCTCCCTCAACGAGGCGGCTGACCGGGAGTGCGGCGGCCGATTGCGAAATATCGGTCGTCGCCGTTTCGGTCGCGTGCTTCGTCGTCAGGCATCCGGTTCCAAGACCGCCTCGATCTCACATTTCACGCCAGCGGGATCGTAGCTGATTGTCGATCGGCCTTCAGCTCGGCTGCCAGAAGTCTCTCGACCAGACGTGAACCAAAACCCCTTCGTGTCGGCAGTTGCACTGTCGGACCGTCCCGTTCGATCCACTTAAACTGCAGCCTCGCGGTTGCCTCCTCATAGTTCCAAAAAATGGAAACCTTGCCCTGAGCCACAGACAATGCGCCGTATTTCGCGGCGTTCGTTGCAAGTTCATGGATAGCGAGAGAAAATGACACCACGGCTTTCTGAGGCAGAAGCATTGGGCAGCCGTCGATGTCGAAGCGCTCAGGCGGATAAGGTTCCAGCCCCTGCCTGACCAATTCTGCAAGATCCGCACGCTGCCAGTCCCGATGCGTAAGCAGATCATGCGCCTTCGCCATCGACATGAAACGGTCCTGGAAGGCGGCGACCTGGTCCGGCCCGGTCTCGTCACTGTCCAGCGTCTGTCTCGCAATAGCGATGACCGTGGAGGACACGTTCTTGACGCGGTGATTGAGCTCGCCGGTCAGCACCGTCTGCAAACGTTCGGCCTCTTTTCGGGCAGTGATGTCCTGCGACATCTTGGAAGCGCCGATTGCCTTTCCGTTGCTGTCGTAGATCGGTGAAACACTGAGCTGGACGTCAACCAGACGGCCGTCCTTTGTTCGACGCTGCGTTTCGTAAGGCTCCACCACCTCGCCGACGCTGACTTTCTGGAGGATTTCCGGCTCCTCGTCACGACGTTCATCCGGAACGAGCATTAGAACAGATTTGACAACCTTCAAGTGTGGTCCGAGTTCCAAACTCGGTCACTCCCGTCAGCGGAACCAACAAGCATTTCGTCGCTTTTGTCTTGTGCCACACGAATGGGGAGCGTGGCTCCCGAAAAGTTGTCAAATACATGCTTCATACCCTTGAGCCGAAACGGTTGGACGGTTTTCTTTCCTTCGAACACTATGCTGCAATCGGCGATGGCAGATCCGCTGCACTGGTCGGTGCAGATGGCGCGATCGACTGGTGGTGCGCACCGGACATAGGTTCGCCGTCTCTATTCAATCGCCTCCATGATCCCCGAGGCGGACACTTCACGCTTCGCCCGTCGGCGCCGTTCTCGATAGAAAGGCACTATCGCAAGCACAGCAATGTGTTGGAGACGGTGTTCATCAACGAAACTGGCCGGGCGCGGGTGACGGAATCGCTGAATAGCGGCGTCTCCAGGCGCCTTCCCTGGTGCGAACTGGCGCGGCGTATCGAGGGAACCTCAGGGACCGTGGATTTCGAGATCGTGATGGCGCCGATCTGCGCCCACGGGCCAGTGCAGTCGGCGCGGCACACGAATGCGCGGGTGCGCTATATCGGCGATCTCACCACCACTTTTTGCCATGGCGAGGACGTCTTGGTCGTCGCCGAAACGGAAACGCATACAGTGGCGCGGTACACGGCACGGCAGGGAAGCCGGACCTGCATCGCCTTGCTTGTCGCTGACGAGGCGACGCTCGCTATTCCCGTTCTTTCCGACATTGACGCCCGCATCGATCTCAGCGACGCGGAACGGCGGCGCTGGGCCGGGACGCTCACCTATGACGGACCGTTTATGGAGGATCTGTCCCGCTGTGCCTTGTCGCTCAAGTTTCTGCTCCACTCGGAAACTGGTGCGATCGCACCAGCGGCCACGGCTGGCCTGCCGGAACGGATTGGCGGACAGAAAAACTACGACTACACCATGCACCCTGAAACCGACAGGCTCGATGCGGTGCTTCTCACCACCCGCTTCGGCTTCGAGCACGACGAGCGGCTGCGACGGACGCGGGCGGCGATTGAACGCGAACTGGCTGTGGGGCCGCTGGTGTATCGGTATTCCGGCGCCGCAGAAGAGGAAGGTGCGTTCGTCGCATGCTCCTGTTGGCTGGTCGAAGCCTATGCCTTTCTTGGTGAGGTCGATCTTGCTCGGCTGAAGCTGGAAGAACTTCTCGTCCCGATCAGCAACAATTTTGGCATTCTCAACGAGCAAATCGATCCTGCGACCGGTGGGGCTCGGGAATTTCCCTCAAGGGCTCAGCCATCTCGCACTTCTTCACGCCATCATTTCTATCCAGGTAAATCACCGATGAAAGCCGATCTGCTCTCTGCCGACCTCCCACTCTCGCAGCTCAGTGAAGGCGCCTGTTGGAACGCAAGCTCGTCAACTCTCTATTGGGTGGACATCAAGGGCCGGAAGGTTCACGCGTTCGCCGCGGCTACGCACAAGCACACCGGCCGGAACGTATCAAAGGAGGTGAGCTTCGTTTTTCCAAAAGACGACCGCCATCTTCTTCTCGACCTGAGCGACGGCATCTACGACTTCGACCCAGCAACTGGACAGGAAACGGCGATAGCGAGGCTGGAACTGCCGAGCCACCATCGGCTGAATGACGGCAAGCTCGATCCAGCGGGCCGCCTCTGGTTCGGGACGATCAATACGGCTGATCAGCCGGCTGAAACCGCAGCTCTTTATGTTCTTCGCGGCAGACAGGTCGAAGAGGTCGACAACGGGTTTGTCAACGCCAACGGCAAGGCGTGGAGTCCGGACGGAAGATACTCTACCATGCCGATACGCATCGCGGAACGATCTGGCAGTACGACTATGAGATGGAGCCCGGCGTGATCTCGAACCGGCGGGTCTTCGCGCGCAAGGACGACTGGCTTCCGGACGGGACTGTGCACCAATCCGGATGGGAACGTGCTGGTCGCCATCTATGGCGGTTCCTGCGTCGAGGTCCTTTCGCATCGAGGCGATCTCGCAAGCAAGATAGAAGTTCCCGTGCCGAACGTGACAAGCTGCGATGTCGCCAAGGACGGCGCTCTCTACGTTACCACCGTCTACGACGGGATGGATTCGCGAAGCGGCGCTGAATTTCCGCTGTCCGGAAGTATTATCGAGGCTTTGATTGGAAAAAGCGACGATTAAACAACTCCAGCTCGGAGGAAGATAGAATGAAGCGAGTGCGAGACAATAGCTTGACGATTGTCCTTGTTTCTCTCACGTTGGCAGCGGTTATTGGGATGCTTTTGACCGGCTGGAGCGTGTATAATGAGGAACTGACACAGCATGGCGGCATCCCGTTGCCACTCGGTGCCTATGCTTCTTCCGGCCATTTCCTTTCTGCGATCTTCGAAAACTGGGAGAGCGAATTCCTGCAGATGTCCGCGTACGTGATGCTGACGGCGATGCTCTTCCAACGTGGTTCGGCAGAATCCGAAGATCCAGACGAGCCTGCCGCCCAGGCCGAAGATCCGGCACAACGCTGCGACGATCGAAGTGCACCTTTGCCCGTCAGAATCGGAGGTCTGGCGGCCACGCTCTATTCCTATTCGCTTGGTATCGCACTGGTCCTGCTCTTTGTCGTGAGCTTTATTCTCCACCTCCATTACAGCGCGATTGCGGCGAATGCCGAAGCACTTCGACATGGTGTACCAGCCAAACCGGTCTTCGAACATCTCGTCAGCGCGCAGTTCTGGTTCGAGTCGTTTCAGAACTGGCAGTCGGAATTCCTGTCGACGGCGGTCATCGCGGTGCTATCGATCTTTCTCCGCTTTCGCGGCTCCCCGGAATCGAAATCTGTCGCGGCGCGGCATTCAGAGACCGGTTCTTGAAGCAAACTGCCAGAGGCGAGGCATCTCGGAATTTTCTGATATAGAGGCGCTGCCCAACGGCAGCGCCTCTGAAAATGCCACGATGAGCCGTCAACCGCTCTAGCATTCCCGCGCCGGCTCATAGCGGGGGAGTAGGTTCAGAAGCCCGTTGAAGCGGCGAGCCTGGGCCAAGGTCACGACCGTCCGACCCGATCCCGATTGGCGGGGCCGCTGTCCTTGATCAACGGGATTTCTTGTAGAGCTTTTGGGCGATCTCGAACATTTCTTCTGGAGCATAGTCCGGAGTGAAGGCCGAGGGAACGCCGATTAGCTGCTGGATCTTGCCGCCTTCCGGCGTACCGTCGACCACTTCGAGCTCGCCTGGAGGGTCGCCGGGCAAGGCAACCTCGTCATTGCTCCAGATGCCGGCGATCTCCTTGTAGTCGTTCGGGCTCCAGGTGTAGAGACGCCGATGCGACCCTTCGTCAAGGTATTGCTGGCATTCCGGGATATTGGCGAGTGGTATATTGGGGCAGGGCAGGAACTTCTCGATCTCGACACCGGTAATCTTCTTCAGTGCCAGCGCGTAAGCGTGGGCATGCACCGAGCCACGTACGAGGAGGTAGCCACAGACCGCGCGACCGGTCGGATCCGTCACGGTCTCGTAAACGCGCAGCTTGTGCAAACGTGCGCCGCATTCCAGATGGAAATTATGCAGCAGATCCAGAACGACATTGCCGGTCGTGGTAATGAAGTCGTTGTTCCAGGAAGCGCCATTGCTGTTGATCGGCATGGCGCCGCCGCCGCCCGACAGGAAGCTCGCCGCCAGCCGGATATCCTTCATGTCTTCAAACGGGGCGCCGGATATGTCGCCGCCGTCGCCTTCGTCGCCATCGGGAATGTCCGGTCCGTTATTGAGCATGGCGACGCCGTTACTGACCAGTTCGACATGGCCGAGCTCCTCGGCGGTGATGCTGGCGACCAGGCTATAGAAGGGGCGCAGCTTCGATTTGGAGCGGAAGTTGAAGCTCTGGAACATGTAATTGCCGAGGGTCGACATCTCGCCGTATTTGCCGCCCAACAATTCCTGCAGGGCCGCGGCGGCATTGGGATCAGCCGCCTTTGGCGGGGGCAATTCGGCCTGCAGTTGGTCGACGCGCATAAACATGGGCATTCTCCTTCAGTTGAGAAGCTGCTCCAACCAAGGCAGTCGCCGTTAGTTCCTTGATCCAGACAAAACCATCGTTGCACTTATTTAAAATCTATAGAAAGCAACGCTTTGCCGATCCCTCTGTACGATTAAGACGCAACTTTTGTGGGTTCAGGCTGTTCGACGTGAATGCAAGAGCCGTGGATACATCTGTGCATCGACATGCAGCGCCTGTTTGCGGAGGAGACGGCGTGGCGGGTGCCGTGGATGGTGAAAGTCTCCCCAGCAATCGTCGAGATAACCCGCCGGCATGCCGAGCGCACCATCTTCACCCGCTTCGTTCCGCCGGCCCATGCGCAGCAGATGCCCGGCGCATGGCGTGACTATTATCGAAAATGGCAGGACATGACCCTGGAACATCTCGAACCCGCCCTTGTCGATGTCGTACCGGAACTCGCCCCGTTCGCCCCGCCGGCCCGGGTCTTCGACAAAATGACGTATTCGCCCTGGATCGATGGCCATCTGCATCGCGTGCTTCAGACGGAGGGTGTAGAAACCGTGGCAATCACCGGCGGCGAGACCGATGTGTCTGCGTTTTGGCCGCAGCGCTTGGAGCCATCGACCTCGGCTATAGGGTGAAACTGATCGGCGATGCGGTCTGCAGCGGTGCGGACGACACGCACGACGCGTCGCTGGAACTGCTGGGCGACCGGTTTTCCGTCCAGCTGGAGATCGTGGACACCGAAACGTTTCTCGGGCAGGTGAAGTGAGCGACCGCAGGAGGATGTCAGGAATGCAGGACGAACAAATGGAAATTGCGCGCCAGCTGGGTGTCGCGTTGGATTTCGACGCGCCGGCGGAGGCGGAGCGGCGGACGCAGTTTCTTGCCGATTGTCTTCGCACTTCGTCCTGCCAGACCTATGTGCTCGGCATCAGCGGAGGGGTGGACTCGCTGACAGCTGGGATGTTGGCGCAGGCGGCGGTCGGGCGGCTGCGCGAACTGAGTTACGAGGCGGGCTTTATCGCGGTGCGGCTGCCGTACGGAGTGCATGCCGACGAAGCCGATGCCCGCCAGTCACTGGACGTGATCGGGCCGGATCGCATCGTCACAGTCGATATCAAGCCGGCCGCTGACGGGATGTTGGAAGCGGTGCGGGTCGAAGCACGGAGTTGATCGACACCGACCGTCTGCATTTTCATCTCGGCAACATCAAGGCCAGGCAGCGGATGATCGCTCAATATGCACTGGCCGGCGCCACGAACGGACTGGTGATTGGAACGGACCAGGCGGCAGAGGCACTGATGGGCTTCATCACCAGGTTCGGCGACGGTGCGACCGATATCCCGCCGCTTTCCGGCCTGACGAAGCGGCGGGTTCGGGCGATTGCCAACCATCTCGGCGCACCGCACGAGCTGGTCTTCAAGGTCCCTACTGCCGATCTGGAGAGCGACGCGCCGCTGCGCCCTGACGAAGATGTCTACGGCGTTACCTATGAGGAGATCGACGATTTCCTGGAGGGCAGGGAGATTTCCGGACCAGCGCGGCAGAAAATCCTAGGCACCCATCACGCCAGCGCGCACAAGCGAAACGTGCCGATTGCCCCCCATGAAGCGTGAGGCATTGTGGGCGCAATGACGGAGGCAGCGTGCTGAAAGCTGATATACCGTCCATTCGCAGCGTCCGCGTCGCTCCAAAGAGAATGCGAAAAAATTTTCATTGCTCCTCTTGAAAGGAAAAAACCGCAAAACCAAATCGATCGGCGCTCGATGAGGCCGGCGAGCGGGAGACGCAGGTTTCCGAGAGTCTCCTACCCAACTCGCTTTACAGAGGTTTTGGTTATGAGAAACGACCTTGATTTCGCTCCCCTCTATCGGTCGAGCAATGGACTGTTGACGGTCTCGTTGAAACGGGAAGTCCCCGAGACGATGAAGCCGCGCAAAATCGAGATCGGTGGCGCTCTGCCGCAAGCCGCGGCCCTGCTGAAGATCGAAGCCGAGCGCCTGGCTGCGTGAGGGCCGGATGCCGCAGTCGAAAAAACCTGTGGCCGTCGAGATCAAGCGCCGTCGGAAGATCAAAAAGCCCGGCAGTGGTAACGGCTGGTTCTCGCAGGCCTTGAAGCGTCATGAGAGCAGCGGAAGTTGTCGCTCCAGACCCCTTGAAGCTTCATCCAGGGACGCCAAGAAACGTCCCTGGATAGTACGACCCGAACTTCGGACTACCGGGATTTGGAAAGGAGATACAGATGATCCCCGATCGTTTTACGAAACTCGTTACGATTGTGATCGGCTTGGGCTTTCCCCTGAAGATCAGCAGGACGACGGAGGCTTTCGATATCTGGCCGATTGCCCCAGAGCGTTAGGGATCGCTCCTATGTGCTGGCGAACAATGCCTGTTCGGCCGCGATATCGGGCGACGTCGACCCGGACACGGTGCGTGGCCTTTTGCGGCTTTCGCGGAGCGTCATCGGATCCTCATCCCGGATCTCAATGACGATGTGGGCAGCCCTGCAAATCGGATTGGTCCGTCCCGCACCGGGCAGACGTTGGCCATGGCCTGATCCTCTGGACGCGGTGCATCGTTGGTGCAGATGTCATCCGGCCACGGTCTTACCTCCTGACGACAAACGGAAGTCAAGCGCGAGGAGTTCAGCGAAGCGTTGGCTCGCCATATGGGCGAGATTCTGTGGCTAAAGGTTCAACCAGGCAAGCTTTCTCCATGTTCGCGATGAACAGCCGGTGCATCGTTTCGGCAACGGCTTGTTCGACGGAGCGGTTCAACAGGATTTCGGGTTCTTCTGCGAGTGCCGTTACGGTTTCCGCAATCCGCGCGTCGCACTCGCTCCCGATGATATGATACCGGGCGGCATAACGGCGCATTAAGCTCTTCAAGAGGTCACGGTCTTTGTTGGTCGGGGCGTTCGACGGAGAGTAAAGCAACAGCTTCCTCCTTTTCGCCGGCGAGAGTACGGTGTCTCTCCCAGTCACCAGCGCCTACGGTCAGTGGCCAGTGATGTTCTTAGCATAGCGCATTCTTCGAACCCGTCGATGTCATATGACATGGTGAGGGAACAAAACCCTAATTATGGAATTTTTCCCGCGCTACGAAAGGTGACATCATGCCCAGGTATTTTTTTGACGTTGTGAACGGACATGGTTTGGAGCGAGACGAACAGGGCAAGAATTTGCCATTGCGAGATACCATAACCAACGAAGTTGCCGCGATCCTCGCAGATATCGCAAAAGAAGAGCTTTCAACGACACCACTGGCGATGATGCAAGTCAATGTGCGCGATGACGTTGGCAAGAATGTCTATCACGGAGAGCTGTCATTCCGAGGTGAATGGGATGACTGACTAGATCCTTATTCGCATGCACTTTGAAGGCGGTGAGCGCGACATTTGCAGGTCAATACGACTCGTCTTCGAATAGGTCGGCAAGCTTGGCATCGTGATCAGAGGAGTCGTTAGCGAGCTTAAATTGAAACCAAGCCAATTGTAGAGTCTCGCCTGCCACTTTCCATTTGGCTTTGCGTCGCTCGTCGTCGGTGATGTCACCGACATCCTCATCAACGACTTGACCGTCCCCGCGATGTGGTCGAGCAGGTTTTGATTGCTACGGACCTGCCGGATCACGGTATCGGCAATATCGATTTCCCAGCCTTTTTACCAAACGCGAGCTATTCGGCCTCGTCATCCCAATGCGTATCTCCGTAACCAAGACGAGACGGCTGTCCTTCACCTGATCTGGTTTCCCATTCGCCTTTGGCCTGCGACCAATGCTCATGATCCTGACCGTCGGGTCGGCCGGCAAGCTCCCAAAGCTCGTATGCGCGGCGCTCGATCCATTCCTCGCGATCAATTCCCATCGCGTTAATTCCTTCTCATCAAAACATGAGCTTCAGTGTCTGAGGCCCCAAAAATAGCCAAGTGCGGCGGCGATCCCGACAGTGGCGAGGGGACGGGTACGGATCCCGCTTTCGAGTTGATCGATGAGATTGCCGCCTTCCGCGGTTGCCACGCGTATGGAAGCCCTGCCTATTTCGCGGGTGCTTTCCATCATCCGTGCAACCTCTTTTCGCATTGCATCGATTTCCGCCGAAGGAGACGCGGTCGATACGAAGGGCAATTCCCGTCGATGCCGAATGGATTCCAAAGCTTCGTCAACCAGGGGTGTCGCTGCCGCCTCATTGGAGGGTCGGATGAGAGATTGCGAGGCCACCCCCGAAGGTATCGACGTCTCGGTCGCGGATACCGGATCGGACGCCGGAAAAGTGCTTTTTAACCCGCCATCGAGGCTGCTGTCATTGTTGGCAACGCTCTGCGCAGCCTGTTCCTGGGCCAAAGATTTAACCGCTGGCGAATTTTCGTCTGGCATTGTGAGAGCCTCCAAATTGCCTTGAAGCACGCGAGGGAACCGCAAAAATAGTGGTTCCCTCTGGCCTTACTTGTTCATGTCCGCGGCCATCTTGAGATGGTGCTCCAAAGCAGGTCGCGTTTTTGCAGCCCATGCCTTGAGGTCGGCGTTTTCACCTTCGTCGCCGTAACGCTTGAAAAGATCGACGGCGTCCTCATGAACATCCTCCTGATCGGAGTGGTACTGCTTGGTGAAGTCGTTACCCTGAAGTTTCTTCATGTCGTCAAGCATGCCCTGCTGCGAGGAGCTCATGACGGTCGGGATCGCCGCCTTGACCTTGCCACCGGAGACCATCGCCTTCAGCTCATCAGAGGTTTTCGTATGGTCGGCGATCATCTGCTGGGCGAAAGTCTTCGTGGCGGCATCCTGCGACCGCTCAAGTGCAAGCTTGATGGACTCGATTTCGAACATGTCGCTGCCTGCCGCTTCCGTCACGAAATCCTGGGTGCTGGGCGCAACGCCGACCAAGGAATTGACGCCCGTCTTTTCGGCGGCGGACTGGGCAAGAACGGGCGAGGCAAGCATGACTGCGAGGCCAGCGATGGCAAATGTCTTCATAATAAAAGCTCCTGGTGAGGTCGAGAGGAGCTCATCTAACCGGGCTTCGAAGTGAAAGTTCCGTGATCGTCGCCGCTAATTTTGAAAGGATTACCCCGAGGTCATCGTAGGTAGATTGGTTTGGACCTCATGCCGCTTTTCCTCTGGCAGCGGCTCTACGTGAGGATCCCAGAACGCCGCGACGTTCTCCAGTTCATCGCACCGTTTTCCAATATGGCGGTTGTCGTCCCGTTTGGCGCGACGCTATCCGCCGAGACATACATTCATCGTACAGACGTGCCGCCTCAGTCTCGATCTCGCTCGTCCCCATTCGCCCTAAAGCTTTAGGGAGCCGACTAGATTTCGACTCCTACTCACCTCAATTGATCTTGTGCCCGCTAGGGTCATCGTGATCCGCGGAAGCTGCCCTCATTCATCTCTTCGGGCTTGTAGTTGAGGTCGAAGTCCTTGCCGGCCTTCTTGGTCGGGAGATCGCGATGGACAGTTGCATCTTCCGACCCTGTGATGACCGTCGGCTTCGCGCTGTGTACGCCTGAAGCCTTTCGGTCTGCCTGGGAGGGAGCATATTGTCCTTTGGCATCATCTTCTGGATTTGGCATATCAATCTCCTTTGGTCTTGCCCGCGTCGGAAACTTTGGCCCGATCGGGGTCCCGGTTGTTCTCGCCCGCCGCATCGCGGTCAGTGTCCGGATCGTCCTTGGCGGGAAGATATCCACTCGGTCGGGTTTCCTCAGGTCCCTCCCAGCGTGGCGATTGATCGGTTGTGCCGGGGGGGCCGGATTTGGGCGAACTTATACTCATGATGTTTCTCCTAATTCTGACGTGAAAGCATTAGCGATTTGGCTGCTGCAGTCCGGGCAGCGCGTTCTGGTCCGATGGACGGGCGGGCGTTTCGTACTGGCCGCCATGGACGGTCGGGGGGTTACTCGGCGCCGTATCTGGCGCTTCCTTCACCAGATAAGCCAGTCCGACAGCACCCAATGCAACGATGAACGCGCCTGCGATGGGGCCAACATCCCTCTTGGGGTTTTGCTTCATCATGCCAAAAGCAAGCGCCACTCCCAAAGCGGCAGCGCCCCCCGCAACGACGAAAAGCCACATTGCATTTTCCATGAGATACTCCTTTTCGAACGCGAACAGGAGTGACCGCCGAAAGTTCCTTCCGGGGGAGTGTCGAAGGGAGTTCAGGTAAAGCAAGTGGTCAGAGCTTGATGCCGATCAGCCGCTCATATTCCTTTTCGCATTCACCATAGGCGTCTTTCGCGAATGCTTCGAGGGCTGCCCGGTCACGGATGATGATCACGCCGCGTTCGGAATAAATGAGCTTGTTTCCTTCCAGCACATGCAGCGCCGTTGTGACACTCGGACGGCGCACTGCCAGCATGATCGACAGAAATTCGTGAGTGAGACTGATTTCGTTGCCGTCTGTGCGGTCGTGGCACATAAGGATCCAGCGCGCCAGGCGTTCATGGATGTGATGAACGGCATTGGAAAGCGCGGTGTAGGCACTCTGCACGGAAAGCGCCTGGGCATAACGCATCAACAGGCCATGCAGCGCGCGATCTTCTTCGATAAGGTCGCAAAGGTCTTCCGACCTTAGCCGAAAACCGGCCCCTTCCACCTGCATGAAGATAGCGAAGGGATCGCTTACCGCATCCAAGACAAGGGAGGTTGGGCTCACGCCATCCCAACCAAGAACACCAATCTCGGTATGTTGTCCTTCCGGGGATCGGGCTACGACTGAGGCTATGCCGTATTCTGGAAAATACACATGGGTCGCAGGTTGATTGGGGCTCGAAAGTTGGAAAGACCGAGGCATCTCGATCCGCTCAAGCCGTGCCTGGAGGCGCTGGAAGGTCTCAGCAGACATTGCCCGGAGCAGATTGTTCCGAACCTTGTCTTGCTGCACATCGCTCATTCACAATCCCTGCCCGGAAAAACGCAGCCCCGGTGATTCCCGGTGTCGTTTCCTTTTTCTGCCGTCCATCTATGGCCAGATATTTTGTGAGACAACCCGCCGAGAACATCGGTACGGTATCAGACAAATGGCGTCCGATCCGGTTTCAGAAGCCGGTTGTATTCCTGCTCACTTGTTCCGTAAGCATCGGCAGCGAAAGCTTCCAGACCCTTCCGGTCTCGCATGATGATCATGCCTCGCTGCGCGTAGATGAGCCGGTTACCTTCCAATACGTGAAGCGACGTCGTAACGCTGGGACGGCGGACGGCGAGCATGATCGAAAGAAATTCGTGGGTCAGAGGGATTTCGTCACGATTCAGCCGGTCATGGCACATCAGAATCCAGCGGGCGAGACGCTCGTCTATTGAATGAACGGAATTGGAGAGGGCCGTCTCCGCGATCTGCGACGTGAAAGCCTGAGCCCACCGGAGCAAAATGGATTGCCACCCGGGCAATTCCCTGCTCAGCACAGTCAGCTTATCCCGCAGGATCCGGTAGCCGCCGCCCTCGATCTGCATGACGATCCGGAAGGGATTGCGGTCGGAGCCGAGCACCGCCGAAACGGGTGACATGCCCTCACAGCCAAAGACGCCGATTTCGGCCTGGTGGCCCTCCGGCGAGACGACGACGGTCGAGCCAACACCGGATACGGGAAAATAGCAGTAGCGGTCGACCTTGTTCGGCAGCGAGAGTTCCATACCCAGAGGCAAGGCGACATTTTCCATGTGAGGCTCTACCGTCCGAAGTTCTTCCTCGGACAGGAGTGCCAAAAGGCGGTTCGACTTGGCCATGAAGCAACTGCCTTCCTCGCTGGCTCTGCGTAACATCTATTTCGAAAAGCGCTGCCGGTCCAGCAGGCCTATTGCAGTTCGACGGTTTCTATCCCTGCCGTTTTCCGATCGCGAAAAAAATTGCAAACGCGCCGGTTGCTTACACTTAACATTCCGGAACCGGCATCAGGAGATGGAACTCCTGAAAGCCAAGTTGGTTTGAGGGCTTTAATCATCACGACCTCCAAACGTCACGCCCTCCGGTCCCAGCAAGGATATTCCGTATGAAGGCACTTACCTGGCACGGCAAACACGACATCCGATGTGAAAGCGTTCCCGATCCGGAAATCCAGCATGGGCGCGACGCGATCATCAAGGTGACGGCATGCGCGATCTGCGGCTCCGACCTGCATCTTTTCAATGGTGTCATGCCGGATATGCACAGCGGCGATGTCATGGGCCATGAAACGATGGGCGAGGTCGTCGAGGTCGGCCGCGACAACACCAAGCTCAAGGTCGGTGACCGGGTCGTCGTGCCATTCACCATTTCTTGCGGCGAATGCTTTTTCTGCAAGCGCGGTTTCTTTTCCGGCTGCGAACGCTCCAATCCCGATCCGGCCAAGGTCAAAAAGATGTGGGGCAACTCACCGGCGGGGCTGTTCGGCTATACTCATCTTCTTGGCGGCTATAGCGGCGGACAGGCGGAATACCTGCGGGTTCCCTATGCCGATGTCGGTCCGATCCAGGTGCCGGATGGCCTGACGGACGAGCAGGTGCTGTTTCTCTCCGATATTTTCCCAACGGGCTACATGGCCGCCGATTTCTGCAACATCCAGCCAGGCGACACGATCGCCATCTGGGGCTGCGGTCCAGTAGGACAAATGGCGATCAAGTCCGCCTTTATTCTCGGCGCCGAACGGGTCATCGCCATCGATACCGTACCGGAGCGGCTTGCACTTGCCGCGGCATCCGGCGCGCTGACGCTCGATTTTCTGGATGAGGATATCTACGAAAAGATTATGGAGCTCACAAATGGCCGGGGTGCGGATGCCTGCATAGACGCGGTGGGCACCGAATCCGAGGCTTCCGCAAGCTGGGATGCGCGCATCGACCGGATCAAGGTCGCGACCTTCATGGGCACCGACCGTCCGCATGTCCTTCGGCAGGCGATCCAGTGCTGCCGCAACTTCGGCATTGTTTCCATCGTCGGGGTTTACGGCGGCTTCCTCGACAAGATCCCCATGGGCTCGGCGATCAACCGTGGCTTGACCTTCAAAATGGCGCAGACGCCGGTACAGCGCTACTTACCGCTGCTGATGGAGCGTATCCAGAACGGCGAGATCGATCCGTCCTTCATCATAACTCACAGGGCGAGCCTCGAAGACGGCCCGGAACTCTACAAGACATTCCGCGACAAAAAGGACGGCTGCATCAAGGTCGTTCTCAAACCATAAGGGAGAAAACCTATGAATGCTCAGGCAGGAAAAGGTCTTGCAGTGGTAACCGGCGCTCCTCCGGCATCGGTTATGAACTAGCCAAATGCGCAGCACAGGATGGCTACGATCTCGCAAACGCCGCCGACGAACCGCAGATCCAGGAAGCGGCGCTGAAGCTCAAGGAATTCGGCGTGAAGATCGAGGCGATGCAGGTAGATCTCGCGACGCCGGATGGTGTGCGGCGTTTTACCGCCGGCGTTCACGCGCTTCCGGTGTACGGGAAGGAATGGGAGGGATCTGCTCCTCCCTCTCCCCATTGAGGTCTCGTTCAGTCATGGAAATCTCCCGATGTGAATCTCTCGATCTGCGCGCATACGCGACGCCTCACGAACCGGAGTTGCGATGGATAGTTCCCTTTAAGCACATGCAGAATTGTAGTCTGCTTCGGGTCCCGCCAGCCGATCTCAGCTCCACTGAACCTTTGCGATCCCAGATAGTCCGGCTGGCCCTGCTGCGAGATGACTGGAGGAAATAAGCATCTCGCGACACGTCCGCTTTGATATGGTTTATATGCAGCCGTAAGTGGAGGAGCTCCTCACAGGACATCCGCATAGACTTACGTCACCCGCCTTATTACACATTCATTTCCACAAGAGGCCGCCGACAGACGCCCAGATTATTATCGGACTCGGTATATCTATTTGCTGGTCGATCGATTCGAGGCTCAGTTGACACCATCTGGGACGCAGGATTTCTTTTCTGTCGGGGGAAGTGACGCTTCAAACGACGGCTGCGGAAGAGACCGTATCTCCCAGATGGATTGCCAGTTGCTCCCTTGCACGATTCACCCGGCTCTTGATGGTTCCTACCGGGCAGTGGGACTTTTCCGCGACGTCATCGTAGCTTCGACCTTCGAAAAGTATCTGGTCGATCATCACTTGGTGCGTTTGAGAAAGAGCTCCAAAAGCCGATTGAAACTCCCTGGCGCGCACCGTCCATTCCTGGCTTGGGGGACTGGCCGGGACAAGATTTTCCAAGCCTTCGATGCCGGCGACCATTCGCTTGTTGCGGGCATATTGCGTGTGGTGGGCATTGCGCATGATGGTGAACAGCCAGGATTTCAGCCGGGTTCCAGGCTCAAAAGTATCGATAGCTGCGAGAGCCTTAAGAAGGGTTTCCTGAACAAGGTCATCCGCATCGTAGGAGTTCTTGCAAAATCTGCGGGCGAAGTGCCGTAGCGCGGGAATCAATTGGACCACATCTTGGCGGGCGTCCGTATGCGTATGGTTCGACATGCTCGTCCCTCACAAAAGTTAACGGTGAGGAATGTGTCGAAAATGATTCTGTTGCCGTACGTTACCGTACAGACGCTTGATGCAGCTTTCGGTCAGTTCGACCGGCGATAGCGCTTTGCGGCCAATCAGGCGGCGGGCGGCGGTTGCATCGAGGTCACAGGGTTCGGTGATTGATCGGGTCATGCGGTGGTTCTCTCCGTTCGGCAATCAGTCGGCCGGTCACCGGGCCCTGCTTCAACCCGTAGCGGCCGTGGCCGAAAGCGAACCACAGGCTGGGGTGACGCGGCGCAGCACCGATGGCCGGCAACATGTCGGCAGGCAGGGGCGCGCGCCAAGCCAGGGTTGCTGTTCGACACGCGGGCCGAGATCGAGCGTTTCGTGGGCGCAGATGACCATGCGGGCCAGTTGCCAGCAAAAGCTTTTCGACATGGACAGCGGCGAACTGGTCGACGTGAAGCTGCCGCGCGGATTTTCAAGTACCGTCTGATCGACCATGCCGCCGATCATTTCTGGGCCGAGCTGTGGCCCGCCGCGCAAGGTGAGACGCAACGGTTCGCGCATTTCGGCAAACGATGACGGTATAGATTGCCGCCGCGGTCGGGTTTTTATACGGTATGAGAAAGTGTCCCGTGAGATCGCGGAACCGCACCGAACCAGACGTGTCCAGGTTAATCTGGAAAGTCTCGGAGCCGCGTTTCAGCACCCGCTCAGGCTCGAACCAGATTTGGGTACTTACCGCCATGCGCCCATCCGCCATGGCCATCGGATTGAGAGTATAGAAAGGTCTGACCTGAGATTCCGGTGATTGCAGGTGTTCTGGGAAGGACACTGAGGCCGAACTCCACGTCGACTGTTACGCTCCTCCGATGCCCTGGCCACGCAAGTTGGCGACGTAGCTGACGAGTAGGCGGCCGAGGGTCAACGAGTTGGTTGGCGCTCGCATTGTCGAGGGCGAAGCGACACGTCAATCGACGCCATCCAAGTCATTCCAACGCTCATTTCGAAGCATTGATACCGGCGCGCCTTGCTCTGATCGCCGCTGCAATGAAAACACGTGAGAGGCCGTGATAGAGAGGTTCCCGCGACAGGATGCGCGAGGTGACATACGCGATCACCGCGACAGCCATGATCGGAATGACGGCCTCGTGGTCACCTGTCATCTCTAGTATGATAACGAATGCCGTCATCGGCGCCTGCACAACGCCCGAAAAATATCCTGCCATGCCGAGAATGGCAGCCAGACCGATACTCGTTCCGAGTAACTCTCCAACCGAACTTCCGAAACCGGCGCCGACGGCAAGCGACGGGGCAAAAATGCCTCCCGGAATCCCGGACAGCATGGAAACGAAGGTTGACGCCAATTTTCCGAGGAAGAAGAACGTCGGTAAGACATAGCCCTGAACTGCATCCTTGGCCTGTTCGTATCCGGTGCCGAAGGTCGCGCCGTCGGAGATAATGCCGATCAGGGCGATGACTAGACCGCACAGCGAAGCGAGTAGAAGCATGCGCGTGAGAGGACGCGACTGCGCCCATCGGCGAATGCGCTGTCCGCAATACAACGCACCGGCGCTGAACATCGCGCCGAGCGCCCCGCCACCAATTCCGGAGATCGGAACCAGCAGCCAGTCGGGGGGCCGCGGTCAACATGGTGAAGGCATACCCGACGTCTGGTGTATCCCGCCCGACGCCGACGATGCACAAAATTGGCTCGTCCTTCCTACGTTCAATAGAAGCATTATATGGCGTAGTGCCGCAGGTCGGTAGTCTGTTCGGGCCACGTATGAACCGGGCACCGAAACCTTGAACCGCTGCGGCTGATCTACAATATTAGAATATTGAGATGTTCAGGTGGCGAGGAAGGAGATGCAAAATGCCGCTGATTGATGTTCGATGGAGCCGCCCTGTAAAGGTCCGGCTCCAGTGTGGACTGGAGCACACCTTCACCAGCATCTTCGATGCCCTCGATTTTCTGGAAAACGAATGGCCGCTACGCCACGGGCAACATCATGATCAAGCGGTGAAACGATGCCGACGTGTGTTGAGCGGTATAATCCCCGCGGAGATCGCACGCGAGGCTTTTGTAGCTGCTTGTCTCGAGGCTGGTTTGTCAACGCTCACGACTCCGATGAAACCAGGGGCGTCTGTTGACGTGCAAATCCCCTGGGGAGGTCCTGCATCATCGATAGCTTGTCAGTCCGGGTACGCAGCGAGTTCGCCTTCTGCGGCAGCCCGGAGCAGCCCCACGATGTTGATAGATACAGGTCCTTCGAAATTGTTTTTGTAATGGCGACAGCATCCCCTTTGCCGTCGCAGGGCAAACCGCAAGATCGTCCTCAAAAGCGGCGCGGATCGATTACCCCGTCACTGCCACCCGCAAGCTCATGTGGTCAGTGTGGAAATCTGATCCGTGTCATAGCGGCTCCGCAAGTTGGAAAGTGCCTCTGGATCTGGCGCGCCACGTGCTGCAAGCTCAGCAAGCTCACCGAAATAATGCTCATGCCCGGGCGGAGACACGGTCATAAGCACGCGCGCCGGCCTTCTGCTGACGTTGGTGATGTTGTGAGGCGTACCCGGCGGAATGAACACGTATGTGTCAGGGGTAGCGGCGATAATCTCTTTGCCGACGTGCCACACACATTCGCCCTCGATCAGGAAGAAAGTCTCCTCCTGCACACGATGGATATGTAAACCGGTGGCGAAGCCGGCCGGGATCGTCCAGTCGAACATGCTCGTATGCTTCGTGTCTTTGCCGGTAAGGAGAAAAACCATTGGATGGCCACGCAGCATGACACCTTTATTCTCATCAGGCATGCGGATGACGGGGGCGGGACTCATCTTAATCCTCCACAGAGAGTGCTGTTTCTCAAGCAGGGGCTCACGATGCCCCCGTTGCAGCTTGTTGTCCTGAAAATGTCCCGAAATTGTTGCGAAAAAAATCGCAAACGATATCTTCTTGAAGGATGGTTACGAGCCTCACGTTTGGCCTATTTCGCCTCGATATCGACGCCCGGATTCTGTTCCACGGCACCGAGCCGGTGCGGCTTGGTTACCGGGCCGTTGCACTGCTGGCACTTCTTTTGGAACGCGCAGGAGCACCTGTTTCCAAGGAAGCGTTGATAGAGGCGGCGTGGTCCGATCAAGCAATCGAAGACAGCAATCTGACAGTCCAGGTAGCGGCGGTGCGGCGGGTCCTTGAACACTTCGGTGGAAGCGAGTGCTGGATCGAAACGCTTCCAAGGCGTGGCTATCGCTATGTCGGGCCGGCGGTCTCGATCAATGGTCCTGATCTACCCGCTGGGGCGTTCGGCGCGACTGCGACTTTACACGACAAGCCGTCGATTGCGGTTCTGCCGTTTGCAAACCTGAGCAGCGATCCTGAACAAGAATATTTCATCGACGGGATCGTCGATGATATTATTTCGGGCTTGGCGCGGATCCGTTGGCTGCTCGTCATCGCACGTAACTCAACCTTCATCTACAAAGGCCGTGCCGCGGAGGTGAAGCAGGTCGCCCGCGAACTTGGCGTTCGCTATGTGCTCGAGGGCAGCGTCAGAAAAGCCGAAGGCAGAGTACGCGTAACAGGGCAGATGATCGATGCATCGACCGGCGCTCATGTCTGGGCTGACCGCTTCGACCGCAGCTCCACCGATATTTTTGCGCTTCAGGATGAGATCGCCTTGGCAGCCGTCGGCGCAATCGCGCCGAGCCTGCGGCGCGCGGAAATCGAAAGAGTGAAGCGCAAGCGGCCAGAAAACCTTGATGCCTATGATTTGGTCTTGCGCGCTCAGCGGGATGTGGATTCCGGCATGCCTGAACGGGTGATACAAGCGCTCGGGCTGCTTGAGCGTGCACTCGATCGCGAACCGGCCTATGCGTTGGCCCATGGCAATGCCGCGATGTGCCATCATTGTCTCTACCTCCGCGCTGGGTTACTCGAAGCCGACCGAACAGCCTCGGTACGTCACGCCCGCCTCGCGATGTTACATGGGCAGGACGATGCATCCGCCCTAACCCTTGCCGGATTTTCCCTTGGCATGGATGGACATGACCGCGACGCCGCTTTCATTGCATTTGAAGCCGCGCTCGCAATCAGCCCGTCTTCCGCACTCACCTACATCCTTGGAAGCGTCGTCCTTGGATGGAGCGGTGAAGCGGATAGGGCCATCGAATGGAGCGAGCGGGGCATGCGGCTGAGTCCATTCGACCCGTGGGCATTTGCGGCTTACGATGCGCAAGCGATGAGCCATCTGCTGTGTGGCCGCTATGAAGAAGCTTGTCGCGCTGCCTACAAGTCTGTGCAGTGCAATCCCGAACACAGCATTACACACGTGCAGCTGGCTGCGGCGCTGGTGAAGCTCAATCGCCTGGAGGAAGCAAAGGTAGCTGCTGCGCAGGTGCTTGAGCTGCATCCAACGTTTCGCTTTAGCCGCCAGTTCGCCGGCGTTGATTGTGACGCAGCACTCTCGCAATGTCTTGGGGATGCGCTCCGTGCTGCCGGTCTCCCTGAATAGCCGCTGAGCGCTGCTTGGGTACCGCAGAGCAGGTGTGCCGCCATTGCGGGTCGAGCTTTGCAAGACGTCTCGGCTGACCTCCATCTGAAGACAATGTTGCCCTCGAAACGAAACGATAGGCTTCGGAACGCACTCTTTTTGAAAGCCAGCGCGTGTGAGGGAATGTGTCGGTCAGACCGTCGCCGAGCGCTACCCAGCGTAATTGGCGGAGCCGAACGGGCGGATCCTTCGGCACCAGAACCCTCGCCCGTTCTTTGAGTAACGGAGCGGTGGGTCGACGGTTCGAATTGTTTAAGGCGAGGCACCTTAAACCTAATGCTATACTCTCGACATGGTCCACTCCCCTCGTTGGTGCGCACCAATGTTTACGTCCGCCCGGAGGCCATCCGACGACCGCCATCGTTGTCCGCCCGTGAGCTTCATGGTAAGCGCAAGCTCTTCTTGGGGGTTCACATGCAATTTTCGCTTCAGACCATTTTGATGGTGGCGCAGACGCTCGCAAGCATTTCAACGCCCATCGCCATACTTCTTGCCATTCGGCAGTTTCGGCTGGTTCGCCAGCAAGCAAAGAAACAATCCGACACTGCCGCCGTCAACTTCATCCTGCAGGCGGAAGGTCAGTTCGACCGCGCGATGGAAATGCTCATCAATGCTCCGCCGGCCGTTATCAGGCAGGCTTATGCGCCCGAGATCGACCCTTCCTGGAAGGACGAGGACCTGGCGGCGTTTATTTTCATGAAGCGACTGTTTGGGCAAGTTTCGCGCATGGTCTTTATCGCCCATAACCAAGCCATCGATCTGGGCATGTCGCAGAAGGATCGGGAAGACCTGATTGTCGATTGGGAGAATACATTGCTCAAGTATCGGGAGCACCCGGTCATGCGTCGGATTTTTGAAAACGCTATGCGCAATCAAGACTACAACCGGCATATGCTGGCCCTGTGCCGAAAGATATTTGAGCGCTCCCCCGGAGCGTCTGCGGACTAAGTGCCGCTCCGTTCAAGCAGTCCGCCGGCAGACGGTCAGGACGAAGAACTCACGATAACAAAAGTCCGGCTGATCAAGGAGGCTATCCGGATCCTCAGCCAAACCCCTCCAATACCGATGGTCACTGTCGGGTAGGTCGTAATCGGGCGCCACCGTCGTGAAATAGGCGATCAAATCGCGGACATAGCCGCGGGTATGTTCACCGGCCGGCGCCCAACGCTCGACGAGCCAGCCGCGGCGCCACAGCACGTCCACGCCGAAGTCACGCAGCCGCGCTGGAATCGTGGAGCCGCAATCCGTGCCAAGCACGCCACGCTCACGAAATTTCCGCAGCCGCGCCGCCATGAACCGACTGAAAACGCCGTGGTCCATTGGCAGGATCTGCAGCATTGTGGAGTCGAAATCCTTGACGGCAAGGATGCCACCGGGCTTCAGAACACGGATTGCTTCGTCTGTGGCTCTCCTGAATTCCTCCGGCGTCAGATATTGCATAACATTCGCGGACCAGACGCAATCGAAAGACTGATCTTCGAAGGGCAGTGAGAGAACGCTGCCGACGTGAGCACTGAAAAGCGGGCCGTTATCGACCTTGCTCATCATTCCCTCTGCTCGCCGGACATTTTCGGGCGCAAGATCGAGGGCCGCGACCGTGCCTTCGGGGCCGGTGCTATCGCAGATCAACGGCAGGAAGCTGCCACTGCCGCAACCGGCATCGAGCACCGACCAGCCAGACTGAATGCCGATCTGCCGCAGTGCGTCCTCGTATTCGGGACGCGACGATTCAAAGTGAAGGTCGAGCCAATCGACGCCGCTGGCTTCGTGACCCGTCGACGTTTCGTTCTTTGCGGACATCCACGCATCTCCCAATGATGGCTTTTATTCGATAGCAAGGCCGCAGAGCAAAGGCGAGGGATGGTTTTGCCCTTTGGCGGAACAATCGCCCTTACCGCTCACCGTTGCAACGAGCGAAGTGGTGCTCGGGCTTGCTCATGTCTGAAAACTGACAGGATGTCTGTTCGAGTCAAAGAACCGACGTCGGACCAACGAAAGTCAGTTCATTAGTCTCACGGGGAACTTCTTTCTGGGTAGACGGTTGGCAACGGAGCTACATGCAATCAGGAGGAAACCATACATGCTGAAAATTCTGACAGTGAGTGCTCTTGCCTTCGGTCTCGCAACGTCCGCTTTTGCGCAGGGCGCCACAGGCGGCTCCGGTACCGGTTCTTCCGGAACCGGCAGCACGTCCGCTCCTGCGGCGGGTTCCAACGGCAACGGAACCGGTACAGCCGGAGCTCAAGGAGCTACCACGGGTGCTAATACCACCGGGTCCAGCGGTGGGGGCGCCAACAACGCCGGCAGCACCAATTCTGGCTGCGTCACCACCCCCACGCAGCAGGGTTCAGCTGGATCTCCAGCTTCAAACTCCGGATCGAACGGCGCCGCCAATCAGGCCAATCGCTGCTGATTGAGGTACCTCTGAAGCCTTGTCGTCTTCGCGGACGACGGGGCTTTTTGCATAAGCCTCCGAAGTCGAAGGTCTCGCTGCCGAAGTCGGTGTAACGACACTCTACGCGGGCGAAGATGTTGTCCTTAAGGGGTAGTCGAGGCCAGCGCCAACGGTGTAGCCGCTAAACGTCTCGCTGCGCTCGCCGAAGGCGGGTACGGATGCTTCACCGCGCGTACCGGCCCAGCCGCCAGTTGCGTAGATCAGAGCGCGGTCGAAAGCGTAACCGAGGCGGACACGTGCGGATCCCTGCCATTCGGTTTTCACTATAGCCCCAGCGATGATTTCGTCCTCGTTCCAGTTGTAATCGAGGTCGCCTTCGACGCCGATTACAAGGTCGTTGCGCTCGCAACGAGACTACCGGGTCGCCAGTTCGATTCCATTCAAGGCGAAGACGTTGGCAAGTCATCTTAATGGATACCGATTGCGTATCGCTCAACGACAGTTTTTCTCCCTCCGAGAGGTGGTTGGGACGCCCGCTGAGACATTACTAATGCCGCCCGACGTCAGCGGATCATGGTTGGGCCGCGTTACGCCTGCTTTTCAACCACCCCCCATTATGTCGGGCGGATCATAAGGAATCCATGACAATGAAGCGATCTGCGCCTTCGATCGTCCAGCAATAAGGTACGACTGCTTGACCATAGATTCGTTCATGCGCCTAACATCCATGGCCGTTAAGTGGTCGGTGTGCACGCCCCAAGTATCGCAGTAGCCGACTGCAACGTCAGGCGCGATTGGCATGAACTGCACTCTACGCGCGCCTGTTGTGCCGCCACGTGAACTGACCAATGCATCTCCGCTCATATCGTCACCGAGGATAAAGGATGTCTGAGGGGGCGCTATGTAGATGACCAATCCTCGGCTTCTGAACTCTACCAGCATCTCGTCAGGCATCGGATCAGCCTGCGAAGCGATGCGGGCGTTATTCATCTCACGCAGAGTACCCTCAGGATCCGCCTCCCAAGCCCGGATGTGCTCACTCCACTGCTCTTCTGAAGCAATCTCCTGCATCACGGCGAGGAAGTCTTCTTGTTTGAGAAAGCGCTGGTGCCAAGCCACGGTCCGTTTTTGCGCATGGTAGGCGTAAATGTGCCAGAGGTCCCAATGGGTCGGATCCATAATGGGCGTCATGCCATGACGTACTATATTGAGAAACTGCTGGATAAAAGGCGCCGCAAGGGTTTCGAGTCGGCCGAACCAATGCTCAATTGAATGGTCGCGAGCACCGTTTTTGTCGACAATCGTATATAAGTGGTCCTCAACAAAGAGGTTCGATGGCTTTGTACTTCGAACCTCACCAAGGTCCATACCTCGGCGCCAAAAGTATAGGCCTCCCCTGTCGTTGATGAAGTTTTGCTGCACCATGCGCGGAACGTAGTGATGACGATGTGGCGCGTTGCTCGACATACACTTAAACCTCAGGATTCTGGCCGCGACCATATTTCTTCACGACACAATAAGAAAGAGGGAGAGGGCCGAATGATCACCTTTCCAACCGGTTACCCGCCGCCAGCCAATTCGATGTTGGTTGCGGAAACTCCTATCCCGCGGCGTAGTCAATACCGAGGTCGCCGGTTGGAATCGTTCCAAGATAAAGCCGATCCCGTCAGATGCGATTGCTTCCGCATCTGACGGGATCGCCCGCTATGCCGCTTCCCAAACCTGGTTCAAAATCCTGGCGGCCAGTGCTGCCTTGTCCTGCGGAAGGAAGCGGCCATAGTGCTGTTGCACGACATCCGGCGTATCCTGGATGGCATAGCTCGCCTGCTCATATGACCCGGTCTGCTTGAGGATGTGGGTTGCAAGGATATCGCGCAGATTATGTGGTCCATGCGGCAACAAGCCCTTGATGGCTCCGCGTTCAGTGTAGGGATTATAGATACCGTATCGCTGGATCACTGTTCGCCAGGCTTCGTAGAAGTTAACGGAATTATAGGCCGCATCAATGCTGGTCGTCTTCACCGTCTTGACGAACAGCGTGCCTGGATCTTTGGCGCTGCCGAGCAGCACGCCGCGATGCTTGTCGATGTAGGCTTCAAGGTATTTATAGAGATCGAGCAGGTCGGGAAGGATCAAGCGGAATGGCTTCTGGCCGAAGAATGACGAGCTTGCATTCTTGAAGGCGACGGACGGGATCAGCACCTCCCAACCGTCTTCGCGATCGCTCCAGCGCAATTCACCACATTTCATATCTTCGAGACGGCGTTCGGATGTCGGGAAGTGCCCGCGCGGGCAGA
>Ga0209051_1001057_pt1 | contig 25731 bp, 23 predicted proteins | sample AraplaCvi_mMS_r2_2_FD_184286 | JGI IMG/M metagenome (GOLD analysis project Ga0209051, IMG submission 184286) | Arabidopsis root microbial communities from North Carolina, USA - plate scrape MF_Cvi_mMS_r2 (SPAdes) (version 2) | ecosystem: Host-associated > Plants > Roots > Endosphere | place...
CGAGGACTTCTGCATGCTGGTCACGCAGCGCCGGCCGCGCGCGGACCTCGACGTCGTCGCGACCGGGGACGACGCGGCCACCTGGCTCACGATCGCGCAGGCGTTCGCCGGGCCCCCCGGGCCCGGACGCTGACTACAGCTGGCTGGCCGCGTCGGCCGCGCCGTCACCGTCGGAGTCGACCAGCTTGAGATCCCACCGCCCGTCGGCGTCCACGTCGACGTAGGCCTGGTCACCGACCAGGACCCGGTCGGCCAGCCCGTCGCGGTTGGCGTCGACCACGCGGTCGTCGACCTGCCCGTCACCGTCGAAGTCCACCAGCGCTCCGCCCGTCACCTCGACGCCGTCGAGGCCCAGCCAGCGGATCTGCGCCCCCGCCGTCCACGTGCCGGACCCGTCGTCGGTGAACGACGCCTCGGGGTGACCGTCGTCGTCCACGTCGAGCAGCAGGTGGTCGGCGGTACCGTCGCCGTCGGTGTCGGTGAGCGCGTCGTCCACGCGGCCGTCGCCGTCGAAGTCCAGACCGATCGCGTCGAACACCCCGTCGTCGTCGACGTCGACGTCCAGGTCGTCCGACCACATCGTGGCCGAGCCGTCACCGTCCCCCAGGCAGTAGTCCACCGTGCCAACCCTCCCGTCGCTTCGCTCGCCTACGAAGCCAACTTTCCCGTCGCTTCGCTCGCCTACGAAGCCAACTTTCCCGTCGCTTCGCTCGCCTACGAAGTCAGACGCGGGCTCACTGCTGCTGGTTCCACCACTTCTGGAGTTCTTCGACCGCCTCGTCGTGATCCAGCGGCCCGCGGTCCAACCGGAGCTCCTTGAGGTACTGCCACGCCTTGCCGACCTGCGGTCCTGCCGGGATGTCGAGGATGCGCATGATCTCGTTGCCGTCCAGGTCGGGCCGGACGCGCTGCAGGTCTTCCTTGGCCGCCAGCTCGGCGATGCGGTGCTCGAGATCGTCGTAGCTGGCCCGCAGCCGCGCCGCCCGACGTTTGTTGCGGGTGGTGCAGTCGGCTCTGACCAGCTTGTGCAGCCGCTCGAGCAGCGGGCCGGCGTCGGTCACGTAGCGACGGACGGCGGAGTCGGTCCACTTGCCGTCGCCGTAGCCGTGAAACCGCAGGTGCAGATACACCAGCTGGGACACGTCGTCGACCATCTGCTTGGAGTACTTCAACGCCCGCATGCGCTTGCGGGTCAACTTCGCGCCGACGACTTCGTGGTGGTGGAAGCTGACCCCGCCGTCGCCTTCGTGCTTGCGGGTGGCGGGCTTGCCGATGTCGTGCAGCAGTGCCGCCCACCGCAAGACCAGATCGGGCCCCCCGGCGCCCTCCAGGTCGATGGCCTGCTGCAGCACCGTCAGCGAATGTTGGTAGACGTCCTTGTGTTGGTGATGCTCGTCGATGGCCATCCGCATGCCGCCCACCTCGGGAAGCACCACCTCACCGAGACCCGTCTGCACGATCAGGTCGACGCCGGCCACCGGATCGGCGCCCAGCATCGTCTTGTCCAGCTCGGCGGCGACCCGTTCGACGGTGATGCGGCCCAGCTCGCCGGCCATCCGCGTCATCGCCTCGCGCACCCTCGGTGCCACGTCGAAGCCCAACTGCGAGACGAAGCGCGCGGCCCGCAGCATCCGCAGCGGGTCATCGCCGAAGGACACCTCCGGGGTGGACGGGGTGTCGAGCATCCGATCGCGGATCGCGGCCAAACCGCCCAGCGGGTCGTGGAATTCGCCAAGCCCGTCCGCGGTGATGCGCACCGCCATTGCGTTGGCGGTGAAGTCGCGGCGCACCAGGTCGTCGGCGAGACTGTCGCCGAACCGGACCTCCGGGTTCCGCGTGACCCGGTCGTAGGCGTCGGCGCGGAACGTCGTGATCTCGAGGCGGTCGGTCCCCTTGCCGACGCCGACGGTGCCGAATTCGATGCCGGTGTCCCACAGGCCGTCGGCCCAGCGCCGCACGACCTGCTGAACCCGGTCCGGCCGGGCGTCGGTGGTGAAGTCGAGGTCGGTCAGGGGCCGTTGCAAAAGCGCATCCCGCACGCTGCCGCCGACGAGGTAGAGCTCGTGGCCCGCCTCAGCGAACAACTGGCCCAGCTCCCGGAGCACCGGGGTGTGCCCTTGCAGCGCCTTGGCCGCGGTCAACAGCTCGTCGGTCGTGGAGGGATCGTTCGGCACGTTCGGTGAGCCTAGCGGTCGTGACGGGTGCATAACGACCCGGCGACAAGCCGACCTCGACGGCGAGTGGTAGGGGAAGGCCAGCAAGTGGCAGCTACTATCGCTTGGGTGTCGGAGGGCGAACGAGCCAAACCACGACGGCGTCGGGGACGACGCCGCGGGCGCCGCTCTGCAGGCCCGTCGGAGGCCGCCTCGGCCGACCCGGCCAGCCCGTCGGTACCGCTGCCCGGCCCCGCTCCCGGCCACCAGGCCGACACCGCCCGCACGGGCGCCCAGAATCGATCCGGCCGCCGTGCCCCGGAACGTCTCCGCACGGTGCACGAGACGTCGGCCGGCGGACTCGTCATCGACGGCATCGACGGTCCGCCCGACGGTCAGGTGGCGGCGCTGATCGGCCGCGTCGACCGGCGCGGGCGCATGCTGTGGTCACTGCCCAAGGGGCACATCGAACAGGGCGAGACCGCAGAACAGACCGCCATTCGGGAGGTCGCGGAGGAGACCGGAATCCGGGGCAGCGTGCTGGCCGCACTGGGCAGCATCGACTACTGGTTCGTGACCGAGGGTCGGCGCGTCCACAAGACCGTGCACCATTACCTCATGAGATTCCTCGACGGCGAGCTCTCCGACGAGGACGTCGAAGTCACCGAAGTCGCGTGGGTGCCCCTGACGGACCTGCCGGCGCGGCTGGCCTATGCCGACGAACGCAAGCTCGCGCAGGTCGCCGGTGAGCTGATCGCCAAGCTGCAGGCCGACGGCCCCGAGTCGCTTCCACCGCTGCCTCCCAGCGCGCCGCGCCGCCGCCCGCAGACGCACTCCCACACCCGCAACCGTCGGCCCGAGGACTCCCCGCAACCCGGCCGGCGGGCGAACGGCTACGGCCAAGGTCCATGACGCGCGCCGCGGCTTGGATCGCCGCGTCGCGCCCGCTGGCACGTCTCCTCAGTGCGTTCGCCCTGGTGACACTGATCGTCGTACCCGCCGTGGTGCCACGCGCCGCAGCGGGCGAGCCCGGTGAACGGCCCTTCCTCCAGTTGCACATCGACGCCGTCACCCCCGATGCGGTGAACACGACCAGCGATCCCGTGGTCACCGTGACCGGCACGGTGACCAACGTCGGTGACCGTCCCGTGCGCGACATCAACGTGCGCCTCGAGCACGCCGCCGCGGTCACCACGTCGGACGGCCTGCGCAGCGATCTGACCGGCGGCGTCGACCAGTACCAGGCGGTGGCCGACTTCATCACCGTCGCACCGGAACTCGCGCAGGGCCAGCACGTGCCGTTCACGCTGTCCTATCCCGTCCGCTCGGCGGACCTTCCGTCCCTGCGCATCGACCAGCCGGGGATCTACCCCGTTCTGGTCAACGTCAACGGCACCCCGGACTACGGCGCCCCGGCCCGGCTCGACGACGCCCGTTTCCTGCTCCCGGTGCTCGGCGTTCCCGCCGACCCCGGGCAGACCGACCCGTCTCCCACGGCGGTGGTTCCGCCGGACACCTCCATGCCGGTGCGCGTGACGATGCTGTGGCCGCTGGCCGACCGACCTCGACTGGCCGCCGGCGTGCCCGGCGGAAGCACCCCGGTCCGGTTGGTCGACGACGAACTCGCGACGTCCCTGGCCGCGGGCGGCCGCCTGGACACGCTGCTTTCGGCGGCCGACTTCGCCACCAGCCCGCCCGTCGACCCGGGCGGGCAGACACGCAGCGCGCTGTGCCTGGCCGTCGACCCCGACCTGCTGGTCACCGTCAACGCCATGACGCTGGGCTACGTGGTCAACGACGATCCGGTCGGGGGCATCAACTCGCCGACCCACCCCGGGACCGGTCAGCAGGCGGCGGTGGCCTGGCTGGCCAAGCTGCGCGCGCTCGCGCAGCGGTCGTGTGTGACCCCGACGGTGTACGCCCAAGCCGATCTCGCGGCGCTGTCGCGCGTGGGCAACCCCGAACTGGCCACCGTCGCCGTCAAGGGTGCCGCCGACATCGTCGACCAGATCCTCGGCGTCGTCTCCACGCGTGGGGCGACGATCTTCGGCGACGGTCCGATGACCGGCAGCGCGATCCGGATGCTGTCGGCGCAGGGTCCGACGGTTGCCATCGCCGCCGGTGACGTCACCCCCCGCCGGTACGACGCCAACGTGGTGGCGGCGCCCTTCGACCCCGCCGTGGGTGCGGCGCTCGCCGGTGCCGGCACGATGCCGGTGACGCCGTCCTACCTGGATCCGTCGCTCGACGTGCCGCTGTCCCACGATTCGCCGATCGCCCGGCGCGAGGACGCGATCAGCGCGGTGCTCTGGCGCGCGCTGCGCCCGCAGACCGAGCCCCGCTCAGAGATCCTGGTTCCGCCGATGGCGTGGAATCTGCCCCCCGAGGAGGCGCAGTCGATCCTCTCGACGCTGGCGTCGTCGATCCGGTCCGGGTTGGCCGTTCCGCGGCCACTGGCCACCGTCGTCGCGGAGACCAACGTCATCCCGCCCTCGGACGCCGCGCCGCTGCCCCCGGACACCCTCGGCAATCCGCGCGCTCAGATCGACGGCGGCGTCACCGACGGGATCGCCGGCACCACGCTTCGGATCGGCGGCCTGACCGCCGCGTTGACCGTCGACCCCAGGACGGGGCTCACTGGTCCGCAGTACACCGCGCCGCTGCGCGAAGACCTGCTGCGCGCACTCAGCCAGTCGGTGCCGCCGGATTCCCGCAACGGGCTCGCCGCCCAACGCGTCGGCGTCGTGGACGACACCGTCGGCGATCTGCTGCGCGCGGTGACCATCGTCAACCCCGGCGGGTCCTACACCCTCGCCACCGAACGCAGCCCGCTACCGCTGGCGTTGCGCAACGACTTGCCCGTGCCAATCAAAGTGCGGCTGGTTGTGGACGCGCCACCGGGGATGACGGTCGACGACATGGGCGAGATCGAACTGCCGCCGGGCTTCTTGCCCCTTCGCGTGCCGATCGAGGTGCACTTCACCCAGCGCGTCGCCGTCGACGTCTCCCTGCGTACGACCGACGGGCTGGCGCTGGGCGAACCGGTACGGCTGTCGGTGCACTCCAACGCCTACGGCAAGGTGCTGTTCTTCATCACGCTGACGGCGGGGGCGATCCTGGTCCTGCTGGCCGGCCGGCGACTGTGGCACCGCTTCCGCGGCCAGCCCGACCGGGCCGACCTGGACCGGCCCAAGCGCCGCGACGGGGAGAGCCGACCGGATCCGCTCGACGTGGCACTGGCGCACGCGCCGGGCGACGAGCATCACGTCGATGAGCGCTCGCGCGAAGAGCATGACCTCGACGGGCGGACGCCGTGACCCCCACCCGACCGCCGGGTCCCGCGCCGCGCCCGCCGCAGGCGCCCCGGCGGATCCCGCAGGGACCGGCCCCACGTCGCCGTGCCGGCCGCCCCGAGTTGACCGACGCCGCCGTCGTCTCCCGGTCCTGGGGCATGGCGCTGGCCACGTTGATCAGCCGCATCACCGGCTTCATCCGCATCCAGCTGTTGGCCATCCTGCTGGGGGCGGCGCTGTTGAGCGCCTTCTCGGTGTCCAACCAGCTACCCAACCTGATCGCCGCGCTGGTGCTGGAGGCGACGTTCACCGCGATCTTCGTGCCCGTGCTGGCCCGCGCCGAACGCGACGACGCCGACGGTGGCACGGCGTTCGTGCGACGCCTCCTGACGCTGGCGACCACCCTGCTGCTGGTCGCGACGATCGTGTCCGTGATCGCCGCGCCGCTGCTGGTCCGGTTGATGCTCGGCGGCGACCCCAAGGTCGACCGACCGCTGACCACCGCACTGGCCTATCTGTTGCTGCCGCAGATCATCTTCTACGGTCTGTCCTCGGTGTTCATGGCAATCCTGAACACCCGCAACGTGTTCGGGCCGCCAGCCTGGGCGCCCGTCCTCAACAACGTGGTGGCCATCGCGACGCTGGGCGTGTTCGTCCTGGTCCCTGGTGAGCTGACCCTGAACCCCGTCGCGCTGAGCACGTCCAAGCTGCTGGTGCTGGGCATCGGCACCACCCTGGGCGTCGTCGCGCAGACCGCGGTGCTGTTCGTGGCGATCCGACGAGAGCGGGTCAGCCTGCGCCCGCTGTGGGGGCTCGACGACCGGCTCAAGAAGTTTGGCGGCATGGCCGCGGCGATGGTGCTCTACGTGCTGATCAGCCAGGCCGGCCTGGTCGTCGGCAACCAGATTGCCAGCAGCGCAGCGGCTTCCGGGCCCGCCGTCTACAACTACGCATGGCTGGTCCTGCAGCTGCCGTTCGGCATGATCGGTGTGACGGTGTTGACGGTGGTGATGCCGCGGCTGTCGCGCAACGCCGCCGCCGACGACCTGCCCGCCGTGATCTCCGACATCTCCTTCGCGACCCGGCTGACCATGCTGACGCTCATCCCCGTGGTCGCCTTCATGACCGTCGCAGGCCCCGCGATCGGCAGCGCGCTGTTCGCCTACGGCAAGTTCAGCGACGCGGACGCCGGCAGCATGGGTCATGCCATCGCGCTGTCGGCGTTCACCCTGCTGCCGTACGCGATGGTGCTGCTGCAGACGCGCGTCTTCTACGCCAGAGAGCAGCCCTGGACCCCGATCGTGCTGATCGTCGTGATCACCGCGGTCAAGGTCATCGCGTCCCTGGCGGCGCCGCACCTGACCGACGATCCCGAGCTCGTCGCCGGCTACCTCGGGTTCGCGAACGGCCTTGGCTTCCTCGCCGGGGCCATCGTCGGGCACGTCATGCTCCGGGCCAATCTCAAGCCGCCGGGGGGTCGGCTGATCCAACTCGACGTGGTGCGCACGGTCCTGGTCACCCTCGCCGGGTCGCTCCTGGCCGGACTGATCGGGCACCTGGTCGACAGGCTGCTGGGCCTGGAGTCCTTGACTCAGAACGTCGGCGGCGCCGGGTCGTTCCTGCGATTGCTGATCCTCGGGGTGATCATGCTGCCCATCATCGTCGCGGTGTTGCTGGGCGCCAAGGTGCCCGACGCCCAGGCGGCGATGGGCGCGATTCGGCGACGGCTGGGCCGCAGCCCGGCGACGGCCCCGGCCGGGGTTCGCGTCCCACCGCGCCCGGGTATGCCCCTCCCGTACGCTAATCAGAGCAGTTCACCTTCGTTGCGGCCGCGTCAATATGACGGGCGGGCGGGGCGGGCTGGCGAACCTCCGGCAGGAGCTGCCGGAGCAGTCATTGGGAGGGGATTCACGGTGAGCGACGACCCGGCGGGCAGTTCGACGCCCGACGCAGGCGCGACCACCCGCATCCCCAGGCAGAGCGCCGACGACTTCCAGCCCGACGTTCCGTCGGAGTCGCACCTGCCGCCCTCGGGCCGGCCGCCGGCCGACTACGCCGGCGACCCGACCCGCGAGCCGGTCAGCGCCGGCATGCCCAACGAACCCGCGATCGAAGCCGCGACCGCGGACGGCGACGTGCACCTGATCCCCGGCGCCACGATCGCCGGGGGCCGCTACCGACTGCTGGTGTCCCACGGCGGCCCGGCGCATCTGCAGTTCTGGCACGCGATGGACACGGTGCTCGACCGTCAGGTCGCGTTGACGTTCGTCGACCCCGACGCCGTGCTGCCCGACGACGAACTGTCCGAAATCCTCACTCGCACGATGAAACTGGGCGCGGTCAACGTTCCCGGCATCGCCCGGGTGCTCGACGTCACCCGGACCGGTTCCGGCGGGCTGGTCGTCTCGGAGTGGATCCGCGGCGGATCGCTGGCCGAGGTCGCCGAGACGGCTCCGTCGGCGATCGGCGGCGCCCGCGCAGTTCAGTCCCTCGCCGCGGCGGCCGAGGCCGCGCACCGCGCCGGGGTCGCCCTGTCTGTCGACCATCCCGGTCGCGTCCGGGTCAGCATCGACGGCGACGTCGCACTGGCCTTCCCGGCCACGCTGCCCACGGCGACCCCCGAGGACGACATCCGTGGCATCGGCGCCGCGCTCTACGCCCTGCTGGTCAACAAGTGGCCGCTGCCCGATCCCGGACGCAGCGGCGGCATGGCTCCCGCCGATCTCGACGCCGCCGGCGAACCGGTCGAGCCGACCACCGTGGACCGCAGCATCCCCTTCCAAATCTCCGCAGCCGCCGTGCGTGCGGTGCAGGAGAACGGCGGCATTCGGTCCGCGCCCACGCTGCTGAACCTGCTGCAGCAGGCCACCGCCGTCGCCGACCGGACCGAGCTGATCGCGCCGGTCGAGGAACCCGCGTCCGGCCGCGCGCGCTACCGCGACGAGGCCGCCGACGATCCGGAGGCGAAGGCCCGGCGCAAGCGCGGCGTGCTGATCGGCGTCGCGGTGGCGGCCTCGATCCTGGTGGTCGCGCTTGTCGTGCTGGCGACCGTGCTGCGCGGCGTGTTCAGCGACGTCGGCGGCTCGCTGGACAAGGACGAGCTGGGCCTCAACGCTCCGTCGAGCGGCGCCACCAGCGCACCCAGCGCCAGCACCGTGAAACCCGTTCGGGCAACGGTGTTCTCACCCGGCGGCGAAGCCGACAACCCCGCCGACGCCGGTAACGCAATCGACGGCAATCCCACCACGGCATGGCAGACCGACACCTACAGCGACCCGGTGCCGTTCCCGAACTTCAAGAGCGGCGTCGGGTTGATCCTGCAGCTCCCGCAGCCCACCGCCATCGGAGCGGTGACGCTCAACCTCAACAGCACCGGCACGTCGATTCAGATCCGGTCGGCCCAGTCGGCCACGCCGTCGTCGCTGGAGGAGACCACCGAACTGACCCCGCCGACGCCCATGAAGACGGGGTCCAACACCATCACGATCAGCAATCCGCAGCCGGTGTCGAACGTCTTGGTCTGGATCACCACGCTGGGCACGGTGAACGGCAAGAGCGAGAGCGCGCTGTCGGACATCACCCTCAAGCCCGCGTCCTGACGGGTGCCCGCTCGCGCCGTCAAAGAGGTGCGGGGACGGGTGCCTGGCGTTGATTAGTGTTCGCTTGTGGGGAGTTTCGGGGGGATCACCGGCGGCGGGCGTACCGACGCGGAGTTGCTCGTGGCGCACGTCGCCGGTGACCGTTATGCCTTCGAGGAACTCTTCCACCGGCACCGCCGGCAGCTCTACCGGCTGGCGCTCATCACCAGCCGCGACCCCGAGGACGCCAAGGACGCGCTGCAGGACGCCATGCTCAAGGCCCATCGCAAGGCGCCGTCGTTCCGTCACGACGCCTCGGTGAGCAGCTGGCTGTATCGAATCGTCGTCAACGCATGCCTGGACCGGCTGCGCCGCAACAAGATTCATCCGGTCACCCCACTCGACGACGACGTCTGGCACTACGGCGACCCGACGTCACGCGTCGACACGGTGCTCGTCGTCGAGCGCGCCCTACGGCGACTCCCGCTCGAGCAGCGAGCCGTCGTCGTGGCCGTGGACATGCAGGGCTATTCGGTCGCCGAGACCGCCCGCCTGCTAGGTGTGCCCGAAGGCACCGTCAAGAGTCGATGCTCACGGGCGCGGGCGAAGTTGGCCAAGACCCTGGAGTACTTCGACGACCCCGCGTCGAGCGTTCGCCGGGGCTGACTACCGCGACTGACGAACCCGGGTGTCGGGTTGGGGGACGGCCACGAACTGCGGTCCGTTGACGGCTTGGGACAGGCACCCTGGGATACCGCGACAGGCGATGATCGCCCCGGCGCCCGGCGCCTGCCCGGGTGCGGTGGGAACTTGGTTCGGAATGCCGCAGGTTTGGTGGTACGGGTCGTACGGCACGATGTTCATGTCGCAGGCCAGCAGATCCGACGCCGGCGTGGTGGCCACGTCGACGGCCGCCAGTCCCGAGGCGGCCAGCAGCCCGAAGACTCCGATTGCCGCCACTCGACTGATATCGACCATGTCGCCTCGTTCACGCTGTGATGCCGTCAGAATCCTGGCCGCATCTCCAGCATCCTCTCCATCACAGCCTAGCGAAAGGTCATTCCCAGGCGGCCGTCTCGCCGCTGGTGCGAGACTGATCGGGTGCACGGTGAATCCGACGACGGCGTCACGGTCGACCTCCTGGCCGACCTGAATGCCGGGCTGCTCGACGATTCGACGGCAGCCCAGCTAAGGCACCGAGCCCGGATCGATCCCCAGGTCGGGACCATGTTGGCCGGTGTCGAGCGCGTGCGACGCGAGGTCGCGGCCCTGGGTGCGGACCCGACGTCGGCCGCCGAGGTGCCCGACCACGTCACCGCCGACATCGTCGCGGCACTGCGCGCCGCTCCCCCACCCGCCCGTCGACGCCTAACGTGGCGACGGGCCGGTCGGTGACGGCAGCGCAGGTCGACGGGGCCGCAGCGCGCTGATCGCGCGTCCCGGGGTTGGGACTGGAACATGCGGGCCTACGCTGGTGTTATAGGCGTACGCAGAAAGGCGGACATGACTTCCTCGAACACCGTTCACGACCTGATCATCATCGGCTCGGGCCCCGCTGGCTATACGGCCGCGGTGTACGCCGCCCGCGCCCAGCTGCATCCGCTGGTCTTCGAAGGGGTGCAGTTCGGTGGAGCGTTGATGACCACGACCGAGGTGGAGAACTACCCCGGCTTCCGTGATGGCATCACCGGTCCGGCTCTGATGGAGGAGATGCGCGAGCAGGCGCTGCGGTTCGGTGCCGATCTCCGCATGGAGGACGTCGACGAGGTGGACCTGGAGGGTCCCGTGAAGACCGTGACCGTCGGCGACGAGACGTTCCAGGCCAAGGCGGTCATCTTGGCGATGGGTGCCGCCGCCCGCCAGCTGGGCGTGCCCGGTGAGACCGAGCGCATCGGCACCGGCGTCAGCACGTGTGCGACCTGTGACGGCTTCTTCTTCCGCGACCAGGACATCGCCGTCGTCGGCGGTGGCGACTCCGCGATGGAGGAGGCGATCTTCCTGACCAAGTTCGCCAGCCACGTGACGCTCATCCACCGCCGTGAGGAGTTCCGCGCGTCGAAGATCATGCTCGACCGCGCCAAGGACAACCCGAAGATCACCTTCATGACCAACACCGCGGTCAGCGAGGTCGAGGGCGAGCCCAAGGTCACCGGGCTGCGCTTGGTCGACACCGTCACCGGCGAGGAGTCCAAGCTCGCCGTCACGGGCGTCTTCGTCGCGGTCGGCCACGATCCGCGATCGGGTCTGGTCAGCGGCAAGGTCGACCTGGACGACGAGGGTTACGTCAAGGTCCAGGGTCGCTCCACGAGCACCTCGGTCGACGGTGTGTTCGCCTGCGGTGATCTGGTGGACCACACCTACCGACAGGCCATCACCGCTGCCGGCAGCGGTTGTGCGGCGGCAATCGACGTCGAACGGTGGCTGACCGGCCACCAAATCGCCGACAACTGGTGACCCAGTACCCCTTCAGTCCACACCCCCACGACAGGAGCACCCCATGAGCGACAAGACCGGCGCCACCGTAGCCGTCACCGACGATTCGTTCTCCGACGACGTCCTCACCAGCAGCACGCCCGTCCTGGTGGACTTCTGGGCGTCCTGGTGCGGCCCCTGCAAGATGATCGCCCCGGTGCTCGAGGAGATCGCCGCCGAAAAGGCTGGCACGCTGACCGTCGCCAAGCTGGACGTGGACGCCAATCCCGGCACGGCGCGCGACTTCCAGGTGGTGTCGATTCCGACGTTGATCCTGTTCAAGGATGGTCAGCCGGTGAAGCGCATCGTGGGAAGCAAGGGCAAGGCGGCGCTGCTGCGCGAGCTGTCCGACGAGGTCTGACCACGGCTTCACCGGGCCCCCGGAGATGGACGCGCCCGGCTCGCGACTGGCCTGGAGGTTTCTTCATTAGCGACTCAGTCTGCGACAATTCTGGACATGTCTAGTCTGCGCCGCGGCGATCGGGGCGCCCCGGTGGTCGAGATTCGCTCGGCGCTGGCGGCGTTGGGCCTGGTCGACGGACCCGACGACGACCTGGTGACTGGCAAGCACGTCGCGTTCGACGTCTTCGACGAGGACCTCGACCGTGCCGTGCGCGCCTTCCAACAGCACCGTGGTCTCCTGGTCGACGGCGTGGTGGGCGAGGCGACGTATCGCGCCCTGAAGGAGGCGTCCTATCGCCTCGGCGCCCGGACCCTCGCTCACCAATTCGGTGCCCCGATGTACGGCGACGACGTCGCGACGCTGCAGGCCAGGTTGCAGGATCTCGGTTTCTACACCGACCTGGTCGACGGGCACTTCGGTCTGCAGACGCACAACGGCCTCATGTCCTATCAGCGGGAGTACGGTTTGTACCCCGACGGCATCTGCGGCCCGGAGACGTTGCGCTCCTTGTACTTCCTGGGTTCCCGGGTCACCGGCGGCTCCTTGCACGCAATCCGCGAGGAGGAGCTGGTCCGTCGCTCCGGCCCGCGGTTGTCGGGCAAGCGCATCATCATCGACCCGGGCCGCGGTGGGGATGACCACGGGCCCATCATGAACGGTCCGGACGGACCGATCAGTGAAGCAGACATCTTGTGGGACTTGGCAAGTCGGCTCGAAGGCCGGATGACGGCGATCGGCATGGAGACGTTCCTGTCGCGGCCGGTGGGTCGTAGCCCCTCGGATGCCGAGCGTGCCGCGACGGCCAACACGGTCGGTGCGGATCTCATGATCAGCTTGCGGTGCGCCTCACTGCCCAACTCCCCCGCCAACGGCGTCGCATCGTTTCACTTCGGCAACTCGCATGGATCGGTGTCGACGATCGGGCGCAATCTGGCCGACTTCGTGCAACGAGAGCTGGTGGCGCGCACCGGGTTACGCGATTGTCGCGTCCATGGGCGGACGTGGGATCTGCTGCGCTTGACCCGGATGCCCACGGTGCAGATCGACGTCGGGTACATCACCAATCCGCACGATCGCGACCTTCTGGTGTCGGCTCAGGCACGGGACTCGCTGTCCGAGGGCATCCTCGCCGCCGTCAAGCGGCTGTATCTGCTCGGCAAGAACGACCGCCCGACGGGCACCTTCACCTTCGCCGAGCTGCTGGCGCACGAACGGTCGGTCGAACAATCGGCCGGCCGCGCCGCTCAGGCCTGACGCCGGTTCACCTGCACGGGCTCGCGCCGGCACCCACTGGCTGCTGAAGCTGCGCGCTCACCAGCAGACGTTCCAGCGCGGCCTCGACGTCGGCCTTCCAGCCCAGTCCCTGTTCGAGCTCCAATCGCATCCGCGGAAAGTACGGATGCGGCGCCACGACCTCGAAGCCGACGTCGGCGAGGAAGTCCGCGTCGATGATGCACTGTTCGGCCGAGCAGTCCCCAAGGGATTGGATCGCCGAGCGCAGATTCGGTGAGATCAGATGTGGCTCGGTGAGTTCGGCCGCGGCGGCCGTGCGGCCGAATGCCTCCAACGCGCGAACACCTCGGCGCACCAGGTCTCCGACGACGGCGGCCATCAAGGCGCGGGTGAGCCCCTCCCCGTCGTCGCCCGATTCCACCCCGACGGTCGTCAGCAAGACGGCGTCGGGGCTGACGGGACCGGTGGGAAACAGTGCGGCGCGCGGGACGGCTCGCGGCGGTGCATAGAACGCGAAGCCGAGGCACGGTTCGTCCCCGCTCGAGGCCGGAGCGGAGAAGTCGGCTTGATCGGGCTCGCAGGACACGGCCATCTGTCCGCACGAACCCCACTCCAGCATGACCATGGACAGCCACGCTTCCTTCTCGAATTCGGGGTCGGCGAGGTGGTCGTCACCGGGCAGCGTGGTCGGGTCCACTTCCCAGAACACGCAGCGCCGCGCGTGCTTGGGCAATTGCTCGAAGGCTTCGAGCCGCAACGGCGTGATTCGTGCTGACACTAGACACCCCGCGTTTCAGATCGGCCAGCCGGACGTGACGGCCCCTCCAGGATAGAAGGCCGTGACGAGTCCGGCCTCGCCCGCCGCCGCGGCAGCGCGCTCTGGCGGCCGGCCGATCGAATCGTGTTGCTGCGCAAGGACTTTGCTCCTTCGGGCGCGGATCGACACCCTCGTGATCCGCCGCTTTGTCACAGTGACGTAATTACCCTTTGTGATGGGTCACGGCTTCGCCGCATTCATGAGGTCCACTATGCGTTGCAGATCGTCGACTGACCCGAACTCGACCACGATCTTGCCCTTGCGTTTGCCAAGGCTGACCGAGACCCGGGTGTCGAAGGCCGATGACAGTCGCTCGGCGACATCCTGCAGTCCCGGCATCTGGATGGGCTTGCGCCGCTGCGGAGGAGTCGCGTCCGGCACACCGTCACGGTTGGCCAGGGTGACTGCTTCCTCGGTGGCGCGGACCGACAACCCCTCGGCGACGATGCGCGCGGCGAGCTCCTCCTGCTTCTCTGGCCCGCTCTCCAGCGCCAGCAGCGCCCGGGCATGTCCGGCGGACAGCACGCCTGCCGCCACCCGCCGTTGCACCGCCACTGGCAGGCGCATCAGCCGGATCATGTTGGTGATGACGGGCCGCGACCGACCGATCCGGGCGGCCAGTTCTTCGTGGGTGACACCGAACTCCTCGAGCAGCTGTTGATACGCCGCAGCTTCTTCCAGGGGGTTCAACTGTGCACGATGAATGTTCTCCAACAGCGCGTCCCGGAGCATGCTGTCATCCGCGGTCTCGCGCACGATCGCCGGGATCGCCGAGAGGCCAGCCTCCTGCGCGGCCCGCCACCGCCGCTCGCCCATGACCAACTGGTACCGGGGACTCCCCTCCCCCGCGTCGAGAGCCCTCACCACGATCGGCTGCATCAGGCCGAACTCTCGAATCGAGTGGACGAGTTCGGCGAGGGCCTCGCCGTCGAACACCTGGCGCGGCTGCTTGGGGTTGGGCTCGATGGCGGCCGGATCGATCTCGCGGTACACCGCGCCCATGTCGCTGGCCTCACCCGCCGGCTGTGCGGGCGACGTCGGTTCGGCCGGCGCCGTGGGTGCGCCGCCGTACATGACGTCGGCCGCCGCCGCGCCCATGGCGGGACCCATGCTGCCCTTGTCGTCACTCGGTCCGGTGGGAATCAAGGACGCGAGACCACGACCAAGTCCGGTGCGCTTGGGGGGCGGAGTCATGCTCTTCTCCTGTTCACGAGTGTGGTCATTGGGGGCGTGCCGGGCCGTGCGCTCTCTCGGCGATCTCGCGACTGGCGTCGAGATAGCTCATCGCACCGCGGGATCCGGGGTCGTACTCCAGGATCGTCATCCCGTACCCGGGCGCCTCGGACACCTTCACACTGCGCGGAATGACGGTGCGGAGGACCTTGTCCCCGAAGTGGGACCTCACGTCGTCGGCCACCTGATCGGCCAGCTTGGTGCGTCCGTCATACATGGTGAGCACCACCGTGGTGACGTCGAGCAACGGGTTGAGGTGTGCCTTGACCATGTCGATGTTGCGCAGCAGCTGGCCCACGCCCTCGAGCGCGTAGTACTCGCATTGGATCGGGATCAAGACCTCGGGTGCGGCGACGAGTGCGTTGATCGTCAACAGCCCGAGCGACGGCGGGCAGTCGATGAAGACGTAGTCGAAGTCGTACTCCTTCAGCGATGCGAGCGCGTTTCGGAGCCGCCCCTCGCGGGCCACCATGCTGACCAATTCGATCTCGGCACCGGCCAGGTCGATCGTCGCGGGCACGCAGTAGAGGCGCTCGCTGTAGGGGCTCTGTTGCAGCGCCGACTCGAGCGTGATCTCCCCGATCAACACCTCGTACGACGACGGCGTCCCCGGCCGGTGCTCGATGCCGAGAGCGGTGCTGGCATTGCCCTGGGGGTCCAGATCGATGACGAGAGTCTTCAAGCCCTGCAGCGCGAGTGCGGCCGCGACGTTGACCGCGGTGGTCGTCTTCCCGACGCCGCCCTTCTGATTGGCGATCGTGAACACTCGCTGCCGCGGCGGTCGGCGAAGCTGCTGACCCTTCGCGTTGTGCAGGATCCGTACGGCGCGCTCGGCTTCGGCGCCAATCGGAGTGTCCGCGGTCGTCGGCTCCTTCCACGCTTCCTCGGCGGGCGGAAGCCATGTTTCACGTGAAACATTGCGTGGTTCCTCTGCGGCTGCGCGCTTCGTGTCGCGATTCGGCCGTAGCTTCACTTGCTTCTCCTCGTCGGGCCGTCCGGCCGTGATACTCGTTGATCGCGGGATCTTGCCGGCTTACGCTGCGGCCCGTCTGTCCCGTTGCCCGGCGCCGCGGCGCGGTTCGACTTGACGGCTTGGACCACTATCACAGGCGGGGTCAAGTACGTCACGCCACATTCCATCACCCTTACGTCCACCGCACCCAACGAACTCATCGCGCGTCGGTGTTCTTCGATCTCCTGGGCCGCGCGCTCACCCTTCATCGCCAGCATGCGTCCGTGCGGGCGCAAGAGCGGAAGAGACCACCGGGTCAACTTGTCCAACGCGGCCACGGCTCGAGAGGTCACGACGTCGACCGAGCCGGCGGACTCGCGAACGGATTTCTCCTCGGCCCGACCCCTGATGACCGTGACCGTCAACCCCAACAGCTCGACGGCCTCGGCCAGAAAATCGGCTCGGCGCAACAAGGGCTCCACCAAGACGACGTGCACGTCCGGTCGTGCCAGCGCCAAGGGGATGCCGGGCAGTCCAGCTCCGCTGCCCACGTCGGCGATGCGCTCTCCCGGGCTTACCAGTTCGCCGATGGCGGCACTGTTCAGAATGTGGCGGTCCCACAAGCGGTCGACCTCACTGGGTCCGATGAGACCGCGCTCTATACCGGCGCCGGCCAGGATTGCGGCGTACTCCACCGCAGCGTCAAATCGCTCACCAAAGACGTCGGACGCCGCGCTCGGGGCCGGCGGCGCATCGCCATGTTTCACGTGAAACATCCTCCGCTCCCGCCGCCGCCCCGGCAGCCAGATAGAACTACATCCGTGTAACTCAGAGGGTCAGGCAGGAAGGACGACGACACGGCGCGCCGGCTCTGCGCCCTCGCTCTCACTGCGCACACCGTCGACGGCCGATACGGCGTCGTGGACGATCTTGCGCTCGAACGGCGTCATCGGCGCGAGCTCCTCGCGCTCACCGCTCGCCAGCACCCGCTTGGCGACCTTGTCACCCAGTGCGGCCAACTCGTCACGACGCCCCCGACGCCAGTGCGCCACGTCCAGCATGAGCCGGCTGCGCTCGCCCGTCTTCTGGTGGACCGCGAGACGCGTCAGCTCCTGAAGCGCGTCGAGCACCTCACCCTTGCGCCCGACCAGCTTGGCCAGATCGCTGCCGCCGTCGATGCTCACGACGGCACGGTCACCTTCCACGTCCAGGTCGATGTCGCCGTCGAAGTCGAGCAGATCCAACAGCTCTTCCAGGTAATCGCCGGCGATCTCCCCCTCGTTGACCAAACGGTCTTCTAGGCTGTCGGCCTTGGGAGCCGACTCCTCGACGTCGGTGCGTTCGGTTGTATCAGCGTCAGTCATCTTCGTCCTTACTTCCGTGCTGTGGACATCCATCAGTCGCCGCTGCGGGCCGACTGATTCGGGTTCTAGGGCCGTCTCTTCTTCGGCCTGTTGTTGCTGCGCTTCGGCGCACGATTGGCCGTGGTGCCGGCCTTGGGCGTGACGGGCTTGCCGTTGGCCGACGACGCCGACCCCGCCACCGGGCGAGCACCCGTCTCGGTGTCGGTGTCGTCGACGACCTCGGCAGCGGCTTCGCGTTCGGCGGCAGCCTTGGCAGAGTTCTCGGCAGCCGCAGACTGTGGACCCTTGCGCTTGGCCTTCGGCTTCGGCTTGGAACCAGGAGCGGGAGCATTGGACGCACGCCGCGCCAAGTCCTCTTCCTTCTTGAGTTCCTCTTCCTTCTCGATCTTGCCGAAGACGTAGTGCTGCTGGCCGTACGTCCAGATGTTGTTGGCCACCCAGTAGAGAATCACCGCCAGCGGCAGGAACGGACCACCGACGACGACGCCCAGCGGGAACACGTAGAGCGCGAGCTTGTTCATCATCGCGGTCTGCGGATTGGCCGCGGCCTCGATGCTCTGCCGGGCCACCGACGCGCGACTGTTGAAGTGGGTGGCGACGCCCGCCAGGATCATCAGCGGCACACCCACCGCGATGACGGCTCCGCGGTTGAACTCCTCGAACGCGCCGAGCCCGACGGTCTGGATCATCGACGCACCCAGCGGGGCACCGAACAGATGGGCATCCAGGAAGTGACCGACGTCGGTGGCACTGAACACGTAGTTGCCGAGTGACCGGTTCTCCTCGACGGTCAGGCCCAACCGCCCGAAGCCCGTCTGCGTCCGGTTGAAGGAGTTGAGCACGTGGTACAGACCGATGAACACGGGGATCTGCGCCAACATCGGCAGGCAGCCAAGAATCGGATTGAAGCCGTGTTCCTTCTGCAGCTTCTGCATCTCGAGCGCCATCCGCTGGCGGTCCTTGCCATACTTCTTCTGCAGCGCCTTGATCTGCGGTTGCAACTCCTGCATCTGCCGCGTCGTCCGAATCTGACGGACGAAGGGCTTGTAGAGGATCGCGCGCAGCGTGAACACCAGGAACATCACCGTCAAGCCCCAGGCGAAGAAGTTCTCCGGGCCCAGGATGAAGGCGAATGCCTTGTACCAGACCCACATGATCGCCGAGACGGGGTAATAGATGACGTCGAGACTGAACCAATTAAACAAACGAATCGCTCCTCAGCGTCGTGGCATCGGGTGCCACCTCGTGGCGCTCCGGGATCGGATCCCATCCACCTGGGTGCCACGGGCCGCACTTGGCCAGCCGCACCAGAGACAACCAACTCCCCCGCACCAAGCCAAACTCACGGAGGGCGTCGACGGCGTATTGACTGCACGTCGGGGTGAACCGGCACGACGGCGGCCGGTACGGAGAAATCATGGTGCGGTACAACTCGATGACCGCGATCGCCCCGCGGGCGACGACACCGGCGATGCGTCCGCGACTCATCTCCGGGCTCCCGCGCTGGTGTTGACGCGACGCACCGCGGCCCGCAGCTCCTCGTCCAGCCGCGACGACGTGGCTCCGTTGCTGCCCGGCAATGCCCGGATGACGATCTTGTCGCCCGGCCCGAAATCGTCGAGAACGCCACGGGCTACATGACGGAGCACCCGCGAGACCCGGTGACGCTGGACGGCCGAGCCCACAGACTTCGAGACCACCAACCCGATCTTCGGCGCGTCGGTCGACGCCGCGGAGGACTTCAGGGCATGCACGACGATGTCGGGCTGTGCTGCTCGTACGCCACGACGGACGGTGATGCCAAAGTCGGTCGATCTCGTCATCCGGTACTGGGCCGGAAGCACCTGTCTACACCCTGCTACGGATTAGACAGGATCACGCAGTGAGTGAGCGACGGCCCTTGCTACGCCGGCCCGACACGATGGCGCGACCAGCGCGCGTCCGCATGCGCAGGCGGAAACCGTGCACCTTGGCACGGCGCCGGTTGTTCGGCTGGAACGTCCGCTTGCCCTTGGCCACGGCTATATCTCCTCAGTGTGTGCGACCCCTTCCCTCGCGCACATGTGAACATGTCCGTCTGGAAGCAGTCGCGGTACGTACGCTTCGTTGGTCCCGCTTGCTAGCTCCGGCGCGTAAACCCGACGATCCGAGTCGCAGCCGTATCGCCACGTTCGGGCGACTGTTCGAGGGTACTGACGAGATTTCCCTAGGTCAAACCTGCTTACTCCGGTCGGATCGGCATCCCGATTTCGTCACATCGTTCCCACCTGTCACCATTGAAACCGACGCCCGCCAACCGGTCCTCGCAATGTTGCAGAACTGTTGGCACCCGGCAATAAACCTGTTAGCTTCTGCCAAGGCCATCTCAGACCGAGACGGCGCTGGACGAAGAAGTGAGGACGGCCGCCAACCGCGAGCCCATGGTGACTCGAGCACCGTGACGAGCCCCGGCCACGCAGCCTCCGCGCGAGAAAGCAACGACACAACGACCGGTGTCGGTTATTCACAGACTGTGGATAACCATGTGGACACTCGGTCATTGTCTATTCGGCCAACCCTGTCTGGCCTCGAGGGGGAACTTCTCCGTTGACCGCAGACCCCGACCCCCCGTTCGTCGCAATTTGGAACGACGTCGTGGCGGAACTCAACGGTGACGTGCCCTCCGACACCACGGGCGACCCGAATTCCGGATTCACCTCCCCCAACCTGACCGCTCAGCAGCGGGCCTGGTTGAAGCTGGTCAAACCGCTCGTCATCGCCGAGGGTTTCGCCCTGCTGTCGGTGCCGACCTCGTTCGTGCAGAACGAGATCGAACGGCACCTGCGCGAACCCATCGTCGCCAGTCTGAGCCGTCACCTGGGAGGCCGCCGCATCGAGCTCGGAGTGCGGGTGGAGGCGCCCGGCCCCGAGGACGACCGCGACGACGACATTCGGACCGACGCCGACGAGGTAGACGAAGACGGCGAAGCGTTGGCCAGTGCCGAGGCCAGCTGGCCGACGTACTTCACCAGCCGAGCGCAGAACTCCGCGACCAACGACGTGAGCCTCAACCGTCGCTACACCTTCGACACGTTCGTGATCGGGTCGTCCAATCGCTTCGCTCACGCCGCGACACTGGCGATCGCCGAGGCCCCTGCCCGGGCATACAACCCGCTCTTCATCTGGGGTGAATCCGGCCTCGGCAAGACCCACCTCCTGCACGCGGCCGGAAACTACGCGCAACGCCTCTTTCCGGGCATGCGCGTGAAGTACGTCTCCACCGAGGAATTCACCAACGACTTCATCAACTCGCTGCGCGACGACCGCAAGGCCTCGTTCAAGCGCAGCTACCGCGACATCGACGTCCTACTCGTCGACGACATCCAGTTCATCGAAGGCAAGGAAGGCATCCAGGAGGAGTTCTTCCACACCTTCAACACGCTGCACAACGCGAACAAGCAGATCGTCATCTCCTCCGACCGGCCGCCCAAGCAGCTCGCCACCCTGGAGGACCGGCTGCGGACGCGCTTCGAGTGGGGCTTGATCACCGACGTCCAGCCGCCCGAGCTCGAGACCCGCATCGCCATCCTGCGCAAGAAGGCGCAGATGGACCGGCTCGACGTGCCCGACGACGTGCTGGAACTCATCGCCAGCAGCATTGAACGCAACATTCGCGAGCTCGAGGGTGCGCTCATCCGTGTCACCGCGTTCGCCTCGCTCAACAAGGCGGCCATCGACAAGACCCTCGCCGAGATCGTCCTACGCGACTTGATCTCCGACGCGAACTCGATGCAAATCAGCATCGCGACCATCATGGCCGCCACCGCGGAGTACTTCGAGATCACCATCGAGGAGCTGCGCGGGCCGGGTAAGACCAGGGCGCTGGCGCAGTCGCGTCAGATCGCGATGTACCTGTGCCGGGAGTTGACCGATTTGTCGCTCCCGAAGATCGGCCATTCCTTTGGTCGTGATCACACGACGGTCATGTACGCAGAGCGAAAGATCCGCGGCGAGATGGCTCAGAAACGCGAGATCTTCGACCACGTCAAGGAACTCACGACGCGAATCCGTCAGCGCTCCAAGCGCTGACGCCGTCCCAGAACCCCTCCGCCGCGCCCCTTGGCGCCGTCACGGGCCCCTTCGCGCCAAAAACTTCTGACCCTGTCGCACCACCAGTCACACGAGATCCTCGTGCACAACTCGTGTAAGAACCGTGCATGAACGACGTGCGTTCACCCCCGTCGTGCACACCCGACACCCGCCGTCCACGAGCGCCCAAATTTCACTCCTCGGTGCTCCACGAGTCACCCACGAGCGCGCACCACCTCCGACCTGCTCACCTTCCGGTCGATCCACAGCTTGCACAGCACCTATTACTGTTACTCACCTATCACTATCTCTTCTTCTCTAAAAGAAGCACCTGGGGAACATGCCCTGTGAGGCATCCGAATCGAGCCCTCCCGGGGCGTTCGTCACTCCCATGGATTAGCTTTCAACTTGAGGCCGGAGGCTCTACGGTGGGTCTTCGACAACCGCAACGGTCGTCGGAACGCAGCGTGGTGACATGTCCGTAAGACACACCCGTAGATCCGCTGCTCGAGCAAGTGGTGGGTTTTACCGAAGGGGACGCTATGGACGCGGCGACGTCGACGATTGGCACCGATCTGAAGTTCCGGCTGGTCCGTGAGGACTTCGCCGACGCGGTGGCCTGGGTGGCACGCATCCTTCCGACGCGCCCCACGGTGCCGGTGCTCTCCGGTGTGCTGCTCACCGGGTCCGAGGACGGCCTGACCATCTCCGGTTACGACTACGAGGTGTCCGCCGAGATCCGCGTCGCGGCTGAGATCGCTTCTCCGGGAAGCGTTTTGGTGTCGGGACGGCTGTTGTCCGACATCACCAAGTCCCTGCCCGCCAAGCCGGTCGATGTCACCGTCGAGGGCACCCGGGTCTCGCTGAGCTGCGGAAGCGCCCGATTCTCGCTGCCGACCATGGCCGTGGAGGACTACCCGACCCTGCCCGCCCTGCCCGAGGACACCGGCGTGGTGCCCTCGGATCTGTTCGCCCAGGCCATCAGCCAGGTGGCGGTGGCCGCCGGCCGTGACGACACCCTGCCGATGCTGACCGGCATCCGGGTGGAGATCTCCGGTGAGAAGGTCGTCCTCGCGGCCACCGACCGATTCCGTCTCGCGGTCCGCGAGCTCACCTGGACGACCAACTCCGCCGACATCGAGGCCGCGGTGCTGGTACCGGCGAAGACGCTCGCCGAAGCGGCCCGGGCCGGCAGCGACGGGGCCGACGTGCACCTGTCCCTCGGCGCGGGCGCCTCCGTGGGCAAGGAAGGCCTGCTGGGCATTCGCAGCAACGGCAAGCGCACCACCAGCCGACTGCTCGACGCCGAGTTCCCCAAGTTCCGTCAGCTCCTGCCGGCCGAGCACACCGCGGTCGCCACGGTCGGAGTCGCGGAGTTGACCGAGGCCATCAAGCGCGTCGCACTGGTCGCCGACCGTGGTGCCCAGGTGCGCATGGAGTTCACCGAGGATTCCCTGCGGCTGTCCGCCGGTGGCGAGGACGCCGTCGGGCGCGCCGAGGAGGACCTGCCGGTCGAATTCTCCGGCGAGCCGCTGACCATCGCCTTCAACCCGACCTATCTCACCGACGGCCTCGGGTCGTTGCACACCTCGAAGGTGACGTTCGGATTCACGACATCCAGCCGTCCCGCGGTGTTGCGGCCGGCAGGAGATGATGATGATTCGTATGCCGGTTCGAGCGGTCCATTCCCGGCCGCCCAGACCGACTACGTGTATCTGTTGATGCCGGTACGTCTTCCGGGCTGACCGGCCCTAGCTCCAAGGAAAGAGGAGCACATGCAACTCGGCCTGGTCGGTCTCGGCAAGATGGGCTTCAACATGCGTGAGCGCCTACGCAAGGGCGGTCACGAGGTGATCGGTTACGACCCCCGCCCCGAGGTCACCGACGTTCCCGACCTCGCCGGACTCGCCGCGGCGTTGAGCGCCCCGCGCGTGGTGTGGGTGATGGTCCCCTCCGGTGACATCACCAGCAACACCATCTCCGGTCTCGCCGAGGTGCTCGCTGAGGGCGACCTGGTGATCGACGGTGGCAACTCGCGCTACACCGAGGACGGACCACACGCTGCGTTGTTGGCGGAGAAGGGAATTGGATTCGTCGACGCCGGTGTCTCCGGCGGCATCTGGGGTCTTGCCGAGGGCTACGGCCTGATGGTCGGCGGCAGCGACGCCGACGTCGAGAAGGTCATGCCGATCTTCGACACGCTGCGCCCGCCCGGACCACGCGAGGACGGTTTCGTCCACGCCGGCCCCGTGGGTGCCGGTCACTTCGCCAAGATGGTCCACAACGGTGTCGAGTACGCCATGATGACCGCCTACGGCGAGGGGTACGAAATGCTCGCCGCCGAAGAGCTCATCAAGAGCCCGCAGGCCGTTTACCAGGCGTGGTCCAACGGGACGGTGGTCCGGTCGTGGCTGCAGCAGCTGCTCGCCAAGGCGCTGAAGGAGGATCCCCACCTCGCCGAGATCCGGGGATACACCGACGACTCGGGTGAGGGTCGCTGGACGGTCGAGGAAGCCATTCGTCTGCGGGTGCCGGTTCCGGCGATCGCGGCGTCGTTGTTCGCCAGATTCCTGTCACGGCAAGATGATTCGCCGACCATGAAGGCTGTGGCCGCGTTGCGCAACCAGTTCGGCGGCCACGCGGTGCAGCGGATTCACGAGTCGGGCTGACCGACGGGTTCGGCGACGACGTGGTGCGAGGCGGCTAGGTGTACGTACGTCAACTGGGTCTCACCGACTTCCGGTCGTGGTCGCGACTCGAGTTGCAGCTGGAGCCTGGGCGCACGGTCTTCGTGGGCCCCAACGGCTTTGGAAAGACGAACATCGTCGAGGCGCTGTGGTATTCGTCGACCCTGGGATCTCACCGGGTCGGCACCGACGCACCGTTGATCCGCAGTGGCGCCGAGCGGGCGATCGTCTCGACGATCGTCGTCAACGAGGGCCGCGAGTTGGCCGTCGACCTCGAGATCACCGCGGGCCGCGCGAACAAGGCCCGCCTGAACCGCTCCCCCGTCCGCAGCGCCCGAGAGGTGCTCGGGGCCATTCGGGCGGTGTTGTTCGCCCCGGAGGACTTGGCGTTGGTGCGCGGCGACCCGGGGGAACGCCGGCGCTACCTCGACGAGTTGGCCACCACCCGACGACCGTCGGTCGCGGGACTGCGAGCGGACTACGACAAGGTGCTCAAGCAACGCACCGCGTTGCTGAAATCTGCTGCCGGAGCGCGGTTTCGGGGTGATTCGGGTGCCCTGGAGACCCTCGACGTGTGGGACGGGCATCTCGCGGCGGCCGGCGCCAGACTGATCGCCGCCCGGGTCGGGCTGGTCGACCTGCTGGCGCCGGAAGTCGAGAAGGCCTACCAACTGTTGGCGCCGGCGTCGCGGCCCGCGTCGATCACGTACCGCAGCGCGGTCGAGGCAGTACAAGCGGAAGCGGCGACCGGCGCGGCGAGTGTCGAGGTCTTCGAAGTGGGACTCCTCGACGAGCTGGCCCGCAAGAGGTCCGCGGAATTGGAGCGCGGGGTGTGCCTGGTGGGTCCGCACCGCGACGACTTGGAGCTGCGGCTGGGCGACCAACCCGCCAAGGGATTCGCCAGCCACGGTGAGTCGTGGTCGACGGCACTGTCGTTGAGGCTGGCAGCCTACGAACTGCTGCGATCCGAAGGCTCGGACCCGGTGCTCCTGCTCGACGACGTGTTCGCCGAACTCGACAACGCACGTCGACGGGCCTTGGTGGAGGTGGCGTCGTCTGCCGAGCAGGTGTTGGTGACGGCTGCGGTGGCCGAGGACATCCCGCAGGATTGGGATGCGCGCCGGATCACCGTCGCCATGCGCGACGACGATTCCGGCCGGCTCTCGGAGGTGACGGAATGAGTGAGCAGGACGACGACGGCGCCGAGCCCCAGGGTCCGCCGCCCGAGTTGGCGCACCTCAAGGGAATGGACCTGGTGAGGCGCACGCTGGAGGAGGCGCGCGGCGCGGCTCGGAGTCAGGGCAAGGACGTCGGCCACGGCCGGACGTCGTCGGCGCCGAAGAGGATCGTCAGCCGCGGGGGTCGTAGGAGATGGTCCGGACCCGGACCGGATTCCCGGGATCCGCAAACCCTCGGAGCGCTCACGTCGCAGGTGGCCAAGAGTCGAGGGTGGACGCCCAAGGTCGCCGAGGGTGCGG
>Ga0209051_1001060_pt1 | contig 25669 bp, 18 predicted proteins | sample AraplaCvi_mMS_r2_2_FD_184286 | JGI IMG/M metagenome (GOLD analysis project Ga0209051, IMG submission 184286) | Arabidopsis root microbial communities from North Carolina, USA - plate scrape MF_Cvi_mMS_r2 (SPAdes) (version 2) | ecosystem: Host-associated > Plants > Roots > Endosphere | place...
TCGCCTCGTCGGGCTGCACCCTGACCACGATGGCGTCCTTGAAGCCGATGCGCTCGAAGGCCTTGTTCCACTCCAGGATGCCGCGCGTGATCGGGTCGCGGTACTTCACCGGGATGGTCTTGTCGAGCCAGTAGGTGATGGGCTTGACCGGCTCGGACAGCGGCGCGTCCGGATCCTTCTTCTCGAGGCGCCAGCGGCTGATGAAGCGCTCGCGCGGGGTGCGCGCCACGTCGTCGGTGAAGTCGGCGACCGTGGTGGTGAAGTAGCCCACGCGCGGGTCGGCCGGGCGCGGCTCCATCGGCTTGTCGGGCAGGCGCGCGAGCGAGTAGTGCAGGCCGAAGAACAGGCTGCGCACGTCGGGCACGAAGCTGGGCACGCTGGGGATGGGCGTGCCGGGAGCCTGGTTGGGCGCGGGAAGCGCGATGGTGGTCGTGGCGTAGTGCGCGTTGACCTCGAAGACCAGCTCGTCGCTGGAGCCGCGCACGTACTCGAAGTAGGAGTTGCGCGGGTCGTAGGCGTAGTTCTGGCGGTAGCGCTGCTGCAGGTGGATCGCCATGCCCAGCGTGTCGGCCAGGAACAGGCCGTTGGCCTCGACCAGGATGCCCTTGTCGGGCCCCGGCTGGCTCGCCACCGGGACGCTGCCGAGCAGGCTGGGCGAGTAGGCCGCGTCGACCGCGCGCGCCTGCGGCGTGCCCGCCTTGGCGCGGAAGGTGTCGTTGAGCGCGACCAGCTGCACGAGGTTGTGCACCTTGCGGAAGATCACGATCTGCGGCGCGCCCCAGTCCGCGTAGCGGCTCGCCATGGAGCCGCCGTAGAAGCCCGGCTCGCCCAGGCCCTGCGAGAGCTTGGGCGAGAAGAACATCGGCTTCTCGAGGTCTTCCGGCTTGAGCTCGATCCAGACCTTCTCGTCCTTCTGCCACAGGGTCAGCATGCCCTCGATGCGGTGCGCGTCCTTGGTGACGGCGGCGAAGGTGGGCGTGTTCGGCGCGGCCGCGGCCACCGGGGCGACGACGACCTGCTGGCCGTTCTTCAGCGTCACCAGGCGTGCCTGCGGGGCGCTGGCCCCGCTGGCGGCGGGCGCCACGGCGGCGGCGGCCGCCGATGCCGGCGCCTCGGCGACCGCGGCCGCCGGGCTGCCGGTGGCGGCCTGCGCGGCCTGGGCCGCTTCGCCGGGGGTGAGGCTCGCGCAGCCGCCGAGCAGGGCGACGGTGACGGCGACGAAGGTGAGCGGCGGAAGCGGACGGTGCAAGGGCATGGGCTCGGGAGTGGTCGAGGGGGCGATTGGTTCCACGCGTGCGGAAATATGCATCAGGCAGTCGGAATCCTGCTCGCATGCAAGATTTAGTACGTATAGAATATGCATACCGAAGCACTCGGCCTCGGTCGTTCAGTTCCGATCAATCCCTCGAGGTTCGAACATGGAAGCCACCGTCGCCGAACGCGGCCAGATCACGCTGCCGAAAGCCGTGCGCGACGCGCTCGGGCTCACGAAGGGCACGGTGCTGAAGGTCGAGCTGGACGGCGGACGGATCATCCTGCGCAAGGACGTCAGCGACGCGATCTCTCGCGTGCGCGGGCGCTTCAAGCTGCCGGCCGGCACCTCGACGGACGACGTGATGCGGGATCTCCGCGGCCGCGCCCCCGACGAGAAGCCCGAATTCTAATGAGCGCCGCCCGGCCGCCCGCAGGGGCCCGCACCGTGCGCCGGCCCAGGCGGGTCGCATGATCGCCATCGATACCTCCGTCCTCATCGACCTGCTCGGCGACGGGGAAGGTGCCGACGCGGCGGAGGCCTGCCTGCGGCTGGCCCTCGGCTCCGGCCCGGTCGTCGTGTGCGACGTCGTCGCCAGCGAGATCACCGCCGGCCTCGGCCACGGCGCCGAGGTGATGGACGCGATCGAGGACATGGGCCTCAAGTTCTCGCCGGTCGAGCAGCGTTCCGCGGTGCGCGCCGGCGAGATGCAGCGCAAGTACGCGCAGCGCGTGCGCGCGGCCGGCCACCCCGACCCCTCCCCCCGCACCCTTCCCGACTTCCTCGTCGGCGCCCACGCGCTCCTGCAGTGCAACGGACTCATCACGCGCGACGAGGGCTTCTTCCGCGACTACTTCAAGGGCCTCAAGGTCATCGTTCCCAGGAACTGAACCGCGCGCCCGCCCCACCCAACCCAGGAGAAATCGAATGCTCGAAGCCTATCGCCAACATGCGGCCGAACGCGCCGCGCTGGGCATCCCGCCGCTGCCGCTGGACGCCGCGCAGACCGCCGCCGTCATCGAGCTGCTCAAGGCCCCGCCGGCCGGCGAGGAGGCCTTCCTGCTCGACCTCATCACGCACCGCGTGCCGCCGGGCGTCGACGACGCCGCCAAGGTCAAGGCGAGCTTCCTGTCGGCCGTGGCCCATGGCGACGTCGAGGTCGCGCTGGTGTCGCGCGCCAGGGCCACCGAGCTGCTGGGCACGATGGTCGGCGGCTACAACGTCAAGCCGCTGATCGACCTGCTCGACGACGCCGCCGTCGGCGCGGTCGCCGCCGCGGGCCTGAAGAAGACGCTGCTGATGTTCGACTACTTCCACGACGTCGCGGAGAAGGCCAAGGCCGGCAACGCGCACGCGAAGGACGTCATCGCCAGCTGGGCCGCCGCCGAGTGGTTCACCGCGCGCCCCGAGGTCGAGAAGAAGATCACCGTCACCGTCTTCAAGGTGACGGGCGAGACCAACACCGACGACCTCTCCCCCGCCCCGGACGCGTGGAGCCGCCCCGACATCCCGCTGCACTACCTGGCGATGCTGAAGAACGCGCGCCCCGGCATCACGCCCGAGGAGGACGGCAAGCGCGGCCCGATCGCCTTCATCGAGGAGCTGAAGAAGAAGGGCCACCTGGTCGCCTACGTCGGCGACGTCGTCGGTACCGGCTCCAGCCGCAAGAGCGCCACCAACAGCGTGATCTGGGCGACCGGCCAGGACATCCCCTTCGTGCCCAACAAGCGCTTCGGCGGCGTGACGCTCGGCGGCAAGATCGCCCCGATCTTCTTCAACACGCAGGAAGACTCGGGCGCGCTGCCGATCGAGGTCGACGTGAGCGCGTTCGACATGGGCGACGTCCTCGACATCTACCCCTACGACGGCCGCATCGAGAAGGCCGGCCAGGCGGTCGCCGGGTTCAAGCTCAAGAGCGACGTGCTGTTCGACGAGGTGCGCGCCGGCGGCCGCATCAACCTGATCATCGGCCGCTCGCTCACCGCCAAGGCGCGCGAGTTCCTGGGCCTGCCCGCCTCCACCGCCTTCCGCCTGCCCCAGCCCCCCGCCGCCTCCAGCAAGGGCTTCTCGCTGGCGCAGAAGATGGTCGGCCGCGCCTGCGGATTGCCCGAGGGCCAGGGGGTGCGCCCCGGCACCTACTGCGAGCCGAAGATGACCACGGTCGGCAGCCAGGACACCACCGGCCCGATGACGCGCGACGAATTGAAGGACCTCGCCTGCCTCGGCTTCTCCGCCGACATGGTCATGCAGTCGTTCTGCCACACGGCCGCCTACCCGAAGCCGGTCGACGTGAAGATGCACCACGAGCTGCCGGCCTTCATCTCCAACCGCGGCGGCGTGTCGCTGCGCCCGGGCGACGGCGTCATCCACTCGTGGCTGAACCGCCTGCTGCTGCCCGACACCGTGGGCACCGGCGGCGACAGCCACACCCGCTTCCCCGTAGGCATCAGCTTCCCCGCGGGCTCGGGCCTGGTGGCCTTCGCGGCCGCCACCGGCGTCATGCCGCTGGACATGCCCGAGTCGGTGCTGGTGCGCTTCAAGGGCACGATGCAGCCCGGCATCACGCTGCGCGACCTCGTGCACGCCATCCCGCTCTACGCGATCAGGCAGGGCCTGCTGACCGTCGCCAAGCAAGGCAAGAAGAACGTGTTCTCGGGCCGCATCCTCGAGATCGAGGGCCTGCCCGACCTCAAGGTCGAACAGGCGTTCGAGCTCTCCGACGCCTCGGCCGAGCGTTCGGCCGCTGGCTGCACGGTGCACCTGAACAAGGCCCCGATCATCGAGTACATGACCTCGAACATCGTGCTCATGAAGAACATGATCGCCGACGGCTACGCCGACAAGCGCACGCTCGAGCGCCGCATCAGGTCGATGGAGTCCTGGCTGGCGAACCCCGAGCTGCTGAAGGCCGACGCCGACGCCGAGTACGCCGCCGTCATCGAGATCGACCTGGCCGACATCACCGAGCCCATCCTCTGCTGCCCGAACGACCCGGACGACGCCAAGGTGCTGTCCGAGGTCGCCGGCACGAAGGTCGACGAGGTGTTCATCGGCTCGTGCATGACCAACATCGGCCACTTCCGCGCCGCGTCCAAGCTGCTCGAGGGCAAGCGCGACATCCCGGTCAAGCTGTGGGTCGCCCCGCCGACCAAGATGGACGCGGCCGAGCTCACCAAGGAAGGCCACTACGGCACCTTCGGCACCGCCGGCGCGCGCATGGAGATGCCCGGCTGCTCGCTGTGCATGGGCAACCAGGCCCAGGTGCGCGAGGGCGCGACGGTGGTCTCGACCTCCACGCGCAACTTCCCGAACCGCCTCGGCAAGAACTCCAACGTGTACCTGGCCTCGGCCGAGCTCGCCTCGATCGCGTCCAAGCTGGGCCGCATCCCGACGGTCGCCGAGTACCACGCCGACATGGGCGTCATCAACGCCGACGGCGCGAAGATCTATCGCTACATGAACTTCGACCAGATCCCCGAGTACGCGGAGACCGCCAAGGCCGTGACGGCCTGAGCGGCGTCGATCACCGCATCGGGTGAAGGGGAGCCGGGAGACCGGCTCCCCTTCGTCGCTTCAGGGTCGCGCAGCGGGCCGGTCCGGGGGCATGGGCTTGCCGGGGCACTGCACGACGTACGCGATCTCGGGCGAGACCCAGTCGCGCCATTCGGCCGGGGTCATGTTGCGCGCGAGCTTGGCGCAGTCCGCGTCGGCCCAGGCGTCTAGCACGGGCCAGAGGCGCGTCTCGTCGCCGTTGCCGGCCGCCAGCAGGCGGGCGTCGGGCGCGAACGCCAGCGTCCGGAAGTCGCTTCCCAGGCCGGCAAGGATCGGCTGTCCCAGCGGCGTGCCGTCCGGAACCGACCACAGGCGCACGTGACCGTCCGCCGCCGCGCTCGCGAGCACCTGGCTGTCGCGGCTGAACGCGAGGCGCCTCACGGGGCCGCCGTGCCCGATGCCCCCATCCGTGCGCCACGCCGCGAACCCGTCGATGGCGCCGATGCGCACGATGCCGTCGGCGCCGGCGCGCGCGAGCCAGCGGCCGTCCGGGCTGATGGCCAGGGCGAGCGCACCGTGGTCGCTCGACCTCGCCTGGCCGTACGCATCGAACGAGGACACGTCCCAGCGCACGACCGACTGCGCGCCGCCCGCGAACAGGCTGCGCGATCCCGGCGCGAACGCGAGGGCCTCGACGCCCCCGTCGTCGAAGGCGCGCGCCGGCGCGTCGCGCGCCTTCAGCGTGTCGCCGTCGAACAGGCGCACCTGTCCGTCGTCCTGTGCGACGGCGACCAGGCGCCCGTCGTCCGACACGGCCGCCACGCCGTGATGCGGCGCCGCGTCGACCTGCGCGAGCACCCTGCCGTCGGCCGCGTCGAGCAGGAAGACCGATGTCCCGCCCGGCCCGCCTGTCGCGAGCAGCCGGCGCCCGTCGAGCGAGCGGACGACGTGCTCCATGCGCATCGGTGCCGGGCCTCCCAGTTTCGCCCCGGCCCGGCCATCCAGCGTCCAGCGCTGGAGCGAGGTCGCCCCTGCCCCGGTCATTCCGTGGCCATCGGGATCGAACAGGACGTCGCGGGCCGTGAGCCTGGCCTGGTACCCGGGGGCCCCGCCGCGCAGCGCCCAGCGCTCGAGGAGCCCGTCGGCACCCACCGTCATCAACTGCGATCCGTTCGGCACGAGGGCGATCGACCAGCCGACGCCGGCACCGTGGGCCTTGACCGTGTCGATCACGTTCAGGGACCGGGTCTCGCGGACGCGCAGTCGTCCGTCGGCGTTGGCCTCGAACAGGTAGGCCCCGAGGGAGCGGAGCACCCGCGCGCCGCCGCCCTCGCCCGCACGGCTGCTCGCCACGCTCGCGAGCGTCGGATCGAGACGCTGCACCGCGCCCGTGCGGTAGGCCACCAGGAGATCGTCGTCGCGCTCCGAGAAGGTCAGCGCCGTCGGCTCGTCGGAACCCGCCCCGATCACGGTGGCGAGCAAGTCGCCGGAGGCGATCTCGAAGATCTCCAGTCCCTTGTCCGGGTGCGCCACGGCGATGCGCCGACCATCCGGCGAGATCGCCGCCGCGACCACCGGCCGCGCGTCCCCGAACGGCACCGCGTCGGCGCCGCCGTCGAGCACCAGGCGCAGGAGGCCCGACTCGCTCGCGGCCACGAGCATCGCGCCCGCGAATCCCACGAGCGCGACCTCGCCCTCCGTCGCCATCGGCAGCGGCAACTCCCGCCCGGCCCGCATGTCCCAGCGGCGCAGGCCCTGGCGACTGCCCGTGACCAGCGTCTGCCCGTCGGGCGAGAACGCGAGCGCCGTGATGGGCGGTCCGCCGGCCAGCGGGAGGCTGCCGAGCCTGTCGCCCGTCGCGGCATCGTGCAGTTCGGGGATTCCCCCGCGACCGCTCGTGACGGCGAGCTTGCCGTCGGGGCTGATCGCGATCGCCGACGCCGCCGGCGCGTCGCGCACCCACACGAGGCCACCGCCCGCCTGCGACTGCAGGGCCGCCAGCGCCGCATTGCGCGCCTGCTGCGTCGTGCCCTGCGACAGGCGGTAGCCCGCCAGCATCGACAGCAGCGCACGCTGCACGCCGCCCTCGCGTTCGCCGGACGCGAGCGTCTGGCCCTCGGCCGCGAGGCGGAAGGCGGTGGCGGCGCGCGTCTGGACGAGCGCCATCGCGAGGGCTTCCTTCGCACGCTGTTCCTGCTCGAACGCGTGGGAGGCCGCGAGTCCGGCCGCCTGCGCCGCCGCCGACGCCTCGAGCGACGCCTGCTCGGCCCTCGAGCGCTGCGCCTCGAGCTGGAAGGACTTGTCGGTGAGCCTGCCCACGGCTTCGTCCTTGCCCTCGAGGGCCCTGGCCGCCTGCACACGCGCGGACTCGGCCACCCGGTACTGCCGGAACGTGAACAGCAGTCCGCCGACGGCGAGCAGGAGCATCGCCGCGCCGCCGATGCCGATCGTCCGGTTGCGCGCCCGCCGCCGCGCCGCCTTCTCCCGCTCGGCCCGCTCCGCGGCCTCCCGCTCCGCCCGCTCGCGCGCCAGCCGCGCCCGCTCCGCCGCCACCGCCGCCAGGCGGTCGTGCACGAGCTCGACGAACTCGCCGAGCTCGGCATTCTCGACACGCAGCAGGCGTTGGCGCACCAGCGTCTCCAGCGCGCCGGCGAGCTCGGGCGCCAGCGCCCGGCGCGGGTACGGCCGCCGCGTGCCGCCCGCGGTGATCAGCTCGCGCTCGACCCAGCTGCGTGCCGCCGGCCGCTTGTCCTCGGGCAGGGCGTCGAAGGCCTGGTCATAGAAGCGGTCGAGGATGCGCGCGCCGCTCGCCTCGAGGTTCTCGACGTCGAGCCGCTCCAGTCCACGCTCGAGGCGCTCGGCGTTGAGGCTCGCGCAGACCAGGCTCAGCAGCGCGGGCTCGACGTCGCCGGCCTCGGTGGCGCGCGCGCCCTGGTGGCCGAGGAAGGCGACGATGCGCTGCGCGCTCGCCTCGTCGACGAGCGGGCCGCCGGTCCGCAGCACCGCGGCCAGCGCCTGCGCCCGATCCATCGGCAGCAGGCGCAGCCGCTGGGCGGCCAGGCGGGGCGCCAGCGCCGTCCAGACCTCCAGCTCGGGCAGGAAATCCTCGCGCAGCGCGACGAGGCAGCGATAGGGCTGCGCGTCGAGGTCGAGGCGGTCGAGCAGCGTCTCGTCGGCGTCGATGCGCGCGGCGACCGCGACCGGGATGCGGTTCTCGAGCAGGTCGCCGAGCTCCTCGAACGTGCGGCGGCGCGCGCCGGGGTCGGACTCGAGCGTGAAGACCTCTTCGAACTGGTCCAGCACCAGCAGCGGCGTCCAGCGCGCCCCGCCGGCGTCGCGCCAGCCGGCGTCGCGCCGGTGCAGGCGCTCCCACAGGCGGGCGCGCTCGTCGGTGGCTTCGTCGCGCTCGCCGTGCCAGGCGAGCCCGCGGGCCGCCGCCTCGGTGTCGAGCCGCGCCAGCCAGCGTGCCGAGAGCTCGGCGCCGCGCGGCCCGTGGTCGAGGCGCTTGAGCAGCACCGGGAACATCCGCCGCTGCGCCAGCCGCGGGAACACGCCGGCCTGCAGCAGCGAGGTCTTGCCCAGGCCCGAGCGCCCGAACAGCACGGTCACGGGCGCCAGCGCGATGACCTGGAGCACGGCGTCGACGTCGTCGTCGCGACCGTTGAAGAAGGCGCGCGCGTCCTCGGTGAAGGCTTCGAGCCAGGGCCAGGGATGCCCGGCATCGATGCTAGCCACCCGCGGCCCCCCGGAAGCGCGCGCAGCGCTGGCGCAGCTGGTCGCGATCCTCGGCCGAGAACTCGCCGTCCGGCGCGTGCAGCAGGTGCAGCTGGGCGAACTCCCGCGTGAAGCCGTTGAAGATGCGGTCGTAGCCCATGCGGTCGGGCCGCTCGCCGTCGACCCCCACCGGCAGCAGGAACGCGTCCGCCATGCGCAGCGCGCGTGCGCCGGCCTGGCGCCACTCCTCCCAGAACACGCCCTCGCGGCGCTGGTCGGCCTCGCGCGAGAGCACGGGCACGAAGAAGTCGCAGGCGCGGATCGCCTCGTCGATGCGATCCGACCAGTCGTCGCCCGCGATCAGCTTGTGCTTGTCGAACCAGACGTCGCCGAAGCCCAGCTCGCGCAGCTGTTGCGCGATGCGGCGCGCGGCGGCGCCGTTGTCGCTGGCGTAGCTGACGAAGGCCGTCGGCCCGTTGGCCCCGCCGCCCGGGCGAGGCGCCGGCGGCGGGGCCCGTGCGGCAACCCCGGCGCGGGGCAGCGCCTGGGCGAGGATCTCGAGCTCGGCGACGAACTCGGCCGCCGACCAGGGGAAGACCGAGGAATTGGGGCTGAAGCGGCCGAGGAAGGCGCTGAGGCCCGGGTCGCGCATGTCGGCGCCGAAGAACTCCATCTTCTTCTCGGCCGCCGCGAGGCGCGACTCGTTGGCCAGGCGCAGGAAGCCCCGACCCAGCCAATCCGGCAGGTCGCAGCCGATGAAGGCGAGATCCTTGGAGCGCAGCTCCGAGAGCACGTTGGGCGCGCGCCGCAGGCCATCCTCGTGGAACCGGTAGAGGTACTCCAGCGCGTCCTCCTCGTGGATGGCGAGGCGGGTCGAGGTGGCGCAGCGCCCGAGCGCGAAGAACAGGCGGCGCAGGCCCGGCCGGGCACGCGGGACGTCGACCGGCAGCGAGCTGTCCGCCGAAGGCGAGAACTCGCCGACCTCGACCTGCGACTCGCCCGCCACGGCGCGCAGCGCGTCGGCCAGCATCTCGTCCGGCGTGAGCGTCACCACGAGGTCGAAGGCGTCGATGCGCGCGAGGCGATCGAGCAGCGGCGCGGCGGTGACGCGCGCCTGCATCTCGCGCACCAGCGTGGAGACCTGGCGCCGCAGGCGCTCCGGATTGACGGCGCCGCTTGCGAGCACCTGCGCCACGGCGCGGTGCAGCGGCCAGACGCTGCCCGTGCGCTCGCCGGCCAGCGGCGCGGGGTCGACCCCGTACAGTCGCAGCAGCTCGTCCGCGATCAGCTCGTACAGCGGCGCCGGCGGCAGGCCGGGGATCTGCACCACGAGCGCCTCCGGCCCGATCACCGGCACGAGGCTGCGCATGCGCAGCGCTTCCGCCAGCGATTGCCGGCTGCCCAGGAGGCTGTCCATGGCCCTCAGGCCAGCAGCTTGTCGCCGATCTGGTAGGCCGAGACGAACGCATCCAGCCCGTAGGTGCCGCCGTTCACCAGGCGGCGCGCGGCCTGCATGTTGCCGTGCGCGAGCGCGTCCTTGATCTGGAGCTCGCGGTCGCCCAGGAACAGGCACAGCAGGTCGGCCGCGACGGCGGGGTCGTTGGCGAGCTCGGGGTGGTTCACCAGGTCGGCCGGCGGCTGCACGCGCGGTCCGTACTTGGCGTAGTTGTTGCGGCCGGTGAGCTGGATGAAGCCGCGGCCCTTGAAGGCGGCACCGTCGGGCGGCCCCTGGTTGCCCAGGTCCTTGCGGTTGTCGTAGAGGTCGAAGGGCGGCCCCGAGGGCGAGGTGTTGTAGCGCGACTTGCCTTCGTCGACGGGCAGGAAGGTCGCCGTCTCGGCATGGATCGTGGCCACCGCCATCAGCAGCATGGGCTTGTCGACCAGCTTGCGCTGGCGCAGCGCCTCGACCAGCACCGGCAGGCTCTCCTTGATGTGGCCGATCGGGGAGTCCGGGCACATCTGGCTGACGACCTGCACCGTCAGCTGGTCGGACGCATCGGGCAGGTCGGCCGACGTCGCCAGCCCGAGCGCGGACAGCGTGCGCGGCCCGGCCTGGCCGTCGGCGAGCAGCCCCTCGCTGTTCTGGAACGCGATCACCGCCGCCTGCGTGCCCCCGCCGAAGCTGCCGTCGACGGCGCCCGGGTTGAAGCCCTTGGCCGCGAGCGCCTGCTGCAGCGCCTTCACCTCCGGGCCGGAATCCCCCATTGCCAGTGCCATCGCGGTCTCCCTCGTGGCCCTCGCGGGCCGAAGCGCGGAGCATGCGCCTGTCGCGCGCCGCTTCCACTCCCTAACAATGCTTATTCGCCCCGCGCGCAAGCAGCTTCGCGGCCAGCGCGCTATCGTCGCCGCATCATGACCGCCGACCTCGCCACCTCCACCCTCGAGATCCGCCCCTTCGACGCGCCCTGCGGCGCGGAGGTGATCGGCCTCGACCTGTCGCGCCCGCTCGCCGACGAGGACTTCGCCCGCATCCACCGGGCCCATCTCGACCACCACGTGCTGGTCTTCCGCGGCCAGGACGCGCTCACGCCGCAGCAGCAGATCGACTTCAGCCGGCGCTTCGGCCCGCTGCAGGTCCACGTGCTGCACCAGTTCGGCCTGCCCGGCCACCCCGAGATCCTCATCGTCTCCAACATCAAGGAGAACGGCCAGCCGATCGGCCTCGGCGACGCCGGCGCCTACTGGCACTCCGACCTGTCGTACATGCCCACGCCCAGCCTGGGCTCGATGCTGCTCGCGCAGGAACTGCCCGCCGAGGGGGGCGACACGCTCTTCGCCGACCAGCACCGCGCCTGGGACGCCCTGCCCGCCGCGCTCAAGACGGCGCTCGAGGGGCGGCAGGCCGAGCACTGGTACCTGTGCAAGTACGAGGCGCTGCGTGCGCGCAATCCCTACCGGCCCGCCCTGTCGCAGGAGCAGGTCGACTCGGTCAAGCCGGTGGCGCAGCCCGTGGTGCGCACGCATCCCGAGACCGGCCGCAAGGCGCTGTTCGTCAGCGAGCACTTCACCACGCGCATCCTCGGCCTGCCCGAGGACGAGAGCCGCGCGCTGCTCGACGAGCTCTTCGAACGCAGCACCCGGCCCGAGTTCGTCTACCGACACCGCTGGGCCCCGGGCGACATGGTGTTCTGGGACAACCGCTCCCTCATGCACCTGGCCGCGGGGACGCCCGAGCACCTGCGGCGGCGCATGAACCGCACCACGATCGAGGGCGACGCGCCCTTCTGAGCCGCGGAACGTCGGGCGGCGTCGGTATAAAGAGGGCATGACCCGCCCTCCTACCGTCCACGACGGCCGCGACCCGGCGCCGCGGCGCGCCGAAGCCGCCATGGCGACGGCCACGCCATGACCGTCGTCCTCTCCTGCGGCGCCGTGCTGCTCGGCCCCGACCGCACCGTCTTCGCGTGCCGCACGACGGGCCAGCAGCGCTGGGACCTGCCCAAGGGCGTGTCCGACCCGGGCGAGGCACCCCGCGCCGCCGCCGTGCGCGAGGCCTGGGAGGAATGCGGCCTCGTGCTGCCGGCCGATGCGCTGCGCGACCTCGGCGAGTTCGCCTACCTGCCCGCCAAGCGCCTGCACCTGTTCGCGCTGCACGTCGCGGCAGGCGCCTTCGATCCGGCTGACTGCCGCTGCCGCTCCTTCTTCCCGCACTGGCGTACCGGCCGCCCCACGCCCGAGGCCGACGCCTTCGCGTGGCAGCCGCTCGATGCGCTCGCAGGCTGGTGCGGCAAGAACATGACGCGCGTGCTCTCCGCGCTGTCGTGGGCAGAGATCGCGGCGATGCCGGCGGTCACCCGCATCGAGGTCGACGTCGACTCGCCCGTCGCGTGAAGGATCTTCCGTCACCCCGTTCTCGCGTCGGCCGCGTTCAACCCGCGACACGACCCTGGAGAAGCCCCATGACTTCCGCATTCCGCCGCCGCGCGCTGGCCGCGCTGCTCGCCGCCGCCGCGTGCGCCGTCCACGCACAGGACGCGACGCGCATCGTCGCCGCCACCGTCTACCCCGATAGCGCGAGCGTCGAACGCGAGCTCAAGGTGGCGGGCGGCACGCGCCACGTCACGCTCGCCTGCGTCCCCGCTTCCGTCGACGTCGCGACCCTGCAGGTCGAGGGCGACCCCGACCTGCGCGTCGGCGACATCCGCGCCACCGAGCTGCCCGCCTCGCGCGCGACCGATTGCGCGCCCGACGCGCTGGCCGCGCGCCGCGCGGAGGTCGACGCCCAGCGCGCGGGCCTCGAGGCCCGGCGCGACTCGAACGAGCTCGCGCTTGCCTGGCTGCGCCAGCTCGGCGCGCACGACGCCGCGGCCGACGCCGACGCGGCGCTGAAGTCGTCCCGCCCGGCCGAGCGCAGCCCCGGCGCGACGGCCGAGTCGCTGCGCCGCTCCGCGCTCGACCTGCTCAACGACCAGGCGCGCGTCAGGCGCGACCTGGCCGCCCTCGACAAGCAGCTCGCCCGCCTCGGCGACGACCAGCCGGTCACGCGCGGCAAGCAGGGCTGGCGCACCGTGCGCTTCGACGTCTGGACGCCCGCGCCCGCCGCGCTGCGCGTGCGCTATACGGTCACGGGCACCTGGTGGCGCCCCGCCTACCGCGCCAGCGTCGACACCGCGCACGCGACGATGCGCCTCGAACGCCAGGCCGACATCGTGCAGGCGAGCGGCGAGGACTGGAGCGACGTGCGCATCCGCCTGTCCACGGGCCGCCTGCGCCGCGGCGCGCAGGCCCCCGCGCCGTCGACCTGGTGGATCGACCTGCTGGAGCCGCGCCGCGACCGCGCGGCCGAGGGCCGCATCGCCGCCGCGCCGCAGGCGCCCGCCCCCGCGATGATGGCCAAGCTGGCCGGCAGCGCCGCGGCCGCCGACGTCGCCCCCGCGGCCCCGCCGTGGCAGGTCGACGTCGCCGAGACCGCCACCGCGACCGAATACGCCCTCGCCGACGCCGTCACCCTGCCCTCCGACGGCGAGACGCACACCGTGTCCATCGCGACCCAGTCGCTGCCGGTCGTCCTGCAGCGCCGCGCCACGCCGCGCACCGACACCACGGTCTGGCTGCTGGCCGAGGCCGAACGCCCCGCGGGCGTCTGGCTGCCGGGCCCGCTGCAGGCCTTCCGCGACGGCGCGCTGGTCTCGCGTGCGCAGTGGCAGCCCGCCGCCGACGACCGCTGGCGCCTCGCGCTCGGCCAGGACGACCGCATGCGCGTCGACGTCGAGACGCCGACCGACTTCACCGCGTCCGCGGGCCTGCTGGGTGGCCGCACCGAGCGCAGCGCCAGGGCCGTCTACGCGGTGACCAACCTGCATCCGGCCCCGGTCACCCTCGAGCTGCTGGACGCCGCGCCCGTGCCGCGCGACGAGCGGATCTCGGTGCGCAGCACCTACGAGCCGCGCCCCGCGACCACCGAATGGATGAAGCAGACCGGCGTGGCCGCCTGGACGCTGAAGGTCGCGCCCGGGCAGCCGCAGCGCGTGGCGGTGACGCACGCGGTCAGCTTCCCCAAGGACGCGATGGTGGCCAACCTGCCGTGAAGACCGCCCGCCGGCGGTGACCGGCGCGAGGCGGAAGGCAGCGGGAGTCGAACCAGCCAGGGAGCGGCTGACGCCCCCTACCGGGGTTGAAGCCCGGGCGCACCACCGGGTGCGTTTGCCTTCCTCGTGGACGCCGCGATTCTAGGCAGGGTCGCCGGGTCCCGGGTCCGCCCGGCGGCCAGACCCGGCCGCCAGCAGGCGGACGTCGCGCACGCGCCGCGTCCAGCCGGCGCGGTCGAAGGACTCGAGGATCTGGATCGCGCGCTTGCGCCCGAGGCCCGTGGCGTCGCGGAACGCCACGGCGGGGACGCCGGCGCGCCCGGCATCGCGGGCCAGCGCCTCGAAGCGTGCCAGGAGCAGCGCCGCACCCGTCGGTGGATAGAAGAGATCCTCGACCACCCGGTGGAGTCGCCCCTGGCGCGAGAGCTTGCGCATCAGCGTGCGCATCGCCTCCTCCGGCACGCCCGCCCGCGCGGCCAGCTCGCGCACCCAGGGCGGGTCGGCGCCGCCCTCGTCCAGCCACGGCAGCACGCGCGCCGCCAGCGCCTCCTCGACGTCGCTCAGGCCGGGCGCGTGCCCCGGCAGGTGCAGCCAGGCGCCCGTCGCGCCGACGTGGCCCTGCGCCAGCGACGCGTCCAGCAGCGCCCGCCACAGGGTGTCGCCCGCCGCGCCCTCGGCCAGCGGCAGGACCAGGCGACGCAGGCGCGCCGCGTTGAGGCCCGGCTCGTCGGGGTTCGCCGCGTGGAAGCGCGCGAGCGCCTCGCGCACGCGCGCGAGCTCGCGCCGCCAGGCCGCGTCCGTCATCAGCAAGGCGTCGCCGCCGGATCCGAGCGGCAGCGCGCGCAAGCCCTCGTCGCCGGCGCCGTGCGCCCGCGCGTCGCCCACCAGCAGCGCGAGCTGCGAGCGCGCCAGCCCCGCCGGCGCCAGCGCCACGAGCGCGGCCACGGGACCGCCGGCACGCGCCGCCTCGAGCGCGTCGAGCCAGGCGGTGCGCGCGGCGCCGCGCCGGCGGCGCGCGGGCGCGAAGGGATCGAGCACCTCGCCTCCGCCCAGCGTGCGGTCGGCCGCCGCGCTGCGCACGACGAAGCGGTCGCCCGCGAGCGCGACGACCGGCGCGTCGAAGACGAGCTGCACGCGCGCCGACTCGCCCGGCGAGAGCCGCTCGTCGCGCAGCGGCACCACGTGCGCCATGCGATGGGCCGTCCCCAGGTGCACGTGCACCGGCGCCCAGGTGCCCAGCGCGCCCGCGTCGGGCAGCAGGCGCAGGCGCACGTCCAGGCGCGACGTGGGCCGCAGGGCGCGCTCGGCGAGGATCCAGTCGCCGCGCGCGATCGCGTCGCGGTCGATGCCGGCGAGGTTGAGCGCGCAGCGCTCGCCCGCCGCGCCGCGGGTGGCCGCGCGGTTGTTCGCGTGCAGCCCGCGCACGCGCACGGGGACCCCGCTGGCGGAGTGGCGCAGCGCGTCGCCCACGGCCACCGACCCCGAGAACACGCTGCCGGTCACCACGGTGCCTTGCCCCGCGAGCGTGAACACGCGGTCCACGGCGAGCCGGAACGGGCCCGCGTCCGCCCGCGGCGCGTGCGCATGCGCGAGCGCCTCCAGGTGCGCGCGCAGCGCGGCCACGCCGGCGTCGCCGTCCCGGCTGGCGGCCGTCTCGAACACGCCCGCCAGCACGATGCCGGCGCCCCCCGCCAGTGCCCCGGCCTCGGCGCGCACCTGCGCGAGCCGCGCCGGCGACACCCGGTCGACCTTGCTCAGCACCAGCGTCGCGCGGGCCACGCCCAGCAGCGCGAGGATCGCGAGGTGCTCGCACGTCTGCGGCATCGGACCGTCGTCGGCGGCCACCACCAGCAGCGCGTGGTCCAGCCCCGCGGCACCGGCCGCCATGGTGTGCACGAAGCGTTCGTGGCCCGGCACGTCGACGAAGCCCAGCATGCCGCCCGGGTCCACGGGCAGGTAGGCATAGCCCAGCTCGATGGAGATGCCGCGCGCCTTCTCCTCCTTGAGCCGGTCGGTGTCGATACCCGTGAGGGCACGCACCAGCGTCGTCTTGCCGTGGTCGACGTGGCCCGCGGTGCCGACGATCATCGGGCGAACGCGTGCGCCAGTGCCGGCAGCTGCGCGACGAACGCGGGCTCGTCGGCCTCCTCGAGGCAGCGCAGGTCCAGCCGCAGCGCGTCGTCGGCGATGCGGCCGATCACCGGCCGAGGCAGCCCGCGCAGCGCCTCCTCGAGGCGGGCGAGGGCGCGCCCCGGGCGCTTCGCGGCGGGACGCAGCGCGAGGCCGAAGCTGGGCAGCACGTCGACGGGCAGCGCGCCGCTGCCGATCTGGCTGGCGAGCGCGAGCGCGCCGACCTCGAACGCGTCGCCCACGGCCTCCTGGAGCGGCGGGCCCAGCCGCCCGGCCTGTGCACGCATCGCGTCCTGCGGCCGCGTCAGCAGGCGCAGCGCGGGCAGGCGCGCGGGCAGCAGCTCGGGCGCGCGGTACAGGGCCAGCACGGGCTCGAGCGCCGCGAGCGTGAGCTTGCCCACGCGCAGCGCGCGCTTGAGCGGATCCTTGCGGATGCGCGCGATCAGCTCGCGCCGGCCGACGACCAACCCCGCCTGCGGGCCGCCCAGCAGCTTGTCGCCGCTGAAGGTCACGACGTCGGCGCCGGCGGCCACCGTCTCGTGCACCGTGGGCTCCTTCGGCAGCCCCCAGCGCGAGAGGTCGAGCAACGTCCCGCTGCCGAGATCGACCGCCAGGGGCAGCCCGCGCGCGTGGGCGATGCGCGCGACCTCGGACTCGGCCACGCTGGCCGTGAAGCCGCTGATCGCGTAGTTGCTGCAATGCACCTTCATCAGCAGGCCGGTGCGCGGGCCGATCGCCGCCTCGTAGTCCCTCGCGTGCGTGCGGTTGGTGGTGCCGACCTCGACCAGGCGGGCGCGGGCGCGCGCCATGATGTCGGGGATGCGGAAGGCGCCGCCGATCTCGACCAGCTCGCCGCGCGAGACGACCACCTCCTTGCGCGCGGCCAGCGCGTCCAGCACCAGCAGGACGGCGGCCGCGTTATTGTTGACGACGGTGGCCGCCTCGGCACCGGTGAGTTCGCACAGCAGCCCCTCGACCAGCGCGTCGCGGTCGCCCCGGCCGCCGGTTGCGAGGTCGTACTCCAGGTTGGCCGGCGCGGTGAGCGCGCGCGCGACGGCGCGCACGGCCTCCGGCGGCAGCGTGGCGCGGCCGAGGTTGGTGTGCAGCACGGTGCCGCTCAGGTTGAAGACGGCGCGCAGGCGCGGGGCGTCCTGCGCGGCCAGCGCGGCCTCGACCGCACGCCCGATCGCGTCCGGCGCGAGTGCGGCATCGTCCATCGCGATGCCGCCGACCAGGGCCTCGCGCAGGCGCTCCAGCGCCGCGCGCAGGGCCGCCGTCACGCGCGTGGCGCCGCAGGCGGCGAGCAGCGGCGCGAAGGCCGCGTCCTTCAGGAGACGGTCGACCGCGGGCAGCCGCCGCGCGGCCTCGGCGACGTCCTCGCGCATGTTCACGCGCCGTCCTCGGGCCCGAGCGCGAGCAGCGGATTCGCGCAGGCGCGCGCGTACGGCGTGTCGGCCATCAACAGGTCGAGCGTCAGGCTCGCGAGGTCGTCGGCCAGCGGCTCCGCGAGCGCGTCCTCTTCCTGGTCGACCTGCTTCAGGTAGGCGTGGCAGGTGTCGCAGGTCTCCGCCAGCACCGTCCCGGCGCCTTCGATGCCGCGGTAGCGGATCCCCTTCGTCGACTCGCAGTGGCTGCACTTGACGCGCACCATGTGCCATTCGGTGGCGCAGGTGCCGCAGTGCAGGTAGCGGTGGCCGCCGGCCGCGCCGCCGATGCGCAGCACGCCGGCCACGGGCAGGCTGGCGCAGACCGGACAGATCGTGGCGGGCACCGCGAACGGGATGCGGCGCTCGTCGAGGCGGCTCGCCAGGTCGGCGAACACGACCTGCAGCGCCGCCATCACCAGGGGCTGGTCGATGCGCACGCGCGGCCCGTCGTCGCGTCGCAGCGCGGCACGGGCGCGCCGGTCGAGTTCATCGGCGGGCGCGGACATCAGCTCGCGCGTGGCGACGCGCAGCGGCCGCGGCAAGGTCGGATCGCCCGCCACCGCCGCGGCGAGCGCGCGCAGCACGTCGCGCCAGGCCGGATCGACGGCCTCCGCCGCCGACACGACGGGCATCGCGTTAGCCACCGCACGCTCGACGCGCGCGGCGTCGACCGGCGCGGTCCGGACGCCCTGCGCCGCCTGGGCCTGGGCCTCGACCAGGAGCGCGGTGAAGCGCAGGAACTCCCGCAGCGGGTGCGCCTCGGCGGCGAGCGCGCGCAGCCGGGCCGCGCGGTCGGCGAACAGCACGGCGGGCCGCGGCAGCCGGACGCGAGGGAACTCGATGCGGTCGAGCGCCTCGATGTCGCCGGGTTGGAGGATGCGTTGCAAGCGGCCCTTCGATCAGCGCTGGTCGCCCGTCATCTTGCGGTACCAGGCCCGGTGGTGCTGCTTCGCCCACGGCCGCGTGACGGTGCCGTGGATCATCGCGCGCATGCTCCCGCGCGTCCAGATGGCCGCGTAGACGTGCAGGATGATGAGGCCGATCATCAGCGCGGCCGCCGCCGCATGCAGCAGCGTCGCGGCGCGCACCAGCGTCACGTCGAGCTTCCACCAGGCGCGCCACATCGGCAGGCCGGTGAGCAACAGCACGACCAGGCAGGCCACCAGGCCCCAGAAGAGCAGCTTCTGGCCGCCGTTGTACTTGCCCTGCTCGGGCATGCCCTCGTCGTCGCCGTCCATCATCCTGCCGACCTGGCGCAGCCATGCCTTGTCGCGCTCCTCGACGAGGTTCTGCGTCCAGAAGCGGCCGGCGATGACGGCGAACGCGACCACGAGCACGAGGCCGATGTACGGGTGCAGGATGCGCGCCCAGGGCCCGCCGCCGAAGAGCACGGTGAGCGGGAAGAACGCCGGGTGGAAGAAGGCCAGGCCCGACAGCGCCATCAGGATGAAGCAGATCGCGACGATCCAGTGGTTGGCCCGCTCGCCCGCGGTGTAGCGCGGGAGGTCGCGCGGATCTCTTCTCATGGAAGCTCCTTCGGGCATGCGCGTCCGGATGCGGCTCCGGGTACCGCCGGGCGGGCAGGCGAGGTCATGGCGCTTCTTCCTGGTTGCGCGTCTTCGCCGCCTCGCGCTTCTCCTCGTCCTCGAGCTCGGGCGAGACGTCGTTCGGGCCCTTGACGACGTAGTGGAAGAAGCTCCCCACGGCCGCCGCGCCGAGCGCGAGCATGGCCAGCGGCTTGGCCGCGCCCTTCCACAGCCCGACCAGCGGGCTGATGCGCGGCGCGTCGGGCAGGCCGTGGTAGAGCGAGGGCTGGTCGGCGTGGTGCAACACGTACATCACGTGCGTGCCGCCGACGCCGGCCGGGTCGTAGAGGCCGGCCTTCGCGAAGCCGCGCTCCTTCAGGTCCTCGATGCGCTCGGCGGCCTGCTCCTTCATCGCCTGCTTGGTGCCGAAAGTGATGGCGCCGGTCGGGCAGGTCTTGACGCAGGCGGGCTCCTGGCCCACCGCGACGCGGTCGGAGCACAGCGTGCACTTGTAGGCCTTGTCATCCTTCTTCGAGATACGCGGCACGTCGAACGGGCAGCCCGTGACGCAGTAGCCGCAGCCGATGCAGTTCTCCTCGTGGAAGTCGACGATGCCGTTGGTGTACTGCACGATCGCGCCGGGCGAGGGGCAGGCCTTGAGGCAGCCCGGATCGGCGCAATGCATGCAGCCGTCCTTGCGGATCAGCCACTCGAGGTTGCCCGTGCCGGGGTTGTCGTATTCGGTGAAGCGCATCACCGTCCACGCGGCGGGCGAGAGGTCGGCCGGATTGTCGTAGACGCCGACGTTCACGCCCGGCTCCTCGCGCAGGTCGTTCCATTCCATGCAGGCGGTCTGGCAGGCCTTGCAGCCGATGCACTTGCTGACGTCGATCAGTTTGGCGACCTCGCCTGATTCGGGCATGCGCGCCTGCGGGGACGGCGTCGTCGTGGCCGAACGGCGGTGGATGTCGAGGGATTGCAGCGACATGGTCTTCCTAGGCCGCGAGCGCGCGGCCGCTCCGGAGCGAGCGCAGGGGGGGTGTCATCTCAGGCCTTCTCCACCTTGACCAGGAAGGTCTTGAACTCGGGCGTGAACGAGTTGCCGTCGCCCACGAAGGGCGTCAGCGTGTTGGCGAGGAAGCCCGGCTTGGTCTGGCCCTTGAAGCCCCAGTGGATGGGGATGCCGACGTGATGGATCGTCTTGCCGGCCACGGTCATCGCCTTGATGCGCTTGGTGACGACCGCGCGCGCCTTGATGTAGCCGCGCTTGGACGAGACCTTGATCAGGTCGCCCGCGTGCACGCCGACGCTCGCGGCCAGTTCCTCGCCGATCTCGACGATCTGCTCGGGCTGGATGATGGCGTTGAGCAGCGCGTGCTTGGTCCAGTAGTGGAAGTGCTCGGTGAGGCGGTAGGTGGTGCCCACGTGAGGGAACTCGTCCGCCTTGCCGAAGGTCTCCCAGACCGGCTTGAACACGCGCGCCGCGGGCGAGCTGGTCGCCTTCGGGTTGTCCGGATGCAGCGGGTTCATGCCCAGCGGCGTGTCGAAGGGCTCGTAGTGCTCGGGGAACGGGCCTTCGGCCATGCCCTTCTTCGCGAAGAAGCGCGCGACGCCCTCGGGGTTCATGATGAAGGGGCCGTTGCCGGTCTCGGGCGCGCTCGTCGCGATCGTGTCGGGCACGTCCGCGCCGCTCCACGCCGTGCCGTTCCACGCCACCAGCTTGCGCCGCGGATTCCAGGGCTGGCCCGCGGGGTCGCACGACGCCCGGTTGTAGAGCACGCGCCGGTTGGCCGGCCAGGCCCAGGCCCAGCCGAGCGTGTTGCCGATGCCGGTCGGATCGGCGTTGTCGCGCCGCGCCATCTGGTTGCCGGCGCCCGTCCACGCACCGGCGAAGATCCAGCAGCCGCTCAGCGTGCTGCCGTCGTCCTTCAGCTCCCCGAAGCCGGCCAGCTGTTCACCCGCCTTGCGCGTCACCTTGGTCGCGTCCTTGGGGTCGGCCTGGTCGGCCAGCGCGCGGCCGTTGTACTCCTTGGCCACCTCCTCGGGAGTCGGCTCGTCGGCGCTGGCGTAGGGCCACCACAGCTTGCGGATGGGGTCGGGGTACCGTCCGCCGTCCTTGTCGTAGAGCGCGCGCAGGCGCACGTGCAGCTCCGACATGATATGGATGTCGGTGCGCGCCTCGCCCGGCGGCTCGGCCGCCTTCCAGTGCCACTGCAGCACGCGCGACGAACTGATCACCGAGCCCTCCTCCTCCGCGAAGCAGGTCGTGGGCAGGCGGAAGACCTCCGTCTGGATCGCCTTCGGGTCGACGTCGTGGTATTCGCCGTGGTTGCTCCAGAACTCGGAAGTCTCCGTCGCGAGCGGATCCATGACCACCAGGAACTTGAGCTTCGAGAGCCCCGCCTGCACGCGCGCCTTGTTCGACAGCGCCGCCAGCGGGTTGAAGCCCTGCGCGAGGTAGCCGTTGACCTTGCCCTCGTTCATCAGCTCGAAGATCTGCAGCATGTCGTACTGCTTGTCGAGCTTGGGCAGGTAGTCGAAGCCCCAGTGGTTGTCGGCGGTGGCCGCGGGCCCGTACCAGGCCTTCATGAGACTCACGTGGAACTTGGGGTAGTTCTGGTAGTAGCTCGTCTGGTTCGGCCGCAGCGGCTTCTGCGTGCGCGCGTCGATGTATTTCTGGTAGTCCTGCTCCGCCTCGAGCGGCAGCGTGAGGTAGCCGGGCAGCGCGTTGGACAGCAGGCCCAGGTCGGTCAGGCCCTGGATGTTGGAGTGCCCGCGCAGCGCGTTCATGCCGCCGCCGGCGATGCCGATGTTGCCGAGCAGGAGCTGCACCATCGCGCCGGTGCGAAGCATCTGCGCGCCGGTGGAGTGCTGCGTCCAGCCCAGCGCGTACAGGATGGTGGCCGCGCGGCCGGGCACGGCGGTCGAGGCGAGCTTCTCGCAGACGTGCAGGAACTTCGCCTTCGGCGTGCCGCAGATCGTCTCGACCATCTCCGGCGTGTAGCGAGCGTAGTGCGCCTTCATCAGCTGGAAGACGCAGCGCGGGTGCTGCAGCGTCGGGTCGGTCTTCACGTAGCCGTCGGGGCCGAGCTCGTAGTCCCAGGTCGACTTGTCGTAGCTGCGCCCTTCGGCGTCGTAGCCCGAGAAGATCCCGTCGTCGAAGGCGAAGTCCTCGCGCACGAGGAAGCTCACGTCGGTGTAGTGGGCGACGTAGTCGCGGTGGATCCTGTCGTTCGAGATCAGGTAGTTGATGATGCCGCCCAGGAAGGCGATGTCGGAGCCCGAGCGGATCGGCGCGTAGAAGTCGGCGACCGACGCCGAGCGGTTGAAGCGCGGGTCGACCACCATGAAGTACGCCTTGTTGTGCGCCTTCGCCTCCGTCACCCACTTGAAGCCGCACGGGTGCGCCTCGGCCGCATTGCCGCCCATCACCAGGATGACGTCCGCGTTGCGGATGTCCACCCAGTGGTTCGTCATCGCGCCGCGGCCGAACGTCGGGGCAAGACCTGCCACCGTCGGGCCGTGTCAGACGCGCGCCTGGTTGTCGAAGGCGAGCAGGCCCCAGCTGCGGGCGACCTTGTGGGTGATGTAGCCGGCTTCGTTGCTCGCCGCCGAGGCCGCGAGCATGCCGGTGGTGAGCCAGCGGTTGACGGTGAGGCCGGCGTCGGTCTTCTCGACGAAGTTGGCGTCGCGGTCGGCCTTGAGCAGGCGGACGATGCGGTCCATCGCGTCGTCCCAGCTCAGGCGCTTCCACTCGCTCGACCCCGGCGCGCGGTACTCCGGGTAGCGCAGCCGCGTCGGGCTGTTCACGAAGTCCAGCAGGCTCGCGCCCTTGGGGCACAGCGTGCCGCGGTTGACCGGGTGGTCCGGGTCGCCCTCGACGTGGATCACCGAGCGCCGCGCGTTCTTCGCGTTGTCGCCCAGCGAGTACATCAGGATCCCGCAGCCGACCGAGCAGTAGGTGCAGGTCTGCCGCGTGACGGTCGTCTCGGCCAGCTTGTACTGCCGCACCTCCGCCAGCGCCGCCGCGGGCGAGAAGCCCATCAGCGCCAGGCTGGAGCCGGCCAGCGTCGAACCCGTCACCTTCAGGAACTGGCGTCTGTCGAATTGCGACATGGCCGCCTCCACGATGTGAAGATGCGGTCGATTCTAGACACGCCAGCGCGGGCGCGCATGCGACCAAAGGTGGAGCGCCAGCCTACCCCGCGCGGGCGGTCCGGCGGCTGGACGCACAATGTCCGCGACTCCCCGCATCGGCACGCGCACCATGACCCCCTACTTCCTCCAGGCCGCCTTCGGCCCCGCCGCCGACTGCCGCTCAGTCAAGGAGGTCGTCGCCCTGATGCAGGAGCACGCCGGCGACGCCCTCCTGCGCCGCCGTGCCGCGGCCTACGGGCTCGCGCTCGCGGCCACCGCCGCCGTGACCGGCGGCGAGCGCCACGAGGATTCGCGCCGCGTGCTCGACGAGATGGCGCAGGCCAAGGCGCACATCGACGCGGCCGCCTGGCACGCGCTCGACGTCGCGCGCGCGACGGCCGCCGTGCTGTGGGCGACGCAGGCCTGGCTGGAGCGGCAGACGATCGCCAACACCGAGTGGCCCACGCCGCAGGAGCTCGCCAACGTCGCGCTGGAGGCGGCCGAGGACGCGGCGGCCGGGCGGCCCCTCGACTGAGGGGCGCCCCTCGCCCGTCGCCTTGCGGGTGCGCCCGTGCCCCCGGCTGGAAGCCAGGCCCGGACCCCTTCAATTCCCGAGATAGCGCGCCAGCGCGAACTGCGCCAGCTTCGGCGTGGCCGTCGCCTGGAAGCCGACCGCCACGATCCTGCCGTCCGGCTGCAGGGCCGCGCCGTTGGCGCCGCCGTTCAGGTCGCCGAAGGACGTGCGCACGCGCCCCGCGCGGCCGAAGGTGGCGTCCAGCGTGCCGTCGGGGTTCAGGCGCGCGAGCGTGAAGTCGGAGTCCGACGACTCCGAGTCCGGGAAACCCACGAGGACGAGCTTGCCGTCCGGCTGCAGCAGCACGCTGTGCGCCGCCTGGCAGCAGCTGCCGAAGCTGACCTGGCGCAGGCCGTCGCCGCTGAAGGACGGGTCGAGGGCGCCGTCCGCCGTGTAGCGCGCGACGGCGAAGTTCTCGGGCGCACCCTGCAGCGCGATCGCGAAGCCCGCGGCGACGATGCGGCCGTCCGGCTGCAGCACCGCCGACTCGGCGCGGTCGAAGCCCTGGTCGCCGAAGTCCGTGCGCACCTTGCCGCGCGTGCCGAAGCTCGTGTCGATGCGGCCGTCCGGCTGGTAGCGCGCGAGCGCGAAGTCGTAGAAGTCCAGCGGGTTCTTGGCGGAGCCGACGGCGACGATGCGGCCGTCGGGTTGCACCAGCACGGCCAGCGCGTCGTCGTTGAAGCCGTCGAAGTCCGTCGTGACCTGGCCGCCGGCGCCGAAGCCCGCGTCGGGCGAGCCGTCGGGGTTGTAGCGGGCGAGCGCGAAGTCGGTGTCGGACGAGTCCTCGCTCGAGAAGTCCACGAAGTCGGTGCCGGCCGCGACGATCTTGCCGTCCGGCTGCAGCGCCAGCGCGAACGCGTAGCTGCCCTGCCCGGGGAAGCTCGTCGTGACGATGCCGCCCGCGCCGAAGCCGGCGTCGAGCGAGCCGTCCGGGTTGTAGCGGACGATCTTGAAGTCGCCCAGGAACGTGAACAGGGGGAAGGCGCCGCCCGCGACGAGGATCTTGCCGTCGGGCTGGATCACCACGGCCGACGGCACCGCCGCCAGGCCGGGGAAGTCGGTCGTCACGCGGCCGCCGACGCCGAAGCTCGCGTCCAGCGTGCCGTCGGGGTGGTAGCGCGCGAGGGCGAAGTCCTCGCCCGAGAAGTCGTTGTTCGTGTAGGTCTGGCCGACGACCACGAGCTTGCCGTCCTTCTGCAGCGCGACCGCCTGCGCGAGGTCGGCGCCGTGATCGAAGTCGGTGGCGACGCGGCCGCCGCGGCCGAAGCTCGGATCGAGCGCGCCGGGCGCGGCGCGGGCGGGAAGGACGGCGGCGGCGCAGGACAGTGCGGCGGCGGCGACCAGGCTGCGGGAACGAAGGGCGGAACGGCGCATGCGGCTCTCCTCGGCGGAGGCCCCCGGCCGCGGACGGGACGGCGGAGGCCCGGTTCTCGAAAGAGGGGCCGCCTCGCGGACACGAGGCGGCGAGAGGGCCGTCCGGTCGTGGATGCCGCGCCGAGGGAGCGCCGTTCAATGGACACGGGATCCGCCCGACTCGTCGAGGCGAGGCGCCCGCGCCACGCTCGAGCAACAAGCCCTTGCCACGCCGCGCCCCGCCCGTCACGCTGCGGACTGCCCTGCCGCATTCCAGGAGAGGACCCCGCCCATGCCGGCCCCCCGCCCGACGTCCGTCCTCGCCTTCGCGCTGCTCGCCGTCGCGGCGGGCGCCCGCGCCGAGGAGGTCTCCGCGCTGCTGCAGCACATGACCGGCACCTGGGAGGTGCGCCAGCGCATGTGGCCCGGGCCGGACGCGGCGCCGGTGACGCTGCCGGTGGCCGCGGCACGGCGCGAGCTGGTGCAGGGCAGGTTCCTGGAGGAGGTGATGGAACCGGTGGTCGCGGCCGCCGCGC
>Ga0209051_1001063_pt1 | contig 25565 bp, 19 predicted proteins | sample AraplaCvi_mMS_r2_2_FD_184286 | JGI IMG/M metagenome (GOLD analysis project Ga0209051, IMG submission 184286) | Arabidopsis root microbial communities from North Carolina, USA - plate scrape MF_Cvi_mMS_r2 (SPAdes) (version 2) | ecosystem: Host-associated > Plants > Roots > Endosphere | place...
CTCCGGCGCGCGCCGATAGCGGTACATGCCCTTGAGGAGCCCCTCGGGGTCGAAGTCCTCCGGTTCGGCGGGCTGGACGTAGGGCTCGTTGTAGATGGTGATGTAGAAGAAGACGTTCTCGGCGTTCTCCCCGTACATCCGGGACAGCCCGCTCTCCACGATGTGGGCGATCTCGTAGGCGAACGCCGGGTCGTAGGCCACCACGGCCGGGTTGGACGACGCCAGCAGCAGGGAGTGGCCGTCGGCGTGCTGCAGACCCTCACCGGTAAGCGTCGTGCGTCCGGCGGTGGCGCCCAGGACGAACCCGCGGGCCATCTGGTCGGTCGCCGCCCACAGGCCGTCGCCGGTGCGCTGGAAGCCAAACATCGAGTAGAAGATGTAGATCGGAATCATCGGTTCGTTGTGCGTCGAGTACGACGTGCCGACCGCGGTGAACGACGCCGTCGAACCGGCCTCGTTGATGCCCTCGTGGAGGATCTGGCCGACTTCGCTCTCCTTATAGGCCAGCATCAGCTCGGCGTCGACCGAGGTGTAGAGCTGCCCGTTGCGGTTGTAGATCTTCAAGGACGGGAACCACGAGTCCATGCCGAACGTGCGCGCCTCGTCGGGGATGATCGGCACGATGCGCTTGCCAATCTCCTTGTCGCGCAACAGCTCCTTGAACGTGCGCACGATCGCCATGGTGGTGGCCACCGGCTGCTTGCCCGACCCCTTCTTCAGCGACTTGTAGACGTCGCGGCTGGGCAGCTTGAGCGCCTTGGTCTTGTTGCGCCGCTCCGGCAGGAACCCGCCGAGCGTCCGGCGGCGATCCAGCATGTAGCGGATCTCCGGGGCGTCGGGCCCGGGGTGGTAGTACGGCGGCAGGTACGGATCCTTCTCCAGCGCCTCGTCGGAGATCGGGACGCGGGTGGCGTCGCGGAAGCCCTTGAGGTCGTCGAGCGCCAGCTTCTTCATCTGGTGGGTGGCGTTGCGGCCCTCGAAGTGGTGGCCCAGGGTGTAGCCCTTGATGGTCTTGGCCAGGATGATGGTCGGCTGGCCCTTGTGCTCCATGGCCGCCCGGTAGGCCGCGTAGACCTTGCGGTAGTCGTGGCCGCCGCGCTTGAGGTTCCAGATCTCCTGGTCGGTCATCGGTTCGACGAGGGCCTTGGTGCGGGGGTCGCGGCCGAAGAAGTGGTCGCGGACGTAGGCGCCGTCGTTGGCCTTGTAGGTCTGGTAGTCACCGTCGGGCGTCGTGTTCATCAGATTCACCAGCGCGCCGTCCTTGTCGGCGTGCAGCAACGCATCCCACTCGCGCCCCCACACCACCTTGATGACGTTCCAGCCTGCGCCGCGGAAGAACGACTCCAGTTCCTGGACGATCTTGCCGTTGCCACGCACGGGGCCGTCGAGGCGCTGCAGGTTGCAGTTGACGACGAAGGTCAGGTTGTCGAGCGCCTCGTTGGCCGCGACCTGTATGAGGCCCCGGCTCTCGGGCTCGTCCATCTCGCCGTCGCCGAGGAACGCCCATACGTGCTGATCGGTGGTGTCCTTGATGCCGCGGTCGGCCAGGTAGTGGTTGAACCTGGCCTGGTAGATCGCGTTCATCGGGCCGATGCCCATCGACACCGTCGGGAACTCCCAGAAGTCGGGCATGAGCCGAGGGTGGGGGTAGGAGGGGATGCCGCCGCCGGGGTGGCTGTGCTCCTGACGGAACCCGTCGAGCCTGTCCGCAGTTAGCCGGCCCTCGAGGAACGCGCGGGCGTAGATGCCGGGGGAGGCGTGGCCCTGAATGAACACCTGGTCGCCGCCGCCGGGATGGGACTTGCCGCGGAAGAAGTGGTTGAAGCCGACCTCGTAGAGCGCCGCGGACGAGGCGTAGGTCGAGATGTGGCCGCCCACACCAACACCGGGGCGCTGCGCGCGGTGCACCATGATCGCGGCGTTCCACCGGATCCAGGCGCGGTATCGTCGCTCGACGTCCTCGTCACCGGGGAACCACGGCTCCAACTCGGTGGGGATCGTGTTGACGTAGTCGGTGGACGTGAGTGCCGGCATGGCGACTCGCTGTTCGCCAGAGCGCTCGAGCAACCGCAGCATCAGGTAGCGGGCACGGGCCGGACCGGACCGCTCGAGCAGGGCGTCGAAGGACTCCAGCCATTCGCTGGTCTCCTCCGGATCGATGTCTGGCAGGTACGAGGCGACACCCTCGCGAATGACGCGGACCCGGTCGGGTTCGCTTGCGGTGCCAGAGTTTTGGGCCAGGTCTTGGCGCGCGAACTCGGTGGTCAACTGCAGCTCCTCGGTAGACGTGATAGAGAGCTCGTGGCCCCGTCACACGTGATTCTCGTCGTGATCTCTAGCGACGTGTCCATCGTGCCCCTATCGTGCCGCAGATGTTCGGGCGGGGTTGGGCAAGCGGGATGAACCGACGGCGGGCCGGGTGGACCGGTAACGTCTGATGACGTGAGGACGTGGCGGACTGGCGTGCGAGCGCGCGCCGTTGGCCTAGGCGCGGGGGTCTCGGCGGCACTGGCGATGGTGGTCGTCGGTTGCTCGTCGATCACGAACGGCAACGCCACCGCCGACGGGGTCGAGGCCCCCGACTACCGGGCGTCGGTGGCGTCGTCGGTCGCGGTGTCGGAATCCGAGCACCAGGTGGCGGTGACCAAGGCAGCGGTGCACACCTCGTGCGACGCGCTGTCGTCGAGCACCGTGGCGGCCATCGACGCCGTCAACGACTACGTGGACGCCTTCAACAACGACGCGCCGGAAGCACCCGCCAAGATCGGGCCGGCGGTCGACGCCCTCAACCGCAGTGCCGACCAGGTCGTGGGCAGTTTGTCCGGGTCGTTGTCACCGGATCTGACCAAGGTCCTCAACGCCTGGGCGGACTCCGCGCGACAGCTCGCGAAGGTGCTGAGCGGCAACCCCGGGCCCGACGAGTTCAACGATGCGATCGGCCAACTCAACGATTCCAAGACCGCCGCTGGGGCCGCCTGCGCGGCGGCATATTGATGCTTCCGTGTGCCAGGCGTCGAGCGAACGCCGACGGCGTGCGACGATAGTCAAAAGCTGACACGCCGGCTGAAGGAGGAACAGGTGGTTGCGGCGGACTCGCCGAACTACGCCCGAAAGCTGGGCATCCAGAAGAATCAACTCGTCCAGGAGCTCGGCTGGGACGAGGACACCGACGACGACATCCGGTTCGACATCGAAGACGCATGTGGTTCCGAGCTGCTGGACGAGGACGCCGAAGACGTCATCGACGTGGTGCTGCTGTGGTGGCGCAACGACGACGGCGACCTGGTCGACCGTCTGATGGACGCCATCACGCCGCTGGCCGAGGACGGTGTGGTGTGGGTGGTGACGCCCAAGACCGGGCACCCCGGCCACGTGAAGCCGTCCGACATCGCCGAGTCGGCGCCGACGGCCGGTCTCATGCAGACCTCGTCGGCGAACCTGGGCGACTGGATCGCCAGCCGGCTGGTGCAGCCGAAGTCGGGTCCCGCCGGGCGGCGCTGACCACCGTGCTGGACGTGGGCGCCCCGGCGCCCGACTTCACGCTCAAGGACCAGGACGGTCGTCCCGTGACGCTGCGCGATTACCGCGGCGTCGCCGACGTCCTCCTGGTGTTCTTTCCGCTCGCGTTCACCGGCATCTGTCAGCGCGAGCTCGACGACGTGCAGGCTCGGCTGTCCGGGCATGACGACGTCAGAGCTCTGGCGGTCTCGGTGGGGCCGCCCCCCACCCACAAGGTCTGGGCCACCCAGAGCGGGTTCACGCTTCCGTTGCTGTCGGACTTCTGGCCCCACGGCGCCGTCGCCCAGGCCTACGGGGTGTTCAACGCCGACGCCGGCTTCGCCAACCGGGGCACCGTCGCCGTCGACCGCTCGGGTGTCGTCCGGTTCGCCGCAATGAACGGTCCGGGGGAGATGCGCGACCACACGGTCTGGGCGGAGGCCTTGGCGGCCCTTCGGGGCGGGTGAGGAGGATTTCACCTCCCGGTGCCAGGCCGTGTAACTTGGCCGAGCACGGGCGTGTAGCTCAGTGGTAGAGCTCTGGTTTTACACACCAGCGGTCGTGGGTTCGATCCCCTCCGCGCCCACCATCAACTTCCCAGGCCAGAGCGTTTTCAGCTTCGCCAAGTCCGATTCTGAAAGCCACGGTTGTGCCAAGAGTGTGCCAAGCACAATCGCACGCACTAGGACAGGGCCCCGACCATTAATCAGGTGTTGGTGGTCGCGCGCGCCGGCTGTAGAGAGGACCTAGCTCGTGGCTACTGTGAAGCCGACGGGCGAACCGGGAGCCGCGACGACTAGGACGTCGCGGCACCGGGGTCGGACAGGCCGCCGGGTAAGACGTTCTCCCTGCTGATGCGAGGGCATCGTCGTAGACGTGTCCGTAGACCCGCAACGTCATGGCTGGATCATGGCCCAGCCACTTCGCCGCCGCTGAGATGGTCGTGCCGCTGTCGAACATCCGCGTCGCCGCCGTGTGGCGAGCGTCGTGCAGCCGGATCGCCGGCACTCCCGCCGCTTAGGAGTGACAGTGAACATCTTGGAGTACGTCTCGGGGCCGATCGGGGCGCCGTCCTCGGCGACGGCGCGAGTCCCATGTCGAGGTAATCCGCGCCGAATGACAGCCGCTCCGATGCTCGCCGCGCACGCGTACGGTCGGTCGTTCTGGACGTGCGCACGGAATGCTTCAGCTTCTAGCGGCATCCACGTGGACATCTCGCGGTACTGGATCGTCGGTCGGTCGACGAGCTGTGCGACGTTGCGAGCAACGAGACCACGTTTCATCGCGGCGGTTAGCGCCATCGACAGCACGGTCAGCATCGTGCAGACGGTCCGGGCGCTCACTCCGCCGGCAACGAGTCGCTGAACGGCAGCAGCCACGAGGAAGACGGTGAACCTAGCCAAGACACCGGAGGGCGGCAGCGCCAACGCGCTCACTACGACAGTGGCCGCGGTGATCGTGGCGGCGCGCAACGTCGCGGTGGGAGGCAATTAGCGCAATGCTTCCACGGCGCTCGGCAGTGAGCTGCTGCGGCGAAGGAACGTAGCGGTTGGCGTGATGAGACACCACGAATGGCGATCACCTTTCGGCGTGTACGGAGACGCGGCATACGTGTGACACGTCGTCAATGAGCCGTTGAACCGCGGCAAGGATTCGCCGCGCTCGCAGGCGGACCCGTCAGTCCGACGGATCAGTTGGATGGTCGGTTGGGCCCTCGACTGCGCACGTCAGCTGCACGTACCTCGTGTGCGGGGGAGCCGTCGTCAACGTTCAGTCGCTCGATGGCGAGGCTTCCTCGCGAGTCTCGAATGCGCTGACAGGAATTGACGGTTGTAGACCACGCGGGCGGGGAGGTCGTCGCCGCTCATTGCCCGATAGTCCGCCACGACCTGCACTGCGAGGTCGCGCAACTTCGCGTTGTGCTCCTGAGACTGCCATTGGAGCAGCTTGAAGGCCTGGTCGCCATCGATGCCGTGGAGCAGCATGAGCATGCCCTTGGCCTGATCGATGACTGCCCGGCGGTCTGAAATAGCCTCGATGACATCAATGATGCGTTGCTGTTCGTCGTGCCCAAGCTGCCAGAACGAGCCGTCGTCGAATTCATCCTTCAGTTCCATGTTTCACTCCTCGCTGCTGGGGTCTGGGACAACCTCCTGTTCTCTACTGCGCGTCGCCACCGGCGGTCAGCCTGGTACGACCCGTACCGCCGTCCATTGAATCTGAGGTTGCACTTGGGTTGCCATCTGCGGTGGCGCGGGATGCTGAGTGCTGCGACGGGTCTCGTGGGCCGAGGCCACCGGCGAGGACCCGTTCGGACCCCGTGGTAACCCTGCAGTCGTTGTCTTGCCGCGGTCGGGAACAGCGGTCGGATCGTCCTCTACGGCGAAGATGAACCCGTCGCAAGATACGACGCGCGATTGGTGGCCGCCGCGAGTAGCACGGTCCACGCCGCGATGACTGGTCATTGCAGGGGCGTCGTGCGGGCTGTGCTCGATGATTGCCACCAGCGCGACGTCCCCGGCGCTGGTCCAGCAGGTGGCGAGGGAAGCGGTATTCACGTCAGCCACGCCATACCGACTTCAGGTTGCAGAAGGCGCGGATGCCTTCAAGCGAAAGCTCATGTCCCACAACAGAATTTTCTAAACCGCCGAACGGCAGTTCTGGGTAGGAGATGGACATGCCGTTGACGACCACGGCTCCCGCTGCAAGCCCGTTCACGAAGAACTCCTCGTCGTCGAGATCTTGGGTCCACACCGCTGAGCTCAGACCGAAGGTGGTGGCGTTGGCCAGTGCCAGGGCCTCGTCGCGATCCGCGACCCGGTACAACGCCGCCAGCGGGCCGAACGCCTCTTCGGCGTAGAGCCTCATCTCCGGGGTGATGCCGGCGACGACGGTCGGCGGGTAGAACCAGCCGTCGCCGTCGGGGATGACACCACCGGTCACGACCGGAGCGCCCTTCTCCCGGGCGTCAGTGACGAGTTCTTCGAGGTCGCGGTGGTTAGATTCGGTGGCCAGCGGTCCGACGTCGGTGCCGTCGTCGAACGGGTCTCCTACGACGAGATCGGCCGTGGCCGTGGTGAACCGCTCGATGAAGGTGTCGTAGACGTCCTGGTGGACGATGAAGCGTTTGGCGTTGATGCACGCTTGGCCGTTGTTGGACGTGCGCGCCGCGACGGCCGTGCTGACCGCGCCGTCGAGGTCGGCCGACGGGGCGACGATGAACGGGTCGGAGCCGCCGAGTTCGAGCACGACGGGCTTCACCTCGGACCCTGCGATGGCGGCCAGCGAGCGGCCGGCTGGTTCCGAGCCGGTGAGCGTCATGGCGGCCACACGCTTGTCCCGTGCCACGCGCTCGACGCCGGCGGCGGGGATCAGCAGGGACTGAAAGGATCCCGCAGGAAACCCGCCCTCGTGGAAGAGCGTGTCGAGGTAGATCGCGGCCTGCGGGACATTGGATGCGTGCTTGAGCAATCCGGCGTTCCCCGCCATCAGGGCCAGGGCGGCGAATCGGACGACCTGCCAGATGGGGTAGTTCCATGGCATGACCGTCAGGACGACGCCCATCGCCTCGTAGCGGGTGTAGGCCGCGGTGGCGTTCACCGCGGACGGGTCCGGCAGAGAGCGTCCGGTGAGGAATTCCTCGGCGTGCTCGGCGTAGAACCGCATGGCCTTCGCCGATTTGAGTACCTCGGCTCGGGCTTGGATGAGGGGCTTCCCCATCTCCAGTGTGAGCAGCCGTGCGGCGCAGTCGACGTCGGTCTCCAGGGCGTCGGCGGTGAGGTTCATCCACTCGGCGCGTTGAGCGAACGAGGTCTTCTTCATGGCGAGGAACGCGTCGTGGGCCTGGCCGAAGCGTCGGTCGACATCGGTCTCGTCGTGCGGGGTGAAGGTCCGCTCGACCTGCCCGGTGGCGGGATTCGTGGTGGCGATGGCCATGGGGGTGGCTTTCGATCGAAATGTTTGGTGCGCAACGGGTGTGAGATGGCCCGTTATATGTTGATCATGTTTCCGGCCAATCCGTGGATGGCTTCTTGGAGCGCCTCCGACAGAGTGGGGTGGGCGTGCACGTTCTTGGCGAGTTCGTAGACGGTGAGATCCCACCGCTGGGCAAGTGTTAGCTCGGGGAGCAGTTCGGAGACGTCGGGTCCGACGAGGTGGGCCCCAAGGAGTTCGCCGTACTCGTCGTCGGCAATGAGCTTGACGAAGCCGACGGGTTCGCCGAGGCCGTGTGCCTTGCCGTTGGCGGTGAAGGGAAAGGTGGAGGTGCGGATGCCGGACCCACGGGCGGCGGCATCCTCGGCGGCTTGCCGTTCGGTGAGGCCGAAACTGGCGACCTGAGGTTGGCTGAACGTGGCGCGCGGCATCATCCGGTAGTCGACGATCGGGTCGGTGTGGTGACCGGCAATCGTCTCGGCGGCCACAAGGGCCTGCGCCTCGGCCACGTGGGCGAGTTGCAGCTTTGCGGTGACGTCGCCGATCGCGTAGAGGTGGGGGACCGATGTCCGCATACGGTCGGAGATCTCGATGGCGCCACCCGCGGTCAGGGCAACGCCGGTGGCCTCTAGGCCGAAGCCGTCGATGCGCGGGGCGAATCCCACCGACTGCATGACCTTGTCGACGACGATTGTCTCGGTGCAGGAGGTGGCATTGTCGGTCAAGGTGACGGTCACACTGTTCGCGTCGTCGTGCAGTTCGGAGACCGTCGTGGCCGTCTTGATGGTCACGCCGAGCTTGGCGTACTGCTTCCGTAGCACGGCCGAGACGTCGGGATCTTCGCTGGGGAGTACACGGTCGAGGTATTCCACGATGGTGACGTCCACGCCGTAGTTGACCAGCACGTAGGCGAACTCCATGCCGATGGCGCCGGCGCCCACGATGAGGATCGACCTGGGAAGCTCACTGGCCATGATCTGCTCTTCATAGGTCACCACGTTCGGGCTCAAGGTAGTGCCGGGCAGCAGCTTGGTGGTGCTTCCGGTGGCGATGACGGCGTGGTCGAATTCGACGGTCGTCGTGCCCCCGTCAGTTCTGGTGACTTCGATCTGGTGCGGATCGAGGAACGATGCGCTGCCGGAGAATTCGGTGATCGAGTTCTTGTTCATGAGGTAGTGCACACCCTTGACGCGGGAGTCGGCGACCGTGCGGCTGCGGTTGAATGCTGCGCGGTATTCGGCGGTGTTGTATCCACCGAAGAGTCCGAACTCCTCGGCGCGATCCCGGAGGAGGTGCGTGAGTTCAGCGTTGCGTAACAACGACTTCGACGGGATGCAGCCCACGTTGAGGCAGACGCCGCCCCAGTACTGCTTCTCGATGATGGCGGTTCGCAGGCCAAGCTGGCTGGTCCGGATGGCCGCAACGTATCCGCCGGGTCCTGCGCCGAGGACGACGACGTCGAAGCGCTCGCTCATGTCAGGTGGTTCCCTTCGCCGTAAATATTTGCGGGTGGTTGAGGATTTCCAGACGCGTCCGCTCGACGTGGGTCTGTAGGACGGTGGCGGCAATCGACTTGTCTCGCTGCGTGATCGCGTCGAGCAGTAGGCGATGTTCGGCGATGACGACCCAGCGGCGGCTAGGTCCGGTGATGCGGATGAATTCCCGGCGGTAGTGCTGCGTCATGTTCCACAGGCGGACGACGGTGGATGCCAGAGGCTCGACCGTGCACCCTCGGTAGGACGCGAGGTGGAAGGCGCGGTCCAGTTCCATGAAGTCCGCGAGGTTGTCGCGTTCTTCGATGCGGCTCTGGATGTCGGCGAGTTCGGCGATGTCGGCATCGGTGAGCGCGTCGATGCTCTCGCCGAGGACCAGTGGTTCGAGCGCTTCGCGCATCCGGTAGATCATGTCGGCTTCGTGACTGCTCAACGCGGGCACGCGGGCGCTGCGGTTGGTCTGCAGTTCGGTGAGTCCTTCGATCTCCAGCATGCGCAGGGCTTCTCGGACGGGGAGGCGGCTCATGCCGAACAGGTCGGCGACTTCTTCCTGCCGGATGCGTCCTCCGGGCGCAATTTCGCCGGCCAGGATTACCTTCCTGAGATGTTCGGCGACACGCTCGCTGGCCGAAGACGAGGCGGTCGAGGCGGACGGCGGTGTGACTTTGTCTGCTGGCATGCCGCCACTCTTACCCCCCCGGGCGGCCCATGGCCGACTCATGAGGTTTTCCAGTTCCTGCGTCGGTGCTGATGTTCGCGTGAGACGACCGTCCGACCGCACCGACCGGTGTCTCGTCGTGTTCGTTACCGTTCCGGTCATAGGACCATAATGGCGCCATGATTGGCCAAATGTCCATCTGTCTTGACCATAAAGCCCAGAAATGGTTACATTTTTGGAATCGTGTGATCAAGAACGCATGGGAGTCGAAGTTCATATGAGCAACCACAATGTGCTGCAGCCAGCGGTCGACTGGGTCGAGGTCTCGGTCACCGAGGCCGACTGGGACTACGCCCATCCGGCATTACTGACGTCGATGTTCACCCAGGCCACCGTGATTCGGGTGTTCGAGGAGTACGTCCTCGACCTTGCTGGGCAAGGCCTCATTCACGGTCCCGCGCACTCGAGCATCGGGCAGGAGGGCGGCGCGGTCGGATCGGCCTTGTCGCTGACCTCTACCGACGTGGTCAATGGCACGCACCGTGGGCACCATCAGTTCTTGGCCAAGTCGCTGCATCACATCGCGCCTGACGGCATCGATGTGACGGCCGAGCTCGACGACGACGTTCGCATGGTGTTGCTGCGCACCCTGGCCGAGATCTGCGGGCTCTCCCGCGGATTCTGCCGGGGTCGCGGTGGGTCCATGCACCTGCAGTGGCGTGAGGCCGGTGCAGTGGGCACGAATGCCATCGTCGGGGGTGGGGTGCCCCTGGCCGCCGGCTACGCGTGGGCGCAGCGACGCGCCGGCACCAACGCGGTGGCTGTCACGTACTTCGGCGACGGCGCCACCAACATCGGGTCGACGCTGGAGACGCTCAACCTTGCTGCAGCTTGGAAGCTGCCGATCTGCTTCTTCATCGAGAACAACCGATATGCGGTGTCCACCACCGTCGAGGAGGCCACCGGCGAACCGCGCCTGTCGGCGCGCGGCCCCGGGTTTGGCATTCCCAGCTGGAAGGTCGACGGGATGGACGCTCTTGCAGTGCATCTCGTGATGAACGAGGCCGTCGAACACATGCGGGCCGGAAACGGACCCACCCTCATCGAGGCTGATGTCTATCGCTACTTCCATCAGAACGGGGCCTTCCCCGGCAGCGCGTTCGGCTATCGCACCAAGGACGAGGAACGCGCCTACCGCGACCGTGACCCCATCGCCCAGCTCACCAGCAACCTGGTGCGCCGGGAGGTGGCCGATCAGGAACAACTCGATGAGTTCACCGCCGGCGTCAAGGCCACGATGCAGCAGCTCGGCGACGTCATCCTCGAACCCAAGCCCGGCGGTAAGCCACGCGAACGCCAATTCAAGCCGAGCGAACTCCCCGACACCGACTTCGTCGACTTGGGAGTCCGCGGCGATCTGTCCGAATTCGACGACACGGAGTTCATCGATCGCGACACCTTCACGGGCGGGGTGAAGCAGGGCAAGTTCATCGACGAGATCGCGACCGTGCTGGCCCGGCAGATGGATCTCGACGACACCGTCGTCATCATGGGCGAGGACGTGCATCGCCTCAACGGAGGTACCAACGGTGCCACCCGGGGCATCTCGGATAAGTGGCCCGACCGCATTCTGGGGACGCCGATCAGTGAGAACGCCTTCACTGGCCTGGGGGGCGGAATGGCGCTGGACGGCCGGTACAAGCCGATCGTGGAGTTCATGTACGCCGACTTCATGTGGGTGGCCGCCGATCAGCTGTTCAACCAGATCGGCAAGGCGCGCCACATGTTTGGCGGTGACAACGACGTGCCTTTCGTCCTGCGCAGTAAGGTCGCCATGGGCACGGGTTACGGTTCCCAGCACTCGATGGACCCTGCAGGCGTCTTCGCGACGCAGCCGGGCTGGCGCATCGTGGCCCCGTCCACCCCGTTCGACTACGTCGGTCTGATGAACACCGCCCTGCGCTGCAAGGATCCCGTGGTCGTTCTCGAACACGTCGACCTCTACGCCACCACCGGCGACGCACCCGTCGACGACCACGACTATTACCTACCGGTTGGCAAGGCCGTCGTGCGCCGCACCGGTGACGCCGTCACCGTCCTCACGTACCTGGCAATGACGAATTACGTCCTGGAAGCAGTCGACGACGGCGGATTCGACGCCGACGTCGTCGATCTGCGGTGGCTCGATCGCGCGAGCATCGACTGGGAGACGATCGGAACCAGCATAAAGAAGACCAACCGCGTGATCATCGCCGAGCAGGGCGCCCTTGGCACCAGCTACGGAGGCTGGCTCGCTGACGAGATCCAACGCCGGTACTTCGATTGGCTCGACCACCCGGTTGAGCGAGTCACCGGTGGCGAGGCGTCACCGAGCATCAGCAAGGTCCTCGAGCGGGCGGCCATCGCCCAGACGGCAGAGGCCACCGCCAAGCTCACCGAAGTCACGGAGGCCTGACCTATGCCCGCCCTCTACCGCATGCCCGAAGTCGCCGCCGGGACCACCGACGCGCTGCTCTCGGAATGGCTGATCGCGGAGAACGCCGAGTTCGCCGCAGGCGACACGCTCGTCACAGTCGAGACTGACAAGGCCAGCGTCGACGTCGAAGCTGAGACGGCGGGGGTCATTCTGCGTTACCTCGTCGAGGCGGGAACCCGTGTCGAGGTCGGTGACGCAATCGCCTTGATCGCCGACGTCGGACAGTCCGTGCCCGACGTCGACGCCGCACTGGCCGAACTCGGTGTCGACGGCACCGCAGTCGGAGTCGGCACACCCGAGGCCGATGTGCTGCCCGAGGTGGCCGACGCCGACGATGCCCCGGAGCCCGTATCCGAGCCAGCGCCTGCAACTGCACCTGCGCTTGCTTCCGCGCCTGCGACTGCGCCCGCACCCGCGTCGGCGAAGGACGCCCCGAGTCCCGCACGCCGCTTCGTCGCACCGTTGGTCCGACGACTAGCCGCCGAGCATGACCTCGACCTCGACGGCGTCGTCGGCACCGGTCCAAACGGGCGAATGGTCAAGCGTGACATCATGGATCTGCTCAACGCGCCCGCCGCACCTGTCGAGCCCGTCGCACCGCCCGCACCCGCTGCACCCCAGGCCGCTCCATCCCGGCCCTCGTCGCCCGTACCCGAGGCTAAAGCGCTCGGTTACACCGACGTACCCCACACCCGGATCCGTCGGGCCATCGCTGCACGCCTCACCGAGAGCAAGAATCAGGCGCCGCACTTCTATTTACGCGGCAGCGCCGACGTCGGCGAACTGCTGGCCCTGCGGGCCATGATCAATGAGTCCGCCACCATCAAGGTCTCGGTGAACGACCTCGTGGTGAAGGCCGCCGCGGCCGCGCACGCCGCCGTTCCCGCGATGAATGTGATTTGGACCGCCGATGCGATACGCCACTACGACACAGTGGATCTGGCCATTGCCGTCGCTTCCGAGGGCGGCCTGGTCACCCCGGTCGTCCGCGACGTTACCGGACAGTCGATCACGGCCATCGCGGCGACGACCCGTGACGTCGCCGAGCGGGCCCGCTCCGGTGGTCTGAAGCAGCACGAGCTCGTCGGCGGCACGATGACCATCAGCAATCTGGGCATGTACGGCACCGAGGAATTCGCCGCCATCATCAACCCCCCACAGTCGGCGATCCTAGCCGTCGGTGGGGCCACCAAACAGGCGGTCGTGGTCGACGATCATTTGGCGGTCGCCACGATGGTGCAATTCACGCTGTCGGTCGATCACCGGCCGGTCGACGGCGCGGTGGCGGCCGAGTGGATGAAGACCTTCATCGACATCGTCGAAAGCCCGATGCGAATCCTTCTGTAGCCATCTCGTGTCTCCACGGCACCGCCACGTTCCCAGTTCGTCTGGGCCATTCGCCGGCCGGTGTCACGCGTTCAGGAGCTGCGAATTGGCCTACCCAAGTCGACCCGAAATCGGTTGTAGGGAAGCTAGATTCGCGCTTCGCATGTTGCGTTGACGGGTTGGCCCCGAAATGGGGACGCCAAACCCGCGGTCGGGGCCAAGGGCTGCTGCGGTCGACGGGAGTGACGGGGATCTTGCTGGGACGACGCGGGTGAGGAGAGCCTGTGGTCGACGTTCGAATACGAGGGGTGCTCAGCCCCATCGGACACGAAGAGTCGCCGAACGTGGCCAATCTAGCCGCGTGTCAGAGCAATTCTCTACCCGTGAGAATGTCTCCGTCGGGTCAGGAAGTCATCGGCGCAGCAGCAAGTGATCTGCCCAGAGGTAGGACTTCGAGCGCGAACTGCTCTGTCTGCTCTACATGCTCGCTCGCAGTGCCTCCCGGACAGTCGAACTGGACGGTGACGTGTTCGTAGCCGTGGCCGGCCAGACGTTCGAGATCGTCGATGATCTGTTCGGCGCTCCCGGTTAAAATGGGCCGTCCGTGTTTGAACGATGAGTCCCGCTGCGCCGCTCGTGTCAAACGGACTTGACAGTATGCGCCCAAGGTGAAGTTGGATAGATCGCGTTGAAGTTCGTCCGCCTCCTGCCGGATCACCGTCCGCAGAAAGTCGAGATCCGCTGGTTGCGTGCGTCCGTCCAGGAGCATGGGGTAGAAGCCTTCGCACGAGCGGGCGGCACGCTTGGCGGCAATCTTGGACATGCCCCCGTACCAGATTGGGATTCTGGATTGGATGGGCTTCAAATCCATTGATACGCCGTGGATGTCAAAGTGCTCGCCCTGGAAGTCAATGTCGGAGTTCTCCCAGGCCTGGCGGTAGATCTGGATGCTTTCGTCAAGCACGCCGCCACGGTGTTCGAAGTTTGCTCCAAGGGCCGCGAACTCGCCCGTTTCCCAGCCGACGCCGACTGCCATCATGGCTCTGCCCCCGGACAGAACGTCAAGGGTTGCCCATTCGTGGGCGGTGACCAGCGGATGCCGATAGGGGGCGATGTAGACGGTCGGGCAGAAGCGCAAGGTAGAAGTCCTACTTGCGATGGCGCCGAATGTCGTTGCTACGTCGAGCATCACTGGCCGGTCCGGATAGGCTCTCTTGCCCGAGGAGTTCGCCGGGTGCACTCCCTCCGTCGTCCGCTCGGTGACGATGTGGTCGCTGAGCCACACAGAGTGGAAGCCGAGTTCCTCGGCTCGAACACTGCGCTCGACTGGCTGCATGTCCCGCGGATCGATGTTGGTCAAGAAGCAATCTCCGTCCACGTCGCGGCTCATCACGCCGTGGGTGGGAAGATTCAGCCCGAATTGCATTACCTACTTCTCCCATTCTGGTTCGACGACTTCATGATCGAGGCCAAGCTCCCAGCCCACCTCCGCTTCGTAGAGCCGGGCGGCTTCAAGCAACCCTGCGTCGGTCCCTTTCGGGCCCACCAGCATGACGCCGACCGGGAGTCCGTTCGCGCGTCCCACCGGCATGCTCAGCGCGGGCATCCCGGTGCTGTTGAACGGCGAGGTGTTTCCCAGCATGCTCCAGCCTCGTTCAAGGATCTGTTCAGCGTTCAGATCGTCAGCCGCCAGGAGCGGGGGGATTGGTGCGGTGGGCATGACGAGCATGTCGAGCGAGCTGAAGGCCTTCGCGTACGTGGCTGTGTGCGCGGCGAGCTGGTTGCGGGCTGCCGCGTACAGCGCGCCACCGTAGGTAGTCGACATGGTGGTACCGGCCAACCATGCCAGTTTCACCTGAGGTGACAGTTCGGCTGCACGGTTCTGCAGCGCGGTGTGCAGCTGAGCCGCGAGCTGGGCATCGTAGCGACCCAGGTGTCCATACCCTTGCCCCCCAGATCGTAGTAGCGAGGCCATGCCCTCCAGGTTGCAGACGAACGCCGCCGGGGCAATGGTCAGGTGTTCGGGGATCGATACCCGTTCGATGCGTGCGCCCAGTGCCTGCAGCTGGGCGACAGTCCTCTCGAATACGTCGAGAATGTCTGTGGACCCGTGCTGATCGGTGAGGTTGACGGCTTCCTCGACGATGCCGATGGTGGTGCCCTCGAGGGAATTCCGCGCGTTCTTGACCCGCCATCTGAACATCGGTGGGCGGACGTCTGCGGGTTGTCGTGGATCTGTGCCGTCCCTACCGACGAGTACGTCCATCAATGTCGCTATGTCTGCGACCGACCGTGCGATGGGACCTGCATGATCGATGATCTGATCGATTCCGGCGATGCCGGTGTAGGGCACCCACCCGTGGGTGGGTTTGAGGCCCAGTGCCCCACACCAGGCTGCCGGAATGCGGATAGAACCGCCCTGGTCGCAGCCCACGGCCATGTCGATCCCGGGGTAGGACAGCGCGGCCGCCGCGCCGCTGGACGACCCGCCGGCGAGATGCGACGGGGAGTTGGGATTCAGAGTCGGACCGTAGGAGCTGGTCTCGCCAGAAGCGGCGAAACCGAAGCAGTCCATGTTCGTGGTCGCCACCACCCGGCCACCGGCACGCAGGATTCGCTCGACCACTGTCGCGTGCGCGGCAGGAACATAATCTTCGAGTCCTGTGTAACCGGATGTGGCCGGCACCCCCGCGACCGAGATCGAGTCCTTCACCGAAATGGTGCGCCCATTCAGAGGACCCGACCCCGTTGGCTTCAGATCGCACCAGCGCACTACGGCATTCAACGGATCATCGGTGGAAGTCGATCTGCGCCAAGCCGTGGGGCAGTGGGTTTGGGTTGGGGTAGCTGGTATCGGCTCCGCGGCGTCGAGTTGGGCTTCGACCACCTTGATGATGTCCTCGATACCCTGGCTTTCCGACAGTCCGAAGGTCGCCGCCAGCCTTGCTATTTCATCGGTCCGCGTGGGTGTCATGGGACTGGGCTCCTCGTCGACGTCGAATCCGATGTGTTGCCGTGGCAGGTCAGATGTGGAAGCGGCCGTCGTGCCAGCCCCGGTCGAGTCGGGCCTGCATGGCCCAGTTCAGCCGTACGACGGAGAACTTCCACCCATCGTCGGTCAGCTGGTACTCGTCGTTGTAGGTACCGGCCATGACTGCGGAGAAACTGTCGCTCCCGTCTGAGATCGCGACGGGTTCGTACAGCTGCCAGAAACCCGTGGCCGACGTGGCCGTGTCGTTGACGTCGATGTCGCCGCCGATCATCAGGTGCAGGGCGAACGTGATGGTCTGACTGGTGCCTGCGAAGAAGTTACGGATGGCTTCGCGGCCCTCGTACCGTCCCCAGCGCTCGCCTCCGTCCCAGAGGGCATCATCGGTGAACATGGGTGCGATGACGTCTGGTCGGTAGTTGTCGTCGCACGCGACCGCGTACTGCAGCTTGAGTCGGCGAATTTGTTCGGCGGCTTCCAGGCGTGCGACCCGTAGGGCGAGCTGCTCGATGGTGTCATTCATGTTTACTCCTTCATTCTTTGGTTGCGATCGGGTTGTCGTTCACAGGGTTTCGCTGGGAACGCGTCGTGCGGGAACTTCGATGAACTCGATGATGGTGCCGAGGGTGTCCTGTCTTTCGTAGTAGGCGAATCCTCCGTCACCGTCGACGCCGTAGCCGGCGCCGGTCTGGGCCGGCTCGAGGCCTTGTTCGCGGTAGGTGTCGATGACGTCGGCGACCGAGGGAACGAAGAGCCCGAGGTGGTGCAATCCGTAGCCGTGTTCGTCGATCCAGTCGTGGTAGATACTCGGTCCGGCAATGGGTTGGATGAGTTCTATTTGAGGCACCGTGTCCGTCAGCGCGAGCCTCATGGCGTACTGACCGGGTTGCCCGCGATAGTTGTAGCGCGCTCCGTGCGAGCCCGGTGCGTAGCTGTAAATCCGCCATTCGGGCGTACCGAGTGCAGCGGTCCACTGCCGAACGCCGTCGGCGAGATCTGGTACGAGAAAGCCGAGTTGGTCGACCTTGGACGATGGTAGTTGCGGTTGCATCGGGTTCCTTTCGCTTGTGACGACGCGCATCGGGTGGGTTAGACCGCTCGCGCTGATCGGCGGTTGGAGGTCAGCCTGGACAAGGCAATCGCGATGACGAGGGCGGCCCCGTTGAATACCGGATCCACCCAGGAGGGCACCCCGAGTTGGGCGAGTCCGGCGACCCCTACCGCGAGGAGGTAGACGGAGGCGACGACGCCCAAGGGGTTGAACTTCCCTATTTGAATTGCCGCCAGGCTGAGGAACGCTGCTGCGAACGCGGGAAGGAAGAATGCGCTGTAGGACGTCGGGTTCGCCGAGCCCACCCGTGCGGTGAGGACCAGTCCGGCTATCGCGGCGAGCACCGGAGCACCGAGTAATGCCACCGTGCGAATCTTGGCCGTGGGTACGCCGGCGAGCCGCGCGGCAGGCTCGTTGGCGCCGACGGCGTAGAAGAGGCGTCCGATGGGTCGCTGGGTGAGCATGAACCACAACGACGCTGTGATCGCTGCGGTCAGCAGGATGGGGAGACCGATTCCGGCGACGGACGCGGTACCGATGATTCGGATGCCATCGGGTATTGCCTCGTACACCACGGCGCCGCCCGAGTAGAACAGAATCAACCCTGCCAGAACGGAATTGGTTCCGAGAGTGACGACGAAGGACGGCAAGTTGAACTTGACGATGAGTAGCGCATGAATCGCCCCCACAGCGAGTGCAATGATCACGATGGCGGCCAGTGTCGCCGTGACGCTGAACCCTTGCCGTGCAGGCAATCCTGCGGCCAACATCGCGGACATCCCCAGAACCGCTGCGAGCGACAGATCGAACTCGTCGACGATCAATGGCAACATCACCGCTAGGCTGAGCATCGTCAGCACTGCGCTCTCGACGAGGATGGTCTCGGCGTTTGCGGCGGTGGCGAAGGTCTCGGGCCGGAGCAGACTGAACACCAGAACCAGCAGGATGAGCAGGCCCGGCACGGCGAATCTGGCCGAGAGCTTTCCCCATTCTCTGGGTGGTTGACGGCGCTTCCGCGTGGTTACCTCAGCTGTGATCATGCATATCTCCTTTGTGCATTTCGGCGAGGACCGATGAGACGTCGATCGGTGCCGGCAACTCGGCTGACACCCTTCCGTTGTTGATGACCACCATTCGGTCGCATGCCGCGGCGATCTCCTCCGGTTCACCGCTTATCAACACGACGGCAAGACCGTCGGCAGCGTGTTGTCTAAGCTTCGCCAGGATCTCGCCCTTGGCGTAGACGTCGACGCCCTGGGTCGGCTCGTCGGCTACCAGAACGTCGGGATTGACGGCGAGCCAGCGACTGATGAGCACCTTCTGCTGGTTGCCGCCCGAGAGCGCGACCATGTCGACCTCGGGGTCAAGGGGATGGACCCCCATGGCCTCGAAGAGCTCATACATGCGGGTTCGCTCCGTCCGCAGGTTGATTCGTCCGCGCGACAGGTACGGGCTGATGTCGGACACCGTGGCGTTCTCGCGAGCGGTGAGGCCAGGTAGAACGGCTTGGGACGCCCGGTTGGCCGGCACGAATCCCACCTCGTGCACCGAACGTCCGGCCCTGGTCTCGTGCAGCGTGACGGATCCGCCTTTCGGATCGCCCCTACCGGTAAGCAACAACCCCAGCTCCTCGACGCCGCTGCCCAGGATGCCGGCGACGCCCACGACCTCGCCGCGGTGCACGTCGAGATCGATGCCGTGAAGCGTCTCGCCGGTGAGGTTCGCAGCGCGCATGATCAGAGGTTGATCGACCCGCTGGGTGATCGTCGAGACCGGTGCTGCCACGGCGACCGGTGCCAGATTGGTACCGCCCATCGCGGCGACGATCCGGTCGACGGACAGTTCGGACGTCGGTGAGCTCTGAACCGCCTTACCGTTGCGCAGCACCGTGACTGCATCGCTGACCCGCATCACCTCGCCGAGTCGATGCGAAATGAACAACACACCTAGTCCGGAGGCAGCGCACTGCGCGGTGACGTCGAGAAGCCGTTGTGTCTCCCGCGCCGGCAGTGTCGATGTCGGCTCGTCGAGGACTAAGAGGGAGCAGTCTGCGCTGGCCTGCAGTGCGCGAGCGATGGCAACGATGGTCTTCTCGGCCTTGGTCAATGCGTCGACGGGAGTGTCGATCTTCCGTTCGAGCGCAAAGGGTTCGAGCGCCTCGACGACTTGTGCCCGCTCGACACCCCGGTCGATCCGCCACCGCCGGGTCGGAACCCTCCGTCCCAGGCTGAGGTTCTCCAGAACGGTCAGCGACTCGACCAGAGCGAGGTCTTGGTGGACGAAGGCGATTCTGTCGCAGAAGTTCTCGCTGACACCACCGACCTCCACGGTGCCGGTATCGCGCTGGTGGAAGCCCGCAAGGATCTTGACGAACGTTGACTTGCCCGACCCGTTCATTCCCACCAACGCGTGAACGCTGGCGGCCGGAATCTCGACGTGAAAGTCATCGAGTGCCGCGTTGTCACCAAAGCTCTTGCTGACCGATTCTGCTCTCAGTGCCGGAGAGCGCTCTGCCACCGAGACGCTCATGATCCCGACCAGATTCGCCGGTACTCCGACATGTAGTCGACGTCGCCCTCCCACTGACCCTGCGGTGGGATGTCCTCGATGTTGTCGGTGGTGATGAGCCGGGTGGGCACGTGTTGCTCGACGATCTTCTGACCGGACAGCAGGCGGTTCACGTTGTCGAACGCCGCCCACGCACCCCATTTGATCGGCACCGCAGACGTGGCGTTGGCTTGCCCGCCACGGATGAGCTGCAGCCAGGGAGCGATGCCATTGAATCCGCCCACCCGCACACTGTCGAACCCGGCACTTCGGATTGATGGCAGAGCGCTGAGCATCGACGCGTCGTACGCGCCGATTACGACGTTGATCTTTGGGTTCTCTCGGAGCGCGCTGACCATCAACGTAGGTACCCGAGTGGAGGCTTCAGCTGCAGTGAACTTGTCCTCCCGCACGATCTCGCATGTTTGGCACGCTTGGATGGTTTCTCGGGCTCCCTGGATCCACGAGCGAACGACGTTGAATTCGGGGGCCTCGGTGAGGTACGCCCGTGCTTCTCCACCGGACTGCCAGATCATGTAGTTGGCCATGTTGATGCCCTCTTGGGCGACCGGTTGATCGACCTCGAAGGAGACTCCGGTGGGGGAAGGTTCGTTTCCACCATCCCAGCTGCCGACCACGATTCCGGCGCTACGAGCACGCTGGACCGCACCGGCTACTGCTTCCACCGACACTGCACTGAGAATGATTGCGTCGTAGTCTTGGTCGACGGCCTCACTGATCGCCCGGTTCTGGATTCGTGGGTCGAGTTGGCCGTCGACCACCCGCAGATCCCAGCCAAGGGCTTGCGCGGCGAGCCCCGCGGCTTCGGCTGGACCCTTGCAACCCTCGGCCGCGAAACCACACGCGATCCACATCACCTTCACGCCCTGTCGAGCCCGTGGTCCCTCGGTAGGCCCCGGCCACGTCGTGACCGGTTCCATTGCGGCCTGGCTGGCCTGCTCGTAGGCCGACACGTCGACGACTGCTTCATCGGCACCTGTTGCGACGGGGCCATCCAGGCCCGACGAACAGGCTGGTGTTGCCATGGCGATTACTGTTGCAAAGACGCTGCAGCAGATTGATTTTCGGGTCATACGTGCTCCAAGTCAGTCTTGTTCTTGGGGGCTTCGGACAATGCGTCTTTGCTCTGACGCGCAACCCATACCTGGACGGGTGTGCTTGGTGGTCGTAGTCAACCCGAAGGCATCGACGGTCGACTGCTACCTCGTGCGGCGGCTATTCGTGTCAAGTAGCGCCTGAAATCCTGACGGAGATAAACACTTTGGCTTCCATGCTGTCCTGACTTCGCTACAAGCTTCGGCGGCGAAGAAGCGGCGGGCTCAGGCTGCGTTCGCCGCACCGGGATCGAGCGAAGCTTGGCGAGCGGCATTGCCGGCCGATCAGGAATGCCAACGTGGCGGCGTCGGAAGATGTGAAACCCGAGCGGGCCGCATCTCGAGGGGACCCTTGAGACCTCCAAACTGTGCAATGAAACAACTACATGTGCAATAGAGATAGTCTGACCCGAGCCGACGTGCCGTGTCAAGCAAAAATGCGGTGGAGATTACGCAAAGGCGGGATCTATGACGGGATCGGTGGTCATCTCGGTGTTCCCAGGCAGCCGGCGCTCGTGACTGACCTGACGGTGGGTCCGGGGTCGGTCAGCGACAGAAGCGCAGACTTCCGGCGCCCCGAATGAGACTGTGAATGAGCATGTTCGAATGTTCTGCGGCTGCCAGATGCCGGGTGAGGAGCTGTGTTCCTCACGCTATGCGTCGCGTAAGACGCTGCGACATCGACTATGCTGCTGGTCGTTGCCATCTCGACGATGGTCACACCGACGGGCACGATACGCGCACCGCGACTGCGACTTCGGTGATGGTTACCGTCGACGTAGTCCAGTCCCCACGGCCTGCTCGTGCTTCTCGAGCAGAGCGCTGCTCAGCGAGCAGCCGCAAAGGATGGTCGACGTGAGAAATGCGGCAGGACTGGCGGCGACGAGTATGGCCTCAGCCGCGTGCGGCAGCCAAAAGCGCCTGGACGCAGGCGGTTTCGTTAACCGCGAACCGATCAGCTGGCATGGTGATGGTGAGTGCACACTGCGGGTATCGCTCGCCGAGGTACATCGGAACGGCGATTCCCCACACACCATCGAGGTACTCGCCGCGGTCGATGGCATAGCCGCGGTCTCGGATGAGGGCGAGCTCAACGCGCATCGCGTCGACGTCGACGATGGTGTTGGCAGTGCGTTGGTGGAGAGCGCGGCTTGTCAACAGCCGTTCGGCTTGGTCTCGCGGTGCGAAGGCAAGAAGGCATTTACCTGACGAACGCGCGTGGATGTCGCCCGCGCGTCCGATCTGAAGTGCTGCCACGCGGACAGCGTGCCTGCCTTCGGCGACCGCAATGATCATGACGTCATCACCTGCCCAGCACGAGGCGTAACCGGACTCACCGGTCTCGTCCGTAACTCGGTGAAGTGCAGACAGCACCTCCGGGGACGGCCTGGCGTCGGCTTCGATCTGGGAGTACAGCGACAGCACCTTCTCCGTCGACAACGAGTACGCCCGGCCATGTTTGGCGAGATATCCGCACTCCGTCAGCGTGTTCAGCAGATGGACGGCCGTGGTCAGGTTCAAACCGAGGGACGACGCGACCTCTTGTCCGCGCATACTGCGGTTCGCACTGATCTCATCAATAATTGCCAATGCCCGTGCTACCGACTGAATGCGGCCTGCCCGCCTGCCCTGCTCCGGTTCGCTCGACACGGCCGCGTCCCCACCTGTGTCGACCATGAGCATCTCCTTGCCGGAATCTAGACAAATCAACACAGTACAACAGGCGCTTTCACCATTGCACACATGGGTGATCAGGGCTCAACACGGGTTCGGCCAGCCCGGGTTGTCGCGGCCTCGGTGGATGAATCGCGACGACGGCGCTGGCGTGCGCGCTGCATTACAGACGGTTCGATTGGCCTGCAGCGTCCGGTATTTCGCCTCCACCGACGGCTGGCTCCCACTGCACGGCCCCATCACCCTCGGGACCGGCCACCTCCCGCGCTAGGCGCAGCCAACGAATCGCACCACCTGGATGGTCGTGAACGTCGCAGCCTCTCTGACGCGCGTGGGCGTTGAACACCGACGAATAGTGCGCCCGGAGGTGGTGCTTCGCAGTTGAGGCAATAACGTGACCTCGCCTCGCGCCAAACCTGGGCAAACCCTTGACAACCGCCGAGTCGCCTCGGCACACTCAACACCATTACACAGTAACTGTCATAGTATGACAGTCAGGAGTTGGCTTGATGTTCGACTTGCAATGGTGGGATAGCTACCAGCAGACGCTCAACGACGATCCGAAGTGGCGCGCGGCGTCACGCTGGATGGACGCGCGCGTGTTGTTCGTGGTCGAAGACAATCCGGTGGCCGCATTGGAGGTCCGCCAAGGTCGCGTGCTCGGAGCGCATTTCGGATTTCCGGGTCGGGGAGCGGACATCGTGCTCACGGCGCCTCGCAGTGAATGGGCGCTTCTGCTCGATGGTGAAACCGATTGGTTCGAAGCGACGTCGCCCGGTCTCGGGCAGCTCGTCGTATCGGGCGACGTCGTGACGGCCATGCGCAATGCCAAGAGCATGTGGTTGATGCTCGAAGCATTCGGTCGAGTCGGAAGGCCACCGGCCGTCCTGCCGCAGCCATCGCCGTCACCCAGTCCGTCGGGTCGTGAGATCACCGGACGCTACATCACGGTCAACGGCTCCCGCACCTATTACGAGGAGGCAGGCGAGGGCCCGCCCATCGTCTGTCTGCATGCAGCATCTCAAGACGCCATGATGTACCGCCATGTTCTGGAGGGGCTGTCGGACTCCTATCGCGTGATCGCCCTCGACGCGCCCGGTCATTGCAAGTCGCACCCACCCGTCGGTGGACTCTTCACCAGCATCACCCAGCACGCCGAGTTCAACGAGGCGTTCACGAGCGCGCTCGGGCTCGAGCGGCCCGCGCTCATCGGCTGCTCGTTCGCCGGCAATCAGGTGCTGGAGTTGGCGGCGCGACAGCCAGGTGCATACAGTGCGATCGTTTCGAGCGAGGGTGCCGATTACACGCCCACGGTGTCGGACTTCTTTCTCGAGATGATGCGCACCGACGGCCACCAGATCGTTGATGCGTGGTGTCAGTCCATGATTGGAGAACGCACACCGCCCGATCGCAAGGACGACGTCGTGTGGCAAATCCAGAGGAATCCCGCCGAGGTCATGGTGAGCGACCTGATCGGATACGGGCACTTCGACAAGCGGGACGAGATGGGTCGTATCACGGATCCGGTGCTGTTGCTGCGCGGTGACGCTGACTGGCTGGTGTCGCAAGAGCAGGTCGAGGCCACCGCCTCGCGGATAGCGGGAAGCCGAATTGCCTTGCTAGCAGGCACCGGTCACTATCCGATGATCGAGAACCCCGTGGAGTTCAATCAGACCGTGCGCGAGTTCCTCTCCGATGTAAGTTACGTGTAACTTCGCGCAATTGAACCGAGGCTCGAGCATCCGGTGTTCCCGGGGGAGCGCAACACCTGCAGACCGCGAGTGCTAGACGGTTTGAGCGACCGGCGGCGGGTCCGGCAAGGCGGCAGGCGCGATCGGCGCCTCCGGCTACCACCTCGCGACCAACCTTGAGGCGCCTCAACGACAGGGCACCCGCCGGTGTGGTGTCCATCGTGATCGCCCTCGGCTCGGTCGTCGTCATCTGCGCCGGCGGCGAGGTGCTCAAGGCGACCCAGATTACTGGCACTTTGACCGATGGAGCCCCGGTGAGGCCGGCGACCGGTGTGTACGTCTACGTCGTAATGGCGGGAGTGCTGTTCGCCCCTCGCTGTAGTGCTGTCGATCATTCTGACGCGACATCGGCCGGTGACGCCCCCTAGAGATATCCGAAGAAGTGCAGCTCCCCGGTCAGTGCGAGTGCGCACGCGTCTTCGCGATCTTGCGTCGGTTCTGCCACGCAATGATGAGGGCCACGACCAGTGCGCTGCCGGCGAAGAAGGTGCCTGACTGAAAGCCGACATGCCTGACCATCGGCTCGAGGTCTACACCCCCGCCGACGAACCTTCCGTTGACGCGCTTGCCCTCCTCGCCACCATCTCGCGAACCAAAAGCTCCCAGGCCCGAGCGCAAGATCCACACGGTACATCGCGACAGATGACGGTCTGCGGTATCGCCGTATCGCCAATGAGCAGAGGACCTTTCACCCTGTGCACTCGACGGCGAAGTCCTCTGGGGTAAATCCACGACAACGCAATTGATCGTGAGTCGCCGTTGGCGCAGCACGGCTCAACACCACGTTACCGCCAGCAGCGCCCAGGATGGCCACGCCGCCTACCGCAGCGACGATGCCGATCTGGGCGGTCATCCCTTGAGTCATGGCTTGATCTGCCTGAGTCGAGACAAAGCCGAACGCGGCCTGAGACGGTTTCGGCTGCATTGGCTGCGCCGGTGACAGGCGGGCATAACGCAGAGGTCCCGGGAGATGACACGCCACCTCTGGCCGCGTCGACGCCGATGGAGATCTCACGCGATCTGCAAAGTTGGAGCAATCCGATGTTCGAGAAGG
>Ga0209051_1001065_pt1 | contig 25522 bp, 21 predicted proteins | sample AraplaCvi_mMS_r2_2_FD_184286 | JGI IMG/M metagenome (GOLD analysis project Ga0209051, IMG submission 184286) | Arabidopsis root microbial communities from North Carolina, USA - plate scrape MF_Cvi_mMS_r2 (SPAdes) (version 2) | ecosystem: Host-associated > Plants > Roots > Endosphere | place...
GAAACGCTCGAGTACCACCACGACAAGCACCACAACGCCTATGTCGTGAATCTCAACAATCTCCAGAAGGGCACCGAGTTCGAGTCGATGTCGCTCGAGGAGATCGTCAAGAAGTCGTCCGGCGGCATCTACAACAATGCCGCCCAGGTCTGGAACCACACGTTCTTCTGGAACTGCATGAAGCCGAACGGCGGCGGCGAGCCGGGCGGCGCGCTGGCCGATGCGATCAAGGCCAAGTGGGGCTCGTTCGCGGCCTTCAAGGAGGCCTTCACGAAGTCGGCGGTCGGCAATTTCGGCTCGGGCTGGACCTGGCTCGTGAAGAAGGGCGACGGCAGCGTCGACATCGTCAACATGGGCGCCGCCGGCACGCCGCTGACGACCGCCGACAAGGCGCTGTTCACGATCGACGTGTGGGAGCATGCCTACTACATCGACCACCGCAACCTGCGTCCGCGCTTCGTCGAGACCTTCCTGAACTCGCTCGCGAACTGGTCGTTCGCCGAGAAGAACTTCGCCTGATCTCCCAGGCGGTGCACGGGCGCGGCGGGGGCGGGAGCCCGCCGTCGCGCCCGGGGCGCGCGGGTTTTGCATGTCAACCCGGAGCCGCCTGCGACGTTGGCGCCGGGCCAATTCAAATTCGATCCCGAAAGCCGCCGCGAATCTCTCCGTCGCGCGCGCTCCGAACCGTTGCCGATTCGCCGGGATGTGGCTTATCCCGATAGGGTTGCGCGATGTTTTTGGAGTATCTTTGCGGCCGTTGAGCAACCCTACCTCAACGTTCCCCCAACCGGAGGTTTGTACATGCAAGTGAAACTGAACGCGATCGTCGCTGCCGCCGTCGCGCTTTGTGCTGGTGCGGTCTACGCGCAGGACCTCGTGGTCCGCATCGGCCACGTCGGTCCCGTTTCGGGTTCCCAGGCCCACTACGGCAAGGACAACGAGAACGGCGCGCGCATGGCCGTCGACGACCTGAACAAGCAGGGCGTGACGATCGGCGGCAAGAAGGCCAAGTTCGAGCTCGTCGCGGAAGACGACGGTGCCGATCCGAAGCAGGGCACCGCCGCCGCCACCAAGCTCTGCGACCAGAAGGTCAACGGCGTCGTCGGCCACCTGAACTCCGGCACCACCATCCCCGCGTCGAAGGTCTACAACGCGTGCGGCATGCCCGAGATCACGCCCTCGGCCACCAACCCGGCGCTCACGAAGCAGGGCTTCAGCAACGTCTTCCGCCTGCTGGCCAACGACAACGCGCTCGGCGCGGGCCTCGCCCTCTACGCGGCCGACGCTCTCAAGCTCAAGCGCATCGCCGTCATCGACGACCGCACCGCCTACGGCCAGGGCGTCGCCGAGGTGTTCAAGAAGTCCGCGGCCGCGCGCGGCATCGAGATCGTGAGCGAGCAGTTCACGAACGACAAGGCGACCGACTTCATGTCGATCCTGACCGCCATCAAGTCCAAGAACCCGGACGGCGTCTTCTACGGCGGCATGGATCCCCAGGCCGGCCCGATGCTGCGCCAGATGGAGACGCTGGGCCTGACCAACGTCAAGTTCTTCGGCGGCGACGGCATCTGCACCGAGAAGCTGATCGACCTGGCCGGCGGCGCCGAGTCCAAGACCCTCGGCAACGTGGTGTGCGCGCAGGGCGGCGTCTCGATCGCGAAGATGCCGGGCGGCGCCGAATGGAAGAAGCGCTACGACGCGAAGTACCCGGGCGAGTTCCAGGTCTACTCGCCGTACACCTACGACGCCACGATGGTGCTCGTCGACGCGATGAAGCGCGCCAACTCGTCGGATCCGAAGGTCTACCTGCCCTTCCTCAAGAGCACGAACTACAAGGGCGTGACCACGACCGTGCAGTTCGAGCCGGATGGCGAGCTCAAGAACCCGGCCATGACGTTCTACGCGTACAAGGACGGCAAGCAGGTCGCCCTGAACTGAGCGATCGACCGGGGTCTGGCCCTGCGGGCCTGACCCCTGCATTCGAGGGCGCCACGGGGCGCCCTTCGTATTTCTCGTGCCGGCGAAGAAAGACGGGCCCGGCATCGGATGCCGGGCCCGGAAAATCCGGCAGCTCAGGGAGGATACGAACGCACTGCCGGCCACCCCATCGAGGGTTCGGGATCCATTGTTGGCGGCACGCGTGTCGGCCGTATGGCCCGATGGTGTCGCCCTCGACACACTCGCGCCGGCGAGCCACGCGCGCGCGGGGCACTACAGTTGCGGTCATGTGCTCCAACTACCGGCCCGTCACCCGCCTCGACCGATTGCTCACCTTCTTCGGCGTCGAGTACGGCAAGGAGGAGGTCGAGCGCGACGTGTTCCCGCTGGGCATGGCGCCCTTCATCCGTCGCGGCGTCGAAGGGCAGGAGGGCGGCCGGCCGGCACTCGTCGCGGAAGACGGCATGTTCGGCCTGCTGCCGTACTTCGCACGCGAGGTGCAGTACGGCCGCCGCTGCTACAACGCACGCAGCGAGACGGTCGCGAGGCTGCCCAGCTTCCGCGACGCCTGGTCTCGCGGCCAGCGCTGCATCATCCCGGCCGAGGCCTTCTACGAGCCCTGCTACGAGAGCGGCCGCGCGGTGCGCTGGCGCATCTGGCAGGACGGCGACGTGCCGATGGGCATCGCCGGCGTCTACACCGAGTGGCGCAACCCGCAGGGGCAGCGCCAGTTCACGTTCGCCATGCTCACCGTCAACGCCGACGGCCATCCGCTGATGTCGCGCATGCACGCGCCCGGCGAGGAGAAGCGCATGGTCGTCATCCTCGATCGCGCCGACTACCTCGACTGGCTGAGCTGCGACGTGAAGGACGCGCCGCGCTACTTCCGCCAGTGGCCCGGTCCGCTCCTCGGCGAGCCCGCGGCGCTCGTCCCCGTGGCGAAGGTCGGGCGGCCGGCGCCCGAGGCGCCGGAGGCCGGCCTGCCGCAGGCGCCGAAGGCGGCGAAGCCCGCGAAGCCCCGGCCTCCCAAGCCGCCCGCGGAGGGCGAGCCTCCCATCCAGGGCGACCTGTTCTGAAGGTCGCGGGCGGGACTTCGAGCTCTGCATCAGGAACGCCTCAGGCGTCGACGACGTCCATTCGTCAGGGCCCTCGCGGAGGCGATGGGGTCCGGCCGCCGTCCACTTGCCGCCGAGGTGATCATGTCTTCCATTGCCCCATTCCGGATGCTGCCGGCGCGTGACCGTCGCACGCGTGTCGTCGCTCTCGCGACGACGCTCGCCGCGCTCTCGCTGACGAGCTGCGGCGGCTCCGACGACACCTTCGGCCCGACGCCGGAGCAAGGCAAGGAGACCTTCCGCTACGAGACCTTCGGCGACGAGGCCAAATGGACCGATGCGCTTCGCATGCACGAGGTGATCGCCTCGGCGGTCGATCCGACCACCGCGCTCGCGGTCGGAATGAAGGTGGACTCCGAGGCCTTGCCCGCCAGCGTGGTCGCCGGCATCCAGGACGGCTCCATCTCGCTCACGGACCCCGCGACGACGGTCGCGCTCATCAAGCTCGACGCCGTCGTGGGACTCAAGGGCACCGTCGAGTCCGTGAACGGCGTCGATCGGCTGACGCGCGTCGGGATCACGTGCGCGCTGTGCCATTCCACGGTGGATGACTCGTTCGCGCCCGGGATCGGCAGGCGCCTCGACGGATGGCCCAACCGCGACCTCGATCCGGGCGCGATCATCGCCTTGTCCCCGGCGCTCAGCGCCGCGCAGAAGGCCGTCTACAACTCCTGGGGCAAGGGCAGGTACGACCCGCGCTACAACATCGACGGCCTGAGCAAGCCGGTCGTGATCCCGCCCGCCTTCGGCCTGGCCGGCGTCGATCGCATCACCTACACGGGCGACGGCGACGACATCGCGTACTGGAACCGGTACGTCGCCGTCACGCAGATGGGTGGCCTCGGCTCCTTCACCGAACCCCGGCTCGGGATCGCCGTGACGAACGGCACGCAGGATCTCGTGAGCGGCAAGCTGCCCGCGCTGCAGGCCTACCAGCTCTCCCTCGCAGCACCCGCGGCGCCCGCAGGCAGCTTCGACCCCGCGGCGGCCCTGCGCGGCAAGTCGGTCTTCGAAGGACAGGGTCAGTGCGCCACCTGCCACACAGGCTCCACGTTCACCGATGCGAACGCCCGGCTGCATCCCGCGGCCGACGCGGTGCCCGAGCCGGAGAGCCCCAGCTACGCCGCGCGCTCGGCGACGAAGCAATATCGCGCCTCGCCACTGCGAGGCCTCTGGCAGCATGCGCCGTACTTCCACGACGGATCCTCGCCGACGCTGGACGACGTCGTCCGGCGCTACGACGCGGAGCGCTCGCTCGGGCTCACGGCGCAGCAGCAGGCGGATCTCGTGGCCTATCTCGGATCGCTGTGACGGGCTGCCACGCGGGCAAGCACCTCACGCCATCCGCGCGAGCCCTTGGGCAAGAGACCCGAGCCGGCTACAGGTTGCGCTCGGGCACGCTCGCGGGCGCCGACGGCCCGGACACGAACTTGCGCACGATGACCTCGTGGCTCGCGTCGTCCTCGAGCCAGACGGTCGAGCCGTCCGGCCCGATCTCGCCGCGCACGACGTAGCGCGCCTGCGCGACGGGCACGAAGTCCACGCTGCCCACGACGCGGTGGGGATCCCAGAACAGGGTCTTCGCCGGGTTGCGATAGCGCGTCAGGCCCTCGATCTCGACGTGCACCTGGCGGTCGGCATCGAGGCGATTGGTCGCGTCGATGCCGAGCGTCTTCATGGGCTCCTCGCCGCGCCCGATGGGGTGGCCGTCGATCTCGGTGACGTGGAAGGTGTCGACGCGGCCGTTGCCGTCGTCCACGTGCGATCCCGTGACGCTCGCGTACGACCGGGGCGCGCCGTCCTGGCTGCCGCCGATCCCCTGGCAGGCGGCCAGGGCGAGGCAGGAGGTGGCAAGGAGCAGGTGACGGCGCAGGCGCATGGGCGGGCCTCGGCATGGAGAGGATGACCCACCATTGTCGTCGAAGGTTCGACCCTGTCCGGTCCGCGTCACCGGCGCCGCGCGCGAGCGCCGTGCGCCATACGGGACGCCGTATGCTTCGCCGCGGCGCACCGATCCATGCGCCGGCCGCGCTCGACAGTACGCGTACAATGAAGTTCTCCGGCGGCCCCTCTCTCATCTCCCTCCCTGCCGCCGGTCTCGGCCCGGCCTCAGCGCCGGGCCACTTTTCCTGCAGCGCCGCTTCGGTGCGCCGAGCCGCCCGTCAAGGCACGACGGTGATCTCGGCGAGCTGCGAGCTGTTGTTGTTGCCGCTCGCGGAGGTGCAACCCACCCAGTAGTAGTAGCGGCCATAGCTCGTGGGGGCGCTCACGATCTGGGTGCCGGACTTGGCCAGCGTGCCGCTCCAGCCACCGGCATTGCTCGAGGCCGTGCACGTATTGACGTTGGCGCCCTTCCACTTGATCGTCACCGCCTGGCCCGGATTCGGGCGGCTCGGGGAGGCGGTGATGGTCGCCGTGGGCGGATTGGCGCCGATGTCGAAGCGGGCGATCGAGCCCAGGTTGTGCGCTCCGCCGGTGCGCGTCGATGCATACAGGTTGCCGCCGTCGAGGACGAGCGTGCCGTCCGGGTTCGCGCCGTCGCCCGTGCCGAAGACATACATCGTCGAATACACGCCGGCCTTCGTCACCCGGAACAGCGCGCCGCTGTTGTACGTGTTGCCCCAGATCACGCCGTTGCCATCGATCACGGGCTTGCTGAACGGGTTGCCGCCCTCGGGAACGATGCCGTTGTAGACGCTGTGCAGCACCTTGTACTTGCCGTTGAGGAACTGGAACACGACGCCCTGGTTGAAGTTGCCGCCGTAGTAGGTGACGCCGTAGAAGCCGCCGTCCGGCCCCACCGCGATCCCCTGCGGCTGGTTGCCGTCGTGGGTCTGCGCCGTGAAGCTGTAGAGCGTGCTGTACGTGCCGTCGGGCGCGATCTTGTAGATCGTGCCCGTGTTGCCGATGCCGCCCTGGACCGTGACGCCGACGATCGTCTCGTCGGCGGCCAGGGCGATGTCGACGCCGTACAGGCCGTCGGCCCAGATCTCGTTGAATCCGTGCAGCAGGTCGAAGCGGCCGTTCGGGGCCATCTGCCACACCGTGCCATAGCCGAAGGGGCCGCCGTAGCAGGTGGAGCCGACGAAGTAGTTGTCCGAGGCCCGCAGGATCGGCGCGCGGCCGGAGCAACTGGTGCCGTTGTACCCGTCGGTTCCCGCCGACATGGTGTGCAGCACGACCACCGTGCCGTTCAGCGACGAACGATAGACCGTGCCCGCGCCGCTCGCGCCGCATCCGCTCGCGTAGCCGACGAGCGCGCCGCTGGCATTCAGCGAGAGCCCGCCGGTCGGCGTGCACCCCTCGGCGCCGCCGACGAACGAGTGGATCGTCTTCAGGTCGCCCCCCGGCGTGACGCGGAAGATCGTTCCCAGGTTGTTGGCGCCGCCCGAACTCGTCGTGCCGTAGTAGTTGCCGTCGGAGGCCAGCACGAGGCCGTTCATCGCGGGATACTGACCGTCGCCGGTCTTCGACCCGAAGTCGTACCTCCACGTTTCCGTCGTGTCCGCGGCCAGGGCCGCGGGTGCGGCGGCGATGCCGCCAAGCAAGAGGAAGAGGCCCAGGGGCCGTGCGCGTGACGTTGCGGACATTTCGCCTCCTTCGATTGGACGCACCGGCGCGCGATGTGCACCGGCTTCGTCTTGGAGCCAGACACAAGCTCGCCGCACGGCCCATCCCGCCCGCGGCTCGCGACTGAAGAACGACTTCCTTGAAGGCCCTCCGACCGGCCCGGGAGGGTCGGCCGGTGCCTGACGTTCCAGGCACCGGGAACGATGATGCGCTGGCGCTCGAAAGAGTGTCAAACGAGGCGCGCCATGATTCCTAGGGGGGCGCAAACCCGGATTACACTGTCGCACCCATGCGCCGCCACATCGCCATCCTGCTGCTGATGCTGCTGCCGTTCCAGTTCTGCTGGAGCGCGGTGGCGGCGTATTGCCAGCACGAGAGCGGCGCGGCGGCCACGCATGTCGGGCACCACGCCCACGTCCACAAGAGCGTCTCGAAGGCCGGGAAGGATGCATCCGCGCTTTCCGGCCTCGATGGCGATTGCCCGACCTGCGTCCTCCATGCCGACGGCCCCTCGCTGCCGCCCGACGTCCCGTCGGTCGCCCCGGGCATCGCCCACCTGGCCCCCGTGCCGCACGAGACCGTCGCGGCCCCGTCTCCTCCACCGTCGCTTCCAGAACGCCCGAAATGGGCCACGCCGGCCTGATCCGGCGAGGCGACAGCGACCTTCTCCTTCTTCGACGACACGTAGCGTCCGACTGATCGCGTCCCGGATCCATCCCTTGATTTCGATCAACTGGAGGATTCGATGCGAATCACGACGCTGGCGCTCGCCGCCGCGATCACCCTTTGCGCGACCGCCGCCCCCGCAAAGCCGGGCGGCGAGATCGCGCAGCCGTCGACGTCGACCCCGACGCTGACCCTCTCCGAGGCCCTGGCGCTGGCCGAGGACGCGAACCCGGTCCTGCGGGCCAGGAAAGCGCAACTCGATGCGGCGGAAGGCGCCTCCGCCGAAGCCGCGGCGCTCCTGGCGAACAATCCGCAACTGAACGTGGATGCGACACGGCGCAAGGTGCCGGTCGACAGCGGCATCGAGCACTGGCCCGAGTGGAGCGCCGGCGTGTCGCAGACCTTCGAGGTCGCGGGCCAGCGCGGCCATCGTCGCGAGGCCACCGGCCAGGCCGTGCAGGCCTTGCGCCTCGAGATCGAGGACCTGCGTCGCCAGCAGCGCGCCGAAGTCGCCCAGCGCTTCTACAAGGTCGTCGCCTTGCAGCGCCGGCTCGAGCTCGAGGCGCAGGCGGCGAGGCTCTTCGACGAGACCGCCCAGGCCGTCGAACGACGCCGGGCCGCCGGCGAGGACACGCGCCTGGACGCCAATGTCGCGCGCGTCGAGGCGGAGCGCGCCCGCAACCAGCACGCGGCGGTCGAGGATGCGCTGACGCAGGCGCGCAGCGAGCTGGCGCGGCCGCTCCAGCTTCCACCCAGCCAGTGGCCGGTCGCGAGCGGCAACCTGGATCCCGCGCCTCTCGCGTACGACGAGGAGGGCCTGCTCCGGCAGTTGCGGCAGACGCCTCGACTCCAGGCGCTCACCGCGCGCGAAACGAGCGCGAAGGCGAGGCTGGACCTCGCGCGGGCCGGCCGCTATCCGGACGTCACGGTGGGCCTGAGCGTCGGCCGCGAAGGCAGCCTCGACGCCCGGGAACACCTGACGACGCTCAGCGTATCGGTGCCGCTGCCGCTCTTCCGGCACAACGATGCCGCGATCGGCTCGGCATCGAGCGAGGCCAGCCAGGCGCGCATCGACCGCGAGGCGGCCGAGCGCGACCTGCCGGCCCAGGTGCACGTCGAATGGACGCGCCTCGAGAACCTGCGGCAGCGCGTGGACCGCCTTCAGAAGACGGTCGTGCCTGCGCTTTCGTCGAACGAGGAGCTCTCCCGCAAGTCGCTGAAGGCCGGCCAGATCGGCCTGCTGGAGCTGATCGTCACCAATCGCCAATCGCTCGACGCCCAGCGCGATCTCGTCGACGCGCTGCTCGACTACCAGATGACCCGCCTGGCCCTCGAGGCCGACGCGGGGTGGAACGGCCACCCCTGAGGATACGAATCCATGAAAACGACACACATTCCCTTCGATCGTCCCGGCCTGCTGCATGCCTTCGCGTTGTGCGCGTTGTGTACGCTCCTCGCCGCGTGCTCGGGCTCCGACAAGCCCGGCGCAAGTGCCGCGGCACCCGCGTCTTCTCCCGCCGGCGGCGGCCGGGAGGCCGAGGTCGATGCCGGCCTGAAGCTCACGGCCGAAGAGGCCGAGCGCGCCGGCATCCGGACCGAGACGCTCGCGCCGTCCGCCGGCGTGGAGGTCGTGACGGCCACCGCTACGATCAAGGCGAACCAGGATCGCTTCGCGCGCGTGGCCCCGCGCGTCGAAGGCAGGATCGTCTCGGTGACGGCCAATCTCGGCGACAAGGTGGCGGTCGGGCAGCCGCTCGCCGCCCTCGACAGCGTCGCGCTCGGGGAGGCGCAGGCGGCGCTGCGCGAGGCGCAGTCCGCCCATCGGATCGCCGAGGCGGAGTACAGGCGCGCCGAAGGCCTCGCCGCGCAGGAGATCATCCCGCAGCGAGACTACCTCCGTGCCAAGGGCGACTTCGAGAAGTCGGCCTCCGAGCTCGAGGCGGCCCGCGGCAAGCTGCGCCTGCTCGGCGCGGCGCCGGGCAACGGCGGCGCCACCTTCGAGCTGCGCGCGCCGCTTGCCGGCACCGTGATCCACAGGGACGCCACGGTCGGGGAGCTCGCCACCCCGAGCACGCCCGTCTTCACCGTCGCCGACCTGTCGCACTTGTGGATCGAGGCCAATCTCGCGGAAGACACGCTCGCGCGCGTCCGCGTGGGCGCGCCCGCGAGCGTGACCGTGGGCGCGTATCCGGGCGAGCGCTTCGGCGGCAAGGTCACCTACATCGCCGGCGTCCTCGACAAGGAGACGCACTCGGTGCCCGCACGGATCGAGGTCGGCAACGCCGATGGCCGCCTCAAGCCCGAGATGTTCGCCACCGCGGCGATCGAGACGGGGAGGGCGGGCGCGCCGAGCCTGAGCGTGCCCGACGCGTCCGTCATCCTGCTGCAGGGCCAGCCGACGGTGTTCCTCGCCGGGCATGGCGGCTACGAGCCGCATCCGGTCCAGCTCGGCGACAAGCTGGGCGGGCGCACCGTCGTCGAGGCGGGCCTGAAGGCGGGCGACCAGGTCGTCACGGCGGGCACCTACGCCCTCAAGGCGCGACTGCTGAAGTCGCAGATCAGCGAGGAGTGACCCGACATGCTCGATGCCATCGTCAGCGCGTCGCTGCGCTACAAGGTCCTGGTCCTCGTGGCCTTCTCGGTCATCGTGGGGCTGGGGGTGCAGGCCTTCCGGCAGGTCCCGGTGGATGCCTTTCCCGACGTGACGCCCATCCAGGTCAACATCTACACGGAGTCGCCCGGCCTCGCCGCGGAGGACGTCGAGAAGCTGCTCACGACGCCCATCGAGGGCGCGATGGCGGGCCTCCCCGGCGTCGAGGAGGTGCGCTCGGTGTCGCTCTTCGGCCTGTCCTACGTCGGGGTCTACTTCAAGGACGACGTCGACACCTGGTTCGCGCGCCGCCTCGTCGGGGAGAAGCTGCAGGAAGCCCGGGAACGCCTGCCGCGGGGCTACGGCGAGCCGGTGCTGGGCCCGAACAGCTCGGGCCTCGGGCAAGTCTTCTGGTACACGATCGAATCGGCCGACAGGAAGCTGTCGGCCATGGACCTGCGCACGCTGCACGACTGGACCGTGCGCGTGATCCTGCGCACCGCGCCCGGCGTCGACGACGTCATCTCCTGGGGTGGCGACGAGAAGCAGTACCAGGTGCAGATCGACCCGGCGAAGCTGATCCAGTACCGGCTCTCCTTGCGCGAAGTGATGGAGCGGCTCACCGCCAACAACAAGCAGGTCGGCGGGCAATCCCTCGACATCGGGGCGGAGCAGTACCTGGTGCGCGGCCTCGGCCTCGTCTCCAGCGCGGCCGACATCTCCACCATCGTGCTCGCAGAGCGCAACGGCGCCCCCGTCTACGTGCGTGACGTGGCCGCCGTGAGGGAAGCGCCTTCCATGCGGTTCGGCGCCGTCACGCGCAATGGCCAGGAGACCGTTCTCGGCATGGCGCTCGCGCGCGTGAACGAGAACGCGAAGACCGTCGTCGACAGCGTCAAGGCCAAGCTCGCCACAGCCCAGGCCGCCTTGCCCAAGGGCGTCGAGCTGAAGCCCATCTACGACCGGACGGAACTGGTGGAGAAGGCGCTGAAGACCGCCGAGAGCTCGCTCGTCGAGGGCTCCGTGCTCGTCGCCGTGATCCTGTTCCTCTTCCTCGGCGAGGTGCGCTCCGCGATCGTGGTCATCGTCACCTTGCCGCTGGCCATGCTGATCGCCTTCATCCTCATGCGGCAGTTCGAGCTGTCGGCGAACCTGATGTCGCTCGCGGGCCTGGCGATCGGCACGGGGATGATGGTGGACGGGGCCGTGGTGATGGTCGAGAACGCCTTCCGGCTCCTCGCCCATGCCAAGGCATCGGGGCACCCGATCAATCGGGCCCACCTGATCCTCGTGGCCGCGCGCGAGGTGGCCAACCCCATCGCCTTCGCCATCCTGATCATCATCGTCGTCTTCATGCCGCTGTTCTCGCTGACGGGCCTGGAGGGCAAGCTCTTCAAGCCGATGGCGCTGACGATCACCTTCGCGATGGCCGGCTCGCTGGTGCTCTCGATGACGCTCGTGCCGGTGCTCGCCGCGCTGATCCTGCGGCCCGGGGAGGAGCGCGACACCTGGCTCGTGGCCGCGGCCAAGCGGGCCTACCTGCCTCTGCTGGCCTGGGCGCTCGATCGCAAGCGTGCCGTCGTCGCGGGCGCTCTGGCGCTGCTCGTCGCCTCCCTGGCCCTGTTCCCGTTCCTCGGCAAGGAGTTCATGCCGCAGCTCCAGGAGGGCACGCTGATGTTCCGGGTCACGGGCATCCCTTCGACATCGCTCGAGGAATCGATCCGCGTCTCCAATGTCATCGACGCCGACCTGCGCAGGAACTTCCCGCAGGTGAAATCGGTGCTGGCCACGATCGGCCGGGCGGAGAAGGGCGAGACGGCCGACGTCAACTACATGGAGATCCTGCTCGATCTCAAGCCGCAGGAGGAGTGGCCGGAGGACATCGGCTATCCGGCACTGGCCGCGAGGATGCAGGAAGCGCTCGAGCAGGCGGTGCCCACGGCCGTCTTCGGCGCGACGCAGCCGATCCAGATGCGCGTCGAGGAACTCATCTCCGGCGTGCGCGCGACGTTGGCGCTCAAGCTGTACGGCGAGGACCTCGAGACCCTCGACCGGCTCATCACGCAGATCCAGGGCACGCTGAAGAAGGTCCCCGGCGTGGCCGATCTCTCCGCGGAGGCGAACAAGGGCAAGCCGCAACTCGTCGTGAAGGTCGACCGGGCCGCCGCGGCGCGCTTCGGCATCAACGCCGACGAGATCCTGGAGATCGTGCAATCCGGCGTGGGAGGCAGCAGCGTCTCCACGCTCATCGACGGCACGAAGCGCTTCGACATCGCCGTGCGCCTGGCCGAGAGCCATCGCTCCTCGCCCCAGGCCATCGCCGCGATCCCGATCCGCACCGCCGAGGGCGCGCTGGTTCCGTTCTCGCAGGTCGCGCGGATCGAGCTCGACGAGGGCTACTCGTTCGTGCGCCGCGAGGCCCTGCAGCGCTACGCCGTCCTCCAGATGTACGTGAAGGGGCGCGACGTCGACAGCTTCGTGAACGAAGCGAGCGAGCGGCTGAAGGCCGAGGTGACGCTGCCCGCGGGCTACTACGTCGAGTGGGGCGGCGCCTTCGAGAACCAGCAGCGCGCGATGGCGCGGCTCGCCCTCATCGTGCCCTTGACGATCGGGCTGATCTTCATCCTGCTGTACACCGCCTTCAACTCCTTGCGGCACGCGACGCTCATCATCGCCAACGTGCCGTTCGCGGTGATCGGCGGCATCGTCGGCTTGTTCGTGAGCGGCCAGTACCTCTCCGTGCCCTCGGCGATCGGCTTCATCGCGGTCTTCGGCGTCGCCATGCTCAACGGGATCGTCCTCGTGTCGTTCCTGAACAGCCTGCAGCAGCAGGGCCTGGCGCTGCGAGAGGCGGTCAGGCAAGGCGCGGCACTGCGCTTGCGCCCGGTGCTGATGACGGCCTCGGTCGCCATCCTGGGGCTGGTGCCGATGCTGCTGTCCACCGGCGTGGGCGCCGAGACTCAGCGGCCGCTCGCGACCGTGGTCGTGGGCGGCCTGTTCACTTCGACGGCGCTCACCTTGCTGCTGCTTCCCCTGATGTACGAATGGTCGGAGGCGCGCGCCGCGCGAAGGGAAGCCGTGGCCCAGGCGGCGCTCAGTGCGCCAGGAGCTTCATGAGCGCGCGGATGTCAAGCCGGTTCGCCTCGGCGGAGAGAAGAAGCGATGATCCGCGCCACCACGATCCGACGAGCCAGGTCAAGCGGGTGTGCGAGCGCCATGGTGTAACGTGGCATGCCTTGCGCTCGTCCAGCGTTGCCGCCTTCGCCGCCTGGGTGAGTCCCGCGCGCGGCGACGGAGCTCCACCCGTCTCGCGCTTCTGCCTGCGGCATGGATGAACCAGGAACCCAAGAAAGAACACACGATGAAGATCCCTCTTCGCTGGCGACTCGCCGCGCTTGCCGTCTCCCTGCTGGCCGTGGGCTCGACCCGCGCCGCGGAGGTCCAGGTGGCCGTCGCGGCCAACTTCACCGAGGCAGCGAAGAAGATCGCCGCCGACTTCGAGAAGGACACCGGCAACACGGTGAAGCTCTCGTTCGGCGCCACGGGCGCGTTCTTCGCGCAGATCAAGGAGGGAGCGCCGTTCGACGTGCTGCTGGCCGCCGACGAGGCCACGCCGAGGAAGATCGTCGACGAGGGCTTGGGGCTGGGCGAGACGCGCAAGACCTACGCCATCGGCAAGCTCGTGCTCTGGTCGGCCGACCCGGCGCTCGTCGATGCGAACGGGGCCGTGCTGAAGTCCGACAAGGTCAGGCATGTCGCCGTCGCCGACGCCAAGCTCGCGCCCTACGGCAAGGCGGCGCAAGAGGCCTTGGAACGGCTGGGCCTGACGGACAAGCTGAAGGACAAGCTGGTCACGGCCGGCAACATCGCCCAGGCCTACCAGTTCGTCACGAGCGGCAACGCGGAGATCGGCTTCGTCGCGCTCGGCCAGGTGCAGCCGCCCGACGGCTCGAAGGCGTCGGGCTCGATGTGGGTCGTCCCCGACAACCTGTACAGCCCGATCCGCCAGGACGTCGTGGTGCTCGCTTCCGCGAAGTCGAAGTCCACCGCCAGGGAGTTCGCGAAATACCTGGCGACCGACAAGGCGCGCGCCACGATCAAGGCCTACGGCTACGCGTGGTAAGCAGCCGCCATCCAGATCGACGACGAGGGTGATGAACATGAAGACCAGCGCGCGCAACCAGTACGCCGGAACGATCAGGGACATCGAGAGCGGCCCGGTCACCACCGAGGTGAGCATCGAGATCGCTGGCGGGCACCTGCTCGCCGCGACGCTGACCACGGCCTCCGCGAAGCGGATGAAGCTGCACAAGGGGCAGCAGGCCGTGGCCCTGATCAAGGCGTCATCCGTCGTTCTCGTGACCGACGGCGACGGCTACCTGCTCTCGGCGCGCAATCAATTGGCCGGAACCGTGTCGCGCGTCGAGCGCGGGGCGGTCTCCACGGTCGTGGGGCTCTCGCTGCCTGGCGGCGTGGACGTGACGTCCACCGTCACCAACGACGCCGTCGACGATCTCAAGCTGCACGCCGGCCAGGCGGCCACCGCCATCTTCAAGGCGTACCAGGTCTTCGTGGCGGTGAAGGCCTGACGAGCTGACGGTCGGTGCCCTGGCGACCGCTATCGCCGCGCGTCCTCGACCACCTTGTAGATGTCCGCCAGCGTGACCGGCTTCGCGAGGTGGGCGTCGAAGCCGGCCTCGGCGGTGGCCCGCCGATCGCGGGCCTGGGCATAGCCGCTCATCGCGATCAGGACGGCCCGCTCGTACCGCGCGTCCCTGCGCAGCCTGCGGGCGACCGCGAGGCCGTCGATCCTGGGCAGGCCGAGATCCAGCAGCACCACCTTGGGCCGCAGTCCGATGGCCTCGTCGAGGGCGTGCTCGCCGTCGTAGGCCACCTCCACGCGGTGCCCGTCGAGGCGCAGCAGCGACGCGAGCGTGTCCGCGGCGTCCTGGTTGTCGTCCACGACCAGGATGGGCAGGGGCGGGATGTGAGCCGATGTGGCAGTCACCGACGAGCCGCGTAGCACCTCGCGCCGCCCCTGGCGCGGCAGGCAGACAACGAAGCGCGCGCCCGTGCCGGGGCCCGCGCTTTCGCAGCGCACGTTGCCGCCGTGCAGTTCGGTCAGCCGCTTGACCAGCGCGAGGCCGATGCCCAATCCGCCGTCGGCGCGGTCCAACGTGCGGGTGTCCTGCGTGAACAGGTCGAAGATCCGCGATTGCAGTTCCGGCGAGATGCCTGGTCCGTTGTCCTCCACGATGATGGACAAGCGCTCCTCGCCCTCCACCTGCGCGCTGACCTCGATCAGGCCGCCCTCCTGCGTGTACTTCACCGCGTTGACGACGAGGTTCGAGACGATCTGGGTCAGGCGCGCCGGGTCGGCGACCAGGTCCAGCCCCGGAGGCACGTCCGTCACGATGGTTTGCCCGCGCTCGCGGGCCAGCGGCCGCGCGGCCTCCACCGCCTGCAGCACCGGCGTCGCCACCAGGACGTTCTCCGTGCGAAGCTCGATGCGCCCGCGCGTGATGCGGCTGGCCTCCATCAGGTCGTCGACGAGCCGCGCCATGTGCGTGGTCTGCCGGCGCAGGATCTGCGTCGCGGCCTCCCTCCGCTCGGGTGAATCCCCGACCATCTCGAGCAGGCGCACCGCGTTGACGATCGGCGCCAGCGGGTTGCGCAGCTCGTGCGCGAGCATGGCCAGGAACTCGGTGCGGCGGCTGTCCGCCTCGCGCATCGCCTCCTCGATCAGCTTGCGCTCCGTGATGTCGACATTGACGCCCACGATCCGCGAGCGGCCACCGTCGCCATCGCCGCTGTTCGTCACCCGCCCACGGCTCACGAGCCAGCGTGTCTCGCCATCGCCGCGCATCACGCGGAACTCCGCCTCGTAGTCTCCGCCCTTTGTGAGCACGCGAGCGATCTCCGCGTCGAGCCTGGAGCGATCGTCGGGATGCACCATCTGCAGGAAGCGGTGGGCGTCCGGCGCGGCCTGGCTCTCCGGCAGGCCGAGCAGCTTGTGGACTTCGGGGCTCCAGGAGAGATCCTCGGAGGCGGGCGTCCAGTCCCACACGCCCATGCGGCCGGCGTCCAGCGCGATCTGCAGGCGTTCCTGGGAGCGACTCAGCTCGCGCTCGCGCTCGATGAGGCGGCTTTCGTTTCGCTTGGCCGCGGTGATGTCCCGGCTGATTTCCAGCACGCGCCCGCGCTGGCCCGGCACATCCTGCATGACCGCATTCACCGCGAGCCGGCGTCCATCCTTCGTTCGGTGAGACAACTCACCGTGCCAGACGCCCTCCGACTGCACGATGTGCCGCACCTCCGCGTAGCTGTCGGGGAACACGGTATTCAGCAGCACGTTGGGGTGGACGCCCCGCGCTTCGTCCTCGGCGTAGCCGTATTGCAGCTCCGCCCCGTGGTTCCAGGTGTCGATGCCGCCGTCTTCCGTCCAGGTGAAGATCGCATCGAACGCCAGGTGCAGGAGCTGCGCGCGTTCGAGCAGCGACTGCGTCGATTCGCGCTGCGTCGTGACGTCCTGCGCCACGCCGACGCTGCGTGAAGGGCGTCCGTCCGCATCGCGCTCGACCGTGCGGCCGAGGATGGCGACCCGTATCCACCGGCCGGTGGCGTGGCGCACCCGGTACTCGCATTCCAGGTTCGCGCTGGCGCCGCTCAGGTGTTTCTCGATGCAGGCGGTGGCCAGTTCGCCGTCCTCCGGATGCACCAGGCTCAGCCAGCGCTCGCGCGTCAGCACGCCCTGCAGCGGGCGGTCGCCCAGGAGTTGTTCCCAGTTGTCGCCCAGGTGCAACTCGCCCGCCGGGATCCGCCACTCCCATTGCGCCAGCCCCGCGGCGTCCATGGCCAGCGACAGGCTTTCCTGGATGCGCTGGAGGGCCTCCTCGGCCCGCCGCTGGGCGGTGATCTCCTCGGCCACGACGCTCAGGCGGGTGATTCGCCCGTTGTCGTCGCGCAGCGGCGTGACCTGCTCCATCCAGATGCGCTGCACGCCCGGCTGCGCGGGCGTCTCGCCCCGGATCTCGATGTTGCGGATGGGCTCGCCCGTCTCCAGCACGCGCTGCAGCATGGCCTCCGCCTGCATCGCCAGGTCCGGCAACAATTCCTGCACCGTCCGGCCGATGTGCGCCTCGACCGGCAATCCATTCATCTCGGCCAGCCGCTCGTTGACGCGCAGGAAGCGCAGGTTCGTGTCCAGCACGCCAAGCCCGACGGGCGCGGTGTGATAGATGGATTCGGTTTCCGTTCGCATCCTCGGGATGTGTCTGGATGCCGACTGCTCGTCGGCCGGGCCCTCCAACCTTGTACAGATGCAATCGGCGGACCCGCTCGACCATGGGTCCGTCGGCAGCGGCCGGGCCGGCCGGGTGCATGATTACTTTCAATAATTCAAGCAACGTTGAAAACGGATCGTGACTTCATGCGGCACGACATCCCGGAGCCCCGCCGCTAGTCTGCCCGGTAGACCTGGATCCGCGCTGGAGCCCCGTCGCGCGCAGGTTCGGCCACGAAGAGCGTGCCGGTCGCGGAAACGTACAGCCCGGTCCGGGCGCCGGGCGCCGAGGCGATGCGCCGGGGCGGCTCGTCGCCGGGTGCGCCGCGCGTGGAGAATACGTCCACTTCGCCCTCGCCGCAGAGGGCGATCAGGCGGGAGCGCTCCGTATCGAGGAACAGGTCGTCGGCATCGCCGCACAGTGCCGTCCTGGACAGCACGCGGACCGCGGCGGTGTCGTAGACGAGCAGCCTGGCGGGCCGCCGCGTTCCGACGTAGAGGCGATGCGCCGCCTCGTCCAGCGCCATCGGGAAGTTGGCCGCCTCCGGCGCGACGGGCCACGCGGCCACCGTCCTTCCCGTGCGGCGATCGACGACGACGATGCGGCCGGCCTCGGGCACGTTGACGTAGATCTGCGGCCCGTGCTCGGCCAGTTCGAAGGCTTCGGGGTGGCCAGGCAAGGCGATGCGCTCGACGACCGCGAGCGTCACGGGATCGACGACGGCCAGGGCATGCCCGTAGCCGACGACCACGCGCCCGGTGGGCGCGAAGAAGCGGACGTTGTCGGCGTCCGGCAGCCCGGTCGCCGCGCCCACGCGCTTGTCGCCCTCGAAGGCGACGACGTCTCCGGACTCGCCGCCGGCCACGATCAGGCGATGCAACGACGGCAGGTAGGCGACGCCCTGCGGCTCGCGCACGCCCGTGAGCCGCCCCACGCGCCTGCCGGCCTGGATGTCGACGACTTCGACTTCATCGGCGCCGAGCGCGGCCACGAAGAGACGCCGGCCCTCGAGGTCGATGGCCAGGTGATCGATCCGTCCGCCGATTCCGGGAAGCTCCATCCGCCCGACCTCGCGCAGTGGCGGATCGCGGCCGGCGGCGACCGCGGCGGCGCCCACCAAAGCCAAGGCGGCGAAGACGGTGCCCGCCCGCGCACGCGGGCGTTGTCGCGACAGGGACATGGCATGTAGCTTACGCTACAAGCGCGTTATAGTCTCGACATGGTCTTCGATCACGCCACCTCTGCCTGGCTCCTGCTGGTCGTCTCCCTGCCGACGGCCAGCGCCACGGCGCGCATGCGCGTCTGGCGGGCCCTGAAGGCGCTCGGTTGCATGGCCCTGCGCGATGGCGCCTACCTGTTGCCGGCGGGCGAGGGCAGGGAGGATGCGCTGCGCGAGATCGCGGACGACTGCACCCGCGAGGGCGGCGTCGCGTGGCTCATGGGCGCCCAGCCACGCAGTGCCGACGACGAGTCATCGTGGCGCGCGCTCTTCGATCGCGGTGCCGACTACGCGGAACTGCGCAAGACCTGGAAGGAGGCCAACCGTGGCCTGGCCGACGCGGGCCTGCCGGAACTCACCCGCCTGCAGCGCAGGTCGCAGCGCGACTTCGACGCCGTCCGCGCGATCGACTTCTTCCCCGGCGACGCGGTCGTGGAGACGGAGGCGGCGCTCGGCGTGCTGGTCAAGCGCATCGAGTCGCTGCTTTCGCCGGACGAGCCCCATGAGGTCGACTGCGGCATCGCGCGCCTCGATCCGGTGCAATACCGCGGCCGCACCTGGGCCACTCGCCGCAGGCTGTGGGTCGACCGCGTGGCCAGCGCCTGGCTGATCCGCCGGTTCATCGACCCCGACGCGAAGTTCCTCTGGCTCGCGCGGCCGGGCGACTGCCCGAAGAAGGCGCTCGGCTTCGATTTCGACGGCGCGGCCTTCACCCACGTCGGCGATCGCGTGAGCTTCGAGACCTTGATGGCGAGCTTCGGGCTTGAAGAAGACCGCGCGCTGATGCGCCTGGCCGCGATCGTCCACCACCTCGACGTCGGCGGCGAGCCGGTGCCGGAAGCGGTCGGCTTCGAGGCCGTCATGACGGGCGCGCGCGAGCGGATCGACGACGACGACGCGCTGCTCGCCGAGATGACGGGCGTGCTCGATTCCCTCTACGCCCATTTCCAGCGCGCCCCGGCGCGAAGCAAGACCTGAGAACCTGCAGAGCGAGGTGAAGTCGATGACCGATGCCATCGCGGCAAGCGAAGCCGCCTCCGCCACCGAGCCCTACACGCTCTGGCAACTCGTGGGCTACATGCTCGGCCTGGGCACCTGGGGCTTCGGCGGCCCCGTGGCGCTCGTGGGCTACATGTACCGCGATCTCGTCGAGAAGCGCCGGTGGTTCACCGAGGGCGACTACCGCGAGGGCCTCACGCTCGCGCAGCTCATGCCGGGGCCGCTGGCCGCCCAGCTCGCGATCTATCTCGGCTTCGTGCGCTATCGCCTCGTCGGCGCGACGCTCGTCGGCCTCGCGTTCGTGCTCCCCTCGTTCTTCATGGTGGTCGCGATCGGCGCCGCCTACGTCGCCTACGGCGGCATCGGCTGGATGCAGGCCGTGTTCTACGGGGTGGGGGCGGCGGTCATCGGCATCATCGCGACGAGCGCCTACAAGCTGACGACGAAGAACCTGGGCAAGGACAAGTTGCTGTGGGCGATCTTCCTCGTCAACGGCGCCGTGACGGCCATCCTGCAGACCGAGGTCGTGTGGATCGTGCTGGGCGCGGCGGTTCTCGTCTGGATGCTGCGCGCGCCGCCCAAGGCCTTGTCCCGCGGCACGGTCAACGGCTTCGCGGCGCCGCTGCTCGGCACCTTCGCGTTCACCGGTGCCGACCCTCATCGGCTTGCCCAGATCGCCGGCTACTTCACCTACGCCGGCGCGTTCGTGTTCGGCAGCGGCCTGGCGATCGTGCCCTTCCTCTACGGGGGCGTCGTCAAGGAATACGGCTGGCTGACCGATCACCAGTTCGTCGACGCGGTCGCGGTGGCCATGATCACGCCGGGGCCCGTCGTCATCACGACCGGCTTCATCGGCTTCCTCGTCTCCGGCTTCTGGGGCGCCGTCGTGGCCGCCCTCGCCACCTTCCTGCCCTGCTACCTGTTCACCGTGCTCCCCGCGCCGTACTTCAAGAAGCACGGCAAGCGCCCGGGCCTGCTGGCCTTCGTCGATGGCGCGACGGCCGCGGCGATCGGCTCGATCGCCGGCTCGGTCATCGTGATCGGCCAACGCTCCATCAGCGACTGGCTGACGGCCCTGCTTGCCGTGGGAACCGCGGTGCTGCTATGGAGATTCAAGAAGCTGACCGAGCCCGTGATCGTCGTCGCGGCCGCCGTCATCGGACTGGTCGCCTTCCCGCTGATGCATCACGCCTGAGAACCGGCCTGTCGAAGGCGCAAGGAGACATCCATGGACTTGCAACTGCAACCCCTGAAGCTCGACCCGTCCAGGCTGGACGGTCTCTCGCAGCGCCTGATCGCGAGCCACCACGAGAACAACTACGCCGGGGCCGTGAAGCGCCTGAACGCGATCCGCGGCCAGCTCGCGGGGCTCGATTGGCCGACGGCACCGCTCTTCGTGATCAACGGCCTGAAGCGCGAGGAGCTCATCGCCGCGAACTCGGCGTGGCTGCACGAGCTGTACTTCGACGGCCTGGGTGGGGATGGCACGCTGGCGGACGGCAGCCTGGCGGCCGGCATCGAACGCGACTTCGGTTCCTTCGAGCGCTGGCGCGCGGAGTTCACGGCGCTCGCGAAGGCCATGGGCGGCGGCTCGGGCTGGGCCTTGCTGTCGCTGTCCGCGCGCGAAGGGCGGCTCGTGACGCACTGGGCATCCGACCACACGCAACTGCTCGCCGGAGCCACCCCGATCCTCGCGCTCGACATGTACGAGCACTCGTACCACATGGACTTCGGCGCGAAGGCCGCGGCGTACGTGGACGCCTTCATGAAGAACGTCCGTTTCGAGGCGGTGGAGGAGCGCTACCGCGCGGCGCTGCGCGTGTCGCAGTAGCGCAGGGCAGGGCCATGAAGCTCGCCTTGCTCTACCCGGGCGATCGCGCCGCGCGAGATCGATCGGATCCGCGGGAGAGCCGGTTCGCGGCCCTCTTCGACGCCCTGCGCGACGCGGGCGTGGCGGCCGAGCCCGCCGTCTACGACGACGAGTTCGCCGACGAGGTGGCCGCGCAGCTGCGCCGCGTCGACGGCATCCTCGTCTGGGCCAACCCGATCGTGGGCGAGCGGCGGCGGGGCCGGCTCGATGCCGTGCTGCGGGAGGTCGCGGAGGAGGGCGTCTTCGTGAGCGCGCATCCGGAGACGATCCTCCGGATCGGGACGAAGGACATCCTGGTCGACGTCCGCGATCTTCCGTTCGGAAGCGATGCCGTGCGCGTCGGCTCGCTCGAACAGCTGGCGCGGGATCTGCCCGAGCGCCTGAGAGATGGCCCGAGAGTGCTCAAGCAGCACCGAGGCCACAGCGGCATCGGCGTGTGGCGGATCGAGAAGGCCGCTGGCGATCCGCAATTGCGCGTCCGGGAAGCACGGCGCGGCAGCGAGGAGGAGCGCATGGACCTGCCCGCGCTGCTGCAGCGCCTGGCGCCGTACTTCGAGCCTGGTCAGGGTGGCCACATGATCGACCAGGCCTGGCAACCGCGACTCGTCGACGGCATGGTGCGCGCCTACCTCGTCGAGGATCGCGTGGCCGGCTTCGGGCACCAGGCCATCAATGCCCTCTACCCCGCTCCCGAAGGCCAGCCCGCGCCCGCGCCCGGGCCGAGGCTCTACCACGCGGCAGACCTGCCGCGGTTCCAGGAACTGAGGCGGCGCCTGGAGACGCAGTGGATCGACATGCTGCTGCAGCGCGCCGGGCTGGCGCGCGACCTGGGACTGCGACTTCATGCCCGGCGCTCCGACGCTCGATGGCGAAGAGGGCTACGTGCTGTGCGAGATCAACGTCAGCAGCGTGGCGCCGTTCCCGCCTTCGGCCATCGAGCCGCTGGTCGCCGCGGTGAAAGCGAGGCTTTCGCGCCGATGAGGGCGAGGAGCCGGCTTCGAACGCCCGTCGACTTTCCCCTATCCACCGCGGCCACCTGCCCGGGCGTCGAGCGACATCGTGCCCGGCCCGAAGGCGAAGACGAAAAGCAGGCCGCCCGCGATGGCCATGTTCTTGAAGAACTGGATGTGCTGCATGTACTGCTGCTCGGGCGGCGACGACCAGTACGCGTGGAACACGAAGGCGGCAGCCAGCGTGAACAAGGCCATGATCAGCGCCGCCCAGCGCGCCTGCCAGCCCACGAGCAGGGCCAGGGCCACCAGCACCTCCACGACGATGGCGACCGCCACGCCCAGGGCGGGCGCGGGCATCCCGGCCGCCGCGGCGTAAGCCGTGGCGGCGCTGAATCCGGTGAGCTTGCCGATGCCCGAGGGGATGAAGAGGGACACGATGAGGATCCGCCCGATCAACGGGGCGACACCGGAGACGGAAGCGTTCGAGGCCATGCGCGATCTCCTTCAAGGCCGCCGTCCGTGTCCATCCGGGCGGTCGGATGGCGACGAATGATATCGACGGCGGGGGATTCGGCAAGGCTGTCCGGATGGCGTGCGAGATTTCGTCCTGGCGTGTGGAGGCTTCACAGGCCCGCCGCGCCGCACAGGCGGCGCGCGGATCTCATCGGAGGATTGACTCATGAAATCCATCTTCGCCGCCGCCGCACTGATTGCGGCCTGCCAGGGCGCGTTCGCCACGGGCATCTATCACGAGACCTTCAATGATGGCCGGGCCCAATTCTGGGATCCCAGGCCCGCGGAGGCGTTCAGTATCGAGACCTCGGGCTCCGGCAACTCGTTCTACAGGGGGTCGGCCGAGGCTTCTCTCGTGCAATGGCAGGTCAGCAAGCTGAGGCTCCCGCCGCCGAAGGACTTCCGCTACACCGTCAGGGTGGCCGACAACGGCGTTCGTCCGACGTACGTCATCTTTCGCGCGACGGCGAACTTCGCGTACGACGGCGTGAACTACCGGGGCTCCGGATATGCGTTCGGTATCTTCTGCGGGGGGCACGATCGCGAGTTCTACGTCTACAAGATGGTCGACGGGGAGCTCACGACGCTCCAGTCCTGGACGGACGTGTCACTGAAATGCTCCGGTGACATCGATGATGCCGACGAACTGGGGGTCACGATGACGGGCGATGACTTCGTCCTGGCCATCAATGGCAGGCCCGTCTTCCGGTATTCCGATCCGGATCCGATCAAACGGGGCCGCGTTGGCTTCTACAACGTCAGCGACGACCTTCTGGACACGCGTAGCGACTTCGACCACGTCGTGATCGGTCGCGCCCCGGCCCATCTGGATGCCCAGCCGGCGGCCGACGAGCCCGGCGAAGAGGACACCATGGGTCTTCCGGGATGCGTCAGGCAGGGCTTATTGGGACAACCCAACCCTGACCATTGACCGTCGCGAAGGCGTGCTGCGGACAACGTCGGTGACTCGCCCATCCCGGTATTCGACAACGGCCACCACGCGCGCCGAGTCTTCAGGCGGCCCTTCGATTCCCTCAGGCACCAGCGCGCGGGCACGCGCCAGCAGCCCTTCGATCGTGACGACGTCCATTCCAGCTCGCAACAGACGGTCGCGCAGTTCTTGGCGAGAAGGATGCACTGCGACACCGACCTCCGTCACCACGGCGTCGATCGTCGCGCCTGGGGTCGTCAGACAGCGGGTACGTTCCACGATCTTCGGACGCCCCCCCGCGGTCAGCCTCGTCGTCACGATCGCCAGCTTCGCGCCGGCCGCCGTGTCGGCATGACCGCCTGAACCGCCCAGGATCAGGCCGTCGCTGCCCGTCGTGACGTTGACGTTGAAGTCGAGATCGACCTCCGCGGCGCCGAGCAGCATGGCGTCGAGTCGCTCCACCAACGGGCCGCGCGAGTTCGGATTGGCGTACATCGATGCAGACATCGCGAGGTGGCGCGGGTCCCGGCGGTACGAGTCGACCGCCTTCGGGTCGAAGCATTGCACGTCGTAGAGGTTGCTGAAGAGGCCCTCGTCGAGCATCGCGACCTGGGCCGCCGTGACACCGCCGGCGCAGAAGCTGCCCACCACGCCATCCCTGAGCATGCGCTCTCGAACGAACATGGCCGCGGCGATCGATACACCCCCGGCGCCCGTCTGGAACGAGAATCCCTCGCGGAGCAGTCCCGATGCAGAGATCACGTCCGCGGCAGCCTCGGCGATGCGCAATCCCACGGGTTCAGTCGTCGGCCTGGTCGTTCCGGAGAGGATGCCGGCGGGATCGCCGATGGAATCGATGCGGACGACGAAGTCCACGTCGTCCTGGTGGATGTCGAGTGGCGTCGGCGGCGCGACACGAAGTTCATCGGTCACCACGATGACACGCTCGGCATGGCGGGCATCGACCATCGCGTAGCCCAACGGCCCGCAGGCTGCCCGTCCTTCGGCGCCGCTCGCGTTGCCGTGGCGATCGGCCGCCGGCGCGGCGATGAAGGCTGCGTCGATGTGTACTTCGCCCGCCTCGATCGCACGAGCGCGCCCGCCGTGTGTCGTCATGACTGCCGGCGTGGCAAGGACACCCCGCGAGACGGCCTCGGCCACCGGCCCCGACATGTAGGCCGTCGTCAGCCGTCGGACGACGCCGGTCCTCATGTGCTCGACCAACGGTGCATGCACGGGAAAGATGGAGCTGGCAGCGATGGTCAGATCACGCAAGCCGCGGCGGGCCGCGACGGCCAGCACCTGGTTCAGGAGTTGATCGCCATTGCGCAGATGATGGTGGAACGACAGCGTTGCGCCATCGCGGATGTTGCACGCGGCGAAGACGGCGTCGATATCCGGCAGCAACTTGTCGCGGCCGCTCGCACAGGGAGTCGTGCGCACGGCGGCACGCGAGACGACATCGGGCGGCGGGCGCACGCCATCGAACGCTCGGACGGGCCCGTAGCCCTCGACATGTTCGGGAAGGCGCGAAGGATTCATGGCAGTCGGGCTCCTCGAGCACGGGAAAGGATCCGACGTGCCTGCAGCACGACGGGCAGGTCGACCATGCGCCCGTCGAGCCGCACCGCGGCCCCGCCGGACGCGGTGTCGGCGGCGATGACTCGCCGGGCGAACTCGACTTCTTCGGCACTGGGCGCAAGGGTCTCGTGAACAATGGCGATCTGCCGCGGATGGATGCACAGCTTGCCTCCGAAGCCGAAGCGCAGCGCGCGGAGCGTGTCCGTTCGCAGGCGTGCGTCGTCGTCGATGCTCGTCGTGACGCCATCGAGGGCGGGGGCGAGTCGTTGCAGGCGCGTGGCGACGGCAACCGCA
>Ga0209051_1001066_pt1 | contig 25474 bp, 22 predicted proteins | sample AraplaCvi_mMS_r2_2_FD_184286 | JGI IMG/M metagenome (GOLD analysis project Ga0209051, IMG submission 184286) | Arabidopsis root microbial communities from North Carolina, USA - plate scrape MF_Cvi_mMS_r2 (SPAdes) (version 2) | ecosystem: Host-associated > Plants > Roots > Endosphere | place...
ACGCGCCTAGGATGAGGGAGTCTGCCGCTGATGGTGCTCAAGCCCTTGAGCAGGCTTCGCCTGAGCCAGCGCGCGTTCTCCGCTGTCGTGATGGCTGCGGCCGTGTGGGCCGCGCCGGGCCTTGCCGGAGCCATGTCGCGGATGGGCGAGGCCGAGGTCCTTCGCAAGGACGGCAGGCCGTGCTTCGCACTGAGCGCCAAGGAAGTGGCGCGAGCGCCGGGCGTGCGCGTGCATGCGGTGATGGTGTCCGACGAGTCGCTGAAGCCTGTCGCCAACGTGTGGGAGGCGAGCATCGATCCGGCGCGCACGCCGACGACGCTGGCGAACTGCATCGTGTATGGCATCGCGCCGGTCGGCGCCGACGCCACGCGTCCCGTCGAGTTGAAGACGGGCCATGTGTACGAGGTTTATCTCAATGGCCGGTCCTCGGAGCCGGACGATTCGACGCAGGGCTACGTCGCGAGGTTCTGCTTCCTGATCGACGCGCGAGGCGGCAAGAACCTGCTCGCGGTGAAGCCAGGCTCGCGCGCCTGGCGCGAGGGGGTCTGCAAGTGAACGCGCGTTCGCCGCAGCGAAAAGGGCGTCTTTGCAGGGGCGATTCGCCTCAGTAGCGACCGCCGCCGAATCCGCCGGTCCCGTATCCGGTGTCGGAACGCTTGGCCGCGCGGAATTCTCCCCGCGAGGACGGCTCGGCACGCTTGTCCGCGTCGCGAGGGCGTGCCAGGCTGACCACGATCGAGCGTCCCTGCACCGACATGCCGTGCAACCCCGAGATCGCCGCCTCGGCACCTTCGGCGGACTCCATTTCCACGAACCCGAAGCCCTTCGAGATGCCGGTGTCACGGTCCATCATCACCCTGGCCGAGGAAACCTTGCCGAATTCAGAGAAGTTGCTGCGAAGGGCGGAATCGGTCACCGAATAGGGCAGGTTGCCCACGTAGATCTTGCTGCTCATGCAAAGAGCCTTTCCTTGTTTTTGATGGGCTCACCGCTGGGATCTGTTCCCATCGTGCCGGTGAGATGCGGGAAGCCGGCCCGGCGATCCAGCCGAGCGCCCGGGCTCAGTGCGAAGCCGGGTGGCGTATGAAGAAGCACAGCATTTGCTCGGAGGCCGCGGGGCCCTGCCAGTCGGCTTGCAGACCTTGCGGATCCCCGCCCGACCAGGCGTGGCCGGCGCCTTCGATCAGCCACAGCTCGGCGTTGGTGCGGCCGTCGGGAGCGACGTGCGTGCGGCGCGTGTAGGCGCGTCCGCCCTCGCGGCCATTCTCGAAGCGATGCTCGCCTGGCTGTCCTGCAACGGCGTTCTCGTAGATGCGCACGCCGTTGCTCGGGTGGACGGTCATGTCTCTCATGCCGTGAAAGACGATGGTGGGTGGAGTGCCGTGCGTGGGCGAGCGTTCGACGCGTGGCTGCTGATCCGCGTGGCCATACCGCTGGAGCGAGGGCGCGCCGCTGGCGTCGTCGACGGCGCCGTACGGCAGCCCCGAGTGAACGCCGACGGAGGCGAACAAGTCCGGATACGTCTGGCCAAGGACCGCAGCCATGGCCCCGCCCGCCGACAGACCGGCGACGTGCACGCGCTGTTCGTCGATCCGATGCTGCGCGATGACGCTGCGGGTGAGGCTGGCGAGCTGGGCGGGCTCGCCGCGGCCCCGCTGCTGATGGCTGTACATGTACCAGCTCCAGCTTGCGGGATCGCCGTTGCGTGTCGGCTTCTCGGGGTAAAGCACCATCCAGCCCAGCCGCCCGGCGGCTTCATTCATCTGGCTGCTGAGGACGAAGTCCTCGAGTCCCTGCTTGCCGCCATGCAGCATCACCAGCAGCGGCCGAGCCACGCGAACGTCGCCGGGAGGGGTGTACAGCTTGTAATGCATGACGGTCTGTCCATGCACGTGCGTGCCGGAGACGAAGCGCTCCGAGCGCGCCCGCTGCGCGTACTCGCGGCTGACGTGCCGTGGGGCGGGATCGATGTCGGCGGGAAGCGCAGGATCGCGAAGCTCTGCAGGGTGAGCGGCGCGTATGAGTTCTGTGGTCATGAAGTGTCCTTGTGGACTCGCGCCGGCACCGGCGCTGGAGCGGCTCACGGGAGCCAGTCGTCCTGGAGTTGCCGGGGGTCGAGCTCATCACGGATGAATTCGACCAGACCATGCGATGGACAGAGGGGGAGTTCGATGAACAGGGCGCGCCGCGGCGGGGTGTGGCGCCTTCGGAAGATCAGCGTTCCGAGTTCCGAACGATGAGGGCAGATGTAGATCACGTCGAATGACGCGAGGTCGACACCGCGGATATTGGCCAGTTCAGCCTTGACGAACATGTCGCATCCTTCGATCAAGCTCCGCAGGGGAACGTGCGGGCGCCAAAGGCGGCCACAGGTGCTTGCTGACGCGAAGGTCGGACTACCGAGGGGCGCGATGTCAGTGCCCGCCATTGAAGCACGGATCCGAAGGCTGCGCGGTTTATCTTTTCGGGCCGCTGAAGCGAGGGCTTGCGGCGAGGGGAGCTACTGCATCACCGGCTTCTCGGCTGAGGAGGTGCTGGGTGGAGCAAAGACATCACGACCGGACGACTGGACTGCTTTCAAGGCGTTCAAGTTCTGAAAGCATCATGGCTTTGCGAGAAACGCATCAGCGTTTCTCGCTTGAATCGCCGCAGTGACCTCATTCTTCAGTTTCATGATGCGGTCGAGTTGTTGCGCGTCGCTCCCGTAGAACTCGCGCGCCTGCTCGAGCCGGGACGCGTAGCATTTCCCCTGCGAGATGCATCCCGCAAGCATGGAAAGGTCTGCACCGTCGCAGGAAAGACCGAGGTCGCAAGGCACAAGACGGATAGCGGCCAGGAGCGACTCACGATCGCCAGCGTCCTTGTAGTACTTTCCTTGAAAGTAGAGTCCCTGAGGTGACGCGACGATGCGAATGAGCATCTGGTCCAGCAGCAAGGGATCGTCAGCGCGCAAGATCTCTGCAACTGCGTCGCGCTGCGCAGCCGGCTCGCCTGTGACTCGAACTTGAGTGAGCTTCGCTGTGAGTGCGAAGAATCTATCCCCGGTACTGGAAGGCCTCTGTGACGAGGCGAGGCTGTACTTCTCCAGTTCTTCGTTCGTGAACTGACCGCATAGGCGCTGGGCTCGTGCCAACGCTTGGCCGGCAGCGATCCGCGATTCCGAACTCACGTCGGAAGCAGGCTGGGCTAACGACATGACATCGAGTGTGCGCAGCAGGCTCTTGCAGGTCCTCGTGACGTACTCGGCATAGAAGACGCCACCGCGCTCAGGGTGCTCCCATGCCGCTATGGCAAAGGCACGTGCGTCCCGCATATCTCTCATGTCGCCGGCCAGCGTGGCAACACCGCATTTCGCCGCAGAGCTGCAAGGCGTCGCGGGCGGTGCTGCCGTTTCGGCCGGGGCGGCACTCCGAGGCACTGACGCCACCTTTGGAGAGATCGCAGGACGCAGCGGCCTGAGGTCGCCCAAGACGCCAGATGGCGGTGGCCTGGACAAATACGTCCAAACGGCTAGCGCCCCTACGGCGAGCAGCCCGACGATCCCAGCGAACTGCCTAGCCTTCATTGACTCATCCTGCTGCCGTGCAACCGGGTTTCGTTCCGATCTCCAGCGTTCCCGGGGCCGGAGTGTCGAACAGTTTGTCGCTGCTGGTGAGGTGCGCGGGATTGATCACCCACACCTCCGAACCGCCGTCTCCGTATGTCACCTTGAAACCGTACATCGATTTTCCGTCCACGATGATGTTCAGCTTCGAAGCGTTCAGGTACATCGAGTACATGTTGCTTTGCTCGACGGTGATGAATGCGTCTGTCGCCGCAAGCCATCGGGAGGTTGTATCAGCGGTGGAGGCGGTGTTCTTGGAATCGCTCGACACACCCGGGTTCTTGCACAGATCGCTGAGATCCAGCGCACGTTGCCTTGCGCTCGCGATGGCATTTCCTAAACTCGATCCACCGGCCTGCGGTACATCGATCGAGAAGTCATCGTCATCGAAAGCGCCGCTTCCCCAATGAATGGAGTTCCCATTGACGGTCACTTGGGGAAGGGTGCCATCCGCCATTGGCTTCGCGTTGGGAATCCACGTGTGTGTGCCCGCAATCGCGGAGAAAGGAATGAGCGCGGACATGCCGACGATCAGTGCGATCGTACGCAAATGCTTTGAGAGTTTCATTCGAGATCTGATTCAGTGTTTTGATGAGAGTCCGCAGGACAGCGAACGCCTCCCTCTCTGACAAATCAACCAAGTAGTCAGAGCGGCGGCACGATATCAAACACCAGGTGAGTGAAATGCAAGGGCATCGTTAAGGCTTGGCAAAGCGGCTAAGCGGAGCCAAGCCGTGTCGCCACCGACTTGCTTCCTCTATGGCCATACGCTGGAAGGCGTCAAGTCATCGCTGGCCCTAGCGCCGGAGTTGCAAACGGGACGGGTGTACTCGTTCTATCTCAATACGCGTCCGTCGGACTCCTCCGATTCGACGCACGGACAGGACGCGAAGTTCTGCTTCATGCCTGATCCCGCCGGCGGTTGCCGGTTGATCGAGGTGAAGTACGGCATGCGCGCCTGGGACACAGGTCACTGCGAGTGAACGAAGCGGCGCACATGAGAAAGCGCTTCCCAACGCTTGCTGACAAGACGCGTCCCTTTGGGGGGGAGGGCGTGCTCATGGCTCCTACCGAGGAATGGATAGCCCGTTGTCCTTGATGCGGATCAGAAAACGAAGACGTGATCGGGTGGAGCATGGACGCCGGTGTTTCAAAAGCGCCGTGCAACTCGGACCGCCCACGTCTCTGCTTGATCGGAAGGCATGTCGCCTTCCACGCTGGGGCCGGTGGCTTTCAAAGTTCAACGGGGTAATACGAACATGGGAACGTCTCAACAAGCACGCGTCGATGAGTCCAACAAGCCGCTGCGCTCGCGGCATCCGCTCGCGGGCTGCGATCAACAGACGCTGATCCATCTGCAGAACGACTGGGGCATGAGCGAGCCGCTCATCTTTGGCCCGCGACTCGGCTCCGATGCCATCTGCCTGCGGGCGGATCTGACGATGGGCTCGGCGCTCGCCAATCTGCGCGCGATCCTGATCAGCAATGCGTCGATGCTGGCGATGCTCGCGGTTAACAGCGCGGAGGGAGATCCGGCGCGGCATGTCGCGAACGTGGTGAAGGAGTCGCTGCGCGAAAGGCTGGGGATGCTCGGGGTGGTGGAGCGCGGTGTGGATGGGGACGGCTGCGACTGACGGGACCGAGAAGCGAAACAAGGCAAGGAGACTGAAGGCTTCGATCGCCTTCGATGTCTCTGGTTCCAAGCCCACGTATTTTGGTGACCGGGAACTTGATATCGACGACCTGTGCAGCGCAGCGCGAATGGCAGATCTGCTGCGGAAGCGGACATTTGGCTATCCCAGTACGAGGCCGGCTCCATGGCCAGACCGGTCGCCCACCTTATCCGTTAGGGTACGTCGCATTCTCAAAGCAGCTGAAATCACTAATGATCCCCATACAACATGTTTGGCACCTAACCATTCCATGATCACGACCCTGAAGCTCAAATTTGGTCGCTCTCCGGGAGCAAATGCCGAAACGATCACGGTCTCACCCGTTACAGTGTTTGTCGGACCGAACAACTCGGGAAAGAGTCGAGTCCTTACAGAGATCGAGCAGTACTGCCGAACCGGAAACAAGAACGCTGCAGCCGCAATACTTGATGAGATCGCGTTCTCGTCGTTCACTCCCGAAGCGGCGGCGAAAGCAATCGAGCCGCTGCGCCAGCCACTCAATCTTGGCGAGATGCTGCAGGTGGATCACGTAATGATCGGGAGTCGATATAACCGGCAACAAGTCCCGCTCACTGCCCTATTGCACCGTCTACAGGACCCTTCGGTTGACCCTAGGGCATTTTGCCAGTGGTTCTTGATTCATAGCACTCTCATGCTTAATGGGCAAAGCCGGATCGCCTTAATGAATCCGCAGGCTGCGGGGGACATGCAGCAGTTTCCCCAGTCCAGCTTTCAGTCACTGTTTCGAGACGACGCTAAAAGACATGAGGTCCGACGAATCATCTTTGAGGCCTTCGGTGTTTATTTTGTACTCGACCCCTCCTACTTAGGACAACTCCGAGCTCGCCTTTCACCACGCCCACCTACGGACGATATGGAGGAACGCGGTATCCACAACCAGGCTATCGAGTTTCATTCACGAGCACTGCTGATTGATCAAGCGAGCGACGGCGTCAAGGCTTTCGCGGGGATAGTGACGGAGGTCATCGCTGGCGACCCGCGAGTAATTCTAATCGACGAGCCGGAGGCTTTCCTTCATCCGGCGCTCGCGTCCAAACTAGCGCTCGAAGTCGCCAAGGCAGCTAAGACCGCCGATAAGCGAGTATTTGTATCAACCCACAGCCCTGCATTCGTGATGGGGTGCATTCAGTCCGGTGCACCCATAAACATAGTACGGCTGACCTATCGAGGCGACGTTGCCACTGCGCGAGTACTTCCTAGCCAAGATATTTTGGAGTTGATGCGCCATCCGCTACTTCGCTCCACCGGCGTGCTTAGCGGGCTGTTCTATGAGTTCGTGGTAGTGACCGAATCGGACGCTGATCGTGCTTTTTACCAGGAGATAAATGAACGTCTGCTGCAATACAAATCGGATTGGGGAATTCCAAATTGTCTTTTTATCAACGCACAGAATAAGCAGACCGTTCAGACCATCATCCGTCCACTCCGTCAGCTTGGCATTCCTGCGGCCGCCTTGGTGGACGTCGACGTCCTTAAGGACGGCGGGCAAACCTGGACGAAATTACTTTCAAGTGCGAACCTTCCCCTCCCTCTGCATGCCGGTTTGGCGAACATGCGCAGCGCCGTTAAATCAGCAATGGACGCTACAGGCAGGGACATGAAGCGGCACGGCGGTCTTGCCGTACTAGCCGCGGCGGAACGCGAGGCGGCGGAGCAACTATTGAAGCAACTGCAGGAGTACGGCGTCTTTGTAGTGCCCACCGGAGAACTCGAATCCTGGCTGAAGCCATTGGGCGCGTCGGGGCACGGGCCCGCCTGGCTGGTCGACGTCTTCCAGAGGATGGGAGAGGACCCGACTTCACCTACCTACGTGATGCCCGCAGATGACGATGTTTGGAGCTTCATGAAAACGGTGAAGGAATGGCTGAGTGATCCGACTCGTCGCGGCATTCCGGCGTAAGCGACTCGGGTCCGGCTGTTGGGAGAGTGGATTTTCGATGTGTCAAGCTCGTGCTTCGCGGAGTGATAATGTGACAGCGTTGCTTCGAAATTCAAGCAATCGCTGGAATCTAATTCCGTGATCGGCACCTTAGTCGCCGAACATACTTTATGGAGTTGGAATGTGGTTGCAGTGCCTGTCGCAGTTGAGACAAGTCGAGAGGCCGTCACCGAAGCGGTGTGAAGTCACGCAGGCGTCGGCGATAGCTGGGGTAGGCGGTAATATGAACCCCCTGGCAGGCTACTGAAATACCTTGCCGGGTGCCTCGAAGGTGGCCCATGCAGGAATACCTCGCCCCTCGGTAATGCAGACAAATCGCGTGCGGGTCGTTCTACGAGGTCGACATTCTTGGTGCCACGTCCTTAAATCGGTATTTCAGTAGCCCGCTAGAGGGGCGCGCATACCCTCAGTTATTTGATGCCAAGCGGCACTAAGACGTTGCGATGCTTGCTATGGCAACCTACACCGGCCCAATTAATTGAACAAGTTTTGGAGCCATTGGCTATTCATGTGAGAGGGGATGCTGGCGGAGGTTGGGTAATGCAGGAGCGACGCTCGGGCGAGATGCAGAGACAACAGGCTGGTTCGGCGCGCTGGAAAAGACGGCCTCGCCAAAGTGGTCGGAAAGGGGTATGGTTTTTAGCCAAGCATTCAATTCGTCGACTGCTAGACATTCGTTGTTCCCAGTGTCGATGGTAGCGCCCTCTTGAACGACCCCGAGCAGCCTGAAAGAGAGCGAGGTGAAAGGACCGCCGCTATTGCCCTTTCGTATCTGCATGCCGACTTCAAGTCGGCGCAGACCATTCTTGGGGAAGACCGCAGAGACGACGGTTTTAGACTTTGTCGGATGGCGCCCCGTTGATTGATTTGGATGCCCAATTAGCCAGCCAGGGGTCTGTGCTTGTATCTGGCCTGCATTCCTGAAGTGACGCTCCCCGCCCTTGGGGTCAAGTATTTTCAGTAACGCTAAGTCGCGATATTGATCGCGAGCAATCAATTCCACCGAGTACTCGTTCCCAGTAGCGACATTGGTGACTGACATGGACACGCCATCAACGTCGTTTCGGTCGATCACTTTATTGCTGTCCAGTTCAGCGGTAAATACGTGATTGCAACTGATGAGAAGATTGTCACGCAGGAAGGCGAAAGCCGTTCCTTGCATTGTCACTACCTCTGTACCTCCTGCCGGCAGACGATAGTCCCCCATCCATTCAATCAAGTAGACCGCGCGATCAATTTCGGTTTCCGTCAATACAGACGACACGAACGGAAGGCTTGGACGCTTGATGGACGAGAGAGTCGTTGCCTTTCCTACGAGTGTGTTGTATCGCTCCGCAAGCCGGTTGTAGAGCGGATCTTCTTTGCCGCGCACCATGCGCAAGAAGAGTAGCCGCCCCCATAGCAGCATGGCGAAGGAAGGCGCGCGTGCCTTGCGCGTCTGCCTCCTCCATTCCCGCTTGGACGGTTCCTCGTTGACCCACTTTTTAATGCGCTCCTGCCAATTCTGCTCCGCAGCTTCATATCCATAGGTTTCCCAGGCGTGGAGGCCGCCTCGAATGGAATCCACAAAGGTGCGGCGAACGTTCGGAAATTCGTTAACCGTTAGTCCGGTAACTTCTTGGCGGCTGCTCTTGGACGAGACTCGTGTCTTCGCTTCATTTAGCTTGAAGCCGTGTTTCTCAATCAGAGCTTTTAGCTCCTCGCCGACTGCCGTGGCTCCGCCGTCGAAGGCGCAGATGCTCTTCGGAAGATTACTTGCATGTCTGGTCGAGAAAGAGAACGTAATGTCGTCGGCATACCTTGTGTACGTCGAACGATGGCGCTTTGCGAGCGCCGTAAGGTCTTTGTCGAGTCCCCGACAAATGAGATTTGAGATGAAGGGGGAAGTTGGAGCGCCCTGCGGCAAAACGCCGTTGAACGTAAAGAGATGGGCGAGAACCGTCGCTACTTCGAAGCAAAAGTTGAATGGGCTCTTCATCAGAAGCCCGCGAACTCGGAAAAACGTGATGCTAGGAAAGAAATCGGCTAGATCGACGTTGAGGACGAAGCGGGTCGACTCCGACGTATGTGCGGCCGCGTTCGTGACGATGCTTCTTTTGCTCACAAAACCGTGAACACAAGGCTTTTCGGGATAAGCGAGTTCGCGAAGCTTGACCAGTGCAGACTGCTGAAGTAGCTTCACGTGCAGCCGCGGCTCAAAAATCTGTCGTAGGCCGCCGCCCCGCTTCTTGATGGTGAAAGAGCGGTACTTTGGGTGGGGATAGATGCGCTCGGCGACCTTGGCATAGGGCTGATTGAAGACCTCTGCCGACATGAAATCCACGTCTAGGCGCCAGAATGTCGAAGTGAGTAGCGTCACATCCTCTCCGCGAAAGGGAGCCGCCAGAGACTGCTTTCCACCTATACAACCGGTGATGCCGAGAGCTACTGAGGTAGCAAGCGTACGGGAAGTCGATACTGCAAAGTCCGCGTTAACGCGAACAAGATTAAGTCTAGTCTCGGCGGCTCAATGGCATTGTATGGCCAGCGCTCTGGCGCCTTCGCTTGAAAGTGCAGGTGGTATGTGGAGTTGTTGCTGGCGAGCACCAGGGACGAGATTGGGCGAGACTGTTTGCGTAGCAGAAGGGGCTCTTCAGTCGCTCCAAACGCGAAGGGACGCATGCCGGGCGAGTTTGAAGTCGATGCGTGTCGCACGCCCGGAAATGCCTAGTAGTCGCCGGATTTTTCAGTCTTTGGAGGTGACCTTATCTCCCATCGCCGAGTTCTGAGGAAAGTGCAGTCCCATTGCCTTTTGCGTCCCTGGCTTCTACGCCGATCCGTTAGACGCATAGCGTGTCTCAACCAAACGGGGTAATGGAGGGGCGAGACCGAAAAATGCAGCGATGCGTGGGCTGCTTTTGAATCGTTGAAAATCCTCACGACGCCAACGGCAACTCCAGCGCGAAGCTGAATTTGCTCCCCGCATCCGGCGAGGTCTCGACGGTGATTTCCCCGCCCATCAAGCGCACCAGCTGCTGGCTGATCGCCAGCCCCAACCCAGTCCCGCCCGCTCTGCGCGACCGGTCCGCCACTTGCTCGAACGGCTGGAATAGCCGTTCCATCTGCTCCGGCGCCATCCCGATCCCGGTATCCGACACCGTGAACCGCAGCATCAGGCTGCTCGGCCCTTGCGCGACCACGTCCACCACCAGCCCGATCCGGCCCCGGTCAGTGAACTTCACCGCGTTGGACAGCAGGTTCAGCAGCACCTGCCTGAGCCGCTGACCGTCCGCCCGCACCCGCGTCGGCAGCTGCGGATCCAGCTGCACGCTGAACGCCAGCCCCTTTTCCGCCGCGCGCGGCCGCATCGACTCGCTGCAGATCTCCAGCAGCGCCCGCAGGTCCAGCGGGCTCAGCTGCAGCGTCAGCTTGCCCGCCTCTATGCTCGCCACGTCCAGCAGATCGGTGATCAGCACCAGCAGATGCTCGCCCGACTCCCGCATCAGCCGGATGCGGTGCTTCTGCGCGTCGTTCAGCGACGCATCCATCTGCAGCAACTGCGCGAAGCCCAGGATCGCGTTCAGCGGCGTCCGGAACTCGTGGCTCATCGTCGCCAAGAAACGGCTCTTGGCCTGGTTCGCCGCCTCCGCCCGCTGCTTGGCCTGCGACAACTCCACCGTGCGCTCGGTCACCAGCTCTTCCAGGTGGTCGCGGTGCTGCGTCAGCTCCTGCTCCGCCTGCCGCCTCAGCGTGATGTCACTGACCAGCCCCTCGATGCGCGGCGCGCCATCCAGCACCAGGTGCAGGCTCAGTTCCACCCACAGGTCGCGCCCGTCCCGCGTCGTCACCAGCAGCGGCACTTGCTGCAGCAGCCGGTGCCGCTCCAGCGCGCGCGCCAGCCGGCGGTACTCCGCCGGCTCGATCCGCACCACCCGCTGCAGCGTCACGCCCTGCGCGTCCTCCGGGCGGCTCAGCCCCAGCATCTGCGCCAGCGCCTTGTTCACCCGCAGCAGCCGCCCGTGGCCATCGGCCTGGAAGATGCCCTCCGCAGCGTTCTCGAACAGGCTGCGATATCGCTGCTCGCTGCTGCGCAAACCCTCGGCGAAATCGCGCAGCTTGCCGCTCATCGCATTGAGCTGATCGGTCAGATCCCCGATCTCATCGGCATGCTCGGGCTCGATGTGCGCGCCCAGCTCGCCGCTCGCCACCCGCTGCGCCAGCCCACGCAGCCGCGACACCGGCCGCTCCACCAGCCGCCTCACCAGGAAGTAGCTCGTCAGCGCGATCGCGATCAGCACCGTCGCCAGCAGACTGGCCACCAGCCGGCGCGTCTCCCCCAGCGTCTGGTCGATGTAGCTGCGCGTGTAGACCAGCGTCGCCCGGCCCAGCGCCCCCGCCGGGCTCTGCGCGCCCGCGCGGTGGCTGAGCTCGAACTCCAGCGTCAGCGGCCGCACCGCCGGCTGCTCGCGCGCGCGCCGCAGCGTCTCCAGCCCCGGCGCCGACAGCGTGATCGACTGCACCTCGGGATCCGCCATCACCGCGTCCAGCAGCTCCGACAGCGCCGCGCTGTCCAGGTTCCAGACCGGCTCGGCGAAACCCCGCGCCACCAGCTGCGCCATGCGCTGCTGACGCTCGACCAGCGCCGTGTTGAGTTCGTGCTCGTGACGATCGACCCAATACAGGCCGATCAAGCCGACCAGCACGGTCGCGCTCAGGCTCAGCGCGGCCACCAGCCGCGTCTGGATGCTCAGCGTCGATCCGCCCATGACCGCATGCCCTCTCCTGATTCGCAGAATTGTTTGCGGCCGAGTGTCGCGCAAATGCGGCGCGGCGCCAGAAAACCGCCGCGCCGTCGTGCCCCCAGGATTTCACGGGTTGCTGGGCCGCTCCGCCAGGCGCTCAAGGCGGTCACGCGCGGCATCGAGCGCATCCAGCGCATGCGACCAGGCCGCCGCGTTGTCGGCCTTGAGCACCCGCAGGTAGGTGTGCCAGATGTCGAGCGCCACCGCGAGCAGCGTGGGCGCGTCAGCGGGCGCCGCCCGGACCGCCGCCTCGATGCCGAACTCCAGGGCCTGCTCCCGGATGAGCAAGGGGTTCAACACGCTGGCCGGCAGTCGCTGCAGCAGCGGCACCGAATGCTCGACCGCCGCGGCGGCGAAGCACGCGCGGTTCCAGGCGCTGGCCGCGCGCCGCCGTGTGTCGTCGGCGGACTCGCCCGGCCACGGACGGACCTGCCGCACGCACTGGAACAGTTCATCGACGATCTTCTTGCGGCTGCGGTGCAGCACCCGCCCGGCAATGACATCGCCGGAGGCCGGCTGCAGCGGCGCCGCCGCGGCGCAGGCGTCACTCGCGCCCGCATCGGAGCCGTCCATCAGCGATTGGATCTGGCGGCAGGGACAGGAAGAGATCGGGAATGTCATGAGCCAGGCAGCGACCGGAAGCGAAGTCCCGCTTCAGTCCGCCGCCGCGGCATTGCGTCCCCGCTTCACGCTACGCCGCCGGCTCGAACTGCGGCGCCAGCCGCGCCTCGCTCCAGCGCCAGGGCAGCGCGCCCGGCCGGCGCAGGCCTGCCGTGACCCGCAGGCGCAACTCGCGTTGGGCCTCGGTCCACACGACCTCCGCTTGCGCGGCCACATGCAGCAGCTCGCCGCTCGCGTAATCCGGGATCAGCAGCCCCGCGCGCGGGTGGCTCAGCAGGTTGCCCAGCGTCATGAAGAAGCGATTGCCGGGGAAATCGGGGATGCGCAGCTCCACGCCGCCGTCGAGCCGCCGATGAATGCGCACGAAGCCCGGCGGACCGCCGCGATGCGACACGTCCACGCCGTCCGCGCGGCCGTCGCCGGGCACCGGCGCCGAGGCGCTCGCGATGAAGACGGTGTCCGCCGCGGCGATGCGCGTCAGCGCGGCCGCGTCGAGCGAGGCCCCCAGCGCATGGGCGAGCGCCGGCGGCGTGTCGTCCCAAGCCAGCGGATCGCGCGCCTGGATGTACTTCGGGCAGTTGCCGAAGCTCTGCACGACCTCGACCGTCAGCCCTTCGCCGGACAGCGCGCGCAGCCGCCCGTTCATCCGGTTGCGCCGGCGCGTGTGCGGCTCCAGGCCGAGCAGCCCGACCGGCGCGCCCACGCCGAGCGCGCGCAGCGCTGCAAGCGCAGGATCCTGCCCGTCGAGCGCGGTCGACACCGTCATCGTCCGTGCATCGGGCGTCGCGACGAAGCCCGGTGGCCCGGCCAGCATGGTGGCCCACGGCTGCCCGCTGGCATCGAGCGCGCCGAGCAGCATCGTCGGCAGCTTGTTGAAGAGCTCGCGATGCTGATCGGGCATGTGGTCGCGGATCACCTGCCGGCCGATCTCGGCCATGCGCTCCACGGAGCCGGTGCGCGCGTGCAGCGCCTGTTCGCCGGAATGCCAGGGCATGTCCATGGGGAGCCTCCGGAGTCGGTCAGAGCTTGTCGGGCAGCGGCAGGAAGCCGGGCAGCGCTTCGATGCGCGCGAGCCAGGCGCGCAGGCGTGGATAGTCGCTCAGCGACACGCCGCCGATCGGCGCCTGCGAGGTGTAGCCGTAGAAGGCCAGGTCGGCCAGCATCGGCCGGTCCGCGACCAGGAAGGGCGTGCGCGAGAGCTGCTCCTCGACCCGCGCGAACAGCGTGTGGCCCAGCGCCTGCGCCGCCGGATCGATGGGCTGTCCCGTCAGCGCGCGGAAGCGCGGACCGGCGGCGCCAGGCCCCAGCAGCGCCACCGACAGGCTGAACCAGCGCTGCTGCGCCGCCGCCTCGACCGCGTCGCGCGGCAGCCAGCCGGCGTCGGGCGCGTAGCGGGTCGCCAGGTAGACCAGGATCGCGTTGCTCTCGGGCAGGACGAGCTCGCCGTCCTCGAGCACCGGCACCTGGCCGAGCGCGTTCAGCGCCAGGAAGGCCGGCTGCTTGTTCTCGCCGCGCGGCAGGTCGACGTCCACCAGCGTGTAGGGCAGGCCGAGCATCGACAGCAGCAGTTCGACGCGGTGGCAATGGCCGGAGGCCGCCAGACGGTGCAGGCGCAGCGGGGCGGTCGGACGGGGGGCGGGGGCGTTCATCGGGCGGCTCCATCGAGGAAGTGATCGAAGGCCTCTACCGTAGCTCTTGCGGCCCGCGCTTGGAATCAGAGCTCCGCATCATTCAGAATTGCAGCGCTCGAAACAATCCGGCCGCCTTCCCCTGCGGAAGGCGGCTTCTTTCGCCCATGGATCATCTGGAACGCCTGCGCTGCTTCGTCGCGGTCGCCGACACGCAGAGCTTCGCCGCGGCGGCGCGGCGGCTGGGCTGCTCGGCCTCGGCGGCCACGCGCGCGATCGCGGCGCTGGAGCAGCGCCTGGGCGTACAGCTGTTCCAGCGCAGCACGCGCTCGGTGCGCCTGACCGAGGCCGGCGAGCGCTTCGTCCTCGACTGCCGGCGCATCCTCGGCGACCTCGATGAATCCGAAGCCGCCGCCGCCGGCGCGCAGGCCGAGCCCGCCGGGTTGCTGGCGCTGACCGCGCCGTCGATGTTCGGGCGGCTGTACGTCGCGCCGGCGGCGGCGGAGTTCCTCCATCGCCATCCGCGCGTGCGCATGAAGCTGCTGCTGGTGGACCGCGTGGTGTCGCTGCTGGACGAGGCGCAGGACCTGGCCGTGCGCATCGCCCAGTTGCCCGACTCGGGCTTGACCGCGGTCCCGGTGGGCGCGATGCGGCGCGTGGTCGTGGCGTCGCCGGACTACCTGGCGCGGGCGGGCGAGCCGCGCTCGCCGCGCGAACTCGCCGGGCATCGCGTCATCGCCGGCTACTTCGACGGACAGGGCATGACGCCGTGGCGCTTTCGCGATGGCGCGCAGGCGCTCACGCCCACGCTCATGGTGAACGACACCGCCTCCGCGATCGGCGCCGCCGAGGCGGGCGTGGGCCTGGTGCGCTGCCAGCTGTATCAGGCGGTCGATGCGGTGCTGGCGGGGCGCCTGCGCATCGTGCTGGCGGACCACGAGCTCCCGGCCGCGCCCGTGCACCTCGTGCACGCCGCCGGCCGCCGCGTGCCGCCGACGCTGCGCCTGCTGATCGACTTCATGGCCGAGCGGCTGCGCGCGCAGCCGGTGCTGAGCGGCGACGGCTACCTGCGCTGAGCCGCCAACACGCCAACACGCCAACACGCCAACACGCCAACACGCCAACACGCTGCCGCGCCGCGCCAGGACCGGCGCCGCAGCGCCGGCCTCGAGCGCTCGCGGCGATCGGGCTCAGGACTTGGCGGTGGCCTTCTTGGCCGCGACCTTCTTGGCCGCCGGCTTGGCGCCGGTCTTGGCGGCGCGCGGTTCGAACTCGAACACCACCTTGCCTTCCTTCCTGTCGTAGGTCAGGAAGGCCTTGAACTTGCGACGCGTCTTGTTGGAGACGAAGTTCTCCAGCAGGTCCGTCTTGCCGGTCGCCAGCAGCTTGCCCATCTGCTCGGGCTCGATGGGCTGCTGCAGGATGATCTTGCCGCTCTTGAAGTCGCAGGTGACCTTGTCGCCGACCGCGTGCTCGCAGACGTAGTTGCTGCCGAAGTCGAAGACGCGGCCGCCGCACTTGGGGCAATGGCCCAGCGAGGTCTGCCCGCTGAAGTCCACCGGTTCGCCGTTCTCCTCCGCCTTCTTCGCGTCCTCGCCGAAGTCGAACTCCAGCTTCCAGTTGTCGATCTCGGCGTCGAAGACCAGCGCCAGCTCGGCCGTGAAGGGCCAGCCCGCCTTGGAGCGGAAGCCCTCCAGCGGTCCGACCTTCTTGTCGCGCAGGAAGGCCTCGACCTCGTGCAGCTCGAAGCTGCGGCCGCCCGGGATCTTGGGAATCGAGAAGCCGCAGCCCTCGCCGTCACCGCTCCGGCCGGTGCAGGTGAAGCGGCGGTAGTTCTCCTTGACCACGCCGCCGCACTTCGGGCACGGGGTCTTCAGCGTCGCGTAGTCGCCGGGGATGGTGTCGCGGTCGTACTCCTTGGCCTTGCGCACGACCTTCTCGGTCATCGCGGCGATCTCGGCCATGAAGGCTTCGCGCTTGAGCCGCCCCTTCTCCATCTCGGACAGCTGGAACTCCCAGTTGCCGGTCAGCTCGGGCTTGGTCAGTTCCTCCACGCCCAGCCCGCGCAGCAGCGTCATCAGCTGGAAGGCCTTGGCGGTGGGGATCAGCTCGCGGCCCTCGCGCAGCATGTACTTCTCGGCCAGCAGGCCTTCGATGATCGCGGCGCGCGTGGCCGGCGTGCCCAGGCCCTTCTCGGCCATGGCCTCGCGCAGCTCGTCGTCGTCGACCAGCTTGCCCGCGCCTTCCATCGCCGACAGCAGCGTCGCTTCGGTGTAGCGCGCCGGCGGCTTGGTCACCAGCGCCTTGACGTCGGTGTCCTCGGTGCGCACCACCTCGCCGGCCTTCACCGGCACCAGCATCGCGCCGCTGGTGCCCGGCTCGGCGTTCTCGTCGGTGGCCTCCTTGCCGTAGACCGCCTGCCAGCCCGGCTTGACCAGCACCTTGCCGTTGGTCTGGAACGCATAGGACTTGGCCGCCGTCTTCACCGTCGAGATGCGGGTCGTGACCTGGAACTCGGCCGGCGGGAAGAACACCGCCAGGAAGCGCTTGACGACCATGTCGTAGAGCTTGGCCTCGGCCTCGGTCAGGCTGCGCGGGGGCTGCAGCGTCGGGATGATGGCGAAGTGGTCCGACACCTTGGCGTTGTCGAAGACCTTCTTCGTCGGCTTGATGTAGCCCTTGTCCAGCGCCGTGCGCGCATGCGGCGCGAGCGCCTGCAGCGGGCCGGGCAGGTCCTCGCTGGCGATCATCTCGGCGGTCTGCTTCGCCACGCCCAGGTAGTCCTCCGGCAGGTAGCGCGAGTCGGTCCGCGGATAGGTCAGCACCTTGTGCTTCTCATACAGCGCCTGCGCCAGGCCCAGCGTCGTCTTGGCCGAGAAGCCGAAGCGCGAGTTGGCCTCGCGCTGCAGCGTGGTCAGGTCGTACAGGCCCGGGCTGGCGGTGGTGCTGGGCTTGGACTCCTCGGTCACCGTGGCGGGCTGGCCCTTGGCGGCGGCCGCGATGGCCTCGGCCTCGGCCTGCGTCCAGACGCGGTCGGCGCGCTGCTCGGGGTCCTCGGCGTTCTTCTTGAACGCGGGGTCGAACCACTTGCCCTCGTACTGGCCGGCCTCGGCGTCGAAGGTGCCGCGGATCTCCCAGTAGTCGCGGTAGACGTGCTTGCGGATCTTCTCCTCGCGCTCCACGACGATGGACAGCGTCGGCGTTTGCACGCGGCCCACGGTGGTCAGGAAGAAGCCGCCATCGCGCGAGTTGAACGCCGTCATCGCGCGCGTGCCGTTGATGCCCACCAGCCAGTCGGCCTCGGAGCGGCAGCGCGCGGCATCGGCCAGCGGCAGCATCTGCTGGTCGCTGCGCAGGCGCTCGAAGCCCTCGCGGATCGCCTGCGGCGTCATCGACTGCAGCCACAGCCGGCTCACCGGCTTGGCCACCGGCGCCTTGGCGGTGCCCGCGTACTGGACGATCAGGCGGAAGATCAGTTCCCCTTCGCGCCCCGCGTCACAGGCGTTGATCAGCGAAGTCACGTCCTTGCGCTTGATCAGCTTGACCAGCGCGTTGAGCCGGCCCTTGCTCTTGTCGATCGGGTTCAGGTCGAAGTGGGGCGGGATCACCGGCAGATGGGCGAAGCTCCACTTGCCGCGCTTGACGTCGAATTCCTCGGGGGCCTTGATCTCGACCAGGTGGCCGACGGCCGAGCTGACGACGTACTCGTCGTTCTCGAAATACTCGTCGTGCTTCTCGAATTTTCCGGAGAGCGGGGTCAGTGCCTTGACGATGTCCTGCGCCACCGACGGCTTCTCCGCGATCACCAATGCCTTGCTCATTGCGCTTGTTTCTTTCGTCTTCGTTCAGGCGCCCGAAACGGGTCGCACGCCTGCCTACAATCCGGCCTCGCGCGCGCCCACGCACCTACGTACGTGTGTACGCGCGCGCGCACCCATGAATTCAATGTACCGGACTCGCTCCATGCCGCAACAGCGTCCCGCCCGTGACCCCGCGCCCGCCGACCACCCCGCCGCGGGCGGCAAGCCCGATGCCCGTCCCGCCGCCAAGCGGACCGCCCGCATCCAGGTGCGGGCCTCCGGCGTGCATGGCCGCGGCGTGTATGCGCTGGTGCCGCTGAAGGCGGGCGAGAAGCTCATCGAGTACAAGGGCGAGCGCATCGACTGGGACGAGGCGCTGCGCCGCCATCCGCACGATCCGTCGCAGCCGGACCATACCTTCTACTTCCACCTCGAAGGCGGAGGGGTCATCGACGCGGCGCACGGCGGCAACAACGCGCGCTGGATCAACCATGCCTGCAGCCCGAACTGCGAGGCGCGCGAGGTCGACGGGCGGGTGTTCATCCACGCGCTGACGGACATCTCCCCGGGCGAGGAGCTGTTCTACGACTACGGCCTGGTGATCGACGAACGCTATACGCCCAAGCTGAAGAAGCGTTTCGAATGCCGCTGCGGCACGCCGGGATGCCGCGGCACCATGCTCGCGCCGAAGGGGCGCTGAGTCCGGGGGGGCCACCCTGTCAGGGTCTACAGCCACCGATTCACGGTGGCGGCGGGCCGGGTGCCGTCATCTCCCTCTAGACTCCGGCCATTCACCAGCAGCGGGCCCCAGGGGTTCGTGAAGACGTAGATGGGATCGCAGGACACACTCGCGGCGATGCAAGAACATCAGAATTGGGGCGCTGAAGCCCTATGGCAAGACCTGGAGCCGCTGCTCCCGGGGCTCAGCATCGAGGTGCTGGCGCGGGTCGAATCGACCAACGCGACCCTGGTCGAGCGGGTGCGGCGCGACGAGGGCACGCCGCCCGCCGGCGGCCGCGCGGGCGATCGTCCGTACGGGCGCCGCCAGCACGACCTGCATCCCTGCCTGCTGATCGCCGAGCACCAGACCCACGGCCGCGGCCGCCAGGGGCGCAGCTGGCACAGCACGGCGGGGGCGTCGCTGACCTTCTCGCTGTCGCTGCCGCTGGAGATGTCGGACTGGTCGGGGCTGTCGCTGGTGGTGGGCGCGGCGATCGCCGAGGCGCTCGACCCCGAGGGCCGGCGGCTGCGCCTGAAGTGGCCCAACGACCTGTGGCTGGATGAGCGCAAGCTCGGCGGCATCCTGATCGAGACGGTGCCGGCGGGATCGTCGCGGATGGCGGTGATCGGCGTGGGCCTGAACGTGTCGGACCGGGCGAAGGTCGCGGATTCGCAACTGAACACCGGCTTCGCCTGCCTGCAGGAACTGATCGAGGACATCACCCCGCCGATGGCGCTGGCGCGGCTGGCGCCGACGCTGGTGAAGGCGCTGGCGGCTTTCCCGGCCGAGGGCTTCGGGGCCTGGCGCGAGCGCTTCGCCAGGCGTGATCTGCTGCAGGGGCAGGCGATCACCGCCGGCCTGCTGGAAGGCACGGGCGCGGGGGTCAATGAACGCGGCGAGCTGCTGATCGACACCGCGCGCGGCCGTCAGACCGTCAGCGGCGGCGAGGTCAGCGTGCGTCTGGGCGGTTTGGGCGGTCCGGGCGGCGCGTCCGCTGGCGCCCTGGGGTAAGCGACGATGCTGCGCGCCGCGGTCGTCCTGCTCTTCGTCGTCAATGTGCTGGTGTTCGCGTGGAACAAGGGCTGGATCGCCGGCGGGGCGCCGAACGCGCCGCGGATGGAGCAGCAGCTGCATCCGGAGCGGCTGACGGTGCTCAACCAGAAGGCGGTGACGCAGCTGGCGACGCGCTCCTGCGTGGAGCTGGGGCCGCTGATTGGCGACGAGCTGCTCAAGCGCGCCAACGCGGCGCTGGCGGCGGCAGGGGTGCCGGCGTCGTCGATCGAGGCGCGGTCGCTGGACAGCGGCGGGGTGTGGGCGCTGGCGACGATCAAGATGCCGAGCAAGGACTTCCGCGAGCGCAAGGAAGACACCTATCGCAGCGCCCGGATCGCGTTCGAGCCGCTGCAGGGATTCCCGGAGGAGCAGCCGACGCTGGTGCTGAGCAAGCACGACAGCGAGGCCGCGGCGCAGGCGGCGCTCGAGGCGATGACCCGGCGCAACTACAAGGGGCTGCGCGTGCTGAGACTGCAGGAGCCGCTGCAGCAGACGACGCTGCGGCTGGCGCGGCTCGATGGGGATCAGGTCGCGAAGCTCAATGCGCTGGCCAATCCGCCGTGGGGCGAGAAGCGCAAGGATTGCGCCCTCGAGACACCGGGCGCCGCCAGCGACTCCGGTTCAGGCGCGAGCCGCTGAAATCGCTGAGCCGCTCTCGCGCATGAACTCCCTCGCCCGGCGTGCGGGGAGAGGGAGTCCATGGTGCTACTGCTTCGGGACCGCGTTGGTTGAAGAGGGCCTCATCCGGGCCATCGGCCAGCGCAGCGCCACGATGGCCAGCGCCAGGGCGGCCAGCCACAGGCCGCTCATCGCGCCGCCGCCGCCGCCCGACGAGGGCGCCGGCGTGGTGGGATCGGTGGGCGTGGTCGGCGTTGTGGGAGTCGTCGGCGTCGTCGGCGTCGTGACCACCGGCGTCACCGCCGCGACGGCTGCATTCGCATCGAGCATCCCGGCGCCGCAGGTGCTGGTCGTGCAATTGCATTCCAGCTGAGGCTGCGCGCTGTTGCCCGCGACGCATTGCGCGACGCCGCTCACCGTCGGGAAAGGGCGCGCCGACGACTGCAGCGCGGCCTTGATCTGCGCCGGCGTCAGCGACGAATTGATCGACAGCATCAGCGCCACCGTGCCGCTGACCAGCGGCGTCGAGAAGCTGGTCCCCGTGCCCGTGTAGTTGTACGCCGCGCTGCCCGCCACCGGCGCGGTCGAGCCGCTGTTGCTCGTCGACAGGATGGGATAGAGGCAAGGGCTGCCCGCGGTCGTGTTGACGCAGTTGCCGCCCGGCGCGCTGATCGTGATCTGCGGCCCGAGATTGGAGAAGCCCACCTTCGAACCCACGTGCCGCAGCCCCGCGACCGCGATGACGTTGCTGCAGTTCGCCGGGATGCCGACCTCGATGCCTCCCGACTTGGTCTCGTCGGTGTTGTCGACGCCATTGCCGGCGGCGGCCACCACGGTCGAGCCCGCCGCCACGGCGTCATTGATCGCGAGCTGGTAGACCGAATTCGACGCGCACGCGCCGTCCCCGCCCAGGCTCATGTTGATCACCTTGGCCACGTTGGGATTGGCCGGCAGTCCCGGCACCGGCACGCCCGCCGCCCAGCGGATGCCGGCCGCGATGTCGGACGCCCAGCCGCCGCACTTGCCGAGCACGCGCACCGGCAGGATCTTCGCGTTGAACGCCACGCCGGCCATGCCCTGGCCGTTGTTCGTGAGCGCCGCGATCAGCCCCGAGACCCGCGTGCCGTGCCAGGAGCTCGACCCGATGTCATCCGTCGTGCAACTGCTCCCCAGCCGGCCGCTGTCGATGTCGGACTGGCTGACCCAGTCGCCGGGATCGCTGGGGTCGTTGTCGGCGCCATCGCCGTCATTGGCGGTGGCGATCTGGTTGGCCGTCGGCGTCGCGCCATTGTTGAAGCCGACCAGGTCATAGCCCGCGACGAACTGATTGAGCAAGTCCGGATGGTCCATCCGCACCCCGGTGTCCAGCACCGCGACGACCACAGCCTTGCCTGTTGCCCGGTCCCACGCCGCCGGCGCGTCGATGGACGAGACCACCGTCGTGTCCGGCGTCTTGAGGTACCACTGCCCCGCCGTGACCCCCGCCTGCGAGGCGGTGGTGTAGAGCGGGTCATTGGGCGTCATGAAGTGCTTCCACCAGCGGTCGACCTCGACGGACTCGACCTCGCTGTCGCCGGCGAGCCGCCGGGCGAGTTCCGCGGAACTCATTCCGCTGGCGGTGTAGACATGGGTGCGGTCGTCCAGGCTGATGCGCGCATGCAGCGTCGCCGCGTGCCGCAGCCCGAGCGTGGTGCCGCGCACCTGCGCGATGTCGCGGGTCTCCCCCGCCGTGGCCCGCAGCGCCAGCGGCCTGGCCTTGACCGCGTCCGCCTGCGGCTTGAAGCGCACGATGACCCGCGCGAAGTCGGGCTGCTGATCCGGTCTGAGCGCCGTGGTCGCCGCGCCGGCGCTGCCGGCTCCGAACACACCCATGACGGCGGCGGCCGCAGCCAGACGCGCCATGACCCTGGGCAGGAACCTGGGCTTGGACAGCTCAAACATGTGGGGCTCTCCACAAAACTGGGCTAATCAGTTTAGGGGTGCGCTCACCAAGAATTTGCTAATCCCCTGACACATTCACATCGGCGCGTCACCCAGAAGAGGGGATTCCTCACACAAGGGCGAACTGGTTGGCGATGACGGGGGCCGTTCGCCGCCGGCCGGTCGCCGGGGCAGGCGGAGAAAGACCGCGGGCAAGAAAAAACCCCGCCTGGGCGGGGTTTCGCATGAGGAGGGAAGGCCGCTTACTTGGCGACGACCTTGACCATCTCCAGCACCTTGTTCGAGTAGCCCCACTCGTTGTCGTACCAGGACACCAGCTTGACGAAGGTGCCGTCCAGGGCGATGCCGGCGTCGGCGTCGAAGATCGAGGTGCGCGGGTCGCCGCGGAAGTCGGTGGCGACGACCTTCTCCTCGGTGTAGCCCAGCACGCCCTTGAGCGCGCCTTCGCTCTGGGCCTTCATTTCGGCGCAGATCTCGGCGTAGGTGGCGTTGTTGTTCAGCTCGACGGTCAGGTCGACGACGGACACGTCGGAGGTCGGCACGCGGAAGGACATGCCGGTCAGCTTCTTGTTGAGCTCGGGGATCACCACGCCCACGGCCTTGGCGGCGCCGGTGGAGGACGGGATGATGTTCTCGAGGATGCCGCGGCCGCCGCGCCAGTCCTTGTTGGACGGGCCGTCGACGGTCTTCTGCGTGGCGGTGGTGGCGTGGACGGTGGTCATCAGGCCGCGCTTGATGCCCCACTTGTCGTTCAGCACCTTGGCCAGCGGGGCCAGGCAGTTGGTGGTGCAGCTGGCGTTGGAGATGATGGCCTGGCCGGCGTAGGTCGTGTGGTTGACGCCGTAGACGAACATCGGCGTGTCGTCCTTGGACGGGGCCGACATGATGACCTTCTTGGCGCCGGCGGCCAGGTGCTTCTCGCCGGTTTCCTTGGTCAGGAACAGGCCGGTGGCTTCGACGACGATGTCGGCGCCGACCTCGTTCCACTTCAGCTCGGCGGGATCCTTGACCTGGGTCAGGCGGATGCGCTGGCCGTTGACGATCAGCGTGTTGCCGTCGACGGCCACGTCACCGTTGAAACGGCCGTGGACGCTGTCGTGCTTGAGCATGTAGGCCAGGTAGTCCGGCTCCAGCAGATCGTTGATGCCGACGATCTGGATGTCCTTGAAGTTCGCCACGGCGGCGCGGAACACCATGCGGCCGATGCGACCGAAGCCGTTGATACCGATCTTGATGGTCATGAGGAAAGTCTCCTGCGAGTGAAATGAAATCGATGACGTCATGGACCCGCCGGCGATGGCCGGCGTGCCTCGGCGGTGTTCAGCCCGGCCGTCCGCGACGGCGCCGACTGAGCGGGCCCGGGAGCCGGAAACGGGCGATTTGAACAGATCGGCGCGCCCCGGCGTTCCGAATGGGTTACCAGGTTTCAGCATCCGGGATCCATCGGTTACATCGACGTCCGCAGAGGCGGAAATGACAAAGGGGTGCCAGAGGCACCCCTTCGAGGGAGACGGCGGGGCTCGATCGGGCCCGTTGCCTGATCAGCCCTTCAGCCCCTTCAGCCCTTCAGCCGGGCTTGGCCGACGACGACCTTCACGGTGTCGGCGACGTTCTCCGGCGTGAAGCCGAAGTGCTTGAACAGCACGTTGGCCGGGGCCGACTCGCCGTAGGTGTCCAGGCCGACCACGGCCGCGACGCCGTACTTCCACCACAGGTCGGTGACGCCGGCCTCGATGGCCACGCGCGGCAGGCCGTCGGGGAGCACGCTCTGCTTGTACTTGGCGTCCTGGCGGTCGAACAGGCTGGTGCAGGGCATGGAGACCACGCGCACCGCGATGCCGGCCACGGCCAGCTGCTGCTGCGCCGCGATGGCCAGTTGCACTTCCGAGCCGGTGGCGATCAGCACCGCCTGCGCCTTCTTCTTCAGGCCGATGTCGGCCGGCTCGCTCAGCACGTAGCCGCCGCTGGTGATGGCGTCGACGGCCTCGCCCGACTTCTTCAGATAGGGCAGGTTCTGGCGGCTCAGGGCCAGCACGCTCGGGCGCTGGCCGTTGGCCAGGGCCATGGTCCAGGCGACGGCGGTTTCGGCCGTGTCGGCCGGACGCCAGACGTCCAGGCCGGGGATCAGGCGCAGGCTGGACACATGCTCGACGGACTGGTGCGTCGGGCCGTCCTCGCCCAGGCCGATGGAGTCGTGCGTGAAGACGTGGATCACGCGCTGCTTCATCAGCGCGGCCATGCGGATGGCGTTGCGGCTGTAGTCGCTGAAGGTCAGGAAGGTGCCGCCGTAGGGGATGAAGCCGCCATGCAGCGCGACGCCGTTCATGATCGCGGCCATGCCGAACTCGCGCACGCCGTAGTTGATGTGGCGGCCGCCGTTGGAGCTGCCATCGGCTTCCAGGCGGAAGGCGGGCGTGCTCTTGGTGTTGGTCAGGTTGGAGCCGGTCAGGTCGGCCGAGCCGCCCAGCAGCTCGGGCATCGCGGCGGTGAACGCTTCCAGCGCGAGCTGGCTGGCCTTGCGGGTGGCGACGGTCTCGGCCTTGTCATGCGCGCCGATGACGGTCTGCGCGGCGACGTCGGCGAAGTTGGCCGGCAGCACGCCGGCGATGCGGCGCGAGAACTCGGCGGCGAGCTCGGGGAAGGCGGTCGCGTAGGCGTCGAACTTCTCGTCCCAGGCCTGCTCGAAGCCTTCGCCGGCGGCCTTGCCGTCCCAGTCGGCATAGACCTCGGCGGGCAGCGCGAAGGGCTCGTGCGACCAGCCCAGCGCCTCGCGGGTCAGCTTGATCTCTTCAGCGCCGAGCGGCTCGCCGTGGGCCTTGGAGGTGTTGGCGCGGTTCGGGCTGCCCTTGCCGATGTGGGTCTTGGCGATGATCAGCGAGGGCTTGTCCTTGCTGGTCTTGGCCAGCGCGATGGCGGCGTCGACGGCGTCCACGTCATGGCCGTCGACCGGGCCGACGACGTTCCAGCCATAGGCCTCGAAGCGCTTGGCGGTGTCGTCGCCGAACCAGGGGCCGACCTGGCCGTCGATGGAGATGCCGTTGTCGTCGTAGATCGCGATCAGCTTGTTCAGCTTC
>Ga0209051_1001069_pt1 | contig 25439 bp, 23 predicted proteins | sample AraplaCvi_mMS_r2_2_FD_184286 | JGI IMG/M metagenome (GOLD analysis project Ga0209051, IMG submission 184286) | Arabidopsis root microbial communities from North Carolina, USA - plate scrape MF_Cvi_mMS_r2 (SPAdes) (version 2) | ecosystem: Host-associated > Plants > Roots > Endosphere | place...
CTCCTGCGGCACCTGCGCAATGAACTCCGACAGGATCATCACGGCCAGCGGCAGGCCCTGCGCGACGTAGACCAGCACGAGCGCGGTGAGCGTGTTGGTGAGGTCCAGCGCCACCATCTCCTGCAGGATGGCCACCGAGCCGAGGCGGATCGGCACCATGATGCCGAACGCGAGGAACAGCGCGAGCAGGCGGTTGCCGCGGAAGCCGTACTCGGTCAGCGCCCACGCGGCCATGGCGCCGGACAGCAGGATCAGCACCAGCGAGACGCCGGTGACGATGGCGCTGTTGGCGAACATGTCCAGCACCGCGGCGTTGCCCAGCACGCGGTGGTAGCCCGACATGCTGAAGGTCTGCGCGGTGGGCAGGCCCAGCGGCGCGTCGAAGATGCCCTGTCGGGTCTTGAACGAGTTGAGCAGCACCAGCAGGATGGGCGCCAGCACGAGCAGGCACCACCCGCCCAGCGTGAGATGGACGAGGGTGCCGCGCGCCAGCACGCCCGCGCGAAGCCGCGCGCCCCGGGTCATGACGCGAGCCGCTGCAGGCGGCGCTGCAGGACGAAGAAGTACAGCCCGACGCCGGCGAGGATCACGAGGAACATCAGCGTCGCCAGCGCCGCGCCCATGGTCGCCGAGCCGACCTCCGACTGGTAGCCGAAGAAGGTGCGGTAGAAGAAGGTGCCCAGCAGGTCGGTCGAGAAGTTGGGGCCGGCGATCGCACCCTTGACCGCGTAGATCAGGTCGAAGGCGTTGAAGTTGCCGACGAAGGTCAGGATGTTGACCAGGCCCAGCGTGGGCGCGATCAGCGGCAGGCGGATCTGCCAGAAGATGCGCCAGGCGCCCGCGCCCTCGACGGCCGCGGCCTCGATCACCTCCTCGGGGATCGCGATCAGCGCCGCGTAGATCAGCATCAGCGGCACGCCGACGAACTGCCACACCGAGATCAGCGCGATGGTCGGCAGCGCGGTGTCCTCCTGGCCCAGCCAGGGGGCGAACAGGTCGGCGAGCCCGACGACGCCCAGCAGCTTCTCGGCCACGCCCCACAGCGGCGACAGGATCAGCTGCCACGAGAAGCCGATGATCACGACCGACAGCAGCGTCGGCAGGAACATCACCGTGCGGTAGGCCGCCGCGCCGCGCACGCCGCGCAGCGAGAGGAGGGCGGCGAGCAGCAGCGCCACCGGGTTCTGCACCAGCGTGTGGATGGCGAAGAACTCGAGGTTGTTGAGCAGCGCGTTGCGGAAGTGGCCGACCCAGTGCTCGTCCGTCAGCAGGCGCTGGAAGTTGGCGAGGCCGGCGAAGTGCGTCGCGCCGGTCTCGTCCGTCGAATACAGGCCCAGCCGCAGCGTGGCGAGCAGCGGCCAGGCGCTGAAGGCGGTGTAGACGGCCAGCGCGGGGGCGAGGAAGACCAGGACGTGGGTCCCGAACTTCTGCTTCATCGAGTGTCTGTCGTCACTTCTGCTGCGGCGCGTACCACTTCGCGAACCCGGCCTGGATGCGCGCCGCGGCGTCCTGCGGCGAGAGCTTGCCGTTGAGGACCTGCGAGTTCACGTTCCAGAGCTCGTTCTCCATGCTCGGCTCGCCGCGGCTCATGATCTGCGCGTTGAGGCGGATCGTGGACTTGCAGGTGGCGCGCCAGCCGATCATCTGCTTGGCCACCGGGTTCTGCACGTCGATCGGGAACTTCGAGAGCGAGAAGAAGCCGAGCGCCTTGTTGGTGTAGAGCTCCGCGAACTCCCTGGAGCCGATCCAGTCGAGGAAGGCCTTGGCGTCGGCCTGGTTCTTCGACGCGGTGTTGATGCCCATGCCGATGTCGGCGTGGTCGGAGATGTAGCAGGGGTCGCCCGCCTTCTTCACCGGCGGCGGGAAGGCGCCGAAGTCGACGCCGCCGTCCTTCTGGTAGAACGCGATGTCCCACGAGCCCGCCGGGACGACCGCGGCCTTTCCGGAGGCGAACAGGTTCTGCGAGTCGGCGTAGGTCTGGGCCTGGTAGCCCTTGGCCATGTAGGCGGGCCATCGGGCCATCTCCTGCCAGACGGCGACGAACTGAGGGTCGGTGAACTTCGCCTTGCCGGCGATCAGCGCCTTGCGGCCGTCCTCGCCGTGCCAGTGGTTGGGGCCGATGCCGGTGAAGACGACCTGGCTCGTGTCCCACTGGTCGGCCGTCCCCAGGTCCAGCGGCACGACCTTGCCGGCCGCCTTGACCTTGTCGAGGCCGGCGAAGAACTCGTCCTCGGTGGCGGGCGGCTTCAGGCCCAGCTCCGAGAAGACCTTGCGGTTGTAGAAGAAGCCGTGGATCACCGAGGCCATGGGCACGCAGTAGGTGTCCTTGCCATCGTCCGTCTGCCAGGCGACCTTGGCCGAGTCGGCGAAGTTGCCGAGCACCGGGTCGCCGTTGAGCTTCTGCAGGCGGCCCTTCCTGTACAGGTCGAGCGAGACGTCGAACGGGCGGCAGGTGATGAGGTCGCCCGCGCTGCCCGAGGCCAGGCGCGCGGCGAGCACCGAGTTGTACTCCGGCGGCGAGGTCGGGTTGAACTTGATCGTGATGCCCGGGTGCGTCCGGGTGAACGCGGGGATCAGCACGGTGTCCCACAGCGTCTTGTCGTCGGTGCGCCAGCTCTCGATCGTCAGCGTGCCGGCGGCGGCATGGGCCGCGGCCCCGAGCGCGAAGGCGGCGACGGCGGCGTGGCGGAGGGTGCGGTTCATCGACGGGATCCTCGGTTGGGCGGGACGCGGGCGGCCCCGGGGCGGCGCGCAAGTTAGCATCGCGCCCCGCGTAACGCGAGCGCCCGACCGGCGTCCGGCGGCGCGCGTGCAAGTGCTTGATACGCAAGGTGGTTTCCAGCATTGCCAGCGCGCGCGCCTTACGCATCATTACGATCCGAACGACGATGCCCGGACGGGCCGCATGCGAAGACACGCCAGGGGCTTACACAACATTGCAAAGCGCAGCCTTTCGACAGCCGCGCCGCGCGTGCTCGCCCTTATCCTCGCCGGCGCGATGTCGACCTGCGCCCTTGCCGAGCCCCTCACCGTCCTGCACTGGTGGACCTCGGCCAGCGAGCGCCGCGCGGCAGACCGCCTGGTCGCGCAGCTCGCCGCCCAGGGCGTGGAGTGGCGCGACGACGCCGTGCCCGGCGGCGGCGGCGGCGCGGCGATCAAGGTGCTCACGGGCCGCGTGCTCGCCGGGGAGGCGCCCGACGTGGCGCAGGTGATCGGCCGCACGCTCACCGACTGGGCCGACCTGGGGCTGGTGGTGCCGCTGGACGACGTCGCGGCCCGCGGGCGCTGGCGCCAGGCCATGTTCCCCGTGGTGCTCCAGACCGTGAGCCGCGGCGGGCGCGTGATGGCCGCGCCGCTGGGCGTGCACCGCATCAACACGCTGCTGTACAACCGCCGCGTGTTCGAGCGCTGGAAGATCGCGCCGCCGCGCAGCTGGGCCGACGTGGAGCAGGCCGCCCGGACGCTGCGCGCGCACCACGTGACGCCGCTCGCCTGGAGCGACGAGCGCTGGCAGATCGCCACCGTGTTCGAGACCGTGCTGCTCGCCGAGGGCGGGCCGTCGCTGTATGCGGAGCTGGCCTCGGCGCAGGGCTGGGCCGCGTGGCAGGATCCGCGCGTGCTCGCCGCGCTGCAGCGCCTGCGCTGGCTGCGCGACCTCGACGACGAGGCCACCACCGAGGAGCCCTGGACCGCGCCGGCGCGGCGCCTGCGCGACGGCGAGGCGGGCATGTTCATCATGGGCGACTGGGCGCGCGGCGAGCTCTTCGCGTGGGGCGCGCTGGCGGGCGCCGACTACGGCTGCCTGCCCGTGCCGCAGACGGCCGGCATGCACCTCTACAGCATCGACACGCTGGCGATGCTGGCCGGCCGCACGCCGCGCGTGGCGGCGCAGGAGCGCATGGCCGAGGTCATCGGCCAGCCGCAGACGCAGCTCGCCTACAACCAGGCCAAGGGCTCGGTGCCGGTGCGCTCGGACATCGACCCGGCGCAGCTCGACGACTGCGCGCGCGACTCGTGGCAGACCCTCGCGCGCCCCGGCGCGCCGCTGCTCCCCAGCATCGCGCACCGCATGGCCGCGGTGGAGTCCACGCGCGAGGCGCTGGGCGACGTGCTGCACCGCTTCCTCAAGTCGCGCGCGATGACGGCGCAGCAGGCGCAGGCGCAGCTCGTGATCATCCAGCGCGGGGCGGCGCCTCAATGAAGAAGACCATCCTCGCCGTCGACGACGACCAGAAGACGCGCCAGCTGCTGAAGCAGTACCTGGAGAAGCATCAGTACGTGGTGCAGCTCGCGCACGACGGCGCGAGCTTCCGCGCGGAGTTCGAGCGCTATCGCGAGGACCTGAGCCTGGTGATCCTCGACGTCATGCTGCCCGACACCGACGGCTTCGCGCTGTGCCGCATGGTGCGCGAGCGCTCGCCGGTGCCCATCATCATGCTCACCGCGAGCTCGGACGACACCGAGCGCATCGTCGGCCTCGAGCTGGGCGCCGACGACTACATCGGCAAGCCCTACAACCCGCGCGAGCTGCTGGCGCGCATCAAGGCCATCCATCGGCGCTCGCAACCGGGCGACGCGGCGACGCGCCGCTTCATGCGCTTCGCCGGCTTCCGCCTCGACCGCCTCGAGCGCACGCTCGTCAACCCGCAGGGCGAGCCGGTGGCGCTCACCGGCATGGACTTCGACCTGCTGCGCATCTTCGTCGAGCACGCGGGCCAGGTGCTCGATCGCGCCCGCCTGATGGAACAGACGCGCGGACGCGACCTCGGCCCCGCCGACCGCTCGCTCGACGTGCAGGTGAGCCGGCTGCGCCAGCGCCTGGCCGACGACGGCAAGCAGCCGGTCATCATCAAGACGGTGCGCAACAGCGGCTACGTGTTCTCCGTCGAGGTCGTCGCGTCCCATGACTGAGAGGCGCGGGCTCGACCGGCTGCTGCCGTCGACGCTGCGCGGCCGCATCCTGATGGTGATGGTGGCCGGGGTGCTGGTGAGCCAGGTGCTGGGCACGGCCATCTGGACCTGGCAGCTGCGCGACACCGCGCGACAGGACGCCCGCGACGCCGCGCACCAGACCGCGGCCAGCGCCGCCGCCGCGATCCGCTACCTGCGCGACCTGCCGCCGCAGTACCAGCCGCTGCTGGTGGAACAGCTGCGCCAGATGGGCGGCACGCGCTTCTTCGTCACCGTGAACCGGCAGCGCGTGCCGGTGCAGCCGGTGGAGGACTCGCTGCTCGCGCACACCGTGATCGGCGAGGTGCGCGCCACGCTGCAGGGCGAGCTGGGCGCCGCCTCGCGGCCGGAGGTGGCGCTGGCCTGGCCCGAGGGCCTGTCCGTCACCGGCGACGGCCGCGCGCTGCGCGAACTGCCCGACAACTGGCTGGTCGGCCCCATGCTGCTGCGCCCGCGCCGGGCGCCGGTGCTCGTGGTGCAGGTGGAGCTGCCGGCGCGCGGCTGGCTGCTCCTCGCCTCGACGCTGCCCGACCCCTATTTCCTGGACAGCGCCAACCCGCTCACGCGCGACCGCCTGCTGCTGCAGGGCGCGACGCTGCTGACGGTGCTGCTGCTGGTGCTCGCGGTGGCGCGCACGCTCACGCGGCCGCTGCAGCGCATCGCCGACGCGGCCGCCGCCTTCGGCAGCGCGATGCACCCCAACCGCGTGCCCGACGAGACCGGCACGGTCGAGCTGCGCCGCACCGCGCGCGCGTTCAACGACATGCAGGCGCGCATCCAGCGCTTCGTCGAGGATCGCGAGCGCCTGTTCGCCAGCATCTCGCACGACCTCAAGACGCCCATCATGCGGCTCAAGCTGCGCGCGGAGCTGCTGGACGACGACGCGGTGCGCGCCGACTTCCACGAAGACCTGGACGAGCTCGACGTCATGGTCAAGGGTGCGCTGCAGAGCGTGAAGGACTCGGCCGTGCACGAGAACGTGGCCGACGTGCGCGTCGACCGCCTCGTCGAGCGACTGACCACGCCGGCCATCGCCTCCGGCGCGCTCATCGACGTCGACGTGCCGCCGCTGGTGGTGCGCGGCAAGCCGCTGGCGCTCAAGCGGGCGCTCGGCAACCTCGTCGACAACGCGCTGCGCTACGGCGAGCGCCTGGAGATCGCCGCCGCCGAGGCCGACGGCACGCTGACGCTGACCATCCGCGACCACGGCCCCGGCCTGCCCGAGAGCTCGCGCGAGGAGATCTTCGAGCCCTACGTTCGCCTCGCGCACGGCAAGGAGTCGCATCGCGAGGGCTCGGGGCTCGGCCTGGGCATCGCGCGCGGCATCCTGCGCGAGCACGGCGGCGACGTGCGGCTGGACAACGCCGCCGGCGGCGGGCTGGTGGCGACCGTCAGGCTGCCCGCGGCATCGAGTCATACGGGAATTGCATGACCCGCCGGGAGGGCGTGGTTACGGCGCAATTACACTGACGGCACGTCGCCTGCCGGCGCAATCCCAGGGTTTGTGTGGAGTTTTGGGCCGTACCTCGGTGTAACTCCTGGGGCAGCGGACGGGCCCGGCCCGGTACGTTACGGTCGAGACAGACGGATTGGGCGAGCCTCGCGGCCAACGACGCTGGTCGAGGGGCTCGCCCAATCCGGTTTTGAACCTTGTTGATTGGAGTCTTCTCATGAACCGTCCCGCAATGGAAGGGCTGCGCCTGAACGTGCCCGCCTACGTCAAGCACGAGCGCCTCGTCTCCTGGGTGGCCGAGGTCGCCGCCCTCACGCAGGCCAGGGAAGTCTATTGGTGCGACGGCTCCGTCGAGGAGTACGACCGCCTGTGCGAGCAGCTGGTCGCCGCCGGCACCTTCAAGCGCCTGAATCCCGCGAAGCGCGCCAACAGCTACCTCGCGTGCAGCGACCCGAGCGACGTCGCGCGCGTGGAGGACCGCACCTTCATCTGCAGCGAGAAGAAGGCGGACGCCGGCCCGACCAACAACTGGCAGGCGCCCGCCGAGATGCGCGCCCGCCTCCAGACCGGCATGGCCGACGGCACGCCCGCGCTGTTCGCCGGCGCCATGCGCGGCCGCACGATGTACGTGGTGCCGTTCTCGATGGGCCCGCTGGGCTCGCCGATCTCGCACATCGGCGTCGAGCTCTCCGACAGCCCCTACGTGGCGGTGAACATGCGCCTGATGACGCGCATGGGCCGCGGCGCCCTGGACGTGCTGGGCACCGAGGGCGACTTCGTGCCCTGCGTGCACACGGTCGGCGCGCCCCTCGAAGACGGCCGGAAGGACGTGGCCTGGCCCTGCAACAAGACCAAGTACATCGTCCACTACCCCGAGACGCGCGAGATCTGGAGCTTCGGATCGGGCTACGGCGGCAACGCGCTGCTGGGCAAGAAGTGCTTCGCGCTGCGCATCGCGTCGAACATGGGGCGCGACGAGGGCTGGCTGGCCGAGCACATGCTGATCCTGGGCGTCACCAGCCCCGCCGGCAAGAAGCACCACATCGCCGCCGCCTTCCCGAGCGCCTGCGGCAAGACCAACTTCGCGATGCTGATCCCGCCGGCCGGCATGCCGGGCTGGAAGGTCACCACCATCGGCGACGACATCGCCTGGATCAAGCCCACCGCCGACGGCCGCCTGATGGCGATCAACCCCGAGGCGGGCTACTTCGGCGTCGCCCCCGGCACCAACCTGCAGACCAACCCGAACTGCATGGCCAGCCTGACCCACGATTGCATCTTCACCAACGTCGGCCTGACCGACGACGGCGACGTGTGGTGGGAAGGCATGGGCGAGCCGCCCGCGCACTGCATCGACTGGCAGGGCAAGGACTGGACACCCGAGATCGCCAAGGCCACCGGCGCCAAGGCCGCGCACCCGAACGCGCGCTTCACGGTCGCCGCCACGAACAACCCGGTGCTCGACCCGGCCTGGGACGATCCCAAGGGCGTGGCGATCGACGCGTTCATCTTCGGCGGCCGCCGCTCGACGACCGTGCCGCTCGTGACCGAGGCGCGCAACTGGGTCGACGGCGTCTACATGGCCGCCACGATGGGCTCGGAAACCACCGCGGCCGCCACCGGCCAGCAAGGCGTCGTGCGCCGCGACCCGTTCGCGATGCTGCCGTTCACCGGCTACAACATGAGCGACTACTTCCAGCACTGGCTGAACGTGGGCGAGCGCCTCGCGTCGCTCGGCGCGAAGCTGCCGCGCATCTACTGCGTCAACTGGTTCCGCAAGGGCGACGACGGCAAGTTCGTCTGGCCCGGCTACGGCGAGAACATGCGCGTGATGGAGTGGATGCTCGGCCGCATCGAGGGCACGAAGCAGGGCGCCGAGAACGTCTTCGGCATCAGCCCGCGCTATGAAGACCTGAACTGGGACGGCCTCGCCTTCACGCGCGCGCAGTACGACAGCGTCATCGGCGTCGACAAGGCCGCCTGGCAGCAGGAGCTCGAGATGCACGACGAGCTCTTCCGCATGCTGAGCGAGCGCCTGCCCGGCCAGCTCGTGGAGACCAAGGGCCGCATCGCCGCCGCCCTCGGCTGAGCCGGCGCGGCCGGCCGGTCGCATCGCGCCCCTACACTGGGGCGCGATGCGAATCCAACTGCTGTCCGACCTCCACCTCGAGCGCGCGCCCGACTGGCACCCGCGGCCGTTGGCCGACATCGACGTGCTCGTCCTCGCGGGCGACATCGGCTCGTACCAGGCTGGCTCCTGGCTGCGCGACGACGACTTCGGGCTGCGCCGCTTCTCGCCGCGGGCCGCGGGCGCGCCCTGGAAGCGCGTGCTCTACCTGCCCGGCAACCACGAGTTCGACTCGCAGGAGTACGCCGTGGTCGACGCGCGCCTGCGCGCGCTGTGCGCCGAACTGGGCATCGAGTGGCTGCACCGCGAGACCTTGGCCGTCGGCGACGTGCGATTCGTCGGCGCGACGCTGTGGGCCGACTTCGACGCGCTGGCCGTCTCGGAATCCGGCCTGACGGCGCAGATCCGGGCGCGCGAGAAGGCCTTCCGCGCGGCCAACTTCTACCTGCGCAAGTTCACGACGCTGAAGGACGGCGCGCCGGTGCTGGCGGACGGCTGGCGCGAGATGTCGCTCGCCGACCAGGCCTGGCTGCGCGCCGCGCTGGAGACGCCGTTCGCCGGCACCACCATCGCCGTGACCCATTTCGCCCCCACGCTGCGCAGCGCCGACCCGCGCTACGGCCTGGTGCCCGGCACGGCGGGCTTCTGCAACGCGATGGACGACTTCCTGCCGCTCGCCGACCTCTGGCTGCACGGCCACCTGCACTGCTGCAACGACTACACCGTGAGCGGCGTGCGCGACGACGGCCGGGCCTGGCGCTGCCGCGTCGTCGCCAACCCGCTCGGCTACCTCACGAAGGGCGAGCAGGAGGACTACCGGCCCGACCTCGTCATCGAGGTCTGAGCGCGCACGGCCGCTCCGAGGCGCTCGCACCGGAGCGCAGGGCGCAGGGTAGTCCAGTGCGCCCCACGCGGCTTCATGCGCCGAGCTTGCGTCCCAGCCACAGGCGCCAAGGCGCCACGGGCGTGGTGCGCGGCGTCGGTCCCGCGGGGGCGTGCGGCGCGTGCGCGGCTTCGTCCAGGGACTGGTCGAGGGCGAAGGCGGTGCCCATGTCGCCCAGGTCCGGCGCTCGTCGCGACGGCCGGCCGAAGTGGCGGAGGAACGTGGGACGCGAAGCGGCGGGCATGGGAGCTCTCCTGGTTGGAAGCGTGATTCCAGTGTGTTGGAACGCCTGGCAAGCAGTACAACAAAATGTGTGAGCAATGCCCCGCAGTTCCGGCTTCGTGCTAGGGGTGCACGTGATGCTGCGGTGCAACGAATGGCTCCTGCACCCCTCCTTCTGAGGATGGCAGGGGTATCGGATCGCGCTAAGCTGACTGCGTCTGAGGAAGCGGCGCCGAGCGCCGTCCGTCGATCCACGAGGAGTCGCCGCCATGCGGGCCCTTTCGCTTCAACTGCTGACCTGGGGAACGGCCGCCGCCGCGATCTCGAGCGCGGTGTGGCTGTCGTCGACCGACCAGGCGTCCGTGTTCTGCTCGATCAGCTACCGCGCCACGAGCGAAGCCATGGGCATCGATCTCGAGCTGCCGGCCGCCCCCACCGGCGCGGGCCCCTCCTCCACGATCCGCCCGCGGCCGCAGCCCGTCGCGTCGCACGCCAGCAGCTGAGTCCAGTAGCCGGACTGATGCAGCCGGATTTCGATGAATCCGGCTTCTTTTCCCCGGCGCCCGCCGGGAGAATCGCGGCGCGAGCGGCGCCTTCCAGCCGCGGGGAAGCACTGCATGAAGACCATCGTCCTCGGCGCCGGCATCATCGGCGTCGCCACCGCCTGGCATCTGCTCGAGGAGGGCCACGAGGTGGTGGTCGTCGACCGCCAGCCCGAGGCGGCGCTGGAGACCAGCTTCGCGAACGGCGCCCAGATCTCCGTCTGCTTCTGCGAGCCCTGGGCGAGCGCCGGCGCACCGCTCAAGGTGGCGAAGTGGATGCTGCAGGACGACTCCCCGCTGCTGTTCCGCCCCCGCCTCGACCCGCAGCAATGGCGCTGGGCGCTGTCCTTCCTGGGCCAGTGCAACGACGCGGCCTTCGAGCGCAACGTCACCCAGCTCGTCGCCCTCGGCCGCTACAGCCATGAGACGCTCAAGGGCCTCGTCGCGAAGACCGGCATCGTCTACGACCGGCTGCAGCGCGGCATCCTGCACTTCTTCTCCTCGGCCGCCGACGCCGAGAACGGCTTCAAGGCCGCGGAACTGATGCGCCGCCACGGCGTCGACCGCCGCGTGCTCGACCGCGCCGGCGTGCTGGCCGTCGAGCCCTCGCTCCAGGCCTTCGCCGACAACATCCACGGCGGCACCTTCACGCCCAGCGACGAGTCGGGCGACGCGCGCGTCTTCACCCAGGCCCTCGCGGCGCGCTGCGCGGCGCGCGGCGCCACCTTCCTGTACGAGCACGACATCCTCGGCCTCGATGCCGCGGGCGATCGCGTCACGGGCGTGGACGTCCGCGAGCGCGCCACGCTCGCGCGCCGCACGCTGAGCGCCGACCACGTCGTCGCCGCGGCGGGCTCGTTCACCGCGCCGCTGCTGCGCCCGCTCGGGATCCGGCTGAACGTCTATCCGGCCAAGGGCTATTCGGCGACGCTGCGCCTGAAGCGCCCGGACGACGCGAGCGTGGTCAGCCTGCTCGACGACACGCGCAAGATCGCGATCTCGCGCCTGGGCGACAGGATCCGCATCGCCGGCACCGCCGAGATGGCCGGCTACGACACCCGCCTGGACGGCGCCACCTCGCGCACGCGGTGCGCCGCGCTGGTGCGCCGCTACGAGGAGCTCTTCCCCGGCGTGGCCGACACGAGCGAGCCGCACTTCTGGGCCGGCCTGCGTCCCAGCACGCCGAGCAACGTGCCCTACATCGGCCGCAGCCGCTACGCCAACCTGTGGCTCAACACCGGCCACGGCACGCTGGGCTGGACGCACGGCGCCGGCTCGGGCCGCGCGCTGGCGGAACTGGTCGCCGGCAAGCGGCCGCAGCTGGAGTTCGGCTTCTGCGGCGATGCCCTCCCCGCGAAGCGCCCGCTGGTCGCGGTTCCCTCGCGGTCGTACGCCTGATCAGGCGCGGCCGCGCGGCGGGCCGCGCCGGAGCGCGCCCGGCCTGCGCGCGCCGCTGCCCGCCGCCTTGGGCAGCGGCCGGCTGACGTCGGCCAGCCGCAGCACGCTCTGCACGATGTCCTCCATCGCCTCGTCCAGGCTGGACGGGGGCTCGAGCGACTCGATCTCCTCCAGCAGTTCGTCGGCGTCCTCCAGGTCTTCCGGGTCGAAGGCGGCGTACAGCACCGCCATCGGCTCCAGCGCCGCGGGCGCGTCCATCTCCATCAGGTCGGGGAACAGCTCCATCGCCGCCGAGAAGCCGGCGACCCAGGGCAGGGCGGTCTCGAGGGGCGTGGCGTCCTCGTCGAGCTCGAAGACCCAGGGATCGAACCACTGGCGCCCGGCGATCGCCTGCGCAAGTTCGCGGAAGCGGCGCTGCACCAGGCCCTGCAGCTCGTGCAGGCCCGCCCAGCCGTCGGGGAGCGGCCGGCCGTCGATGTCCCACACGTGGCGCAGCCAGGCGCCCGCCGGCACCGCGGTCGGCTGCAGCAGAACGCCGCAGAGGTAGCCGTCGAGCATGCTGACGTCGAGCGGCTCGAGCGGCTCGGGGATGCGGTCCAGCAGGAGCTGCAGGCGGTTGAGGTCGGCTTCCGTCAGCGGCGGCAGCGGGGCGGGGGCGGCGGGCGAGGTCATCGCGCGATTGTGGCCCGCATGCGCGGCCCGCGCCGGCCCGGATGCGAAGGCCGGCCCCCTGATGCGATCATCGGTCCCATGACCGCACGACATTTCCTCTTCCTCGTGGCGAGCGCGCGCCGGCCGGGCGCGGTCGGCAACACCGAGTGGCTGGCGCGCCAGGCCGCGCGCCACCTGCCCGAGGGCGCCACGGTCGAATGGCTGTGGCTCAACGAGACCGACCTGGCCCCGTTCGAGGACGTCCGCCACGTCGACTCCGGCGTCTATCCGATGCCGGACGGCGGGGCCAGGCGCCTGCTGGACGCCACGCTGGCGGCGACCGACCTCGTCTTCGTGACGCCGCTCTACTGGTACAGCTTCCCGAACCGCCTCAAGCTCTACCTCGATCACTGGAGCGCCTGGCTGCGCGTCCCCGGGCTCGACTTCAAGGCGCGCATGGGCGCCAAGCGCGTGTGGGCGGTGACCACGAGCGGCAACCGCGCCAAGACCCAGCCGATGTTCGACAGCCTGCGCCTGTGCGCCGAGTTCATGGCCATGCAGTGGCAAGGTGCGCTGTGGGGCGCCGGCGGCGCGCCCGGGGCCGTCGAGAAGGACGCCGAGGCCATCGCCGCCGCCGCCGACTTCTTCGCGGCCGGGGCACCGCGCTGATGGCTTGACGCAACGCCCCCAGAATGGGGGATGCATTCGCTGCGCCGGACGCCCAAAATCAGGCCACTGCTTCCGGCAGTCGACGCCGTCACTGGGAGGTGAAGCGGCGCAGGAAACGGAAGCGACCAGTCCCAACGACGTCCTTCTCACGAAGGACTTGGAACCCACCCTCGAGGTGGGTTTTTTTTGCCTGTCCGGCTTGTCGACATATGCGCAATGCGTAGACAATGCGCGCATGACGATCCCCCAGCAAGCCCTGCTCCGCGACGCGATGCGTCGCCTCGACATGACCCGCGATGCCTTCGCGGAGCGCATCGGCAGCCGCCGCCGCGCCCTCGACACCTGGCTGCTGCCCGACGAATCGGGCGAGTTCCGGGCGATGCCGGAAGTGGTGCGGCGCTTCGTGCAGGAGATCCTGGCGAACAGCGCACACAAGCCGGGTGAATATACGCAAAGCGTACATTCCGACGCCGACGAGTTCACGCCGGGCGCGCCGCTGCGTCACCTGCTGTCGGTCGAGCAGTTCGACCGCGGCGCGGTCGAGGAGCTGTTCACGCTCGCCGACGTCCTGCAGCCCGTGGCGCGCCGGCGCAAGGTCACGCGGGTGCTCGAGGGCGCGGTCCTGGCCAACCTGTTCTTCGAGGCCAGCACGCGCACCCGCGTGAGCTTCGGGGCCGCGTTCTGCCGCCTGGGCGGCTCGGTCTGCGACACCACGGGCTTCACGTTCTCCTCGATGGCCAAGGGCGAGTCGATCCACGACACCAGTCGCGTGGTGAGCGGCTATGTCGACGCGATCGTGGTGCGCCACCCCGAGCAGGGCGCGGTGGCGGAATTCGCGCGCGCCACCAACGTGCCGGTCGTCAACGGCGGCGACGGCCCGGGCGAGCACCCGACCCAGGCGCTGCTCGACCTCTACACGATCCAGCGCGAGTTCTCGCGCCTGGGCAAGCGCGTCGACGGCGCGCACGTGGCGCTGGTGGGCGACCTCAAGTACGGGCGCACCGTGCACTCGCTGATGAAACTGCTGGCGCTCTACAAGGGCGTGCGCTTCACGCTCGTGGCGCCGCGGGGCCTCGAGATGCCGGCCGCCGTGATCGAGCGGGCGAGCCGCCACGGCAACGCCGTCGAGCTGCGCGACACGCTGGGCCCGGGCCTCGCCGACGCCGACATCGTCTACGCCACGCGCATCCAGAAGGAGCGCTTCGCGGGCGAATCGCTCGAGGGCGTGGGGGCCGGCTTCCAGATCGACCGCGCGCTGGTCGACGCCCACTGCGCGCCCGACGTCGTCGTGATGCACCCGCTGCCGCGCGACGGCCGCCCCGGCGCGTTCGACCTCGCCACCGACCTCGACACCGACCCGCGCCTGGCGATCTTCCGCCAGACCGACAACGGGATCCCGGTGCGCATGGCCATCTTCGCGCAGCTGCTGGGCGTGGACAAGCTGGTGCAGCGCTCGATGCGCGACGCCACGTGGACGCCGCCGGCGCACGTCGGCCCCGACGACGCGCTCGATTGACGGCGGGGACCGGCCTCCGGCCTCGTGTTTCCGCGCGCCGCCGTCGACCACGGGGCAGGCCGAAGGCCAGTCCCCCTCACGGGCGCGGCACGAGCGGGAAGCCCTCGGCCAGGGCCGTGCGCCAGTACGCGACGAAGGCCTGCACGGCGCGCGGCACCACCGGGCTGTAGGGCCGGATCGCGTACAGGTGCTCGCCGAAGGCACCGACCGGCGTCCACTGCGCCAGCACCACCTGCAGCTTGCCCGCGTTGACCGCGGCCTGGGCGCTGAAGTCGGGCAGCAGCGCGATGCCCAGGCCGGCAAGGGCGGCCTCGCGCAGCGCCTCGCTGTTGTTGGCGGCGAAGACGCCGCGCACGGCCACGCTCACGCGCCCGTCGTCGGCGCGCGCCGGGCGCTGCGGCTCGAAGGCCCACGTGGGCGTGTCGCCGGGGCGCAGGTAGTGCAGGCACTCGTGCGCCGAAAGGTCCTGCGGCCGCTGCGGCGCGCCCGCGCGGCGCAGGTAGGCCCGGCTCGCCACCAGCACGCTGCGCGTCGGGCACAGGAGCCAGGCGACGTGGGTGTCGGGCGGGGCATGGGTGTGGCGCAGCGCCACGTCGAAGCCCTCCTGCGCGAGCGAGACCAGGCGGTCGGACAGCTCCATCTCCACGCGCACCTTCGGGTAGGCGCGCAGGAAGTCGGACAGGCGCGGCACCAGCTGCTGGCGGCCGAGCGCCACCGGCGCGCTCACGCGCAGCACGCCGTGCGGATCGCCCGCGAAGTCCTGCACCCCCGCGAACCCCTGCTCGATCTGCACGAAGGCGCCGCGCGTGGCCTCGACCAGGCGCTCGCCCGCCTCGGTGAGCCGCACGCTGCGCGTGGTGCGCCGCACCAGCGGGACGCCGGCGGCCCGCTCGAGCTCGGCGATGCGCTGGCTCATTGCCGCCTTGCTGAGTCCCAGGCGCTGCGCCGCGGCCGTGAAGCTGCCGGCGCTGTGCAGCACGCCCAGGCCGTGCAGGTGGGCCCAGAGGGATTCGATCTTGCGGGTGTCCATGCACGGGCTCGCTGTTCCGTAAACAGGCGCCACCATTGTTCACCAGAACGAACAGTGAATCCACCTGGGCGGTATTGGCCGGGGCAGCCCGCGTCCCTAGACTCCTGTCCACCGGAACCGGATTCCCGCAGGAGACACGCATGCCCACCACCGCCTTCACGTCGCACCACCCCGTCGGCCATTTCATCGGCGGCGAACACACCCTCCCGCCCGAGGCGCGCACCCAGGCGGTGTGGAACCCGGCACACGGCACGGTCGCACGCCAGCTCCACCTGGGCACCGCCCAGGACGTCGACGCGGCGGTCGCCGCGGCGACCAAGGCCTTCGACGGCTGGTCGAACACCCCGCCGATCCGCCGCGCGCGCGTGCTGAACAACTTCCTCGCCCTGCTGAACCAGCACCGCGACGAGCTCGCCGCCATGATCACCGCCGAGCACGGCAAGGTGTTCTCGGACGCCCAGGGCGAGGTGATGCGCGGCATCGACGTGGTCGAGTTCGCCTGCGGCATCCCGCAGCTGCTGAAGGGCGACTACACCGAGCAGGTCTCCACCGGCATCGACAACTGGACGATGCGCCAGGCCCTCGGCGTGGTGGCCGGCGTCACGCCGTTCAACTTCCCGTTCATGGTGCCTTGCTGGATGTTCCCGGTCGCGATCGCCTGCGGCAACTGCTTCATCCTCAAGCCCAGCGAGCGCGATCCGTCGCCGAGCCTGCTCATCGCCGAGCTGCTCCAGCGCGCCGGGCTGCCGGACGGCGTCTTCAACGTCGTGCAGGGCGACAAGACGGTGGTCGACGCGCTGCTCGTGCATCCCGACGTGAAGGCCGTGTCCTTCGTCGGCTCCACGCCGATCGCGCAATACATCTACGAGACGGGCGCGCACCACGGCAAGCGCGTGCAGGCGCTCGGCGGCGCGAAGAACCACATGGTCGTGATGCCGGACGCCGACATCGAGCAATCGGTCGACGCCCTGATCGGCGCCGCCTACGGCTCGGCCGGCGAACGCTGCATGGCGATCTCGGTCGCGGTGCTGGTGGGCGACGTCGCCGACCGCCTGCTGCCCAAGCTCGCGGAACGCGCGCGCACGCTCGTCATCGACAACGGCATGAACCCGGCCGCCGAGATGGGCCCGGTCGTGACCCGGGAGGCGCTGCAGCGCATCGAGGGCTACATCGACCTCGGCGTGCAGGAGGGCGCCAAGCTCCTCGTCGACGGGCGCGGCCACAAGGTCTCGGGCCACGAGAGCGGCTTCTTCACCGGCGGCACGTTGTTCGACCACGTGACGCCGCAGATGCGCATCTACAAGGAAGAGATCTTCGGCCCCGTGCTCGCCTGCGTGCGCGTGCCCGACTTCGCGCGCGCGGTCGAGCTCGTCAACGCACACGAGTTCGGCAACGGCGTCGCCTGCTTCACGAGCGACGGCAACGTGGCGCGCGAGTTCGCCCGCCGCATCCAGGTCGGCATGGTCGGCATCAACGTGCCGATCCCGGTGCCGATGGCCTGGCACGGATTCGGCGGCTGGAAGAAGAGCCTGTTCGGCGACATGCACGCCTACGGCGAGGAAGGCGTGCGCTTCTACACCAAGCAGAAGAGCGTGATGCAGCGCTGGCCCGCGAGCATCGCGAAGGGCGCCGAATTCGCCATGCCTACATCGAGGTGATGGCCCCCACGGTCGCTGGCGCTCCCTGCCCCCCGAGGGGGCCGGCCGCTTCGTCGCGGGCGGAGCCCGTCTCCTCGCTCCCTTGAATTTCGTGCGGGAGGCACGAGCGGCAGCGCCGGGTGGCGGTCACCGGCTTGGGGCAAGAGGTGCCCATGCTCCGATGACGGCCTCGACCGCGTGACCGGAAGAAAGGGACGCGCGCGCCTCGCGCTCATCATCCGACGCGCGCGTCCGGAAAAAGGAGCGGCGGGGGAGCCGCTCCCTCCATGAAGCCCCCGTCAGGGCGCCACGGAAATGCTGCCGTAGACGCCGTCGTTCTCGTCGTTCGGACCGGCGGCGAAGAACAGCGTGTTGGTCGGCTGGCTGTTCACGCCGTTGCCGAACTGGATGCCCCACAGGCCGGGGATGCGGATGATCTTGCCGTCCGCCGTGCGCAGCTTGCCGAGGAACTGGCTGTGCGCGTCGAAGGCGCTGATCGTGCCGTCGCCGAAGTTCGCCACCAGCAGGTCGTTGCTGAAGCGGCCGAAGTCCGCCGGCGCCATCGCCACGCCCCACGGCGAGTTCAGGCCGGCCTGCTGCGCGCCGCGCTTGATGAACTTGCCGTCGAGGTCGAACACGTCGACGATGCCGCGCCCGGGGACGTCGTCTTCCTTGTCGGCGTCCTGGCGCGCGAAGGTCACGTAGATGCGGTCGCCGATGGTCTGGATGCCGAAGGGCGCGAAGTGGTGCGGCAGCCGCGGATCGACGAAGGCGTCGGGGATGGTCACGGGCTGGAAGCTGCCGTCCCACATGTCGACCTTGCCGTTGTGGAAGTCCGCGGCGTACAGGCGCGAGCCGGTCTCGACCGTCGCGACGGCCAGTCCCTTGTAGATCGCGCCCGGCGTGGCCACGACGCGCTGGGCGTTGTTCAGGTCGACGTTCGGCGCCCAGCCGGACAGCAGGCCGTCCTCGCTGACGAACAGGAAGCGCGCCGGGCCGCTGGTGGTGCCGTTGGAGACGACGAATTCGTCGGTGCCGCTGAACACGATGCCGTCCGGCGAGCCCGCGTCGGGCGAATTCGGGTCGGCGGGCGGAATCGTGACCACCAGCGACTGCACGTTGCCCAGGCCGTCGTACAGCGTCGACTTGCCGCTGTGGTTGTCGGTCACCCAGACGAAGCCCGTCGGGTTGAACGCGACACCCCAGGTGTTGAGCATGTTGGGGTCGGTGTGGTCGGCCGGCACCGCGCCGTTCGAGACCAGGTTGTGGGCGACGTAGGCGTTGGCGGGCTGGCCGCCGGCGAACGCGCTGCCGGAGAAGACGAAGGCGAGGGCGATCGCGGCGGGCAGCGCCAGCCGGCGCATCGGCGTGCGGGAGGAAGACATGACAGGACTCCTAGCGGATGTTGGTTGTGCGGCGCCGCGCGAGTGGACGGCGTCCCCCTGCGCGCCGCGGCAGCGGCCTCGTGGGCGACGATCGCGGCGAGCTACGGTGAATGCGGCCCCGGCCCGCGCCGGTTCACGTCTTCTCACCAACGCAGCGCAGCGGCTGCGTCGCGCCGACGCACGGGACGTCCGTGCAGCCCGGCGCCGCCGCCGGGTCGCGTGCAAAGCGTCACGGCAAGACGTCGCTCGACAGCGCCGCCTAGGTCGGAACCCTAGCCGGCATGGGGGGGCCGCCTCCCATAATCCGCCCGTTGCCGGCTGAGGTAAGCAAATGAATCCGTTTGATATTGCGGCGGTCCGCCGGGCCGCTTCCACATTCCTGGTCGCGCTGGGACTGCATGCGATGGCGGATGCCGCGCCGCTGAACGTGCAGATCGGTGCCACCGATGCCGCCCAGCGCGAGGGCTGGAAGGCCCTGGTGGCCGACTTCCGCGCTGCCAATCCCGACGTCGAGGTGCGCCTGACGCTCACGGACGTGCCGAGCTACCGCAAGGCCCTGCCCGCCTCGCTGGACGGCGACGCGGCACCCGACGTCTTCAACTGGTATGCCGGCGAAGAAATGCGCGCCCTTGCGGCGCGCGGCCAGCTCGACGACCTGAGCGAGCTCTGGAAGACGAACAACTGGTGGAACACCTTCCCCGCCGCGGCCGCCACGGTCGGCGGGCGCCAGGTCGCGCTGCCCTACGACACCTATCCCTGGGGCCTGTTCGTGCGCCACGACGTGCTCGAGCGCGCCGGCGTGAAGGAGCCGCCGCGCGACCTGAGCGCGCTGATGACCGCCTGCTCCAAGCTGCGCAAGGCCGGCTTCACGCCCGTGGCGCTCGGCGCGCGCGACGGCGGCGCGCTGGCGGCGTGGTTCGACTTCATCGACCTGCGCGCCAACGGCTACGAGTTCCATCAGCGCCTGCTGGAGGGCAAGGTCTCGTACAACGACGGCAACGTCCGCCGCGCCTTCATGATGTGGAAGCAGCTGATGGACGCGAAGTGCTTCGACCCGAACGCCGCCTCGCTCGACCAGCGCGGCGCCGAGGCGCTGCTGTACGCGGGCAAGGCCGGCCTGCTGCTGTCGGGCACCGTGGCGAGCGCCAACTTTCCCGACATCGTGCGCCCGGTGATCGACTACGCGCGCTTCCCCACCATCGACGCCAGCCTGCCCGCCGCGGAGCCCGCGCCGACCGACACGCTGCACATCGCCGCCCGCGCGCGCAACAAGGCGGACGCGCGCCGCTTCCTGAAGTTCGCCGCGGGCGGCAGCGCCCAGGCCAAGCTCGCCAAGGCGCAGGGCTCGTTCCCGAGCAACAAGAACGCGGCCGCGGCCGGTACGGTGCTCGACCTGAGCGCCTACAAGGTGCTGACCGACGCCAAGGCCAACGTCGTCCAGGGCTACGAGCGCGACGTCCCTGCCGCCATGGCCCAGGAAGGCGTGAAGGGCTTCCAGGACTTCCTCGCCCAGCCGGCGCAGATGTATCCGATCCTCGACCGCCTCGACCGCGTCCGCGCGACGGCCTACGAGGCGTCCGTGGCCACCGCCGACGCGACGCCCTCGACCGGCCGGCCGTCGAAGAAGTGATCCCGCGCGGCTGCTGACACCACGCTGGCAGGAGCCGGCGCGCACGATGGCGACCTTCACCACGGGAAGGATCGCCATGTTCCGGGACGCGCTCGACTGGTTCGAGGCCCCCCTCGAGCCCCTCGAGGCCGCGCAGCGCTTCTACGAGACGCTGCTCGACATCGTCGCCGCGCCCGCCCCCGCCGCGCCGGGCCGGGACGAGCGCCCATGCCTGGCCGATTCCGCCCTGGCGCGATCGTGAGCGGACGTCCCGTCCGCCGCCGACGCTCCTACACTGCGCAGCCATGCGCCGCGCCGACCGCCTGTTCAAGATCGTCCAGCTCCTGCGCGGCCGCCGGCTGTCGACGGCGGCCTGGCTCGCCGAGCGGCTGGAGGTCTCGCTGCGCACCATCTACCGCGACGTGGCCGACCTGCAGGCGCAGGGCGTCCCGATCGACGGCGAGGCCGGCGTCGGCTACCGCCTCGCCGCGGGCTTCGACCTGCCGCCGCTGATGTTCACGACCGTCGAGGCCGAAGCCCTGGTCGCCGCCGTGCGCATCGCGCAGCCCCGGCTCGACCCGGCCCTGGCCGCGGCGGCCGAGGACGCCATGGGCAAGATCCTCGGCGTGCTGCCGCCGCTGGCGCGCGCCGCGGCCGAGACGCTGCCGCTGTACGCCGGCCCGCTGGCCGTCGACTTCGCCACGCGCGAGCGACTCCAGGTGCTGCGCGACGCGACGGTCGGGCGACGCATCGTCGTGTTCGCGTACGTCGACGCCCAGGGTGCGCCGACCCAGCGCCGCGCAAGGCCGCTCGGCTGCTTCCACTGGGACGCCGTCTGGACGCTTGCCGCCTGGTGCGAGCAGCGTTCCGACTTCCGCAACTTCCGGCTCGACCGCATGCAGTCGTTGAGCGCCCTCGAAGAGGCGTTCCGCGACGAGCCGGGGCGCACGCTGCCGGACTTCCTGCGGCGCGTGCGCGAGCAGCGCGCCGAGCGCGGGCTGTAGCGGTCGGAAACCCGCGCGGCTGTTCCGGCTCGACGCCGCCACGGGCCGATAGACTCGCCGGCACGATGCCCGTCCCGCACCTGCTGCTCGCCCTCGCCGTCGTCGCCGTCTGGGGTACCAACTTCGTCGTGATCCGCCTCGGGCTCGACGCCTTCCCGCCCTCCACCTTCGCGGCGTTGCGCTACTCGCTCTCGTGCCTGCCCTTCCTGTTCTTCGTGCCGCGACCCGCGCTCGGCTGGGGCCGGCTCGCGGCCTTCGGCGTGCTGATCGGGGTGGGGCAGTTCGGGCTCCTGTTCCACGCCATGCAGGGCGACATCTCGCCCGGCCTCGCCTCGCTGGTGGTCCAGTCGCAGGTGTTCTTCACCATCGCGCTGTCGGCGCTGCTGTACCGCGAACGCCTGCGCCGGCTCCAGTGGCCGGCGTTCGCGCTCGCGGTGGGCGGGCTCGCGGTGGTGGCGCTGCACGTCTCGCGCGGCGGCGGCGCCGCCACGGCCGCCGGCGTGGGGATCGTGCTGCTCGCGGCCGCGTGCTGGGCCGGCGGCAACCTCGTCGCGCGCTCGGCCGGGCGCGTGGACGCGCTGGGATTCGTCGTGTGGTCCAGCCCGTTCGCGGCGGTGCCGCTGTGGGTCATCACGCTGGCCCAGGACGGCCCGGCGGTGATCGGCGCCTCGCTCGCGCACGCCGGCGCGGTGGCCTGGGCGGCCGCGGCCTGGCAGGCGGTGGGCAACACGCTGTTCGGCTACGGGGCGTGGAACTGGCTGCTCGCGCGCCACAGCGCGGCCACCGTCGCGCCGACGGCGCTGCTCGTGCCCGTGTTCGGCATGGGCGCGTCGGCGCTGGCTCTGGGCGAGGGCCTGCCGGCGTGGAAGCTGGCGGCGGCGCTGCTGGTGATGGCGGGGCTGGCGATCAACGTGCTGGCGACGCGGCCGCGCTAGGGGGAAGGGGACTGGCCTCCGGCCTGTCCCCGTGTTCGTGCATGACGCCCGCGACGGCCTACGGGGACACCCCGAAGGCCAGTCCCCACCTCATCAGGCGATCGAGACGCCGAGCTTCGACGCCCAATGCCGCGTCAGCGGCGTCACCGGCTTGGCGAGGCAGCGTTCGTTGAGCACGGCGCGGCCGACGTGGACGACCGGCGAGCCGGCGGCGCACCGCATCAGCGTCTGCGCGACCAGGTCGCGCCGCACGCGGCTGCCGCCGAGGCGCTCGCCGCCCTCGTGCACGAGGTAGAGGCCGCGCACCGCGGCCTCGGCGTCGCCGCGCTCGGCCGCGAGCAGGGCCCGCATCAACGGCAGGCCGACGTCGCGCGCGACGGCGTGGCCGGTGCGCGCCGCCTCGTCGCCGCGCACGACGCGCTCGGCGCAGCGCGCCACCCAGCCTTCCGCCTGCGCGCGCTCGCCGGCACCGAGCATGGCCAGCACGACGTGCCAGTCGGTCAGCACATGCTGGCCGGCCGCGGCCGGGTCGGGCTGCCAGCGGCGCAGCAGGTCGGCGAACAGCGCATCGACCTCGACGTCGACGATGCGCAGGCGCCAGTAGAGCGACGCGGCGTCGATGCACTGCAGGCCGTGCGCGAGCGCCGGGCCGGTGAAGTGGGTGTCGACCAGGCGCAGCGTGCCCGCGACGTCCAGCGCCTCGAGGCGGAACAGCGCCAGGTGCCACCACAGGTGGCTCGCGAAGCGCGTGCCGTCGGTCCAGCGCGCCTGCTGCTGGCGCAGCCAGGCCGCGCCCTCGTCGAAGCGGCCCTGCATCTCCATCGCGTGGGTGACGGCGTGCACCGCGCACGGCACGCGCGCGCGGCCCGCGTCCTCGCCCGCCGCGCGCGCCGCCATGTCGATCGCGCGGCGGCCCAGGTCTTCCGCGTGGGCGAGCTGCAGGCACTCGGACAGCCCGAAGGCGTACAGCCCCAGCACGCAGGGGAACAGGGGGTCCGCGTCGTCCCATTCCGGCAGCACGCGCGCGGGGCGCAGGCGCAGCGCCGCCGCGTCGCCGCGCACGTGGTCCCACTGGTGCGCCCAGTGCAACGCGAGCGCGTCGCGCGGGTGTTCGAGCAGGAGCTCGTCCCAGCCGCGCAACGCGGCCTGGAGCCGGCCCTGTGCGAGCGCCTGCAGCGCCGCGAAGTGGGCGCGCTCGCGCGCGGTGGCGCGCGCGGCCAGCGGCTCGGCGGCCTGCAGCAGCGCGGCGGCCGCCGCCGCGTCCTCGGGCTGGTGCAGCGCGAGGCGGAAGCCGGCGTCCAGCAGCAGCGGCAGGATCCAGCCGGGGTCGGCCTCGCGCGCGGCCTGCACGGCCAGGCGCGGCGTGTCCGCGCAGGTCATCAGCTGCCAGAGGGCCTCGTCCGCGTGCTCCGCCGCCATGCGCGACGCGGTGCCGAGGCGCAGGCCGCGCGGGTCGGTGAGTTCGGTCGCCGACGGGTGCGTCATCGGAGGCGGCGAGAGGGCTTCAGACGGCGAGGCCCGTGTCCTCGGCCAGGCCCAGGTGCAGGTTCATCGTCTGCACGGCGGCACCCGACGCGCCCTTGCCGAGGTTGTCGATGCGGGCCATCAGCAGCACCTGCTCGTCGTTGCCGAACACGAACAGGTCGGCGCGCTGGGTGTCGTTGCAGGCCTGGACGTCGAAGCTGCCTTCGGCGAGGACCGCCGGATCGGCGAGCGGCATCACGCGGATGAACTTCTCGCCGGCGTAGCGCTCGGCGAGCACCGCGTGCGCGCGCGCCGCGCCGCCGGCCTGCGCCAGCGTGCCGGCGTGGAAGGGGATGCTGACCGTCAGGCCCTTGTAGAAATTGCCCACGACGGGCATGAAGACCGGCGCGCGCGCCAGCCGCGAGCAGGTCTTCATCTCGGGGATGTGCTTGTGCGCGAGGCCCAGCGCATACGGGCGCGGGGCGCTGAGCGCGGCGTCGATCTGTCGCTCGCCGTCCATCTGGCGCGCGTGCCACGACTGGTACTGCTCGATCATCTTCTTGCCGCCGCCGGAGTAGCCGGTGATCGACGTCGCGGTGACCGGGGCGTCGGGCGCGACGACGCCGGCGTCGACCAGCGGGCGCATCAGCAGGATGAACGCGGTCGCGTGGCAGCCCGGATTGGCGATGCGCTTGGCCTCCTTCAGCGCGCCGCGCTGGCCGGGCGCGAGCTCGGGCAGGCCGTAGACCCAGCTCGGGTCGGTGCGGTGCGCGGTGCTCGCGTCGATCAGGCAGGTCTTCGGGTTGGCGACCATCTTCGCCGCGGCGCGCGAGGCGTCGTCGGGCAGGCACAGGAAGGCGACGTCGGCGGCGTTGAGCAGGCGCGCACGCTCGGCGTCGTCCTTGCGCAGCTCGGGCGAGATGCGCAACACCTCGATGTCGGGGCGTGCGGCGAGCATCTCGTGGATGCGCAGGCCGGTGGTGCCTTCCTGGCCGTCGACGTAGACGATGTGTTTCATGGCGGCGGTTCCTCGCGCACGTCCGCATCACGGGGCGGCGGGCGCACGGCAGAATTCACGGGGATTGACCCCGAGCATACGGCAATGCCCTTACACGACCCCTGTCGCGCTGTCTTCCCCGACCTGCACGTGCTGACGCTGCCCGGCTGGGCCTCGTCCGGCGCCGCGCACTGGCAGAGCCGCTGGGAGGCGCTGTACGGCGACGCGCGGGTGGAGCAGTCGGACTGGCACTGGCCCCTGCGCGGGGACTGGATGATGCAGCTGGACGAGGCCCTGCTGGCCATCGCGGAGCGCGCCGGCCGCGGCGCCCCGGTGGCGCTCGCCGCGCACAGCCTGGGCTGCCACCTGGTGGCCGCGTGGGCCGCGCATTCCTCGCACGCGGCGATGGTGCGCGGTGCGCTGCTGGTCGCGCCGCCCGACCTCGAACGAGCGGACGCCCCGCCGCAGCTGCATTCCTTCGTGCCGCCGGTGCGCGCGCGCCTGCCTTTCCCCGCGCTGGTCGTGGCGAGCGACGACGACCCGTTCTGCGCCGCCGGGCGCGCGCACGGCCTGGCCGCGGACTGGGGCTGCGGGCTGCTCGCCACCGGTGCGCGCGGGCATCTCAACGCCGACTCCGGCCTGGGCGACTGGCCGGAGGGCCGTGCGTTGCTGGCCGGCGTGCTGGCGGGCTGACGGACAATAGCCGCCATGGTCACCAAGAAACCCAAGGGCCTGGGCATGGGCCTCGAGGCGCTGCTCGGTCCCAAGCACGAGGACGCGCCCGCCGCCGACGGCGCCGGCGCCCATCCGAGCACGCTGCGCCTCGAGCAGCTGCAGGCCGGCAAGTACCAGCCGCGCACGCGCATGGACGAGGGCTCGCTCTACGAGCTCGCGGAGAGCATCCGCAGCCAGGGCGTGATGCAGCCCATCCTCGTGCGGCCGCTCGAAGGGGCGGGCGCGCGCGCG
>Ga0209051_1001072_pt1 | contig 25374 bp, 22 predicted proteins | sample AraplaCvi_mMS_r2_2_FD_184286 | JGI IMG/M metagenome (GOLD analysis project Ga0209051, IMG submission 184286) | Arabidopsis root microbial communities from North Carolina, USA - plate scrape MF_Cvi_mMS_r2 (SPAdes) (version 2) | ecosystem: Host-associated > Plants > Roots > Endosphere | place...
AGCACGGCCACGCCGTCCATCTCGGGCATGCGGAAGTCCGAGACCACGATGTCGTAGGCCACCTCGGCGGCGCGCGCCAGGGCCTCGACGGGGGAGGTGAACGCGTCGACGCGCGGCTGCCACGTCTGCCCGCGCACGATGAGCGGGCTCAGCTTCAGCAGGCGCGTGAGGGCGTTGAGCACGCCGCTCTCGTCGTCGACCAGGAGGATGCGGTGCATGGCGGGCTCCCGATGTCAGGGATGGGGGGTCGCGACGGTCTCGCGACGGACGTGGAGCGACAGCCTGGCGCCCTCGCGCTGCGCGTACTCGCGCACCTGCCGGACGACGCGCAGGTCGAAGACGTAGCCCGCCGCGAGCAGGAGGGTCCCCCGCGGGCTCACGAGGTCGCGCGACAACACCATGCCGGGCGCCAGTTCGAGCGCGGAGACGCAACGGTCGTCGCGCACCTCCTCGACGGGCTCCTTCAGCACGTCGAGCAGCGCGTCGACGACCCGAGCGTCGTAGCGGCTGCCCGCGCCGCGCCGGATGCTGGCCGCGGCGTCCTCCGGCGAGAAGCGGCGCTGCGCCAGCGTGCCCGAGAGCAGGGTCTCGTAGTCGATGATGGGCGCGAGCACGCGCGCGCCCAGCGGGATCTCGTCGGCCTCGAGGCCGTCGGGGAAGCCGTTGCCGTCGACGCGCTCGTGCTGCGAGCGGATGGCCTTGGCCACCGTCTGCAGCTGCACCAGCGGCATCAGGGCGGCCTCGGCGTTCAGGGGGTGCTTGCGATAGAGCGCGATCTCGTCCGGCGCCATCGTCGACACGGGCTTGCCGAGGAGCGCGTCGGGGAAGCCGATCTTGCCGATGTCGTGCAGCAGCGCGGCGACGTGGATGTCGTGGCTCGTCCGCTCGTCGAGCTTCAACCGGGCGCACACCCGCTGCGCCCAGACCGCGACGCGGCGCGAATGTCCGGACATGCCGTTGTGGCGCAACTCCATCAGGCCGGCGAAGATCTGCATCGACAGCATGAAGTTGGACTTCAGCTCGGCGTACGCCACGTTGAGCATGTCGTTGATCTGCTCGATCTCCGCCGTGCGGCTGCGAACGCGCTGCTCGAGCGTGGCGTTGAGCGCGCGCAGCTCCTCGTTCTGGCGTCCGGTGAGCTCGGTGAGCTCGCGGTTGCGCTGCTCCAGGGCGCGCCGCGCCAGGGCCTCCCGCACGACGAGCTGGATGTCGTTGTCGTCCCAGGGCTTGGCGATGTAGCGGTGGATCTCGCCGCCGTTGATGGCGGCGATGGTGGAGGCGATGTCCGCATAGCCCGTCAGCAGGATGCGCGCCGCATGGGGCTGCGCCTGGCGCACCTTCTCGAGGAACTGGGCGCCGTCCATGCCGGGCATGCGCATGTCCGAGATGACGAGGTCGATGCTCTCGCCCTGCACCAGGTCGAGCGCGGCCTGGCCGCCTTCGGCCGTCAGCACGCGGTAGCCCTGCGGCCGGAAGAGGCGGCGCAGCGCGCTCAGGATGGACGGCTCGTCGTCGACGAGGAGCAGCGTCGCCGCCTGGGCCGGCTCGGCCGTGAGGGTATCGAGGGATCCGATCGACTGGCTCGCCATGCGTTCACTTGCTCCGGACATCGGCGGTGGGCGGCGAACCTTCGGTGCCGGCGTCGCCGGGACCTTGCCGCTTGCACGTCACCCTCGCATCGGCATTCCTTGGATCGATATTAGGAGCAGCGCCCCGGCCCGGGCGCAAGAAAACACCGGCCAATGCGCCGCAATTGGCGCGGATGGAGAACTCCCCACGCGGGCCCGTCCGCCCGAGGGGACGAGGCAGCCCGGCCGTGGGAATGGTGCACCGCGGCGAGGTGCCCGGCCGTGACCCGCGCCGCCGCGTGCGGGGGAGACCGGCGGTCGGCCCGGCGGGCATCACGCGGGCGTCATGCCGCTTCGCTACAAACGTCCCTGCGAGCCGCCGCCGGCGTGCGCAGGAGACGTCGATGCCCCACCCCGCCGCCCGGATCGGACGCGCGTTCGCCGCGGCCCTGCTCTGCGCGGGCTGCGCGCACGCCGCCACCACGCCCGACCTCGTCGCCAACGGCGACGCCGAGACCGGGCGCTGCACCGACGACTGGACGGCGCAGACCAGCGTGCCCGGCTGGCGCGTCACGCGCGGCGCGGCCAGCGTGCTGTGCTACGCCGCGTTCGAGCACGCGCGCAGCGCCGTCGCGACGCCGCCCTTCCCGCCCGCGGGCCGCGCGCTGTTCGCCGCGCCGGGCGCCGACACCGCGATGGAGCAGGTCGTCGACGTCGCCGCCGCGGGCCGCGCCATCGACGCGGGCGGCGTGGCGTTCGAGCTGTCCGCCTGGCTCGGCGGCTGGGCCGGCGGCACGGGCCAGGCCAGCCTGACGGCGATCTTCCTCGACGCCGACGGCCGGGCCACGCGCGACCCCGTCGTGCTCGCCGGCGCGGACGCCGCCGCGCGCGGCGGCGCGACCGCCCTGCTGGCGCGCCAGGCCGCCGGCGCGGTGCCGGCGGGCACGCGGCGCGTCGCGCTGACCCTGCAGTTCGCGAGCGGCATGCCGTCCTTCCACGACGCCTACGCCGACCACGTCGCACTGCGCCTGCGCGCCGACGCCGGCCTGGAGGGCCTCTCCGCCCGCGCCGCGACGCCGCCCGAGTCCTTCGTGCCCGCGCTCGACCACGTGGTCGTCGTCATGATGGAGAACACCAACTTCGCCGACGTCGTGCACACGCGCGGCGCGACGAGCACGGTCGACCTGCGCATGCCCTTCCTGGCCGCGCTGGCGCGGCGCGGCGTGCTGCTCGCCAATACGTGGCAGACGTACCACCCGAGCGACCAGAACTACGTCGCCATGGTCGCCGGCGCCACCTTCCGCTACGGCCCGGTGTACTTCCCCGACTACCACCTCGGCGCCGACCACCTGGGCGACCTGCTCGAGCTCGCCGGCAAGCGCTGGCGCGCCTACGTCCAGGACATGGGCGCGCCGTGCAACCTGCGCTCGACCGGCGCGGGCCGCGCGTCGTACTCGCCCGACGACCAGCCCTTCGTCCAGTTCAAGGACGTGATCGGCCTGCCCGGGCGCTGCGACGCGCACCTGCGCGACCTGCGCGACTTCCGGCGCGACCTCGCGGCCGGCGACCTGCCGGACTTCGCGTGGGTCGCCGCGAACGACTGGTGGGACGGCGAAGGCGCCTGGTCGGAGGACTTCGACGTCGGCTTCTCCAACGCGAAGCAGGACCGCTTCCTGCGCGAGACCTTCGCGCCGCTGCTGGCCTCCGAGGCGTGGCGGCGCTCGCGCTCGCTGCTCGTCATCACCTGGGACGAGTCCGGCGGCTGGGGCTGGCCGGACAACCGCGTGCCGACCGTGCTCGTCGGCTCGGACGGCCTGCTGCGCGCCGGCAGCACGAGCCACGCGCACGCGAACGGCTACGACCTGCTGCGCACGATCGAGCGCGGCCTGCACGTCGGCGGGCTCGGGCGCTTCGACGAGCACGCGCGGCTGCTGGGCGAGGTCTTCGCCGACGGCGCGGCCGACGATCGCGAGGCGCACGCGCCCTGGCCGGCCGAGTCCGCCGCGACGCGCGGCGGACTCGCCGACACCTTCGGCCGCAGCGGCACGCCCGCGGCCGTGCGCGTGGGACAGCCGCTGCGGCTGGTCGTGCCCGCGGGGGTCGACGCGCAGGCGGTCGTCGCGCTCGAGCCGCTCGGGCAGGCGCCCGGCCCCCGGTCGGCGTCGCACCCCTTCGAGGCCGACGGCGTGACGGCGCTCCTGCCGACGGCGGGCCTCGCGCCGGGGGCGTACGGCGCCTGGCTGCACGAGGCCGGCGCGCCGCCGACCCTCGCGCCGATGCCCGTGCTGCTCCTGCCGCCGCCCGCGGTGGTGCCCGGCGTGCCGGGCGTGGAGATCGTCGGCGCCGGCGTCGCCCAGGCCGCCGCGCTGCGCGAGGGCAGCAACCCCATCGTCCGCTACTGCCTGCCCACGGGCACCGCCGCGGCGCGGGGCTGGATCGGCGTCTTTCCCGAGGGCACGCCGGCCGTGCGCAAGACCAAGGCGAACGCCAACCGGATCGGGTACTGGCTCAAGACCCCGGGCGCTGGTCTCGAGGCGGAGCCCGGCTGCGGCGAGGCCGAGGCCTACGCCTCGGAGATGCGGCCCGGCCTGGCCTACCGGGCGCAATTGTTCGTCGAGCAGGCGGACGGGACGTCGCTGGCCGTCGGCTGGGCAGCACCCTTCACCGTCCTCCCTTCGCTGCCGGGCGGTGGCCGCGACTGAGCGAGCGTCGCCCTCGAAACCCCGACGTCGGGTGGCTCGACGCCGAGATCGGGTCAGCCGACGTCGGCCTGGCGGCTCCCGGTGCCGGGATCTCGGCGCCCGATGCACCGGGGTTCGCCCGCCCGAGGCGCCGGCCGCACGGCGTGCCCCCCCCAGGTTGACCTCCCGGGGGGCCCGGCCGGTGGCGGAATCGGCGCGCGTCCCTCGTCTATCCCGACACGAGGCCTCGACATCCGCGCATTGGGCGCGAGGCGGTGCTTCGCCTTCCGGCCCTTCAATCTTCGTGGAAAGGTGCATCCCCATGTCCCAGCCCCTCCCTGCCGCCGGCCGCCTTCCGGCGCGCGCCGCCTCGACGGCGCCCTGGCTCCTCCTCGCGGCCCTCGCCGTCACCGCCCTGCCGGCGGCGGCCGTGACCGTCACCGCCTTCGCCACCCATCTGCCGCAGAGCCTCTACGGCCTGACCTCGGACTCGCAGGCGCTCTACTACACCGGCGCCACGGGCGCGCTGCGCGACTACAACCGCGGGCCGGACACGGGCGTGCTCGGCAAGGTGATGCTGGCGACCGGCGCCGCGAGCATCCTCTACGACCGCACGAACTACGCGACCAGCAGCAGCCACGTCGCGCCGATGCAGCTCGTCACGGACGGCGCGGGCAACCTCTCCTGGGCCGACCCGGATGCGGGGTCGGGCACCGGCGCGTCCTTCATCCGGGGCACGACCGGCGGCGCCGCACCCACCCAGTTCTTCGCGATCTGCTGCGGCCCCTCGGTCCTGCCCGGCGACGGCATCGGCTGGGCCGCCAGCGGCGGCCAGACCTACTTCTCCGACGCCACCGGAGGCCGGGTCGGTGCCAATCCGAACGGCTCGTCGGCGACGCAGATCGGCCCGACGCGCTACGCGCCGGATTTCGCCACGGCGACGTTCTCGCAGATCGCGGTGAGCAAGGGGAAGATCTTCCTCGCCGACTCCGGGCAGATCCTGGGCGCCGACGGCAACAGCGTAGCGCTGCAGGTCGACCAGTCCGCCTTCGTGACGCCGGCCGTGCGCTGGATCTCGGTCGACGGCAGCTCGGGCTTCGTCGACCTGTCCGTCGGCAAGATCGATCATCCCCACGGGATCGTGGCGGTCGGCAAGTTTCTGTACGTGACCGGCACCGACAAGATCTGGAAAGTGAACGCGACGACCGGCAAGACCCAGCTGTTCGCGAGCAGCAAGCACTTCCAGGACCTGCGCGGCATCACCTACGTCAACGGCGTCTTCTACGTCGCCGACAGCCAGACGATCTTCGGCCCGCCCGTTGACGGCGTGGCGACCGCCACCGCCGACGGGCCGGGGATCATCTGGAAGGTGGTTCCCTGAGCGCGGCGGCAGCGACGGCAGCGGGCGGGGCGGCGGCGCCGGCCCGTCGGCCCCAGCCGCAGTTCATCCGGGCCCGCCCGCGAGCCGTCGCAACTCGCTGGCCGGGGGCGCGGCGAAGGAAGACAGTGCATCCATCGCAACACGCAACGCCCTTCAGGAGCCCGCCATGACCAAGACCTTCGCCGCCGTCCTCGCCGCCCTCGCCACCGCCTCGACCGTCTTCGGCGCCGCGGCGGTCGCGAACCAGCAGTTCGCGCGCACCGAAGCCGCGTCGGGCATGCAGGTGCTGGCGGCGCAGTCGGTCGTGGTGGTCGGCCGCCGCGCCTGACGCGTCGTGGCTCCCGGCGGAGGCCCCGCGGTGCGGGGCCTTTTCATTGGGCAGCCTCGAAGGCGCCGCGCCCTTGACGGACCAGACCGCCGCCACGACGGCACCCTTGCCAGACGGGCCTCGCAGACCACGGCGCGGGCGCGAAGACCACCGGCCAACGCGGAGCTGCATCGACCGGCTGAATCCGCAGCACCGCCAGGAGGCTGCCCCTGCCGACGACGGCTCCAGGGCGAGTTCGCCGTTCACGGCACGTCAGGACTCGGGGTCGAACATGATCTCGCGAACCTCCTGCGCGCACCGGCACGCCTTGGCGATCCTGCCCGCCCAGGCGAGCGCTTCCTCGCGCGAAGACACCTCGAGGATCGAGAATCCGCCGACGACCGCCTTCGTCTCGGGCATCGGGCCATCGGCAATGGACCCGTCCGGGGCCACGACGCTCGACTGCTGGCGCTGGATCCCGCCGCCGAAGATCCAGACCCCGGCGGCCTTCGCCTCCCGTACCACCGCGTGGGCCGACTCACCGACCGCCGGCCAGTCCTGCTCGGGAATGTGGTCCATCGAGCCGTCGTCGAAGGAAATCAAGTACCGGGGCATGACCTGCTCCTTGTTTCAGGCGGCCGCGACGGGCCGCCCCACGATGTTGCTACAAGCGCGATCCGGACCGCAGCGTGACCCGCCGCGACGTCCCCGTCTGGCATGATGGGCATGCTGCTTTCTCCGGCGCGAAGGGGGTTGCATGACCGCCTGTCTGTATCACATGTGCTCACCCGACTTCCGTGGTGAAGTGCTGTATTCGCTGAATGGTCTGCAGTCGGTCTACCCCGACCTCTACGAACGCGAGCGCGCGAAGTACGAGGGCCGCGAAGGCGTGCTTCGCTACGTTGTCCCCGGGCTCGACGTCGCATGGACGGCCACCGTCAACCTGTCGGCGCTGCATCCCGGGCACCTGGTGGCCGAGCGACGCCGACTCGGCGTGCCGTGTTCCAGCCTGCTGACGCGCCGAGTGCTGGAGATTCCGGTCGAGCGACTGTCCGGACACCACGCGGTCGCCTACACGGGCACGGCCCACTGGATCAACAGCTCGCCCAACGATCCGACCGCGCCGGCGGAACCTCCGATTGCAGACTTCTTCCCCTTCGACGCGGCAGCCCACCGCGAACCGACGACCGTGCCGCTCCTTCATGTCGAATACCTCCGCCGGCAATCGGCGCGCGGGGAGCGCGCCTTGGGCTTCGTCTTCATTCCCCACGTCCTGGTGGCCTCGGCCATCGACGTCTCCGGACTGGTTGCCCGGGAGATTCCAGGGTCCTGATCTGCTCGTGCGGCGACCCATGGTCGTCAAGACACGTCGCGGTGCCGCGGGGCCCCCCAGAATCCTTGTCGGCCAGGAGAATAGCTAGCGATGCAAATGATTCGCGTGAATTGCCGTCTCGCAATTGTGCCAGCCCTGCGGTTACTTCTTACCGCTTCACTGTCCCTGATTCTGGTCGTGCCGCGCGTCACTGCCGCGCCCTCTGAAGAAGACGTGCTCGCGGCGCGCGGCAGCTTGGCCTGTCGGGCCCTTCAGGAGGCGGCAAACGAGTCGCCAACAAGGCTGCGTTCCCTGATCGTGTCGGGCGGCTTTCAGGTCAACGGGAAGCGTATGCACGATGAGCCAATGCGCAATGCACGCGCTGTATTTCCCGAGATCTACCTTGTCGACGAGGAAACAGGGGCATGGCCGGCATCTGTCCCTGACCTCCAGCACGAGATGGAGCGCTTCCCGCTGGCGGAGGCGAGTGTCGTCGATATCGGCGGGGAGCATCACGTCCTTGTCCATGCCGATGGGAAACCGCGATGGTCGCTCTGGCTCGAGCATCCCGACCTGGGTTGCAACTTTCTCCGCAGGAGTCGTGAGTTCATTGCCCATGCGCGACCTCCGATGGAGCTCTGTGAAGCACTGCTTCACGGAACACGGCTGTCCTCCTCGCCTTTGGTCGCGCCAACCAAGCAGGACGCGGCGGTCATCGTGGCGGAGTCGGAGAACCACTTGAATCCCACCTGGATCTCTGGTTGGTACAAAGTCGACTTCACGAACAGCCATCGAGACGTCACGGTCGCGCGGCTGTCGATGGAGGACGGGCACTATGGCGTCCAGTACGACTACCTGGCCCTGCTGACGTCAGATCATCGCGTCATCACGAATGGCGAAGACGCGACCCTACTTGACAAGCTCGATTGGGGGCCTGTTGTGCAAGCCCGTCGAGCATTCGTCTCATGGCAAGGCCGCACGTATCTCGACCTGCGCGCCACGGACGTACGCACTGGCGACATGACTCACATCGTTCGCACGGTACGCGCGGGGCAAGTGCAGACGACCTGCGAGTTCGGATTCGACGTGAAGACAACGCCAGTCTTGCAGAAGCGCTGAAGCCGCGGCCACGACGCATGAGCGGCCGCTGCCAAGCCATGAGAGCTGCCGCAGCTTCAGGGTCCGGTTGGCGACCCGTCGGCCACCATCAGCCATTGGCCAACAGGTCATTGCCCCCTGAAGATCGTTCACACAAGTTCAGCCTCCCGATGGCTTCGCGTCACCGCATGTCGGCTGGCGTGCGTCAAGATTTGGCCTCCACGACAACCGGGGAGACGCGATGACCAGGCGGAAAGCAGACATCGGGCAGGCGCGCCGCGCCCTCGCAGCGCTCGCGCTGCTGAATGCGTTCGCGAGCTACGGGGCGCCGGCCGCGACGGTGCAGGCGCTCTACGCGTTCGACGGGCCGAAGGACGGCGACGGCGCCCCCTGGAGCGAACTGGTGCGGCAGGCCGACGGCCGCTTCGCGGGCACGACGCTGTCCGGCGGCCGGCAGAAGCTCGGCTCGATCTACACCACCAACCTGCTCGGCGCGACCCGCACGCTGCACTCGTTCACGTACAAGGAAGGGAACGACCTGAACGGCCCGCTGGTCGCGATGCCCGACGGCAGCCTCGTCGGAACGGCCTACAGCGGGGGGGCCACGGGCTCGGGCACGATCTTCCGGGTGGCGGCGGACGGGACGTACACGTTGCTGCACACCTTCGAGGGCGACGAAGGCGTGAACCCGGGCGGCGGCCTGCTGCTGGCGAGCGACGGCAATTTCTATGGAACGGCCACCGAAGGCGGCGACCATGGACTCGGAACCGTCTACCGCATGACGCCGGAAGGCGTGGTCACGAAGCTGCACGATTTCGGCGCCACGGACACGGACGGCGAGTTCCCCGACGGCATGCTCGTGGAGACGGCCGACCATGGGCTCGTCGGCGTCACCTTCACTGGCGGAAAGGCGAACGGCGGCATCGTCTTCCGCATCGGCTTCGACGGCAGTTACGCCACGCTGGCCGACCTCGGCGGCCCCGGCCGCCCGGCCGATCCGCACGAAGGGCTCGTCGACGGTGGCGACGGCTGGCTCTATGGAACCTCGGAGGGCGGCGGCAGTGCCGGGCAAGGCGGCACGGTCTACCGCCTGCGGCCGGACGGTTCCGGCCTCACCGTGCTGCACGCATTCACCGGCCCCGATGGCTCGATGCCGCAGGGGCGCCTGTGCCGGGGCGCGAACGGGCTGCTCTACGGGACGACGCCGCAGGGCGGCGCAAACGATGACGGTGGCGTGTTCCAGGTCGATGCGGCCGGGACATTCGCCCTGTTGCACAGCTTCGACGGACTCGACGGCTACCAGCCTCGTGCTGGCTGGCAAGAAGAAGCTGCTCGGCGCCGCGCCGCGTGGCGGCGCCGCCTCGCACGGCGACACCTACCTTGTCGAATTGGAGTGAGGCATTGGCCGGCGGCGACGCGATTCCCGAGACCGACCACGCCGCCTGAGATCGTGCGGTGCCGTCGTCAGCTATGCTGCCGAGGCCCGATGCCAGGGCGGCTCAGCGTCCGGTGTTGGTCGTACTCCCGTCGTCACCCGCGGACATGCGACGGGCCGTAGTGGGCCACAAGCTGCCCTTTCGCGAGCAGCGGTTGGTTGACGCCGACTGCTGGCCCCGAGCCTGTCCGATACGCCGGTGTACGAAGATTCACGCGGCGTTCCAGCCTCCTGCCTCGACATCGCTATGCGAAATTGCCCGTTCCGTCTCCACGCCCTGGGGATCTTGCTGTCGATTTCCTCGATCGCTCGTGCGGACCCGGGAAGGCACGTCGACGTGGTCTGCGACGCTCAGGCCAACATGGCTCTGGTGCGGTTCGCGACGTCGTACGACAACAACCCCGTCCAGTACCCGACCCTGCCGCGAGAACTGGACAAGGGCCTCTCCGCGAACAGCGGCTCGGACCGCACTGATTGCACCCTGAGGAACGGAACCACGATCCGGGTGCGTGGTGGCAGCGAGCAGGCTTTCGGCTATGGCGCCGGCGGCGCCGACCCTCCCGCCTTCTTCAGTCTCTGGGTGGATCGGCGCCGAGTCTTGTCACGCGAAACCTGGCTGCCCGGGTACGAATCTCTCGACAACCATGCGCCGACCTACGATGGCGTGCTGATCGAGCCCGGGCGCCTGACGATCTGCGGACAGACCGATGACAGGCCCCAGGAGTGCAAGCCCCGGGCCTTGGACTTGAAGGCTGTCCCGATCGACCGGGTCGAGTACGGCGGGTCGAACCACAAGCCGCCCGCCGGCACGGTCGTCCCGATCGCCAAGGGGGCGGCCAACCAGCAGTTCTGCAGCCGATACCTGGCGCACTTGGCGCCCTACGTCGACGAGCGCCTGCGCGGTGCGGACTCCCCGTTCGACCTCGACTGGTCCCCCCAGGACGCGGCCACGGAGGACGAGCGCGACGGTCGCCCGCAATCAGGCGTGGTCGAGCTGTCCCCCGGCACGACCCGGCGCCTGATGACCTGGGGAGGCGAGAACCATTATTTCGACGGCGATGTCGCCGTTCTGGCCCCCAGCACGATGACGGCGCGCGACATCGTCTCCATCTATCCGTTCAAGGACATCGGGGCCTGGCGCCACGTCGCCGCGCCCGCGGGGGTGATTCTCGTGTCGGGCGGCCAGCCGAAGCTCTATCCAGAGGTGTCGACGCGCTACGTACACCTCGTGCCGCAGCGCGTCGAAGGCACGCTGTACTTCTTGGCCTATCCGACGAACATGAAGGTGCACCCGACCGCGGCATTGGTGAAGCCACTCGCGAATCGAGGCTTCTTCACGATCTGCGCGTTCGACCGAGCCGACCCGCACTTCTAGCGTTCCTCGCGCGCAAGGGGCCGCGGCAACCGGAGGCGCCCTGCCAGGGGTAGTGCGACAAGCGCGCCGTTGCGGGCGGCCTGGGTCATCTGACGAATGCTCTTGGCTCGGTCACGCGGCGGCGGCCCTTCATGGTTGCCCGGCAGGACGTCGACCTTGTCAGGCCGGCTCGCGGGGCTACCGCGCGCGCGCGGGGACGGCGGCGAACACGGGGACAGGCCGGAGGCCCGTCCCCGCCCGGCTCCTAGCCGAGCGCGTCGTTGACCTGCTCGTTGAAGTCCGCCAGGCTCACCGCGGTGTTGAGCTCGCGCGGGAGGGCGTCGCGCGCGGAGAACACGCCGAGGATGCGGCCGCCCTCGGCGACGATGGGCAGGTGGCGGAAGCCGCGTTCGATCATGATGAGCACGGCGTCGGCCACCTTGGCCTCGGGGCCGATGCACTGCGGGTGGCGCGTCATGACCTTGGCGACGGGCGTGGTGGCGGGGTCGAGCGCCTTGGCGAGCACGCGCGTCATCAGGTCGCGCTCGGTGAGGATGCCCAGCATGGCGCCGGCGGCGTCGGTGACGAGCACGCTGCCGCAGTTCGCGCGCGTCATCACGCAGGCGGCCTCGTGGACGCTGGCCTCGGGGCCGAGGCTCACCACGTGGCGCTGCGACATCGACTGGATCACGGTGCGTTCGGCCATGGCGGAGACCTCCCGCCCCCAGGATGGCACCGCGCGGCCTTCAGCGCAAGGCGGCGTTGATCTTCTCCAGCGCGGCGCTGCCCGGGCACAGCGCGTCGCGGCCGAGCGCCGCCAGCGGCGTCGCGCAGGTGTTGAGCGAGGCGTGCAGGTCGGTGGCCAGCGGGTCGAGGTAGAGCAGGCCGGTGACGATCTCGCCGCGCGCGGCGCGCTGGGTCATGTAGCCGAGCGCGGCGTAGCGGTCGCTCGCGTCGTAGTCCTCGTGCAGCTTGCGCAGGCGCAGCACGCTGCCGTCGTGCTGGCGCACCTCGGCGACCTCGCCGGGCGCGACGATGGCCGTGATCTCCTCGCCCGGCGCGATGAAGTCGATGCGGCTCACGGCCTCGTTGTGCTGGCGCACGTAGTCGTAGCTCTTGGTCGAGCCGCCGTGGTTGTTGAAGGTGACGCAGGGGCTGATGACGTCGATGAAGGCCGCGCCGCCGTGCGTCATCGCGCCCTTGATCAGGGGCACGAGCTGCTCCTTGTCGCCCGAGAACGCGCGCGCGACATACGACGCGCCGAGCTGCAGCGCGATGCCGACCAGGTCGATCGGGTTGTCGTTGTTGACCACGCCCTTCTTGCTGCGCGAGCCGGTGTCCGCGGTGGCGGAGAACTGGCCCTTGGTGAGGCCGTAGACGCCGTTGTTCTCGACGATGTAGGCCATGCGCACGCCGCGCCGCAGCGCGTTGGCGAACTGGCCCAGGCCGATCGAGGCCGAGTCGCCGTCGCCCGACACGCCCAGGTACAGCAGCTCGCGGTTGGCGAGGTTGGCGCCGGTGAGCACCGAGGGCATGCGCCCGTGCACGGTGTTGAAGCCGTGCGAGGCGCCCAGGAAGTAGTCGGGCGTCTTGGAGCTGCAGCCGATGCCCGAGAGCTTGGCCACGCGGTGCGGCTCGATGTCCAGCTCCCAGCACGCCTGCACGATGGCGGCCGAGATCGAGTCGTGCCCGCAGCCCGCGCACAGCGTGGAGACGCGGCCTTCGTAGTCGCGCCGCGTGTAGCCCACGCGGTTGGCCTGCAGGGTCGGATGGTGGAGCGGGGGCTTGGCGATGTAGGTCATGTCCTCATCCTGCGCGGGCGACCTCGAGGTGCCTGGCCGCGATGGTCTTGCGGATCGCGGCCGCGATGAAGCGCGCGTTGATCGGCGTGCCGTCGAAATGCAGCACGCGCGACAGCCGCGCCGGCGCGATGCCGAGCTCGTTGACGAGCAGCGAGCGCATCTGCGCGTCGCGGTTCTGCTCCACCACGAACACGACCTCGTGCGCCTCGACGAACTCGAGCACGGCCGGCGGGAACGGGAAGGCGCGCAGGCGCAGCGCGTCGATGTGCACGCCCTCGCGGCCGAGCTCGTCGAGCGCCTCGTCCATCGCGGGGCTCGTCGAGCCGAAGTAGATCGCGCCGAGGTGCGTGCGCCGCGCCGCGGGCCGCGCCACCGGCTGCGGCACCAGCGTCGCCGCCGTCTGGAACTTGCGCTGCAGGCGATCCATGTTGTAGAGGTAGTCGGCGCCCTTCTCCGAATAGCGCGCGTACGGGTCGCGCGTGGTGCCGCGCGTGAAGAACGCGCCCTTGGTCGGGTGCGTGCCCGGCAGCGTGCGCCAGGGGATGCCGTCGCCGTCGACGTCCTTGTAGCGGCCGAAGGCGGCGCCCGCCTCCTCGAGCTGCGCGGCGCTCATCACCTTGCCGCGGTCGTAGTCGCGCGCGGGATCCCAGGCGAAGGGCCGGCACAGGCGCTGGTTCATGCCGATGTCCAGGTCGCTCATCACGAAGACAGGCGTCTGCAGCCGGTCGGCCAGGTCGAGCGCGGCGGCCGCGTGCTCGAAGCACTCGTGCGGATCCTCGGGGAACAGCAGCACGTGCCGGGTGTCGCCGTGCGAGGCGTAGGCGCAGGCGAGCAGGTCGGACTGCTGGGTGCGCGTGGGCATGCCCGTCGACGGGCCGCCGCGCTGCACGTCGATCAGCGTGACCGGGATCTCGGCGAAGTACGCCAGGCCGATGAACTCGGTCATCAGCGAGATGCCCGGGCCGGAGGTCGCGGTGAACGCGCGCGCCCCGTTCCAGCCCGCGCCGATGGCCATGCCGATCGAGGCCAGCTCGTCCTCGGCCTGCACGATGGCGAAGCGGTGCTGGCCGGTGGCGGGGTCGACGCGGAACTTCTCGCAGTACTTCTGGAAGGCCTCGGGCACCGACGACGAGGGCGTGATGGGATACCACGCGGCGACGGTCGCGCCGCCGTAGACGCAGCCCAGGCCGAGCGCCGAGTTGCCGTCGATGAAGATGCGGTCGCCCACCGCGTCGGCGCGCCGCACGCGCAGCCCCAGCGGATACGCGACGTGCTGCATCACGTGCTCGCGGCCGAGGCGCAGCGCGTGCAGGTTGGCGTCCAGCAGGCGCTCCTTGCCCTTGTACTGCTCGGCGAACAGGCGCTCGAAGACGGCCGGATCGAGGTCCAGCAGCGCCGACAGCGCGCCGACGTAGATGATGTTCTTGAACAGCTGGCGCTGGCGCGCGTCGGTGTAGGCGTCGTTGGCGATCTCGGTCAGCGGGACGCCGATCACGTGGACGTCCTCGCGGAAGCGCGCGGGCGGCATCGGCCGCGAGCTGTCGTGGAACAGGTAGCCGCCGGACTCGATCTCCGCGACGTCGGCGTCCCAGGTCTGCGGGTTCATCGCGACCATCATGTCGACGCCGCCGCGCCGCCCCGACCACCCCCGCTCGCACACCCGCACCTCGTACCACGTGGGCAGGCCCTGGATGTTGCTCGGGAAGATGTTGCGCGGGCTCACCGGCACGCCCATGCGCATCACGGCCTTGGCGAACAGCTCGTTGGCCGAGGCCGAGCCCGAGCCGTTGACGTTGGCGAACTTGACGACGAAGTCGTTGACCGCCTGGATCCGCTTCGCGCCCTTCATGCGACCTCCGCGGGGACGCGCGCATCGCGGCAGCGCGGGCCGGCCTGCGCCAGGTCGAGCGTGAACTTCTGCATGTCCCAGGCCCCGGTCGGACAGCGCTCGGCGCACAGGCCGCAATGCAGGCAGACGTCCTCGTCCTTGACCATCACGCGGCCCGTCTTGAGCTCGGTCGAGACGTAGAGATCCTGCGCGAGCGCGAGCGCGGGGGCCTTGAGCCGCGTCCGCAGGTCGGCCTCCTCGCCCGGCGGCACGAAGCTGATGCAGTCCATCGGGCAGATGTCGGTGCAGGCGTCGCACTCGATGCAGGTGTCGCGGTCGAACACGGTCTGCACGTCGCAATTGAGGCAGCGGCCCGCCTCGCGCTCCGCGGTGAGCTCGTCGAAGCCGAGCTCGACCTCGACGCGGATGTCCGCCAGCGCGCGCTCGGCCGCGGCCCAGGGCACCTTGAAGCGCGTGTCGGGCGAGACGTCGTTGTGGTAGCTCCACTCGTGGATGCCCATCTTCTGCGAGAGCAGCGTCGCGAGCGGCGGCGGCCGCAGGCGCGCGTCCTCGCCGTTGAGCCGGCGGTCGATCGAGATCGCCGCCTCGTGGCCGTGCGCGACGGCGGTGATGATGTTCTTCGGCCCCAGGGCGGCGTCGCCGCCGAAGAACACGCCGGGCCGCGTCGACTCGAAGGTCAGCGGATCCAGCACCGGCAGCCCGTCGCGGAACGCGATGCCGCAGTCCGGCTCGATCCACGGGAACGCGTTCTCCTGGCCGACCGCGACCAGCACCGTGTCGCAGGGCACGAACACGTCGGGTTCGCCGGTGGGCACGAGGCGGCGCCGGCCCTGCGCGTCGTCGACCGCGGCGACGCGCTCGAAGGTCATGCCCACCAGCACGCCGTCCTCGTGCTCGAAGGTCTTCGGGACATGGAAGTCGAGGATGGGGATGCCCTCGTGCATGGCGTCCTCCTTCTCCCAGGGCGAGGCCTTCATCTGCGCGAAGCCGCTGCGCACCAGCACCTTCACGTCGCGCCCGCCGAGGCGGCGCGCCGAGCGGCAGCAGTCCATGGCCGTGTTGCCCCCGCCGAGCACGATCACGCGCTCGCCGACGCTCGTCACGTGGCCGAACGAGACCGAGGCCAGCCAGTTGATGCCGATGTGGACGTGCGCCGCGGCCTCGCGCCGGCCGGGCAGCTCGAGCTCGCGCCCGCGCGGCGCGCCGCAGCCGACGAAGACCGCGTCCCAGTCCTCCTCGAGCAGGCGCGCCATCGAGCCGATGCGCTGGCCCGCGCGCAGGCGCACGCCGAGGTCGAGCACGTAGCCCGTCTCCTCGTCGATCACCGCCTCGGGCAGCCGGAAGTGGGGGATCTGCGTGCGCATGAAGCCGCCGGCCTTGACCTCGCCGTCGAAGACGGTGACCTCGTAGCCCGCCACGGCCAGGTCGCGCGCGACGGTGAGCGAGGCCGGGCCCGCGCCGACGCAGGCCACGCGCCGTCCGTTGGGCGCGCCCGCGCGCGGCAGGCGGCCGCGCACGTCGCCCTTGTGGTCGGCCGCGACGCGCTTCAGGCGGCAGATCGCCACCGGCTCGGGCTTCTCGCGGTTGCTCTCCTCGACGCGGCCGCGCCGGCAGGCGGGCTCGCAGGGCCGGTCGCAGGTGCGGCCGAGCACGCCGGGGAACACGTTGGAGGCCCAGTTGACCAGGTACGCGTCCGCGTAGCGGCCCTGCGCGACCATCCGGATGTACTCCGGCACCGGCGTGTGCGCCGGACAGGCCCACTGGCAGTCGACCACCTTGTGGAAATAGGACGCGGGCACGTTGTTGGCGAGTTGCACGGGTGGACTCCTTCGCCTGACGTCGGAGGGGATCGCCCGCCGGCCGGTGCGGACCAGTCTAGGCCGAACGGCCGGCGCGGGCCAGGGGCCCTTCCCGGACGCGCTTGTCCCTCGTGGACGCGGGGGGAAGGCGCGACGTATAACGGAGGCGTCCCTTTCCACCGGGAGCGCGCCATGTCCGCCAAGGTCCCCGAACCTTCCGCCCGCGTGCGCGACGACGCGCTCGCCGACCTCGAAGGCCTGCGCGCCTGGCACGCCCAGGCCCGCGAGCAGCTCGTCCGGCTGGGCGCCCTGGCGCGCCGCCTCGAGGCCGACGACCCCGACCCGGCGGCGCGTGCCGACGCGGGCGCGATCGAGGCCTTCTTCTCCGGCACCGCCCGTCGCCACCACGCCGCGGTCGAGCGCGAGCTCTTCCCCGGGGTCATCGCCGCGGGCGACGCCGACCGCGTGGCGACGGTGCGCCGGCTCCAGCAGGACCACGGCTGGATCGACGAGAACTGGATCGAGCTCGGCCCCAAGCTGCGCGCGATCGCCGACGACAACCACTGGATCGACCCCGCCGAGTTCGTGCACGACGCCGACGTGTTCCGCGAGCTGGTCGGTGAACACATCGAGCTGGAATCCTCGCTGCTCGGTGCTTGACCAGGGGCGGGGACTGGCTCCTTGTGACAGTTTCGAGCCTACGCGTGAGCCTGCGAGCCGCGCCTGCCCGGCCCCCGCCGCGGGCCGGGCAGTCACGACTCGCGGGGTGACGGCTTGGCGGGGAGACAAAAGACAGCGAGAGTCTTGTAGAGGGGATCGGCATCGACGGCCCATCGAGGGCGCGTCGATGCCCGCGGCGTGCACGATTGCCGGCCGCCGGGCTTGACGCGAACGACGGGCCGGTGGGGCCGCGCTCCTTGTCGTGTTCGACAAAGCGCCGGCGCCTGCGGCGCCGGCCGCTGTTTGGCGACCGCTCTCGCTGCAAAGCCGTCATCAACGCCACACTGAAGGTGCCCGACGGGTCAGTGTAGTTGTCGGTGGCACCTCGACCACTAGTCTAGGAGCCGCTGGCGCGCCGAGGCGGTTGCGTTTCACGCCCGGCGATGTGCCCCTTGCGAAGTCAGGGCCCCTCCGATGATCAAAAGTTCAATTCCCTGTTGGCGCCTTGCGCCACTTCGCTCCAGATGCGATTCGGCAACTCATGCCGACTGAAGAACACAAGGTGATACAGGGGGCGGTTCGCATCGTCCCTGACCAGGGGCATGCGGTTGCTGATTTTGAAGCCGAGACCCTCGACCAGAGAACACCAGTAGTCGAAAAAGGCTGCGTCGGCGTCCCCCCGCACGAATGTCACCGGGTCGATGTGGTCCCGCCATCCGGGGGCGGCCTGGTCGAAGCGTGCGCGCTCCGGGTTGAACTCCATCAGGACGTTGCGTCGCAGGTCCATCGTGCTGAAGTGGATCGCGAAGTCCACGCGTGGGATCTCGGCCAGGCGCCGGATTATCTCGAACGAGAGGTACTGCAGGTTGTAAGGGTCGAGATAGACAAGCGTCAAGGAGCGTTTGGGGATGACCTGCATCACCTCTTCGACGACCACCTCCGCTGCTCCAGGGAACGCGGTGACGGGAGCTCCGAATGCCTCCAAGCGCTTGGCGCAAGCGTGCGCGCGTTCGGCGTCCAGATCTCCGATGAAGATGTCCGTAAAATCGGCGCTCTCATGGACCCGCGAGTGCAACCACGAGATCAGCGCGCCGCCGTGGCGCGTGATCGTCTCGCCCTTGACCTGAATGCGTCCCGGGCCGCAGAAGAGGTCTACCAGCACTCGACGGCCATACTGCTTGCGAGCCGCGTAGGTGGCTTCCACGTACTTGGCTAGATAGGTGTGCTTTTCGTTGGGCACCCAGATGCCCACCCCCTCGCCCGCCCGGCCGCGCTCGACTGCAAGTTCTGGATGCGGATCGGGGTGATGGGCCAGCTTGAAGCGGGATGCCATGTCTACGTCCCCATGTCAAAGATGGATCGTTGCCGAGACCACTCCACGATATCGGTATCGGTCATGTAACGGGCACGATGGACGACCTTGCCATCCGCCGACGTGATGACGATATTTTTAGAGGCCACCAAGCTCTCGAGCGAAGCCTTGTACATATCGCTCGTTCCTGGCGATGCGTTGCACGTGGCTGCGAATACCTCGCCAAACGATTGGGGCTTGTCCCAAGCGCGAATCTGCGCACCGAGCTGCTCGCGAAGCGCTGACTGAGACGTTTCGCGTGCGACATCGTCAAAACGAAAACCTCCGTCGAACTGCTGCATGAAACCCATGGTGTGCGGCGCAAGCATGTCCAGGCCGGCACCGCCGTAGTGGATGAAGTGGTTCTGGTGCTTCCAATGCACCTGCTTCATAACGTCTTGCGCGCGGTGATGCTGCGAGAGGTGGATCAGCCAGTATTCGCCGTGGCCGCTTCCTTGGCCGCGGATGAAGAACGGCGTGAAAAACGACGCTCCGCAGCGCTGGACGAGGGCCTGATACAGCGCACCTTGAATCAGTCGACGCCAGTCGGCATCGTTGTCCTTGAGGCTCTCGATCGTGCGTCCCCCAAGCTGGCCGCGGATGTCGATTTCCAGAGAGCGCTCCACGTTGGCTGTGAAATCGTCGTTGGTATAGGTCGCAAACGATGCGACGTGAAAAGTGAGGATGACCTCAGCCGTCGGCGATCCTGTCAATATCCTTCGGATGATCGGGGCCGGTACGTCAGAATACCCGTATTGGTCTAGAAAGAAAAGCGCCTTGGCCGACCGCTTGGTGTGCTGTCGAACCAAGGCTAGCACCTGATCGGTGGTCGCGTCGAACTTGCTTTCGATCAGGTGAATTGATACCCCGATCCGAGAGCCGTAACCCCGCTCCTGAAGTACCTTCTTCAAGAATCGAATCGCCGAAGGATTGGCGTCGACAAAGACAAATTGAACGTCCAGCGGAAGGGGTTTGACGCGCTTGACATTGATCAACTCCTGCGCCTCCTTGACGGCTTGCAGCAGACGAAGCGGCGACCCCAAAACCTCGGCGCCGGTTCCCTTGAGCCGGTAGAGCCCACCTCCGCAGAATCCGTCCACCAGGGTGATGCGAAAAACTTCGCGGCCTCGCGCATTGAGCGTGCGCTGCTCGAAATACCTCAGCAAGTAGTCGACGAAAACCTGGTGTTTCGTCAGGCTGTGAGGTTCAAGTTCCGCGGGACCATCGGTCCAATCGTAGTGCTTCTGTGCCAAAGCATCCCTTTGCGTCCGAACTGCAAGGAATCAGCTCGGCGCCCTGGTCGATGGGAATTGATCCCAGTGGCGGCCTCCCAGCGCACGACCTGATTTACTCTTCCCTACGGCGGCAAGCATAACCTCGGATCCGTCGCGGCGCACGATGTGAATGGGCGTTCGACGTGTCACGGCGTCTTGGGCGAGCTCTGCCGGCGCCCAGTGGCCCCATTGCTTGAAATGGAATGGGATGTGCGCGCGCGTGCATTGACGGCGCAAGTCATCGGGCCATTGCGGCTCCATCGGACGAGATCCTGGGCCCGATTCACCGCCTGCGATTACCCAATCCACGCGCACGCCCCTCTCGTTGCGCGTCAGATACTGGCTGAGGTTGACGGCGCCCAGGAGCGGCTCGCAGGAAAGGAACCGGACCGATGGCGAAGCGAATTCCAGGAGGTACGGGATGCGCTTGTCTGCCTCGGCCTGGGTTTCCACCGTCGCACCGAGCCAGACGTTGGCCGGCAACTCGTAGCCCTTCGGCAGCTGCTTCTTGACCAGGTGGACTCGCTTGGTCAGCAGCAGCCAGTCAAGCATCGGCGTCTGCTCAATTAGCTTGAAGAGACGCAGCCGATGCGGGACAAGGTCTTTGCGGTTCTCGAAGACGTCCGCCATCGATGCGCAGAACACCCGGCGGCGGTCGCCACTGGCTTCAGCTTCGCGGTTCCAGCGAAGCGGCTCTTTCCAATGCGCATCCGTGAAGAAGCGACGCTCGGACCTCGGGCCCCAGACGTCTTCGCCCAAACGCTTCGCCCAGGTCTCAGCGTAGCAGTGATCGCACGCCGCTGAAACCTTGACGCAGCCCCACCACGGGTTGAACGTGTGGTGTGTCCATTCAATTCGCGAGTCCTTGCCCATTGCGTGAATCTCCTCGGCTCCTGTTGCGTGCGGCGCTTCTTGACAGGCTGCACGTTGACATGAGCGGTCCACTGGGACGCCAGCAAGCTCGGGCATCAACACCTGCGAAAGGCTTGTTGTTGGCCTCCGGAGCGCACCATCGAGCCTCGCGATCCCGTCCGATATCTCTTCAAGCTATCGCAGATTGTCACCCACTTGGCTCGCCAGGTGAGCCTGGACGTTGTACCCGATCCAAGGCGACCTTCCCCGGTCGGGGAACCTCTTGGCGTGCTCAGCGACTTGACGGCCGGTGAGCCTGCGATTCACTGAGCATCGTGGCACCAAGGTTCAACCCATCGCCCCTTCTTCAGATGTCACGCTGACGCCAGTACCTGAAGTAGCGGTTCCAATTCCGGTGCTCTTCAATCCCGGCGAGACGACGTCTAAGCAGCGAGAGCGGTCGCCAAACAGCAGCCGGCGCCGCAGGCGCCGGCGCTTTGTCGAACACGACAAGGAGCGCGGCCCCACCGGCCCGTCGTTCGCGTCAAGCCCGGCGGCCGGCAATCGTGCACGCCGCGGGCATCGACGCGCCCTCGATGGGCCGTCGATGCCGATCCCCTCTACAAAACTCTCGCTGTCTTTTGTCTCCCCGCCAACCCGCCACCCCGCGAGTCGCGACTGACCGGCCCCCGCCGCGGGACGTGTGCGGCGCCGAGCAGCGCAGGGCTGGGGGCGGCGCGCGCAGCGCGCTTCGTGAACTGACTCGGCGCGCCTGTCTGAACGGAGCGAACGCAGTTCGCGCAGTGAGTTGCGCGACGCGCCCCCAGTCCGAGCAGCGCAGGGCACTCGGCCCGCAGGGACGAGCGCCGTACCCGGCCCGCGGCGGGGGCCGGGCAGGCGCGGCTCGCAGGCTCACGCGCAGGCTCGAAACCGCTTGAGCTTGCGCGTCGTGGGCAATCGCAAGGAACAGTCCGGAGGCCAGGCCAGTCTCCGCGGCCCCTGTGCCTACATCGCCGCAAGCTGCGCCCCCAGCCGCTCGGCCAGGAAGTCGATGAAGACGCGCACGCGCAGCGGCATGTGCCGCTGGTTGCTGAAGATCGCGTGGATCTCCTCGACGTCGTCGGCGAGGTACTCGCGCAGCACCTCGACGAGCCGGCCCTCGGCGAGATCGCGCGAGACGTGGAACCAGCCGAGGCGCGCGATGCCCAGCCCCTGCAGGGCCATCGCGCGCGCCGTCTCGCCGTTGTTGGTCAGCAGGTGGCCGCGCACCGCGAGGTGCACGGCCCGGCCGTCGACGAGGAAGGGCCACTCGTCGAGCGAGCGCTTGAAGTTGAAGTTGAAGCACTCGTGCGCGCAGAGCTCGGACGGCACGCGCGGCACGCCGTGGCGCTCGAGGTAGGCCGGCGCGGCGACGACGGCGCGTCGGCTGCGGCCGAGGGGGCGCGCGCGGAAGGTCGCGTCCGCCAGCGGGCCGACGCGCAGGCCGACGTCGACGCGCTCGCGCTGCAGGTCGACGCGCGCGTCGGTGAGCGAGAGGTCGAGCGTGATCTCGGGGTAGCGGGCGCGGAACTCGGGCATCAGCGGCAGCACGCAGCGCGTGCCGATGCCCACCGACATGCTCACGCGCACCAGCCCGTGCGGCGCGATGCGGTCCTGCACCAGGCCCTGCTCGGCCTCGTCGATGTCGGCCAGGATGCGCACGCAGCTGTCGTAGTAGTCGCGCCCCTCGGGCGTGACGGCGAGCTGGCGCGTGGAGCGCTGCACCAGCTGCACGCCCAGCCGGCGCTCCAGCCGCGCGACCAGCTTGCTCACCGCCGACGGCGTCAGGCCCAGCACCTTGCCGGCGGACGAGAAGCCGCCCGTCTCCACCACCTTGGCGAAGACCGCCATGTCGCCGCTGCGGTTGTCCATGTCGATTCGTGAATCCGGTTCGCAGATCTTGTGCCCGCCGTCCAGCTTATCAGGCGGGGCCCGCGTCCCCAGACTCCTGGCCATGCACCGGCGCCTGCGCCGGCCTCGACACCCGCTCCCAGGAGAACCCCATGGACCTGCAACTCAAGGGCAAGACCGCCCTCGTCACCGGCTCGACCGCCGGCATCGGCCTGGCCATCGCCGCCCGCCTCGCGGCGGAGGGCGCCGCCGTGACGCTCGCCGGCCGCGAGGCGGCCAAGCTCGACACGGCCGTCGCGCACGTGCTCGGCGCGGCGCCGGGCGCGCGCGTGGACGCCGTCGTCGCCGACGCCGGCAGCGCCGAGGGCGCGGCCGCGCTCGTCGCCGCGAAGCCCGACGTCGACATCCTCGTCAACAACCTCGGCTACTACGAGGGCCGCGCCTTCGAGGACATCCCCGACGCGGACTGGACGCGCATGCTCGACGTCAACGTGCTCTCGGGCGTGCGCCTCGCGCGCCACCACTTCCCGCGCATGCTGGCGCGCGACTGGGGCCGCATCCTGTTCATCTCCAGCGAGGCCGGCATCGCCACGCCGGGCGACATGATCCACTACGGCGTCAGCAAGTCGGCGCAGCTGGCGGTGGCACGCGGCCTGGCCGAGCGCACCAAGGGCACGAAAGTGACGGTCAACAGCGTGCTGCCCGGGCCGACGCGCTCGGCGGGCATCGTCGAGTTCTTCCGCAGCACCGCGCCGCGCCCCGGCATGACGGACGCCGAGATCGAGGCCAACTTCTTCGACCAGTACCGGCCGAGCTCGCTCTTGCGCCGGCTCATCGAGGCGGACGAGGTCGCGGCCATGGTCGCGCTGCTCGCGAGCCCGCTGGGCGCGGCGACCAACGGCGCGGCCGTGCGGGTCGAGGGCGGCATCGTGCAGTCGATCACCTGAGCGCGTGCTCGAGCCGATCCGGCCCTGCCGGACGGCTCGCCCCTCGGCCCCCTCATTCTGGATGGCGCTGCCGCCAGGCGCGCAGGGCCTGGCGGTACTTGTCCATCTCGAGGTCGTACAGGTCGAGGATGCAGGGGTCGCAGCCGTTGCCGCAGCAGGCCTCGAGGGCGGGCTGCGGCGGTGGCTGCGGCATGGGGTCGGGAGCGGGGTCGGGATCGGCAGGGCTCATCGGATCCGATTGTCCGCGCGGACCGTTTCCGCCGCGGCAACACTGATATGCCCTTCGGCCGGTTTACGCCGCGGCCCCTCGGCTCCTACAGTGCAGTCAACCGAACCGCATCCCGGAGAAGACGCATGCACACCCCCGCCCCCGACGACGTGATCCGCACCGACCGCCGCCGCCTCCTCGGCCGCGGCGCCCTCGCCTTCGCCGCCGCGCTGCCCGCCCTGTCGGGCCTCGCGCCGGCCGCCGCGGCGGCCGCCGCGGGCAGCGACGTCGCGCCCGTCACGCCGGGCAGCCACACCGCGTTCGGCCCGCTCAAGCAGGTCGACGCCGGCGTGCTGAGCGTCGGCTACGCCGAGGCCGGCCCCGCCGACGGCCCGCCCGTCATCCTGCTGCACGGCTGGCCCTACGACATCCACGCCTTCGTGGACGTGGCCCCGCTGCTCGCGGCCAAGGGCTACCGCGTCATCGTGCCCTACCTGCGCGGGTACGGCACGACGCGCTTCCTCTCGGCCGACACGCCGCGCAACGGCCAGCAGGCCGTGCTGGCGGTCGACACGGTCGCGCTGATGGACGCGCTGCACATCGACCAGGCCATCCTGGGCGCCTTCGACTGGGGCGCGCGCACGGCCGACATCGTCGCCGCGCTGTGGCCGGAGCGGGTCAAGGGGCTGGTGTCGGTCAGCGGCTACCTGATCGGCAGCCAGCAGGCCAACAAGGCCCCGCTGCCGCCCAAGGCCGAGCTTCAGTGGTGGTACCAGTTCTACTTCGCCACCGAGCGCGGCGCGGCGGGCTACGAGAAGTACCGCCACGACTTCAACAAGCTGATCTGGCAGCTCGCCTCGCCGCAGTGGAAGTTCGACGACGCCACCTACGAGCGCAGCGCCGCCGCGTTCGACAACCCGGACCACGTCGCGATCTCGATCCACAACTACCGCTGGCGCCTCGGCGCGGCGCAGGGCGAGGCGAAGTACGACGCGCTGGAGGCCCGGCTGGCCCAGGGACCCGCGATCTCCGTGCCGACGATCACGATGGAAGGCGACGCCAACGGCGCGCCCCACCCCGAGCCCGCCGCGTACGCGAAGCGCTTCACCGGCAAGTACGCGCACCGCGACGTGGCGGGCGGCATCGGCCACAACCTGCCGCAGGAGGCGCCGCGTGCCTTCGCGCAGGCCATCGTCGACGTCGACCGGATGTGACCGCGCGGCTACCCGGCCGGGTGTGATCGAACGGTCCGGCCGCGATGGCGGATTCGGTCCCTTTGTCGTCCGCGGCGGGGCTCGTGCGGCGCGGCGCGCGCCACCACGATGCAGGCTCGAACCATCCCTCCAGGAGCGAGCCGTGCCCGAACTCTCCCCGACATCCATTTCCGCCGCCCCCGCGGATCCGCCCGCCTGGCTGGCGGTGGCCCGCACGCTGGCCGAGGTCGCGGTCGTCGGCCTGGCGCTCGCGACGCACCACGCCAACGCCCGGGCGGCGCCGGCGGACCGCCTCGCGCCGACCCAGGTGACGGGCGACGGCGCACGAACCACAATGGCGCCTGCCCCTGCCGCGTCGGGCCCCGGGATCCGGGGCGCGACGCGATGACGCA